>Ga0209511_1002208_pt1 | contig 16260 bp, 16 predicted proteins | sample SSSSmetaG_FD_184141 | JGI IMG/M metagenome (GOLD analysis project Ga0209511, IMG submission 184141) | Glacier valley bacterial and archeal communities from Borup Fiord, Nunavut, Canada, to study Microbial Dark Matter (Phase II) - ​SSSS... | ecosystem: Environmental > Aquatic > Freshwater > Ice >...
TGACATGCTTCTAGTGGAAGAAGTTCTTCCTTTACGAATGCTTGTACTTTTGGAAGTAGCTCCGAGAGGCGGGGAGTTGAAAATATTTTTTCCATACTGAACTCTGAGTTTTTACTTTTAAATTTTTATAATACTCATAACATTTCCTCTTTTTAAATAGTCGTCCCTCCATCAGCAGTAAACAACGTTCCTGTACAATACCCTGAAACATCCGAAGATAGAAATAGCGCAAGTGCAGCAATCTCATCAATAGTTCCCATTCTTCCCATCGGTACCATTTTCATAAACTTTTTTAAGATGGCTTCATCCTGCCAAAGTGCCTCTGAAAATTTTGTTTTAATTAATCCAGGACAAATTGAGTTTACACGAATGTTGTCAACAGCCCATTCCTTGGCGGTAACTTTTGTTAACATATTAAGTGCTGCCTTTGAAACCGAATAAATACCAAGTCCCGGATCAGGGGTATCACCGGCAATCGAGCTGATATTAATCACAGATCCACTACCGCGTAGCTTCATGATTGGATAAACGAGCTTTGACAATTCGAACGGTGCCTTAACGTTTACTTGCATAATTTTATCATATGCCCATTCTTCTGTTTGCACTACAGGACCGAACACTGGATTAGATGCAGCATTATTAATGAGAATATCTACGCCGCCATATTTTTCAACGGCAGTATCAACAAGTTTTTTTAATCCGGCGGGTTCACCGGTATTTGCTGCAACGCCAATACACTCGTCCCCGGTTGCTCTTATTTTTTCAACGACTTTGTCAAGTTCTTCCTGCTTGCGCGAATTAATGATAACACGGGCGCCATGCTGGGCCAATACAATTGCGATAGCTTCGCCTATTCCTTTGGAAGCTCCTGTAATAATTGCAACTTTCTTTTCGAGATTGAAATTCATAGCGAATGCATTTTTAAAACCGATTGACACTAAAAATATTCAGAACCATCAACAATTACTATACATATTTTAGGAATGATTGTATCTTGGACCTTGTCACAATTATCCCTATCGCTTACAGACTTATCCGTTTTGTTATCTATTTTAATTTTCGTTCGTAACATAAAATTAAAGTTTAGAACAAAAAACCATTATCAATCGAAAATAATATGTCTACCAACCGCAGAATATTTTTAAAACAACTTGGACTGGCTACTGTAGGAACGAGTATGCTTATTTCCAGTTCAGACGATCTTTATGCTTTTAATAGTACAAAAGTTTCATTGCCAAGAAGTACTCCTGAAAAACAGGGGGTACGTTCAGCGGGTATCAGTAAATTCCTTGACGCCATTGAGCAAAGTAAAATTGAGTTTCATAGCATCATGGTTGTGAGGCACGGTCATGTGATTGCTGAAGGATGGTGGTCACCGTACGCTGCTGATCTGAAACACACATTGTATTCATTAAGCAAGAGCTTTACTTCTACGGCTGTCGGTCTCGCGATATCAGAGGGTACGTTTACACTTGAAAGTAAAGTGACTTCTTTTTTCCCAAATGATCTTCCAACAGAAATTAGTCCGAATCTTTCAGCGATGAATGTTCAACATTTGCTGGAAATGGCCTCCGGCCATGAAAAAGATACAATACCACCGATGCGTACCGGGTCTGATATCAATTGGATCAAAGTATTTTTAAATCTTCCTGTTGAGAATGTACCCGGAAGTAAGTTTGTTTATAATACCGGAGCTACGTACATGCTGTCAGCTATCGTTCAGAAGACAACAGGAAAACCACTTGAAGAATATTTAAAGTCACGCTTATTTGACCCGCTCGGCATGAATGACTTCGATTGGGAGATGAGTCCACAGGGAATCAATACGGGAGGTTATGGACTTCGCATTCATACAGAAGATATTGCCAAATTTGGACAACTTTATTTGCAAAAAGGTAAATGGAAAGGCAAGCAGCTTATTCCAGCAGCGTGGATTGCCGATGCCACGAAGTACCATGTTGATAATACCCCAACGAGAGGTAAGTATTCAAAGGAAACCGATGACTGGGCCCAGGGGTATGGATATCAGTTCTGGCGTTGCACCCATAATGCTGTTCGCGGTGATGGCGCGTTTGGTCAGTTTTGTATCATGATGCCCGAACAGGATGCAATGGTTGCAATCACAGGTGAAAGCTTTGACCTGCATAGATCAATCGGATTGGTGTGGTCAGATCTATTCCCGGCCATTGGCGCAACTGTTATTCCTGAAAATCCACTATCGAACAAAGCATTGACAGAGAGATTAAAGGGTCTGACGATCGAGCCACCGAAGAGTGCTAAAACATCGGACACAGTAGCAAAAATAGATAGCAAACAATTTCAGCTCGCTGGAAACAAATACGAAATTGATAAAGTGCTGTTCATTTTTGGTAATGAGTTTGGTATGCTCTCTTTAACAAGCGGCACGAGGGAAGTGAGGATTTCCTTTGGTAGTGAGAAATGGAAAGAAGAAAAGAATTCAAAAACGCAACAAATATTTCCGTTGGATGGAAGACCAGTAGTCAGCACTCCTGTGATGGCAAGCGCTACGTGGGTTGATCCCGCTACATTGCAATTAAGTATTCGATATATTGCCACGGCTCACAGCGATGAGATTCTATTTAAGTTTGAAGACAATAGGGTGAGTATTAGATTTCTGAGCAGTGTAGCGAAGGGTAATCCGGATGCGCCGGAAAAGAGAGCGATGATAACCGGAACCATGATTGCATAATACTATTTGAAGATTTGATACTTTGAAGATTGGTATGCTATTATATTTAAGATTGAATTGCTACTTAAAGATTATATCTATGAAAAAATGTCTTTTGTCTATTGTAATGATTATTGGAGTTTATTCAATAGGATGGAGTCAACGTTTCACTTTTGAAGCGATTAAAAGTTATCCATTTCCAACGGAGTTAACGTCAACGTCTCAAGGTTTACGTATTGCATGGGCATTGGAAGAAGCAGGCAAAAGAAATGTGTATGTTGCTGAAGGTCCGGATTTCAAACCAAGAAAGCTTACCAACTACACTCAGGATGATGGTCAGGAGATTACGAGTCTTTCTATTTCGGATAATGGCCAATGGGTGGTATTTGTAAGAGGTGGTGATCACGGATCTAATTGGGATGATCTTCTTCCTGTAAATCCGTCTTTCAGCGCAACTCAATTAAAAACTTCACTTCATACAATTCCATTTGCCGGAGGTGAAGTTAAAATTCTGTCAGAAGGAGATTACCCCGTGATCTCACCAAAGAGTGAAAAAATCGTATTTATTAAAAGTGGACAAGCATGGACTATTCCGATTGACGGATCAAGTGAAGCTAAAAATTTATTTACCACCCGGGGTTCAGTTAACTCGCTGGAGTGGTCGCCGGATGGATCAAAGCTCGCGTTTGTTTCTTCCCGTGGTGACCATTCCTTTATTGGAATTTTCACGAATGCTGAAATTCCAATTCAATGGATCGCGCCTTCATTTACCAATGATACTTCGCCACAATGGTCATTGGATGGAACGCGCGTTGTATTTGTGCGAATGCAAGGAACAGGTGGTGCGCCGGATTCTATTCTAACAAGGAAGCATCAGCCATGGTCAATCTGGACTGCTGATGTTAAAACAGCAATGGGAACTCAATTGTGGAAAGCACCTAAAACTTTAGCAGGTTCATTTCCATCAACGCAGGGTGAAGCTAATCTTCATTGGGCTTTCGGGGATCGCATAATATTTACCTCATATGAAGATGGGTGGCCGCATCTTTATTCAATAGCATCTCAGGGTGGAAGTGCAATACTACTTACCCCAGGAAATTTTATGATAGAGTATACCAAGCTAAGTCCTGATAAGAAGTGGCTTGTATTCTGTGCAAATGCCGGAACGGATAAACTCGATATCGATCGCAGACATGTTGCGCGTGTTCCAGCGGATAAGGCTGCAATGGAAATATTAACGCCGGGATCAGGTTTGGAATGGAAGCCGGCAGTTCTTGGCGATGGATCTGCCATTGTCTGCATTAGCGCTACAGCACAGCGTCCTCCATTGCCAACGATCATTAATCTGAGAGGCAAGCCAATACATAAACTTATCGGTCAGGAATTAATTCCAAAAGAATTTCCTGAAAAGAATCTTGTCGTCCCGAAGCAAGTGATTTTCAGATCACCCGATGGAATAATAATCCATTGCCAGTTATTTGAACCTGTAAATGCTATGGTAAAACATCCGGCAATTGTTTATGTGCACGGTGGGCCGCCACGACAAATGCAATTAGGCTGGAATTATTCCGATTATTATTCAAACGCGTATGCTTCCAATCAATACCTCGCAAGTCTTGGGTTCAGTGTATTGGCAGTAAATTATCGTTTGGGGATTGGCTATGGTTATGAATTTCATAATCCTGAAAAGGCAGGAAGGGCCGGAGCATCCGAGTATATCGATGTAAAAGCAGCAGGAGATTGGCTCGCTTCACAGCCGAACATTGATGCAAATAAAATTGGCATCTATGGGGGATCGTATGGCGGATTTCTCACAGCAATGGCTCTGGCCAAAGATTCAAAACTATTTGCCGCCGGAGTGGATATTCATGGTGTTCACGATATGACGACAGAAAGAATGCTACATATTGTTGCACCCGATAGATATGAGCGCGCACCTGACTCAGAGAAGTTCACTCAAACAGCATGGGAATCTTCACCGATCGCGTATGTATCAACATGGACATCACCCGTATTGATTATTCATGGTGACGATGATCGCAATGTTAGATTTAGTCAGAGTACGGATCTTGTTCGCAGGCTTGAGCAAAAAGGAGTTTCCATTGAAACACTTGTTATTGTTGATGACACGCATCATTGGATGAAGCAGTCGAATGCTATAAAGGTGTATGGTGCTGCTGCAGAATACTTTGTGAGAAAACTTATGAAGAAATAGTTATGAGTTATAAAATTTGCCATGGCTAAACAATCCTCTAGCTTACTCAAACAGAAAATTTCAGACTCAATCGGAGAAGTTTCATTAAAGATTATTGAGGCAACAAGTCCAATTGCCGTTATTGTACTTGCCCATGGAGCCGGAGCCGGGATGGAACATTCGTTCATGGAAGACACGGCTGAAGTATTGAAAGATAGATCAATCACAACTATTCGCTACAATTTCCCCTACATGGAGAATAAGAAAGGCAGGCCAGATATGCCAGCTGTTGCTGAAAAGACGGTTGAGACGGTTGCAGCTAAAGCACACGATTTATATCCAAAGCTTCCATTATTCCTGAGTGGTAAATCATTTGGCGGAAGAATGTCTTCACAGGCGCTTTCGAAAGAAACACCGGAATATATTAAGGGAATAATATTCATAGGCTTTCCATTGCATCCTGCTGGTTCGCCAGCAATCGACAGAGCGAATCATTTGTCAACGATTAAGATCCCGATGCTGTTTCTCCAGGGAACAAAAGACGCATTGGCTGAAATGAAATTATTAAAGCCTGTTGTTGCGAAGTTAAAGACAGCAACATTGAAAACGTTTGAAGGAGCAGATCATTCTTTTAAGAAAGGAAAGAAGATCCTTATTGATGAGTTGGTTGATGAGACAGTGAACTGGATCGGAAAACTAATCTGAGATTTGAAGATTTGAAAATGCTAGATTATGAATATCATCACCGGATGAGCGCGCGTTTTTCAAGTTTCTTTGGTTGACCTCATAGGTCGACCTGCTTTGTAGCAGAAAGATCAGTTGTTAGCCGGCCGTTCTCCTTATTTAAAGCTATGGTATCAATATACCAGGCTTATCTCTGAGTTCTTTGAATACATTCGGAAGTAACAACCGATTTCTCTCAGCATAGATCAAGGTTTGATGTTCAGGCTTTATTCTTTGGGCTTTTGGTTATCTTTGCGCCTTATTTTAATCGAGACACGTGAATTATCTTTCTGCAGAGCTTATTTCCAAATCATTTAATGACAAATGGCTGTTCAGGGATATTTCCCTGGGTATTTCCAAAGGTGAAAAATTCGCCATGGTTGGGAATAATGGCGTTGGTAAATCAACATTACTTAAAATTTTAACCAGCGAGCTTAAATCGGATTCCGGTAAGGTTGTTGTCCGTGATGGCGTTCGTGTTGGAATCCTTACGCAACAGCCACAGGTTGACAATCAAAAGCAGGTAAAGGACATTTTATTTGATTCCTCTAATAAGGTTGCTGCTGTTGTGAGAGAATACGAAGATTGCCTTCATCATCCTGAAGTTTCTGCGCAACGTATGCAGGATGCATTGGAGAAAATGGAAGAATATGATGCGTGGGATTACGATGCAAAAGTTCAGGAGGTTACTACAAAGCTTGATGTTCCTGATCTTGATAGAAAATTTGGAGAACTATCAGGTGGCCAGAAGAAGCGAATATTTTTAGCACAACTTCTATTGGCAAGTCCTGATCTCATCATCATGGATGAGCCAACCAATCATCTTGACTTAACCGCTATTGAGTGGCTTGAGGAATATCTTTCAGCACCGAATATTACGTTGATCATGGTTACCCATGACCGGTATTTCCTCGATAACGTTGCGAATGAAATTATAGAGCTTGATCGCGGAAAGCTTTACAGATACAAGGGAAACTATGCCTACTTTCTTGAAAAGAAATCGGACAGGGAAGAGATGCTGAAGACAGAAGTTTCTAAAGCACGTCTTCTTCTTAAGAAAGAGCTTGAATGGATGCGCAAGCAACCCAGAGCGCGTGGTACAAAAGCCAAGTATCGGATCGAGGCTTATTACGAATTAGAGAAGGTTGCAAATCAGGATCTCCGCAAAGACAGACTTGAGCTTGATATTAAAGAATCCCGTCAGGGAGGAAAGATTCTTGAAGTAGAGCACATCAAAAAGAAATTCGGTAATCAGGTTGTGATTGAAGATTTCTCATGTGTGTTTAAAAAATTCGATCGTATCGGAGTTATCGGAAAAAATGGTATTGGAAAATCGACATTTCTAAACATTATTACCCAAAAAGATAAACCGGACAGCGGGCTTGTAATGCCCGGTGCCACTACGAAGTTTGGTTACTTCACACAGGACAGCATGACATTGAATCCTCAGAATAGAATTATCGAAGAGGTAAAAGAAATAGCAGAGTTCATTACTCTTTCTGACGGAAGCCAATTGTCTGCATCTAAGTTTCTGGAGAATTTCTTGTTCCCACCCGAAAAGCAATACACGTTTATTGAAAAATTAAGCGGGGGAGAAAAGAAACGGCTTCAGTTATTAAAGCTTCTGATTACAAGTCCAAATTTTCTTGTATTGGATGAGCCAACGAATGATTTTGATATTGACACACTGAATGTTCTTGAAGATTTTTTAGAAAAGTTTGGCGGATGTCTTTTGCTTGTATCTCACGATCGTTATTTTATGGATCATCTGGTTGATCAACTATTCATCTTTGAAGGTGATGGTAAGATTAAAATGTTCAACGGTAACTATACGTATTATCGTGATACACTCAAAGGCGAACATACAGAAGGTGTAGACGATGAGGACGAAATTGCTGAACCTGTAACAAAAATAAGTTCCTCGTCCAATGGCAAGAAAAAAGTTTCAATGAAAGAGAAGATCGAATACGAAAATCTTGAGAAAGAGATTGCCGGGTTGGAAGTTGAGAAAGGTCAGGTGACTGAAAAACTGAACAGCGGAGAGACACGCCACGAGCAATTGCTAAAGTGGTCTCAACAGGTAAAAAATATTACTGAGCAGATTGAAAAGAAGAGTGCGAGATGGCTGGAGTTGAGTGAAGTTGTTTAAAACGAAAATATAAATTTACAAAGCAATTCACTGCATATCAACATGGTCGGTAATCAATAATACGTTTCATCGCAGATGTCTCCCTTCTCGGGAACCATGGGATGTATAAATGTGTAATTTAAATATTGGTCGAATAAATTAGCTGTCTTCCTCAATTCGATTGTGACAAAAAAAATGTGAAGTACCAGAATCGTTAGGAGTGAAGCAAGAGTGAAAGCTTCTGAAAAGTAAGATCGCGCAACGAATATTAAAGTCATTGCACTTAAAATAAAGACGACAGTCTGTTTCCATGAGATTCCATAGCTAATTTCTATCTGTCTTTTATCTCCATCTTTCTTTTCCGCTCCTTTAATAATAACTGACGAGAAATCTGTTTTAAGAAAATCTGCTTTGGTCCTGATTATTTTAAATCGCTTTTTATTCATGTCTACTTTTCCCGCCCAGGGTTGCTTCATGATTCTAACTTCTTCCCCAAGGAATATCCTGTCAAAAATAAATCCGTAATCAATCGTAGCAGTGTCTAACGTTAAATGGAGGAAGAGATTTTTTACTTTATCATTTATTTCGAAAGAGCGTTGTTTTAGCTGTAGCATTTAGTGTTAATCTGGTCTTTTTATTAGACACAGCAAACTATGAATTCGTTTAAATGAGTGTTGATTATTTATCGGATTATTTTTTGGCTCACCATGTATAAAATAATATTTATCGTCATGGCTGGCATGATTTACAATAATTTGACAGCAATGCAATCTCTTCATGGATCCGCATTTCCCATTTCATCTGACCTTCTATGTAATTTCCATAATTACTTTCGTTTTCATAATCGGTCACTAGCTTCGCAAACTCGTCATGTACTTTGTCCTGGATCTTTTGATATTCTCCTTGTAGCACTAATTCCTTGTTTTGATTAAGTTGCTTTCGTAATTCTCTTACTTTCCATTCACTTAGATCAAAAAGTGTATTGGCATATTTAAGTTTTGAGTAATTGGCAGAGTCAATCCATGAATTCGTCCGTAAGAAGAAAAATGCTATCTGGTTATTGAACGTCTTTAGGTTCTCTATATCAGATTTATTCAAATTTGCTTCAATCCCAAGATTCAAAACCAACGACTGGTGCGTTGACGGATCAGGCGCAGGGCCTTTGAAGTCAGCCATGGTAAGCTTCCTTGAATCGCTCCATTCGAATTTATCCTGCGAATTTGAAACGAATGTATTGTGTAGTAATAAAAGGAGTAAAATAATCTTCATGATGTATAGTTCGCACTTAGTCAATCTATTCTCTTTCCTATCGACGAGTCATGAGAATCGGATCCAACCTTCAAAATAGTAGTATTTCTCTATTGAATCTACAATAAATTTCGCATCATGGCGTCTATCGTGCAATACTCCCTATGAGAATTATAAAAAGACTCCTCAAAATAGTGATAATCCTCATTTTGGCGTTCAGCTCCATTGTCTACCTCTTTATGCAACAGAAATCATTTGGCAAACTGCCTTCCGGAAAACGACTCGAACGCATCAAAAGCTCTCCAAATTTCAAAGATGGAAGCTTTCAGAATATAATTGAAACTCCGATGATCGCTCCGGATGCATCGTACTCAAAAATGATGGTGAACTTCTTTTTTAGTAAAGCGCCGAATCGCGAACCATCTAAAACACTTCCGTCCATCAGAACTAATCTGAAAGACCTATCGGATGCACCAACCTTAACATGGTTCGGTCACTCGTCCTATCTCATTTCCATTGAAGGTAAAAAGATCCTGGTTGATCCTGTCTTTAGTGCGTATGCTTCGCCGGTCCAATATTTCGGGAGTAAGAATTTTGCAGTTACAAATCCATATTCCGTAGAAGACTTTCCTGACATTGACGTCATTGTAATATCACATGACCACTACGATCATCTTGACTACAATACTATTCTAACATTAAAAGACAGGACAAAATTATTTTGTGTTCCATTGGGAATTGGTTCGCACCTGGAATATTGGGGAGTTGATCCATCAAAGATTATTGAATTCGATTGGTGGCAAACTGAAAATATTTTACCCGGTATCGAACTTACATCAACACCCGCAAGACATTTTTCTGGTCGGGGTTTTAAACGTGGAAAAACACTTTGGTCTTCGTATGTTCTGAAAACAGGCACGTTTAAGATCTTTATTGGTGGGGATTCTGGTTATGATACGTCATTTAAAAAAATAGGAGAGAAGTACGGACCGTTTGACATTGTAATGCTTGAGTGTGGTCAGTACGATAAACAATGGCCATATATACATATGATGCCGGAGCAAACCGTTCAGGCAAGTCTTGATCTAAATGCAAATATTTTACTGCCAGTTCATTGGGCAAAGTTTACACTTGCTCTTCATCCATGGGACGATTCAATCAATCGCGCCGTAAAAGAAGCAGGCAGAATAAATGCAAAGATCACTACACCATAGATCGGGGAGAGATTCAGGTTGGACAGTATTCCAAGTGGTACCCAATGGTGGCGCGAGTGAGTTGTGAAATATAAGACGTAAAATTAAAATGTAGCTGAGTTTATATTTCACCTTTCACTTTTCACGGTTGGAACCAGCTATCTTGCAGCATAAACCACCCGAATGAAGGCTGCTTCGTTAAATGATATCAAGAAAGAACTCAAGAATGCAGATGAGGACACACTTTGTGAGCTCTGTTTGCGTCTAGGGAAATACAAAAAAGAGAATAAAGAATTTCTTACCTATTTGTTGTTTGAAGCAGAAGATGAATCGGCATACACTGAAAATGTGAAGAGTGACATTGACGAGCTATTCGCTGAAGTCAACAAGGCTAATATTTATTTTGCCAAAAAAAACTTGCGGAAAATACTTAGAATGGTGAATAAGCAGGTCCGTTATTCAGGCATTCGGCAGACTGAACTCGACTTAAGAATACATTTTTGCACAGGAATGAAAAATACCGGTATACGGTTCAGCAGCAGCCAGGTGCTTTTAAATATTTATAATGGCCAGCTTAAGAAAATACACGCCGCGTTGACTAAATTGCCCGAAGATTTGCAATATGATTATGTAAAACTTATTGCCGATCTTGAGTAATTAATGGAAAAACAACCCAATAACCCTTTGCACGGACAAACACTTGAAATGATTCTCGAACACCTGGTTGACCGATATGGTTGGGAAGAACTCGGCAATCGCATTGCTATAAATTGTTTTTTAGTTGATCCCAGCATTAAGTCCAGCCTTGTATTCCTTCGCAAAACCTCATGGGCGAGGAAGAAGGTTGAAGATCTGTATCTCGAGTCTATTAGCTAGAGCAACTTCGTGGTCAGTTAAAATTTAAACACACAGGCACATAGAATGCAAAGCATACTGTTGCTCTTTGTATTTCTATTTCCGGTTATTAGCTTTTTATCAAGATATTTCAGCTTCTTTGAAGCAAATATAAAATTTCAGCTCAGCCTATATTTGCGATGTGGTTAAAAAATATCGCTTAAAACCGAAGGCATATTAAATCCACTCATCAATTTCTTCTGCTCACTCACCAATATTTTCCCCATATTAGTACTACCATAAAAATAAGTGGACTCTATGCAAAAGAAAACATTTATTGTATTACTGATCTTTTCAATTAGTCCTATTTTACTGTCGGCGCAAGCAAAATGGGCGGACCTATTTAATGGTAAAGATTTTACAGGTTGGAAACAGCTCAACGGAAAAGCTTCTTACGAAGTAATTAAAGGTGAGATTGTAGGCACGACAGTTCTTGGTGAACCGAATTCTTTTCTTGCCACTGAAGGGCTCTACAAAGACTTTATTCTTGAAATGGAATACAAGCTTGACGCTGACATGAATTCGGGTATTCAGTTTCGTAGTGAAAGTAAACCTGACTACTTAAATGGACGTGTTCATGGTTATCAAATTGAGATAGACCCTTCCGATCGCGCATGGACTGGCGGGCTGTATGATGAAGCACGAAGAGAGTGGTTATATCCACTGGAGTATAATGTACCTGGGAAGAAAGCGTACAAAAAAGGAGAATGGAATCGTATCCGACTTGAATGCATTGGAGATGTGATGCGCATTTGGATAAATGGTATTCCAACTTCTAATGTATCCGATGATCTGACACAGAAAGGATTTATTGCCCTTCAGGTGCATGCCATAGGAAAGCAGGAAGAAGTTGGAAAAAAAATCCGCTGGCGTAATATTAAGATCCAGACGCAATCACTAAAGCCATCACCGCCTGATGATATCTTTGTTGTAAATCTTGTTGCGAATACATTGACAGAGCAAGAAATCAAGAATAATGTCTCTTTACTTTGGGATGGAAAATCGTCTGCCGGTTGGAGAGGTGCTGGCAAAGAAAGCTTTCCTGAAAATGGATGGGAATTAAATGATGGAATGTTATCCGTGATGAAATCAGCTGATGAAAAGACGCGTGCCAGTGGCGATATTGTTACAATAGGTGAATACAGTGCCTTCGATTTACAATTTGAATTCAAGCTTACTGATGGTGCGAATAGCGGTGTGAAATATTTCGCTATCGAAAAAGATGGAGCAGCACTTGGACTTGAATACCAGGTTCTGGACGATGAAAAGCATACTGATGCAAAGAAAGGAGTTGTTGGTAATCGCACGCAAGGTTCACTGTATGACTTGATCCCGGCATTGCAAGTCAAGCGGGGGCAACATAAAATTGGCGTTTGGAATTACGGACGTATCATTGTATTTCCTGATAATAGAGTAGAACATTGGCTTAATGGCTACAAAGTTGTTGAATATCAACGCAAATCGTTAATGTATCAGGCTCTTGTTGCCAGGAGCAAGTACGCAACGATCCCTGATTTTGGAATGGCAGATAAAGGCCATATTCTTTTACAGGATCATGGGGACCAGGTTTTTTACAGAAGTATTAAGATCAAGGAATTCATAAAGCCATAACGTATGAAGAGAAGAAATTTTATTAGACAATCTGCATTTGTAACAGCAGGGGTGTATGTAGGTGCTATGGCTTTTGGTGCGAAGAGTTATGGAAACATTATCGGCGCTAACGATCGCGTACGCGTTGGAATTGTAGGATTTTCAGATCGTTTCAAAAGCTCATTGCTTCCCTCTTTTGTCAATCATTATAAAGAGTTAAACTTTGATATCGTTTCAGTATCTGATATCTGGAAACTCAAGCGCGAAGCAGGACAGGCACTTCTGAAAGACAAGATGGGTCACATTATTAAAGCATGTCGTAATAACGATGAATTGTATAGTTCAAAAGATATTGACGCAGTAATCATAAGTACCGCGGACTTTCAACATGCGCTTCATGCAATTGAAGCAGTGAAAAATCAATGTGATGCGTATGTTGAGAAACCGTTTGCCGAAACGATGGAAGACAACCGTGCCGCGCTAAAAGCAATACGAGAATCAAAAAAGATTATTCAGATTGGTTCACAAAGGAGAAGTGGCGCTAATTATCTTGCCGCAGCAGACTTTATTCAACACGGAAAATTTGGACCTATTACAATGGTAGAGTTGACATGGAATGTAAATCAGCCGGGGCGATGGAGAAGAAAAGACCTCGTTGCATTAATGAAAGAAGAAGACACTGACTGGAAAAGATTCTTAATGAATCGTCCTGGCGAACCATTTGATGCAAGAAAACATTTGGAATTCAGGTTGTTCTGGCCATACTCCTCCGGATTGCCCGGACAATGGATGAGTCATCAGATCGATACAGTCCATTGGTTTTCAGGATTGAAACATCCCCGCAGCGTTGTCGCGAATGGTGGAATCTATATGTGGAAAGATGGAAGAAAGAACTGGGATACCATTACGGCAGTGTTTGAATACGGACCTGACAACGACCCTTCCACCGGTTTTCAGGTAACATTTGCCTCGCGCATGCACAATGGTGAAGAGAATCCGAAAGAGATCTATTATTCTAATGGAGGTGAATTGAATCTTTCTACTAATAAAGTTTCTTCTGCTGGTGGACTTACCGAAAACTTTGCAAAGAACATGGGAATGCAAGTCAATCTTTTAGCAACGGCAGATCTCAATGTGAAAGATGAAACAGTTGTGACTTCAGCAAACACAGGTGGAGATGTTCTTACATCGAATCACATGCGTAACTGGATGGAATGCGTACGGGACCGAAAAGAAACCCGTGCACCAGTGGAAGCGGGATATGCGCACGCGATTTCCTGTATTATGACGACTGCTGCTTCGCGTACTGGATTTAAAGCAACCTTTGATGAAAACACACAGGAAGTAATGGCAGGAGGAAAAGTATTTAAGTATTGAACTTAGAACAAAGAGCAATACAAAGTTCCTGATTCTTTATTTTACAGGATATCACTATGACGCTTTCTAAAATTAAAAACCTGATGCTGTTCTTGTGTACAAAAGGATAAACGTATTGCACAGTAACCAATTCCGAGTCTCAGCTTCTTTCTTCTGATTTCTCAACTTCTTTTCCTACTTTCGCGGCGGCTTTTCTCATGTCCAACAAGCTTTTTTGATGAAGTATTTACTGATGATGTGGTCCATTCTCATAATCGGAGGAATGAAAACGGTTGCGCAGGATTCTCTTGGTTTAAAAGTTGGTAAGAATCAAAAGACGCTATACTTCGCCTGGGGGTATAATCGCGATTGGTATTCAGCAAGCACGATTCATTTTAAAAATACCAAAACGGACAATTACGATTTTACTTTTATTGATGCCAAAGCACATGACAGTCCTTCGATGGAACAATACTGGCGTCTCGATCGTTTGACGATCCCTCAATATGACATGAACATTGGCGTCATGTTGAATGATGAACATGACCTGGGAATTGAAATAAGCTGGAATCACCTGAAATATGTCGTAACGGATAATCAGATGATACATGTTCAGGGTCAAATTAGAGGTCATTACATTGACAAGGACACATTGGTAACACCTGACTTCGTTCACCTTCAACATACGAATGGTAATAATTATTTGATGCTCAATCTTGTGAAGCGCCAAAAAATCTGGACCTCAGCACATTTTGAGTTGAGTGGTATTGGTAAAATCGGAGCGGGTCCATTGATATCCTATACTATCTCTACCATTCTTAGCAGCGTTGACAGCGGACATTTTCATTATCACGGATGGGTGGCGGGCACAAGCTTAGGACTGCGTTTTAGTATTTATAAATACTTTTTTATTCAAACTGATATGCAAGGCGCATTTGCAAACTATACCAATACGGAGCTTGGTGCCGATCACCAGGGACTTGCAACGCATCACTTTACCTCACTTCAATGGATTTGGGCAGGAGGAATGCAATGGCCAATTGGTAAAAAGAATTGATTCACAACTTTTAAACAATAATATTATGAAATTCATACCTACTATTTTTTTTGCAGTTGCAATAGTTTCATGTTCAGTTGACAAGACATCAGAAGTTAATCGTGCGATGAGAAACTATGATAAACAGATCACTCATCTGGCTACAGATTCGATTGCTCAACTTTATATGCAAGATGGTGAATTGAGCGGCGAGGGTCAAAACTCAGTTGTTGGAAGAGATTCTATTGGAATATTTTTAAAGTCCTTCGCGGATTCAAACGTAAAAGTCATACGGTACATTTCAACAACTGACTCAACACTATTTAAAAATGATGCCGCCATTCAGTACGGTTCCTATAATCAAATTGTAAAAATGCCCTCAGGTGATACATTGAAATTAGGTGGAAATTATATCGCGACATGGGTTGACAACGGAAAAGGTGAGTGGTTGATAAAAAAAATGTTCACACATAATTATAAGAACCTGAAATAGTATTTGTCATAGCTGTTCTCATCGCACGACTGGGGGTGAATTAACGGCTGGATATTAATCTGGTAGAAAGGTCTAAAAGCAGAATAATCTGAAAGGTGTAATACAATCTTTATTACCTTTAAGGAATCACAATCTGCAATCCGATGTCATTAACCAAAATTATAGTTATCGTTATCATTTCTGGTATAATTCTCTTTGCTTCATTACTTGTTTACGCACTGTGGCCGAAGATCAGAGACATATCTGACCAAAAGAGATTAACCCGGTTTGTTAATACACCATTAATAATTCGCACAGCGGCATTTATTTATAAATCAGATAAAGGCTCTTATCGCTTTTCGGAACATGTGATGTCGCAAATGGATCAATATGAAAGCGAAAAAAAATATGACCTCCCAGTCGGCTCAGTTATAACAATACAAAAAATTAAGACGTACAGAAATGATGCAGGCTCTGGTTATACAGATGTATTTGCACTTGGCGAATTCATAACATTGAAAGGAGAGAAGATAGAATTTGAATATGATTGGGGTGGAATTGATCCTCCGCTTTACAAGACCGAAGTTCCTGACCTGCCACTGGCACCCTGGCAGAACATTACTGATAGCACCATTAACATTGAAAAATAATATAGAGAAGGTCCAATTTCTCCCCATTTAAGAGAACTTGTGGAAGTTAAAGTTCAACTATTATCTTAATCACGCCATTAGCGGGAA
>Ga0209511_1002210_pt1 | contig 16249 bp, 14 predicted proteins | sample SSSSmetaG_FD_184141 | JGI IMG/M metagenome (GOLD analysis project Ga0209511, IMG submission 184141) | Glacier valley bacterial and archeal communities from Borup Fiord, Nunavut, Canada, to study Microbial Dark Matter (Phase II) - ​SSSS... | ecosystem: Environmental > Aquatic > Freshwater > Ice >...
AACTTCCGTCAAAGCTTCACCGCCGATTACGACACGACCCTCGAGCGGATGACCAAACTCGCCGATTTCATCAAGGTTTCGGACGAGGATTTGTGCGGCCTGTTCCGAACGAGTGACCCTAAAGTGGGCCTCAAGCAGTTGAGACTCTGGAACCCAAACGCGCCCATCATGCTGACCAAAGGGGCCAATGGGGCCGATTTGATGCTTCCGCATGAAACCCTCAGTGCTTCTGGCGTGAAGGTAGAGGTGGTGGACACCGTGGGCGCGGGGGACGCCTGTATGGGCGGGCTGGCTTTTCACTGGCTCACCTATCCAGACGCAGGCTGGGACCGGGCGCTCGAGTTTGCGGTGGCAGCGGGCGCGGCGGCGTGTACAAAAGCCGGGGCGTATGCGCCTTCGCTCGAGGAGATTGAGGGGTTAATGGGCGTTTAAGTTAAAAGGTTTTGCGCCTGCGGCTGTCTTGTCCTGAACGGCACTGTCTTGAGCAGAACGGCACCTATCGGGCCTGCTCGCCTTCCGGGCCAGGACGCGGGTAATTAGTTGTTGGTTATTGGTCGGGTTTGCGATTCTTGCTTAAATATCGAATCTGCTCGAGCCAAAAGAATTATGTTCTACCCGGTCTTGTTCAGATTCATAGCTTCCCAATTGGGACTCAGGCCCACTCGAGACTAACGACCAACGACCAAAAACCCGCCGCAGGCGCAATCTCGAGAAAGCCTAACCTCACCCCAACGCCTCAACCTCGAGTGCGCTATCCTAAACCCATGCGCGTTTACGCCAGCCCCCACCAGCGACCCAACACCGAGACCGTGCTGGCCATCGGTTCCTTTGACGGGGTTCACCTGGGCCATCAAGCCCTGATGACCGCCCTGCTCGAGCGGTCCCGGTTTTACAGCGTGCCCGCCGTGGTCGTCACCTTCGACCCGCCGACCCGGGTGCTGTTTCAGGGGGTCAAATACCTCTGCACCCTGCCCGAAAAAGTGGCGGTGCTCGAGCGCTATAAAGTGGATGAAGTGATTGCCATCCCTTTTGACCTGATGTACGCCAAGCGGCCCAAAGACGCCTTTCTCGAGGATTTGAAGGTGATGCGTCCCTGTGCCATCATCGTGGGTGAGGACTTTGGCTTCGGCAAAGGGCGGGCCGGGACCACGCTCGACCTCGAGCCGATTGCCGGAGAACTGGTGCGGGTGCCGCTGCAAACGCTCGAGGGAAAAGCCATCAAGTCCACCCATATTCGCGCCTGCCTCGAGCACGGCGATGTCGAGGAAGCCGCCCGCTTTCTGGGCCGCTCCTACGACGCCATCGGCGTGGTGGTCCACGGCGACGCGCGGGGCCGCACCATCGGCTATCCCACCGCCAACGTGGCAGTTCCGAGTGGCAAGGCGCTGCCGCTGGGCGTGTTCGCGGTACATCTGCTCGAGGGCGGGCGCACCTATCCTGGCTTTGCCAACGTGGGCTACCGACCCACTGTGGAGAACGATGCCCCAGATTTGCGGCTCGAGGTGCATATTTTCGACTTCGAGGGCGACCTCTACGGCGCGGAGGTTCAAATCAAATTCAGGCGCTTTATTCGCGACGAACGAAAGTTCTCGGGTTTGGGCGAACTCAAGGGTCAGTTGGCGCACGACGAGGGGACCGCGCGGCAGATGCTGCTCGAGTGGCCGAATAATGGGAATTGAAGTGTACGGGATTGGCTTTCGGTTGTCAGTTGTCAGTTGAGAAGATTCTAGGTTTGAAGGGAAACCCTAAGCTCGAGTTCAGAACCGAGAACCGAGAACCGAGAACCGAGAACCGAGAACCGAGAACCGAGAACCGAGAACCGAAAACCGAGAACCGAGAACCGAAAACCAATAAAGAATACTTTCAACCTAGAACTATTGCAGGTATAAATAGTTCAGGTATGAAAGCAACCTTTACGCCCGACCCTTCTGACCACAGCGCCCGCGTGATGGCGGCGATGTGGAAAGCCGGTCAAGTCATGAAAAACCACGTTGCACCCATGCTCGAGCGCGAACACGGCGTCGAGTTCAAGCATTTTGTGGTGCTCGAGCGCATTGAAGGAGGAGCCATTTATCCACGCCAACTGGCGCTGAGCATGATGATTGCGCCCAGTCACATCTCGAGGATGCTCGAGGAACTCAGCAGCCTCGAACTCATCAGCCGCAGCCTGGACCCAGTGGACTCACGCCGCACCCGCTTGCTCATCACCGAGAAGGGTCAGGGAGTGCTCGAGGGTACCCGCGCCACCATGAGCGGCATCGTGGGGCGCGCGCTCGAGGGCCTGGAGCAAGATGAGGTGGAGACCTTCACCCACGGCCTCGAGAGGTTGCTCGAGGCCATGATGCACGTCGAGGTTCCCAGGTCTATGGATTCAAAAACTATTCGAGATATTGAGCAGTGCGCCATTGAGACATCTTCAGAGGAGAACCGTTTATGACCGAACCCGCCCGACCTAATCCCAACGTGCCTAACCGCATGTCCGACGTTGCTGCCGTGGACGCGGTATCCTCCAGCGCCGCTCGAGCAGGGGCCGCAGGTGCGCCCCCCGCCTACGGCGCTCCGTTGGTCAAGCTCAGCCAGCAGCAAACCACCTTTACCGTCATCGGACTGATGCTGGGCGTGTTTTTGGCCGCGCTGGACCAAACCATCGTGGCCACCGCCGCGCCCATCATTCAAAAAGACCTCGACATCTCCAACTCGCTGTACCCGTGGCTCACCACTATTTACTTACTCTCGAGCACGGTGATGGTGCCGGTGTGGGGCAAGCTCTCCGATTTGTACGGACGTAAAAGCATGTTCCTGAGCGGGGTGGGCGTGTTCCTGCTGGGTTCGGTGCTGTGCGGGTTCTCGCAGGACGGCATTCAGTTAGTGCTCTCGAGGGGAGTTCAGGGCCTGGGTTCAGCGGCGCTGTTCACCGTGGCGCTCAGCACCATCGCCGACATCTTCGAGCCAGCCCAACGCGCCCGCTTCAGCGGCCTGTTCGGCATGATGTTCGGCATCTCGAGCATCGTGGGTCCACTCGTCGGGGGCTACCTGACCGACCACCTGTCGTGGCACTGGATATTTTTTGTCAACGTGCCATTGGGCGCAATTGCCATCGCCTTCATCGTGCGGATGATGCCCGCCCTCAAGCGCGACTGGGGCAACGCCCGTCCGGTGCTCGACTGGGCCGGGGTGCTGCTGCTGTTCCTGGGCAGCATTCCGCTTCTGGTGGCTCTCTCGCTGGGCAAGAACGCAGTAAACCCTGGTGACAGCGGCTTTCTGTGGACCTCGTGGCAGATTCTGGGCATGTTCGCGCTGAGCATCATCGGCTTCGTTTCGTTCGTGCAGGTCGAGCGCCGGGTGAAAGAGCCGCTGGTCAACATCAGGCTGTTTAAAAACCGCCCCTTTGCCTGGGGCACGGCAGCGGCGTTCGTGACCGGTTCGGCGTTTCTGGCCGCCATCGTGTTTCTGCCCTTTTTCATGGTCAACGTAGTCGGCCTTTCAGCCACCAGCTCGGGCCTGACCACCCTGCCTCTCACCTTTGGACTGGTGCTGGGCAACGTCTTTAGCGGTCAGATTGCCTCGCGCATCGGCAAGGTCAAACCCATCATCTTGCCCGCAATGGGCGTACTCCTAATTGGCTTTGCGCTGATGGGCTTTACGCTCACCACCAACACCACCCAGTTCGATGTGGGCTGGAAAATGTTCCTGGTCGGGGTCGGCCTCGGCCCAACCATTCCGCTGTTCACCCTGGCGGTGCAAAACGCGGTGCAGCCTCGAGACATCGGCGGAGCCACCGCGCTCGTCACCTTCGCTCGCTCGATGGGCACCACCATCGGCGTAGCGGTGCTGGGTTCAGTGTTCGCCACCACGCTGGGTCACTCGCTGGCAGCGCGGACCGACGTTATCAAAGCGGGTTTGCCCCCCGCGCAGCAAGCGCAGTTCGACCAGCTTTCACGCGGCTCGAGCGGCGGTGAGGGCGGCGCGGGTAACGCCTTTGACCTCAAAACCATCAAAGCCAAAGCTCAGAACAGCATCGTAAACGGCTTTAAAACCCAGTACACCACCCTCGAGACCGCCATCAACTCGGGCAATCCCCAGGCTTTTGAGGCGCTCAAGACCGACCCCAAACTGCCCGAAGGCTTGCGTCAGGGTTTAGCGAACATTCCCGCCGTAGCCCTCTCGAGCGAACAGGGCCGCGCCGGGGTTCTGGCTCGCCTCAAGACCAACCTGGATACCGCGCAAACCGCCACCTTAGCCAGCACCTCGAGCACCCTGGATAAGGTGGGCTTGGCCTTCAGGGAAGCCGCTACCGAGAGCGTGACCTCTCTTTATAAATTCGCCATCATTTTGGTGCTGCTGGCCTTCCTGGTCACGTCCCTGATGCCCGAATCCCCGTTCCGCAAGGCCGGAGCGGGCACGGGCGCGGCTCCGGCCCCGGCTGTGGAGTAGGGACTACTGGCTCGAGTTGAGAGTCCAGAATTCAGAGTGCTCGAGCGTGTTGGTCAAACCAAATCCCCTCCCCATAAACTGGGAGGGGATTTTTTTGGGGTGCTCGAGTTCTTCAAACGATGGGCAGCGATTTAATGGCTTCGTGCCTCGCTCGGTAATCGGGCATCACGCTCTCGAGGGCGTCCCAGAAGCGTTTGGAGTGGTCCATGTGCTCGAGGTGGCAAAGTTCGTGAACCACCACGTAATCAATCAGGTCAGGACTCAGGCGCATGGTTCGCCAGGAAAAGTTGAGCCTTCCGTCGCTCGAGCAGCTTCCCCAGCGGCCCTTCGCCCCGGTGATGCTCACCCGAGCGGGCTTAAAGCGCTGTGCGGCCCACTGGCGCACTTTGAGGGTCAGGTGGCTCCTGGCCTGGGCACGGTACCAGCGCTCGAGGGCCTGGAGGTCGCCGTCGGGCAGCTCGAGGATGTTTCCGACCAGACGGCCTGCTCGAGGGCCGGGAACCGAAATCGGCTCGAGAATACTGCCCAGATACAGGACCTGATGCGGCAGCAGGGTGGGAAGCGTCACCTGGCGCAGCTTGCGCTCTATCCAGCCCAGTTTGCTGCGAAGCGAATCCTCGAGCTGATACAGCGGCAAACGGGCCGGAGCGCTGACCAATAACCCCTCGGCGGTAATTCTGAGGCTGATGGTTTTGCGAAGCTTGCGCTCGAGCAGGTACTCGAGCGTGCCGTCCTCGAGTTTCAGGGTGTGGCGTTGGGGAGTAGGGGTCATGAGGACTTCGTTGAAACTCTACTCTGCTCGAGGCGGGTGTGGCACGGGTGTGGCATTTTGAGATTTTCGTATCAGGGGCGCAGTGTGTGCGCTTTTACCAAAACAGAAAACCCCCGCTTTTGACGGGGGATTTTCTAACCTCGAGAGTGGTGGGGCGTGTTGGACTCGAACCAACGACCCAGCGGTTAAAAGCCGCTTGCTCTACCGACTGAGCTAACACCCCGCACGTTCTCGGGGCCTCTCTCCAGGCGCAGTGAAGTATAGAGACTCATGTGCCAACTGTCAACACCCTGCTCCGATTTGACATATCGCAAAGCAATAGCGTATAACGGTATCGAAAGACGATAGGTATGTCAAGGAGGAACGCGATGGATTCCAACCTGCTCAAAGGCAACCTCGAGCTAATTTTATTGGGCATTCTCGAGGAGGGTGAGATGTACGGCCTCGAGATAAGCAAAGCCACCAACGCCCGCACCGACGGCTTGTTCAGCGTGAGCGTGGGCAGCCTCTACCCCGCTCTGCACAAGCTCGAGGCGGCGGGGTTCGTGAGCAGCGCCGAGCGCACGCCGCCGCGTGGGGGCGCGAAGGTGCGCTATTACGAAATGACCGAGCAGGGCGGCAAACTGCTCGAGGCCAAGCGCGCACAGTACCTCACCTTTGACAGTGCGATGAAGAAGTTTGTGGAGAAAGAGGCAGGGTCGTGAAGGGAGACGCGCTCGAGCGGTACGTGCAGAGCGCCACTCGAGGGCTGTATGGGAAGAAACGCACTCAAGTAACACGGGAACTGCGGGGAAACCTCGAGCACCGAATGAACGAGTTCATGTCTTTTGGCGACTCGAGGGAAAAGGCTGTGGAGCGCGCCCTGCTCGAGTTCGGGGCGGCTGGGGTGGTTTCTCGAGGGTTACAGGAGGTGTACATCATGCCGATTTTGAACAAGTGGGCCGCCGCCGCTGGACTCTTAGGAATCATGACTTTCTTGAGTTTGAGCGCCACCGCCAGCGGGGTGCAGTACACGCTCGAGGCCCCGGTTCCGGTGTGTGAGCGCTCGTTAGCGGGTCCACTCAAAGCCAATTCTTGCGCTCTGCGAGGGGCTTCATGGCTCGAGCTAGAAAGTTTGCTCGAGACTTTGAAAAAACAGGGTGTGAAAATTGAACGCACCACGACCAAAGGAGTTGCGTCTCAAATCAAACTTCTTTTTCCGGGTCAGACCCAACCCAGTGTAGTTCAAACCTTGTCTGACCGCAGCGCACACAATCCGATGAACTTCGAGCTGAGCCGCTTTGAGCGAGGTGGCAAACTTTTTGTGAACACTACCCAGTTCTTGCAAGCATTGGGCGAATCACGCGTACCGCTTACCGTCTCGAACCTCAAAAATCCCAAACTAAACATATCAGGTGTCAAACTGGAGCTGGGCGATACAAAGCACCCGGTCAATATTCAAGTGGCGCTCGAGCGCTTGGTGATTGGTCGCGCCCTATCCTCTCCGTTCGTGCTCTCCAAGGAATCGGAAGCAGGCAGCTTCGAGATACCCCAAATGACCGGAATTTTTGGAAACTTTAGGTACTTCTGGCCTACCTCTGGGAAGGTGCGCGACACTCAAGTGTTACCCGTACCCATCACCCTGAAGCTACCTCAAGGTACTCAACGCTTATATCTTTTGCTAACCCGAACCTCCACGCTTGAAAAAGGTCAGATTGTGCCTGCTCTCGATATGGAACTGCTCGAGCGCCAGCCCGACGACACTCTATCCTCACGCTCGTATCTGTTTAATGGAAAATTTGTCCGAAACATAGGTGCGCTCTACACCAGTGATGACCAGGGAACAGGGTTGCTCTGGCCCGTCCACCTCGAGAAACCCTCGAGCTTACTGGACACTAAAAACCCGGTTGTACTGCGCTCGAGCGATATTACTTTCTGAAACTCCTGCTCAGTGCGTGCTCGAGGGCAAGAAAGCCGAGACCTGTTGAACATCCGCTGAAATTCAAGTGATACGAGACGCACCCCCGCTCAGAGGTATGCCGTGGCAGAATTACCGAGAAATAACCCCACACCTCAGCAACGGCTCGAGCAGTACCTCAAGCAAGCCACCAAGGGCTTGTACGGCAAGAGACGCGCTCGAGTTGTTAGGGAACTGCGCGGCAATCTGCTGGCTCGAGCGAATGAGTTCAGGGCTTTTGGCTCGAGTGAATCTCAGACGCTCGAGAAGGCACTCGATGAATTCGGCGCAGCTCGAGCGGTTTCTCGAGGGTTTTACGAGGTGTACACCATGCCGATTTTGAACAAGTGGACCGCTGCCGCTGGACTGCTGGGAATTGCAGCCTTTATGAGTTTGAGTGCCACCGCCAGTGGGGTGCAGTACACGCTCGAGTCCCCGGTTCCGGTGTGTTCACTGGATTCGACGGGCTTTAAAACTCGCCTTTGTGCGCTCGAGGGTTCATCTTGGCTCGAGGTGGACAGTCTGGTCAAAACCTTGCAGGACAGCGGTCTCAAGGTGAGGCTTGAACTCGAGGACGGAATTTCAGGGCCGGAGAGCAAGGAAAAGCCCATTCGCTTCATCCAGCTCTACTTTCCAAATCAAGACCGAGCCGCAACCGTGCGAAGCCTCGTCTCGAATGGCACCAGCAATGACGGCTCCATCTTTCCAACCAGCTTTCAGAGTGGGGACAAGCTCTTTATGGGCACTGGCGATTTCATCGAAGCCCTATCAAACGTAAAAATTCGTCTTCGCATCTCGAGCTTCGTCAATCCCACTCTCAAGTTTGAGGGAGTCACACTCAAATTGGGTTCAGAGAGTCAACCCATCAACATTCAGGCTGGCCTCGAGAAATTGTTATTTTCATCGTTAATGAATGTTCCCAGGGCCGTGCCCATAGGTTCAGACAGCAAACCGTTTACAATTCCCGAGATGAACGGGCCACTTGAACCGTTCAGGAACTTCATCATGGTCAGCTCGAGTGTGTGGACTAGAGAGCACCGTGGCCCCATACGGAGCATCCATTTCACGAATCGGCCTGAACAATTCTTTCTCTTGATGACGCGAGTCAAGTCCACTCAACCGAAGGCTGAACCCCTTGTTTTTCTCGAGTTGCTCGAGAAAAACAAGCAGGGGATTGGCCTGTCGAAAAGTTTGCCAAAAAACGCACACTTTGTTTCCAACGTGAGAGCGCTGTACAAAGGCACAGCAGGCGATGTTCTGCTGATTCCAGTTCATTTCGAGAAACCCTACGACCTTCTGGACACCAAAAACCCTGTTGTTCCCAGCTCGAGCAACATCTCAAATTGAACTTTCAGCAAAAAAGAGCGCACCCTCGAGTGCGCTCTTTTCGCTTTCATCTCAGGCCAAATCGTGCAGAATCTCGTCCACCGTGCGCTTGAGGCAGGTAAACATCGGCACGTCGCGCAGGGTGTACAGGCTGGCCTCGGTGTAGCGCAAGCGTCCCACCAAATCTACGAATTCCTGCGGGAAGTCCGAGTCGAAGGCCACGATGAACTCCTGGTCGTCAATGCCGTAGCTGTAACTGGTGTTCAGGCGCACTCCCTTGAACGGCCCAGCGGCGTAGATGTGCTCGTCCATCATGCCCTGGCGAGCGTGCGGCGAGAGGTCGTACCATGCTCGAGTTTTAATAAAGGGGTACACGAACAGGTACTTGCCCTCTCCGGGCAGCAGCTCGAGGCCGTGACCGCTGCCGTCAATGCGGTTCACGTATTGGCTGCGCTTTTGCATGGCCACCATATTGTAAGGCTGGGTCAGGTAGCCGCCCAGACGGGTGCGGTTGATGAGGCCTTGAGCGGCGTTGAAGTCGTCCACGCTAAAGCCCATGCGCCAGAACATGAAGTCGGCGTCGGCGCGGGTGCCCACGGTGCTGTAGGTCCGCAGGATTCGTCCGGCTTCCGGCGGGGCCTCGAGCCACATATCCACCGCTCGAGCAAACTCGGCCTTCATCTCGGCCTGCTCGAGCTTGGGCAAACGGCGAAAAGCCGGGTCGAGCTTGTAAAAGGCGTAGTTGAGGTACTGGCGCTGCGAACGGTCCGGCTCGCGCTGAGACACCTGTCCGCTGGGGTCGAGGTCCACCATCGGGCCACGCCGTGCGGGAGGTCCGGCGGGTCTCGAGGGTGGGGTTTCGGGGGCATTCGAGGGGGCGGATTCGGCGCTCGAGGGGGTGGGCGAGCTGCGGACAGGCGGCGAGGCCCGATAGGTGCTGTCTTCGCCAAGACGCCCGGAAGGTGCTGCTTTGTCCAAGACGCCACTCGCCCCTACAGAAGGAACAGCTTCGGTTTCGACGTGGGGAACATTGTCGCTACTGCTCACCGGACCACCTCGCCAATCAAGTTCGTCTCGAGGCCAAAATTCTCGGCATACAGCGCCTGTACACGGTCATATTCGGCCTGCTCGAGCTTTTTCGCGCCAAAGGTGCCCACGTACTCCTCGAGTCCCGCCTCACTGTATATGTTGGGAAACACGCTGGCCACCATCGGCTCGAACAGGGCAAATTGAATCGCGGCCTGCCCCATGCTGCGGCCCTCGAGCAGAAATTCCTCGAGCTGCTGCACTTTTTTGAGGCCGTCCTCGAGCCACGCCTTTTTCTTTTCGTTGGTGGTCATGCGCCAGTTGCGGTGGTCGCCGGGTTCAAAAACCGTGTCCAGGCTCATATAGCCCTCGAGCAGCCCGGAGGCGTGTGGCACGCGCACCAGCACGCTTACATCCTCATTCTTTGCAGTCTCAAAAATCCCCTGACCCAGAATCTGCTCGAGCAAATTGAAGATAATCTGCGGCGGCGCGTGGCGCAGTTTGATGCTTTCCACGCCCTCCTCAATCTGGCGCTCGTTGAGGGCCGGACCCAGCGCGGTGCCGTAAGCCCGAATCAGACCCTCACTTTTGGCCCGCTCGAGTTCGGCCCACAGGTCGTCGTTCCTAATGGCCTCGAGCCGGGGGTTGTGAAGCTGGTAATAGTCGATGTAATCGGTACCGAGGCGCTTCAGGCTGCCGTAAAGCGCCTTACGCAGGTACTGCGGCGTCCAGTCGTGCGGGCGCTCCTGCTGACCGGGCCGCTCGGGGTTATTGTAGATGTCGTAGCCGAACTTGGTGGCGATGACGATGTTCTCTCGAGCGTGGCTCCCTTTTCCCTCGAGCAGCGCCTTGTGCAAGATGGTTTCGGCAGTGCCGCTGGCATAGGTATCGGCAGTGTCAAAAAAAGTGATGCCTAACTCGAAAGCACGCTCGAGCAGACGAATGCCCACACTTTCTTCTTTGACGCCCCACCAGGTGGTTCCTACGGTCCACACGCCAAAGCCAAGCGCGCTGACGGTGAGCGGTGTGCCGTGTAATTTGCGAAATTCCATGCGAGTAGTTTAGGCCAAACGGTCAGGACAGGCGTACTCGAGCGCTCGAGGGGGTCGCGCTTTGCGCTCCGCAAACGTCAAACGTCGAACGCCATAAACCGACCTGAAGTTTGACGTTCGCAACGAGGGGCCGCACTCTACATACGCCAAACGCCCAAAGCAGACCAGGCGTTCGACGTTCGACGTTTGCAACCTCGCAAGAGGTTCCGCGCTCGAGCCATTGAACTTCCACCGCCTCGAGCGCGTACTTTAAGCATGTTGCTCGGTTTGAGTCTCCTTCCCCTCCCCACTCGAGCGAAGCCGCTGCACTCACCCACAAGCTCGAGGGCGTCTCAAATGGATAGTGTTAAACTGCCTTCAATGCCCGTGGCCGACGTTTCCGATGCCGAGTTAATCGCCGCCTTCACCGGGCGCGACGAAAGCGCCCTGAGCCAGCTCTACGACCGCTACACCAGAGCCGCGCACGGCGTGGCGCTGGGGGTGCTGGGGCATCCTGGTGAGGCCGAAGAGGTGGTGCAGGACTGTTTTCTCAAGGTCTGGGAGCGCCCTGGCTTATTTGACCCGCAGCGGGCCAGCTTCGCGGCCTTTTTTATGACCATGGTCCGAAACCGCTCGCTCGACACCCTCCGCAAACGCCGCAATACCTTGCTTAACACCCGTTCGCTCGAGGATGAGGAAGGAGTCTTACTGCCCATCGCGGACGAGCGAACCGGACCGCAGGGCCACACTGAACTCCTCGAGCTGGGCCGGAGTTTAGCGGACGCCCTCGAGCGACTCAGCGCGACACACCGCGAAACGGTGACTCGAGCGGTGTACCGGGGCCAGAGCCGCGAGGAGATTTCGCTCGAGATGAATGTTCCGGTGGGTACGGTTAAAAGCCGACTCAAGTACGCGCTGGACAAGCTCAAAAATCATATGAAAGGGGGTGATTGGGAATGACGAACGACCACGAAGCGGGCAAATCTCGAGAAGCCAAATCTCGAGAAGAGGTCCAGGAACTGCTGCCGCTGTACACCCTGAACGAACTCTCGAGCGTTGAGGCGCTTGAGGTGGAGAGCGTGCTGGCACAGGACGCAGAACTCAGGGGTGAACTCGAGGACCTCAAAACCGTGCTGCTGGGCCTGCACTTTGCCCCGGTGCAAACCGAGCCGCTCGAGGGACACAAGGAGCGCTTCATGGCGCGGGTTCAGGCGTCGGGCGCTCCCACACTCCCAACGCCCTCGAGTGTGACCATTCCCGTTCGCTCGAGCACGTCTGGACCGCAGATTGCGCCTTCCAGTCCCTCCAAGCCCTCGAGTTCGAGGCGTGTGGTACGGCGCTCTCCCCTACCCTGGCTTTCGGTGGGCATCGGCGTCGCGGTGGCTTTGGGCGCGCTCACCTTACTGAGAACCGACCCTGTTCCCACCCTGGTCAACGTGGCCCCCGACGCCGCTGTGGTGGTCTCGAGCGGTGACAATCTGGTGTTCGCCAGCAACGTGCAGGGTAAGTATCCCATCGTGGTGATGGATAAAAACGGCAAGATGCACCCGGTCGAGGTCGCGCCGATGGCCAAGAATTACTGGTTCACCGAAGCCGTCGCCGAGGGGGGCAAGGTCTACATCAGTTGCGGCGCGAACCACATGATTTTAGTGGTGGACGTGGCTAAGGGCGTGGTCTCGAGCATAGAAAAAGCCCCCTCGGGCGTGGCGGGCCTCTCGATACAAAACGGCAAGCTGTGGATGAAGGGTGCGGCCAACGGCGAACTGGTGCGGCTCGAGAAGGGGAACGTGCAAACCCGTGAGATTGGGAAATCCAGCACCCTACCCGTGGCGGACTACATGGACGCGGTGCTACCGCTCGAGAAGACGGTGTGGGTCACGCACCACGCGAACGGTGAACTCATCGCCCTGAATTCGGATTCGCTCGAGGTGGAAAAACGCCTCGAACTGGGCGGTGCTCCGGTGGCCTTGAGTCGCTGGAACTCCAAAATCCTGGTGGCCGATGCGAGCGGCAAGCTGCTATGGCTCAGCGAATCGGGCACGCTCGAGCGCACTTTAAAACTTCAGGGCCACCCGGACAAACTGGCGGTGCAGGGAGATTACGCCTACCTCAGTGACCGCTCGGGCGTGGTGTTTCAGGTGAACCTCAAATTGGGTACGCTCGAGCGCAAGGTCCAGTTCACCCACCCGATGGACATTACCGCGCTCCCAGACGGACACCTGGCTCTAGCCGATGGCCCCGGCGGGGTTGTGATGTTGGACGCGAATTTGCAGGTGCTCGAGCGGATTGGGGGCAGTTGAGGGAAGCAGCTTTGAGCGATGAGCAATGAATGATGTCTTGGACAGAGCGGCACAGTTTTAGCAAGAACGGCACGTCTTGGGATGAGCGGCACCTATCGGGCCATCCCGCCTATCGGGCCTCGCCGCGTCTTGAGCAGAACGGCACTGTCTTGGTATAAGCGGCACTGTCTTGGGATGAGCGGCACTGTCTTGAGCAGAACGGCACCCCGTGGGGCCTGCTCGCCTATCGGGCCATCCCGCCCCGTGGGGCCTGCTCGCCTATCGGGCCTGTCCGCGAGCAATGAGCTAAAAACACTCGAGCGTACCCCCAATGGTGGGTACGCTCGAGTGTCATTTTTCCCCGCTCTCACACTCGAGCGGCGTTACACTCTTAATCAACCGAGATGAAAAATACTCCTGCACCCCACTCAACCCTCGAGCTGCTCAGGAAATCCTGTGTTCTGACCGCCCTGCTGAGCTTCGGGCTGATGGGCTGCGGCGCGGTGAGCACCCTCGAGACGCCCCCCGTCCCCAAACCCGTGGCCACTCCGGTCAGTCCTGCGCCCCAACCCGCGCCTGCACAACCGGAGACGCCCGCGCAACCAGAGACGCCCGCAAAGCCCACTCCTCCAGCGGCGGACCCCCAACCCAATCCCACGCCTCCCACCCCTCCAGATCCAGCACCCCCGGCTCCACCCCCGGTCACGACTCCACCTGCGCCTCCTACCCCAGTCTCTCCGGCTCCGCTGCCTCAGCCTGTTCTGAACCTGACGCCTTCTAACCTCACTTTGACGGCAGGCGGCTCGAGCCAAGTTTTCGAAGCCACCCTGACGAACTCGACGAACTCGAATGAGGTCCTGAGCTGGAGCCTCACCCCGAATGTGGGAAAGCTCTCGAGCAGCACAGGAAGTAACGTCACTTATTCGCCCCCCTCGAGTGTAGCTGCGCCGACTACCGTGACACTGCGGGTCACGGGTGCGGGCCTCGAGCAGACAGCCCAGATTGTGCTTAACCCCGCTCCTACTCCTCCAGCTCCTCCGGCTCCCCAGCCCACCCTCAGCCTGACCCCGCTCAGCATCACCTTAATTGCAGGTGGCTCGAGCCAGGGGTTTCAGGCCAGTCTGAAGAACTCGAGCGCAGCCCTCACTTGGAGCCTCACCCCGAATGTGGGTTCGCTCTCGAGCAGTACAGGAAACAGCGTCACCTACACACCCCCCTCGAGCGTGAACGTGCAGACCACCGTCACACTAAAGGTCGCGGGTGCGGGCCTCGAGCAGACCTCGCAAATCGTGCTGAATCCGGCTCCTCCACCGCCGCCACCCCCACCACCCCCCATCATCATCGTGAACGACGCCCAGAAGATGCTCGCGGCCATCAACGCGGTGCGCGCACAGGGGCAGACGTGTGGAACGACCTCCTATCCGGCGGTTCCAGCGCTGACCTGGAATACCAAGCTCGAGACGGCGGCGTACCTGCACTCCAAGGACATGGCCGAGCGCAATTACTTCGCGCACGACACGCCCGAGGGTGTGTCTCCCTGGGACCGCATGAAAGCTCAGGGTTACAGCAGCTTCAGCGCGGCAGGCGAGAACATCGCAGCGGGTCAACCTACGCTCGAGGCGGTTATCAAAGGTTGGGTGAACAGCCCTGGACACTGCCAGAACCTGATGAGTGCCAGTTTTACCGAGGTCGGCATGGGCCGTTTCGATAAGGCAGGAAGCACCTACGGGGTGTACTGGACTCAGGATTTCGGCAAGCCATTGTAGTTTTATAATACAAAATAGGCTCGAGCGCTGATATCAGCGCTCGAGCCTATTTTAGGTATTTCAGAGCCTCGCGCACGCTCAGGCTCGAGAGCACGTCGCGGTGCGCTTCCACGAACTCGAGCACCGAGTCGGGCTGCGTTTTGGCGTACTCGCGCAAGGCCCAACCGATGGCTTTACGTAGGAAAAACTCGGGTTCCTGGGCGCTCTCGAGGCAGTAACGAAACAGCCGGGTCTGGTCGGTGTCTGCACGGTAACTCAGTTGGTGCAAAATGGCCACCCGGCGCAGCCAGAAGTTAGCGTGCGTGCTGTACAGGTCCATCTGCGCTCGAGCCTGGGGATGGCTTCTGACCAGCGGCCCGTAAACCCGTGAGGCCAGCGCGTCCACCGTGTCCCACCACGACTGCTCGAGAATAAACCGCTCGAGCCGGGGAAACGCCGCCGGGGTGAGCAGCCCAATGTGACGACTCAGCAGACCCACCGCCGCGTAGTGAAATTCGCGCTCGTCCTGCGCCCAGAGCAGGGCCGCAACCTCGAGCAGTTCGTCTTGGGTGAACTGGCTCGAGCGAAAAAGGGATTTGAGGGCCGCCGCAAAAATCGGCTGCGGGATGCCCAGAAAAGGGAATCGGTCTTTCATGTAGCGAGCCATCAGCAGCGCCTTAACGGGGTCCGCGACGCCCTCGAGCGCGACTCGTACTGCATCCACGAAATCAGCACTGTTGCTCACGCGCTCAATATACCTCGGCCTGCTCCTTACCCAGCGCCTCGAGTTCGATTTCGCCGTACACCTCGCCCTGGTGCGCGGTCCATACGCCCTCGCGCACCCCCTCGAGCAGGGCAGTGAAGTACACCGTGCGCTCACTCCAGCTCGAGACGGTGACTGAAGAGAAGAAAAAGCTTCCCAGACGGTTTGAAAAGGCTTTGAGCGCCCGGTAGGCCCCCTCGAGCGTGAGGCGCTCACGGGTTAAGCCCTCGAGCCGCACGTCTCGCACCGCGCTTCGGGCGGCCTCGAGCAGACGACCCAGCCCTCTACGCCGCACCTTTTCGCTTTGCTCCCGACGTGGCAAATTCAGCTCGAGCGGCCTGCAAGCCACAATCCACTCGCGGCCCCGGCGCTGGTTGCTCAGAAAAGTCACCAGTCGCTCGAGGTCGGCCATCTGCTCGATGCCGGTGGCCAGTTCGTCCCAGAGGTCTTCGCTCTCTGTCTCGAGCGAGAAGTCCTGGACGGGTTCGGGATTGGACGGCAACAGCATTTTGACTTTCCAGGACACCACCGAGGCCATGAGTGGCAGGGCTTCGCTCGAGGTGTGAAAGTCCAGCGCCCGCAAGGCGTGAAAGCACTCGAGGCTCTTTTCCACCAGTTCACGCAGCGGTACGTCACCCGGCAGCAGCAGCCCAGAGCGCAACGCCTGGGCCACCTCGAGCAGGTTGCCGGAGAAATGCGGCAGCTCGAGCCGGATTTCGGGGTTTGCGGGTGTTGGAATGGAGAGGGTCTGGGTCATTAAGAGTTCAAGCTGTGTTTATGGTGCTCGAGCGGGCGCGGGCGAGCTGCGGACAGGCGGGATGGCCCGGAAGGTGCCGTTCAGACCAAGACGCCCGGTAGGTGCTGCTTTGTCCAAGACGCTACTCGCCCCTACAAAATTAGGTTTGTTCAGACACTTCTGACATTTGACGGGAACGCC
>Ga0209511_1002213_pt1 | contig 16221 bp, 12 predicted proteins | sample SSSSmetaG_FD_184141 | JGI IMG/M metagenome (GOLD analysis project Ga0209511, IMG submission 184141) | Glacier valley bacterial and archeal communities from Borup Fiord, Nunavut, Canada, to study Microbial Dark Matter (Phase II) - ​SSSS... | ecosystem: Environmental > Aquatic > Freshwater > Ice >...
GGGGCGAATGGATAACTCCACGAACCGACAAAGCCCTGTTCAATACAAAAGTGCAAACATATAACTACGGAAGGTTTTTAGGTCAACGGTATCGCAACAATCAAAACATTATCTGGATTTTAGGTGGCGACCGTCATCCGGATGAACGGCCAAATGGGATAGAACTTTGGCGAGCAATGGCTGAAGGGATTGCTGACGGAACCAACAGCATTGACAAACTTGATGGAAAGGCAGATTTTTCTACAACACTAATGACCTATCACGCATTTGTTTCTTCTTCGAAATGGTTCCATAATGAGGCATGGCTCGACTTCCACATGTGGGGCTCATACCACGCAGAAATCAACAATACTAAAGCTTATTCACAGGTACTTGCAGATTGGTCTTTACCCAATCCTAAACCAACGATGAACGGGGAACCTTGCTACGAAGCTGCCGGAATTAATTATGCAATTGACGATAACGGGTATTTTAACTCGACAGATGTTCGGATTGCTACTTATTGGAGTGTTTTGTCGGGAGCAGCGGGCTTTACCTACGGAGCGCAACCCATTTGGCAATTTACGGATAGCACCCGCAAAGAACTATCGTCCAAAACATTAACAGACTGGCAAACAGGACTTGATCTTCCCGGCACTTTTCAGGTCGGAATTCTGAAGAAACTCATGGAGTCACGACCCGTGAATGACCTGGTTCCTGATCAAACTATAATTGCTGACGGACAAGGCGATTGCGCCCATTACACCTGTGCCATCCGCGGAAAATCGTTTGCATTTGTTTATATCCCAACCGGGAACAAAACCACTATAAAAATGGGAATCATTTCAGGACAAAAGGTGAAGGCTTCATGGTTTAATCCAAGGACAGGTGAAAAGACTCTCATAGGTGAATTCGAAAACACAGGAGAACGCAGTTTTGATGTTCCAGGAATGTCGAAAGAGTTGACCTGGCTCAGATCGGGCCGTGGATGCGACTGGGTGCTGATGCTGGATTCATCAACGAATTTTTAGAGAAAGGGCAATATCTTTTCTGTGCTCTAGCAAATATTATATCTTTGTTTTATTCATATTTAAATGTTAACTCGCTCATAAATTACAGAATAATAACATCCTTAATGATGCTCAAACAAATTAAAGTCATAGGTTTTGATGCCGATGATACACTCTGGGTGAATGAACCTTTTTACCAGGAAGTGGAGAAAGAGTTTTGCCAGATCATGAAACCATATTTGACTGAAAAAAAGACTTCTGAAGAGCTCTTTAAGACCGAAATGCAAAATCTGGAGATCTACGGATATGGTGCCAAAGGGTTTCTTTTGGCGATGATCGAAACCGCGCTCCGGGCTACTGAAGGTAAAATAACTTCAACAGAAATAAACCAGATACTATATATCGGAAAAACGCTTCTTGCAATGCCCATTCAACTACTGGACGGTGTTGAAAATGTATTGCAAAAACTTCAGGGACAATACAAACTAATCCTCGTTACAAAGGGCGACCTGCTCGATCAGGAACGGAAGTTGCAGAATTCAGGACTCATCGATTATTTCCATCAAATCGAAATCATGAGTGACAAGCATGAAAATAACTACAAAAAACTCCTCAGCCATCTTGACATAAAACCTGAAGAATTTCTTATGGTTGGAAATTCAATTAAATCAGATATCTTACCGGTAATTAATATTGGGGCAAAAGCCGTCCACATTCCATTCGAAGTAACCTGGAAGCACGAAAGCAACCATTCAACACCTGACAGCGAAACCTTTATTACCATTTCAGAAATCTCGGAAATATTAAACATACTATAAATCAACTATTCAATGAAGTACCTGTTCACTATTATCGCCTGTTTTTGCCTCCTGCTATCCTCCTTTGCCCAAAAACAGAAAGTGTGGCTCGATGCCGATACCGGCAACGAAATGGATGATTTGTACGCAATTGTCCGGCTCGTCAAAGCACCTCAGATTGACCTGATTGGCTTAAGTTCGGCACATTATAACAATCCAGATCTGTTGGTTTTCGAAAAATGGAATGCCTACGACACCAAAGGTTTGAATACATTAGCCGAAAGCCAGCGCCTCAACGAGCAGATTTTAAAAGCCTTGGGGAGAATGGATGTTGCCCATCCTTTGGGTGCCGACCGCCAGATTGGACGCGCCTGGGGTCAACAGGATCCCCGCGATTCACACGCGGCACAGGCCATTATTGCCGCTGTGAAAGAACTTCCTGCAAATGAAAGACTCGACATCCTGACGATAGGTGCGATGACCAATATGGCAACTGCCCTGATACTTGCGCCCGAAATCAAATCAAGGATTCGTTGTTTTGCGCTTGGAGCACAGTACAATCCTAAGACCAAGGTTTGGAATAAAAACGAGTTCAATATCCGTAACGACCTGAATGCCTTTGACTATTTATTGAATCTGGAAGGTTTTGATTTCATAGTGATGAGTTTGGAAGCTGCTAAACCTCTTCAGTTCAAACGGGAAGAGACTTACAGTCGTCTTGACGAGAAACTTGAAGTGGAGAAAATCCTGGAAGATCGGTGGCGTGAGCAGAATCCGCAGGATGAAACCCGTGTCATGTGGGATCTGGCATTAGTTGAAGCCTACCTGAACCCGGCTTTGGCTCAACTAAAAACGGTCACAACTCCACCGGAAAACAAACAGCGAAATATCCGCGCTTACATTAAAATTGACGAAAAAGCGCTGGCAGATGATTTTTGGGTAGCGATAAGAAAATAAACAACTATTTATACATGAAACTTTATTAATCCTCGCCAAATGTTTTAGGTATAACTAAAACATTTGGTATATTTGCGTAATATTCGAGTTATACTTAAAGTAAAGATGAAAATTCCATCCAAACTATTAAAGCGGGATAGTTATATTAAGCGAGTTGCCCCATTTATGCGGAAGCCCATAATAAAGGTCCTTTCCGGGCAAAGACGGGTAGGTAAAAGTTATCTTCTGTTTCAATTAATTGAGCAAATCCTCTCGGAAGAACCTACAGCCAACATCGTCTATATCAACAAGGAAGATATGGAATTCGATGCTATTATGGATGCAAAAACGCTTAACGATTATATCGTCTCAAGGCTTGTCACAATAGGAATGAACTACATCTTTATTGATGAAATTCAGGATATAGTTGACTTCGAAAAAGCTTTAAGGTCGCTGCTATTGGATGAAAACAACGATTTGTACATCACAGGAAGCAATGCAACACTTCTATCAGGCGAGTTGGCCACCTATTTGAGTGGAAGGTATGTGGAGTTTAACGTCTACAGCCTCTCTTATCCTGAATTTTTGAGGTTTCACCAATTAGACGATAGTGATTCAAGCCTTTCATTATTTACGAGGTTTGGAGGACTTCCTTACCTTATTAATCTTCCGCTTGAGGATGAAATTATTTCGGAATACCTGAAGAGCATTTTCTCAACGATTATTTATCGTGATATTGTAAGCCGCTACAATTTACGAAATTCGAACTTTCTCGAAAAATTGGTTCGGTTTCTTGCAGATAATACAGGAAGTATTTTCTCTGCAAAAAGTATCAGCGACTTTCTGAAATCTCAAAGTACAAATATTTCCCCCAATCAAATCCAGATCTACGCAAGCTATTTGACAAGTGCTTTCCTTGTACACAAAGTTGAACGTTACGATTTAATCGGAAAGCGGATTTTCGTTGTTGGCGAAAAATACTATTTTGAAGATTTGGGACTCCGAAATTCAATTGTCGGTTACAAACTACAGGATTCGGGCAAAATACTCGAGAATCTTGTTTTTAACCATTTGTTATACATGGGATTCGAGATTAAAACAGGTGCTATGGGTCCTTTTGAAGTTGATTTTGTCTGTGAAAAAAGATCTGAAAAATTATACATTCAAGTTGCACTACAACTGACTGAAGAAGCTACTATACAGCGTGAATTTGGTAATCTTTTAAAAATTCAGGACAACTACCCAAAATGGGTGATTACAAACGAAAAATTCTATGGTAATAGTTTCGAAGGAATCAAACATATCTATATCAGGGATTTCCTGATGATGGAAAATAAATAACTAAATATTCTTTTTCGAATGGAAAAGCAAACTAAACTAACACGACGCAACTTCATCACCCTTTCCGTTTTGGGAGCAGGTGGAATGTGCCTGCTGAGCCGGTGCTCCAATCCGCCCCTTTCGCCCTGGCGGTTTATTACCACACAGGAATCAGAACTACTCGACGCATTGGTGGAACAAATCGTTCCTACGGATGAATGGCCCGGAGGACGCGATGCAGGTGTTACCAATTTCATCGACATGCAATTAACAGGACCTTACACCCGGTACCAGGAAACCTACCGGAGAGGATTACAGGCAATTCAGGAAACCTGTAAGACTAAATTTCAAAAGAGATTTGAAGAGCTTACATTCGAAAAGCAGACCCTATTTCTTGAAAGCATGGAAGCTGGAAAGATGGAAGGGAAACTCTGGGAGAAAGGGCTTGACAGACAGTTTTTCAGATTGATCAGAGATCATTCACTGCAAGGTTTTTACGGTAGTCCACGGCATGGAGGAAACAAAAACAATGTCAGTTATAAAATGATGAGACTCGATTACCCGGTAATCATTGGACAAAACCGCTACAACAACTAAACTTATGGGAAATAAACATGTAAATGCCATCGTTGTCGGTGCAGGAGCCGGAGGTGGAATAGTCGCCAAAGAGTTAAGTGTTGCCGGACTTTCAGTGGTTTTCTTCGAACGCGGAGGATGGGCCACTTACGATGATACCGATACAGACGAACTGAAGTCTCAACGGACTACCGTTCTTGGTAATGCCTATGGACCGGATGATGAACGCTATAAACGTGTTATAGCAAATGCAGATGGAAGCACATATACCGTTTTACCAAGTGAAGGTGGGTACAACAACAACGCAGCATGTGTTGGGTCAGGCACCGTTAGTTACGGAGCGATGGCCTGGCGCTTTATGCAGGAAGATTTTAAACTGAAGACTACTTACGGAGCCATTGAAGGGTCAACCCTCGCCGATTGGCCTTTCACCTACGAAGATCTGGAACCTTGTTATGAAAAGGCAGAATGGGAGATTGGCGTGGCAGGCGATGCGACTCAGAATCCATTTGGTGCACCACGTAACAAGCCGTATCCGATGCCACCTTTTTCGCATAATAAAGAGGCACAGTTATTATATGATGCAGCCAAGCGATTGGGATATCATCCCTTCCCTATTCCAATGCTGCGTAATTCGATTCCGTATGGTGGCCGTCCGGCATGTATCCGGATGCGCACCTGCTGTGGTTATGCCTGCCCGGTAAATGCCAAGTGCGGCACACAAAATACGGTGATTCCAGTCGCAATCGCAACCGGTAATTGCGAGTTGAGAATCAACTCTGTGGTAAGTGAAATACTTGTAAACGAACAGGGCAAGATCACCGGAGTCACCTATTTCGATGAGAAAAACAGGAGGCAAACCCAAACAGCTGATATTGTTGTAGTCTCAGGTTCAGCAACAGAAACAGCACGGTTACTTCTTAATTCAAAGTCGAAATTCTTTCCAAAAGGAATTGGAAACGAAAACGACTGGGTGGGGCGCAACCTCCAGGGACACGCTTATACAGGTGCGTATGGAATCTTTGAAAATGAAGTTTACGATGACCTCGGACCGGGTGCTTCGGTAGCCATCAGCGATTTCAATCACCATAACCCGGGAATCATGGGCGGTGGCGTACTTTGTAACGAATTTATACGGATGCCTTATTCATTTACTGGTATCCGTCCTCCGGGATCTGCCAGTTGGGGCAAAGAGCATAAAACATTTCAGCGACTTAATTACAAGCGGATAGCGCAAGCAGTTGGACCTTACCAGGAGATCCCAAGCTTTGATGCCAGGGTAGAAGTCGATCCGGTTGTAAAGGATTTCTGGGGAATTCCTGTGGTCAGGTTATCAGGATCACGACATGAAAAAGACATCGAAGGATGCCGTTTAATGTCCGAGAAAGCCGAATTATGGCTCAAAGAAGCCGGGGCCATTCAAACCTGGCAATCAGTTGGTGGCGGGAAAGGGATCAGCGGCGGTCAGCATCAGGCGGGCACCTGCAGAATGGGGAATGACCCTAAAACTTCGGTAACTGACAAATACGGAAGAATTCATGCGGTTCCAAATCTCTTCGTGGCCGATGGCAGCCTGAATGTCAACAACGGAGGATTCAATCCCGCATTGACAATCATGGCATTAGGCTTCCGCGTAGGTGGATACATTGCAAGTGAATGGTCAAAAGGAAACCGATTTAAATAACCCAGCAACAATGAACAGAAAACTTAAAATAGCACTGCTGACGATTCCGGTAATTCTAATCGTCTGCACCATCACATTTGTCTCGTTTTATACTTATTGGAACACCGCCTCACCCGACAAGACATGTTCTTCATGCCACGAGATCGGGAAATCGGTCAACTCGCAGGCAAAATCTTCGCATCGGAACTTTCATTGCAAAGAGTGTCACGGAACAGCGTTGAGTAATGGACTTCACAGCATGAAAGAGAAAGGGATGATGGTTGTGAATCATATCAAAGAAAAAAAGGTTGAGAACATTAAACTGGATGAGGAGCAATTGCTTGAAGTACTTATTAATTGTAAACGATGCCATTCTTCCGAATATGCAAAGTGGACATCTGGTGGCCATTCCGTAGATTATGAGCACATATTTTTAAACACGAAGCACAATTCAACCGAACAAATCAACTACGATTGCCTGCGTTGTCATGGAATGTTTTTTGCCGGCAATGTAAGTGATGTGGTTGAACCAATGAATATAAAAGGGCCATGGAAATTGAAAGACAGGAAGATAGCAACAAACCCGGCTATTCCTTGCATGGCCTGCCATCAGATCCACCAGGACGGAACGCCCAAATCAAGACCTGATTACGCTGATCCTAAAACGATCTTTTATCAAAAGAAAAACGTGATTTCAAAACTGGGTTTCTACGACCGTCATGAGAAAGTCTATTTTCCCGCCACCGAATTACCTCAGTTAAATCTATGGGAAGGCGAACGGAAAATAAAGGTATCGGATGATCCCATTATGCGCAATTGTGTTCAGTGTCATGCACCCAACGCCCATCACCAGGCAGGAACTTCTGACGACCGTACACCACGTGGTGTTCACGAAGGATTAAGCTGTACAGCCTGTCACGATCCTCACAGCAACGATGCCAAAAACAGCTGCGCTTCCTGCCATCCTGCAATATCAAATTGTAAAATCGACGTTACGAAAATGAACACGAGTTACGCGGACGCCACAAGTCCGAACAACATTCATTTCGTGGCATGTGCTGATTGTCACAAGGAAGAAAAAAGGAGAATCGTAAGTACATTCCGAAATTAATCACTTATTTGAATTACTAAATATTCACTTCATGGCAAAACCATCTTATTTACTGATTGCACTTTTCACACTTTGCTTTTCAATCACTGTCAGGTCGCAAAGCACCACAGCGAATAAACAATTGATTTTGAGACTCGACGATATCGGAATGTGTCATGCAGCTAACGAAGGGGCCGAAATGATCTTTAAATCGGAATTACCAGTATCAGCTTCTGTAATGTTTGCAGCACCCTGGTGGAAAGAGGGAGTTGAAATCCTGAAAAAATATCCCAATATTGCTGTAGGGATTCACCTTACGCTGAATGCCGAATGGAAAAACCTCAAGTGGGGTCCAATCCTTGGCCGGGAAGTACCAACGCTGGTAGATAGTTTCGGCTATTTTCATGCAAAAGGGACATGGGTTTACAAAGACATTTTTTCAATTGCAGAGATAGAGAAAGAGTTACGCTCACAGATCGAACGTGGGCTCGCTTCGGGACTCAAAATCGATTATCTCGACAATCATATGGGAGCATGCACGATGACCGATGCACAACGGAAACTCCTCGAAAAGCTGGCATCTGATTACAAATTAGGAATCTCAGGCTATTTTGAAGAAGGTCGTGCAAAAGGAGTTGATGGCTACAACGAAAATAACCTCAACGAATTGTGGACCAATCTTGGAAAACTGCCATCTAACCGTTTAACACTAATGATTAGTCACCCGGGAATGGATTCTCCGGAAATGAATGCCCTTTTTGTCGAAGGTGGCGATGGAAAATCAATCGGAAAAGATCGTGCCCTCGTTGCCAAAACGTTATCGGCAAAAGACTTCACGACAAGACTAAAAGCATTGAGAATTTCACCTGTAACCTATCGGGAAGTGATCAGTCAAAAGGGAGCTGGATCAATGAAACGCCCATGATTCTGCACCTTGTTAACACAAATCAAAGATAAAGAGGTCATTCCATCCGGAAATTAAAAAACAAATTATATGTCCATAAGAGATATCATTAAAAGAAACATAAATGGCCGGGAAGTTTTACTTCTCTTCATTTTAACCAATATGGTATATGCCATTATGGTGACATTTACAATACCTAAAGTGATGAGTTTTTCGGGCGGCATAAAGTTATTGGATATGATGCCAGGGGGTTACAATGCGGAATATGTCAACACCCTTTTAAATACATTAGGTGAAAATGGACGCAACGCGTATTTATTCATACAACTTCCAGTAGATATGATTTACCCATTTCTTTTTGCCGTTAGTTCTTGCTTAGTACTGGCCTATTTTTTGAATAAACTCACAAAATTAGAAGGAAAGCTGTTTTATCTTTGTTTCATACCGCTTTTCGCTGGTGCATTTGATTATTGCGAAAACATTGGAATAATTACCATGCTAAATAACTATCCCAATAATTCAGATTTATTGTCCCAGGCTACAAGCATATTTTCGGTCTTAAAAACCTCATTCGCTGTCACCTACTTTAGTATTTTAATAACGCTTTTAATTGTACTTGGAATACGCAAAATTTCTGCGAAAAGCATCAACGTTTAACAAACGGGTCAAAAAATACATAAAGAAGAATAACAAATAGTACTTTTGAAAAGATGACTGAAATAATCAAATTGATCACGAATGAGACAATCAACTATTAATTTCCTTATTGGACTGCTGCTTTTACCATCAACAATCTGTGCACAATCTCTCGTGCAATATGTTGATCCGCTGATCGGAACGGCTCCGGCAACAACTGAAAGTGCAAAGAAACATAGTGAAGCTGGTTCTGAATTGAAGGGCCAGACATTCCCTGCTGTTGGCAGACCTTTCGGAATGACCCAATGGACACCCGAAACGCGAACTACAGAAGACAAATGCATTTCGCCCTATTATTACAACGACAAGCTCGTTACCGGTTTCAGGGGGACACATTGGATGAGCGGAAGCTGTACGCAGGACTATGGAAGCGTTACGTTGATGCCCTTTGTTGCGGAAGCAATTGACACGCTAAAAAGCCGGCCATCCTCCCGCTTTAATCATCAGAATGAAACCTCTTCACCTGTTCATTATAGTGTTCAACTTGAAGATTTTGGAATTAACGCTGAGTTGGCGGGTTCAGTCCGTTCGGGAATGATGCGATTCAATTATCCTGCTGATAAAGAAAGTTACCTCTACCTCCGCGTCAACAGCGACGAAAAGCAAGGGAAGATAATTGTTGACAAACAAAAAAATGAAATAACAGGATACAACCCTGTTTTCCGGATTTACCAGGGAATGGGAAAATCAGCAGGGTTCAGCGGCTATTTTGTGATTCAATGTGACCGGCCTTTTAAAGAAGTTGCTCAAATCAGAAATGATCAGCAACTGGTTGTAAGTTTCGGGAAAGAGAAAAATATTAAAATAAGGATCGGAACCTCATTTACAAGTTTAGATGCTGCCCGGAAGAATCTAAAGAGCGAGATCACTGACTGGAATTTTGATAATCTCGTAAAGGCAGGGGAGAAAGAATGGAACCAAACCCTTGGAAAGATTAAGGTAAAGAACAGTTCGCACGACGACCTGGTCAAGTTTTATACAGCGCTTTATCATTGCTATCAGCTTCCACGCATCGCAAGTGATGTTGACGGAAGTTACCAGGGTTTTGCGCAGGATACCACCATTCACAAAGCAGTTGGCTTCGATTACTACGACGACTTCTCAATGTGGGACACTTATCGCGCATTGCATCCGCTGATGACCATTATAGAACCCATACGAAGTCTCGACATGGTTAAATCACTCGTAGCTAAAGCTCAGCAAGGGGGATGGATGCCCATTTTCCCGGCATGGGGAAGTTATACAGCAGCAATGATCGGCGACCATGTAAGCACAATGATATCGGATGCCTACTTAAAAGGAATCACCGGCTTTGATACCAAAGCAGCTTATAAGTATATGCGTCAGAATGCTTTCGATCAGCCGACCATTGAAGAATACAAAGATGGAAAAGGAAGAAGGGCCCTGCCAAGTTATCTGCAGTACGGATATATTCCGCTTCAGGATAGTGTATGGGAAGCATTTCACAAACGGGAGCAAGTTTCACGGACACTGGAATATGCGCTTGACGATTATGCACTTTCGCAATTGGCCGAAAAGCTGGGGAATAAGGATGACGCGACTGTGCTGATGAAACGATCGAAGAATTATGTGAATGTAATTGATCCCTCAACAGGCTATGCACGCGGACGTCATGCAAATGGAAAGTGGGTCGACCCTTTCAATCCGTTGATCAAAACAAACTACATTACGGAAGGAACACCATTTCAATACACATGGTATGTTCCGCAGGATGTGCCAGGATTAATCATGCAACTTGGCGGACAGAAAGCATTTATCAAAAGGCTCAACGAGTTCTTCGATGGCGGATACTACTGGCATGGGAATGAAACCGATCAGCAGGCGCCTTACCTTTTCGCACTGGCTGGAGAACCGGCAAAGACAGCAGAACTTATCCGGAAAATTGTTGATGAAGAGTATGGAACCGGACCAGGCGGATTGAGCGGAAACGAAGATGCAGGCCAAATGTCGGCGTGGCTGGTCTGCTCAATGATTGGCTTTTACCCCGTCTGCCCGGGGAAACCCGAATATGTGATTGGCACAACGGCATTTGACGAAGTGCAGATCAAATCAGGTAGTAAAGCAAAACCTTTTGTAATTAAAGCAATCCGTAATAATACAAAACAACAGGATTTTAAGAATATCACACTGAATGGTCTTCCTGTTAATGGGAATATTATTCAGCATCAGCAGATAGTTGAAGGGGGAGAGTTGATTTTTAAAACCATTAATTAATAGGTAGGGACACTCCTATGTGGATGTTCAGTGGGTGTCCAATACTCTGTACAATCGGATGCCAGATGTGCGTGATCTTTTCATAGGGGCGGCCACATAGGGACTCCCCTACATATCACGGTCAAAATTCGTGTTAAATTCATTTACCGAACCAAAAATATTTATAAATTGCGAAACTTATTAAAGAACCTGATTAACGAGTAAAACACAACAAGTTAAAGGATTAATTAAATCATATCAACGAACTATTAAAGTAAAAGTAATGGAAGAACAGAAAAAAGGATTATCAAGGCGCCAGTTTCTTGGAGCATCGGCACTTGGAGTAGCCGGACTTGCCGTATTGCCAGGCATGACAGGTTTTGCATCAACAGCAGCAGCTGAAAAAGAAATTACATTGGGATTTATCGGATTAGGTCAGCAGGCTAATTTCCTGTTGAACGGATTCCTCGAAATTCCGGGAGTTAATGTCGTTGCAGGATGCGATGTATATGGCATCAAACGCAGAAGATTTCAAAAAAAGGTGGACGCTTCCAATACAAAGAAAGGCAAAACCCTTAAAGTTGAAACTTACGAAAAGTATGGTGAAATACTGAAACGGAAAGACATCAATGCAGTTGTCATAGCTGTTCCTGATCATTCACATGCTTATATTGCCATTGCAGCATTAAAAGCAGGCAAAGATGTCTACCTCGAAAAACCAATGACCTTTACGATCAAAGAAGGTCAGGAATTGAAGAAAGCCGTTCGCGAAAATGGCCGCATCTTCGGTCTTGGAAGCCAACAACGTTCGGATCCAAACTTCCAGCACGCAGTTAATCTTGTACAAACAGGCGCACTGGGAAAAATCACAAAGGTAAATGCCTATGTTGGAGCACCACCTAAACCTTATGATCTTCCTAAAGAACCAATTCCTGCAGATTTGAACTGGGATCTATGGTTAGGGCCACTTCCTTCAACAATTCACTATAACAATGCGTTGGATCCAATTATCACGGTCGATCCCGATGTAAATGAGAAGATCTGGGGTGCATGGCGTTGGTATACCGAAATGGGCGGAGGTTTCACAACCGACTGGGGCGCTCATATGTTCGACATTGCACAATGGGGACTTGGCATGGACAAAAATGGTCCTGTTGAAATATCTCCGATCGGCGATGGTTCTGAATATATGTCATTCACCTATGCCAATGGCGTCGTAATGACATCTGAACCATTCGACGAAAAGAAAACAAAAGGGGTTAAATTCATCGGCGAAAACGGATGGATTGAAGTTTCGCGTGGTTATTTCAAAGGTTCTGATCCTAAATTCGATTCGAAGGAAAAAGTATCCAGCGATGGTCCTTACGAAACAAAGATTCCTCACCAGATCAATTTCATCGAAGCTGTAAGGGCACACAAAGATCCTGCAGTTACAGTCGAAATCGGACATAGCAGCTGTTGTGTTTGCACATTGGGCAACATTGCCTGCGATCTGAAACGGACGATCAAATGGGATCCGAAGACAGAGACATTTATCGGCGATACAGATGGCGCTGCAACAAAGAAAATGCATTACGAATACCGCAAAGGCTGGAAACTGGTATAGTTTCTTCCTTTCGCAAAATATTAAAGAGGATGTCTCAATAGGTGAGACATCCTCTTTTTTTGCGTTATAACTCCGGGTATTGATATAAATGCGCTTAAAGCAATTCGTGAATTGATAGTCATATCTATATTATGCGAATCAAGAGTTGAAAAATAATTAAGATGATAATGCCGAAGGCATGTTAGGATTATAGCTAAGTGGGATGAAAAAGCATTAAAATGCCGAAGGCATGATAGATTTATATCACCACTTCGTGGTTTAAAGCAGCTTTTCCCAATATTTTCTAAAATCATTCCAACCCTTCGGGTTTAAAAATCCAACCCTTGATTCGCATATATTATCAATTAATAACGAAATTTCAACTCCATCTGAGAGTGGAATTTATTGCGCGAAAGAAAGGAAAGTGTATATTTGAATTCTATGAAAAGGAAAATTGAACTACTGGCACCGGGCGGAGATATTGACTCTATAAAAGCTGCAATTCTTGCGGGTGCTGATGCTGTGTATTGTGGTCTTGACCGGTTTAATGCAAGAAACAGTGCAGTAAATATCAGTTTTGATGATATGCAGGGAATTTTAAGAATTGCACATCAGCATAAATGCGAAGTATTTCTGACGCTTAATATCATTATCGTTGATCAGGAAATACCTGCCATTATAAGTCTGCTGAATAAGTTAATCAATACAAGTATCGACGGAGTAATCGTTCAGGACTTTGGAATGTTTTATCTCCTCTCCCACTATTTCAAAGGTCTTAAAATACATGCATCAACCCAATTAACAACGCACAATAAAGGACAAATACTGTTTTTAAGTAAACTGAATGCAAACAGGATCAACCTGTCAAGAGAATTAAATATAGGGGAGATAAAAGCACTCACAACGGTCGCACATCAAAACAATATCTTAACGGAAGTATTTGTTCATGGCTCTTACTGCCTATCATTTTCGGGTATTTGTTACATGAGTTCTGTTCACGGAGGAAACTCAGGAAATCGCGGAAGATGCAGTCAGCCATGCAGGGATCAGTACTTAACAACGAGTGCGGGTAAAGATTATCCATTAAATTTGAAAGATAATTCTGCCTTGTTCGATCTCAGGGAATTGTCGGATGCAGGGGTTGATTCATTTAAGATTGAGGGACGAATAAAAAAGTCTGACTATGTTTATACAGTTGTAAACAGCTGGAGGAAACAGCTTCTTGGCTTTTATATTCAAAACAGATTAAAAAATGATAATCGCGATCTTTATAAGGTATTTAACCGCGACTTTTCAAATGCATTTCTAAAGGGAGATCTTCATAAAGATATGTTTATTGACAATCCCCGTGATCATTCAATTCAGCATCTTTCAGAAATAAATAATTATTCTACGGTGGATGAACTTGAAAAAGATCAGGCTGAACTATATGATGAAAAAGAAGCGGTTAAATTATCTATTGAAAACGAAATCAGCCAGCTGAGTATTGCGAAAGCACCTTTAATCATTCGTATCTCGGGGAAATGTGGCACGTCATTAAGAGTATCTGTAAAAACACCGGAAACCTCGTTTGATGTACTTTCAGAAATGAATCTTGTAAATACCGGCACAGAGGCAATCAATAAGGAGATGATATTAAAGAGACTAAAGGTTCTCAATGATACCGAATATTACATCGATATATTATCACTTGAAGATCTTCAAGGCGATGTTTACATACCGTTTAAAGCACTAACATCAATTAAGAAAAGAATATTATTCACCCTGAATGGTTCAAAAGAATATGTTGACCCTATTGAAGTTCCAATCCTGAAAAAACAAAAGATCGCGAACAATAAACCAACACTTTCTGTCATCATATCCTCGGCAAAGGATGTGCATCTTTGTAATGAAACAACTGCAGCTATCTATTTTCAATTGCCGGATCATCTTCAAAGCGAAATAGCGGAGCTTGCCGAACTCTTCAGAAAAAACAAACAATTAATTCCATGGTTCCCATCGATATTGATAGGTGAAGATTATTTGGCAGCCATCGAATTTCTGCAGCAGGTGCAACCGGAACTGATTGTAACAAACAATACAGGAATCGCGTACGAAGCATTTAAAAAAGGGATCAATTGGATTGCAGGACCCTATTTGAATGTAGTAAATTCGTTTAGCCTGCTCTGTCTGAAAGAAAACATGAGTTGTTCAGGTGCATTTATTTCAAATGAAATCAGCAAGGTTCAGATGAAGCAAATTAAAATACCGGAAGATTTCAGCCTGTTTTATAGCATCTATCATCCGATTGTTTTGATGACAAGCCGGCAATGTTTGTTTCACCAGGTGACAGGATGCGAGAAAGACCGGATGGATGATACCTGTATTCAACAATGCGAAAAATCAACAGCGATTGTAAATTTAAAAAAGGAAACATTCTTTATCGAAAAAACAAAAGGGAATTATCATCGTATAATGAATGAAATCAACTTCCTGAATACTGCAATTGTTACAGATCTGCCAGATCTTTTTGCAGGATTCTTCATTGATTTAAGCGATCTGAAAACTGAGACGATAATAGAGATGGATAAACCGGGTGTCATAAAGCTTTTTGAAAATCTGTTGAACGGAAATATAGATTCAGATAAGGAACTCCGGCAAGTTATTCATCCCTCAACTGACAGTCAGTATTATAAGGGAATCTGATAGCAGACCAGCAACGACTAAAACATGTGGAAGATGGATCCGGTATGATAAAAACGAATAATCAGAATACGACGCGGATTTCGAAAATGATATAATTATTTTTCAAAATGAAGTGATTCCATTTTATCCAATGTCTCTGCATATTTTTTGAAGTTGTCCAGAATCGATTGCCAGCCTGCCTGTTGTAATTCGATCGTGTTCTCTTGTTCTGCCTCAAAGATTTCCGCTATCGTTGTTTGGTTGCCATTCGAAATAAAGAATACCTGGACTTTCCGGTTGTCATCGAGGGTGGATTCTATCAGTTTGTGCGGCTCAATTTTATTGTATTTTCCTGTAAAATCAAAGCCCATACTTCCATCTTTGGCTTCCATCCGCGAAAAGAATTTTCCGCCCGGGCATAAATCGTTTTCTACTTTGGTCGTATGCCAGTCGTCAGATGCATTGTTCCAATGGATAATATGCTTTGGGTCGGTCCAAAACTTCCATACCTTTTCAACTGACATATGAATGGTTACTCCAACGGTAATATTTGTTTTTTCAATTGTTGCCATGATACTTTTTTTAAATTGTTATTTGTGACTTTAATACTGATCATACAAACATAGTTTGAGAATTAAAAAACGATGGTGTGTAAAAATGACAATTGAAGGGTGATTTGCGACAAGATCCTTTTAAATTTGTTGTATGCAACATCCTTCTCCGTTCATTCTAACCATGAAACCATCATTGCCAAAGGCCCGTTAAAGAAGCTGAAATTCAATCAGGG
>Ga0209511_1002214_pt1 | contig 16216 bp, 13 predicted proteins | sample SSSSmetaG_FD_184141 | JGI IMG/M metagenome (GOLD analysis project Ga0209511, IMG submission 184141) | Glacier valley bacterial and archeal communities from Borup Fiord, Nunavut, Canada, to study Microbial Dark Matter (Phase II) - ​SSSS... | ecosystem: Environmental > Aquatic > Freshwater > Ice >...
ATCATCGACGGCGACGTACACCATCGTGAACAGGTCCACTACGCTATGCTGCTCGAGGAGGGTTCGGGTTCTAGACATTCCCCTATCCTCCCCTTTTTTGTACCCTCACCCCCTAGCATCCGACGTATCCTAGAACCGATGCACCTTTGCCCACCTCCAGAATCAGGCCTATAGCTTTTTCATTCGCTCCGCTTCTTGAGCAGAACGGCACCTTCCGGGCCTGCTCGCTCACCATAGAGACCTGAAACAGACCAGGTATCTATGGGAAAGGCTATAGCGCAATGCGAAATGGTCAACACAAAAATCCCTCGAGCAACCTTTGGTAAAATCTCGTCTCACGCACAAATTCTCATCGCATCTCAAAAATTTGTGTCCACCTCACTGCTGAGCGCTATATATATGAACCGCGAATACCACAACTGGTACAGCCCCCGGCTCGAGCGTCCTATGGAACTGCTGGTCTTCGGTCACGCTGGGGCCAAGGTGCTGAGTTTCCCCACGCGGGAAGGGCGCTTCTTCGAGTACGAGAGCCTGCGGCTGGTTCAGGCGCTCGAGAGCAAGCTCGAGGCGGGGCAACTTCAGCTCTATTGCGTCGAGGGGTTGGCCACCGAGACGTTTTACAGCACCTGGCTGCACCTGGCGGACCGCGTTCGGCGTTATCTCAGTTACGAGGCGTACCTGCTGCACGAAGTTCTTCCCCTGATGACGTCCAAGAACAACCACCCCTGCACCATTGCGCACGGGTGCAGTCTGGGTGCTTTTTACGCGGCCAACTTCGCCTTTCGGCACCCGGAGTTGTTCAGCAAGCTCTGTGCTTTTTCAGGGCGCTACGACCTCACGCTCGAGGTGGAAAAGTTCGGCAACCTGTTTGGCGGCTATTACGACGAAAATATCTACTTCAACACGCCCAGCCACTACCTGCCAAACCTGCAAGACCATTGGCAGCTCGACGCGCTGCGGCGGCTCGAGGTGGTGCTGGTCGTGGGCGTGGAAGACCCCTTCCTCGAGAACAACCGCCAGCTCAGCCGTATTTTATGGGAGAAAGGAGTCTGGAACACCCTGCACGAATGGGAAGGTCGGGCGCACCAGGGTCACGCTTGGCGCAAGATGGCCCCGCTCTACATTTGAAGTGCTATTCTACACGTCCAGCAGGGGTAAAATAGATTTATATCGCTCTACAGGACCAATACTCGTGTTAGACTCATTCATATTGACAAGTTTCGATATGTACTCTATGCTCGAGGGGTGAGTCTCACTACCGCCCCAGAACCCGAGCTGGAAACTCGATACCTGCAAGCTTCCAATACTGCGCTCGAGGACGTATCCAACGTATTCAAAGCACTCTCGGACCCTACGCGGCTCAAGATTTTGCGCCTGCTGGCCGATAGCGCACTGGGGCGGTGCTGCGCCGAGGGGGTGTGCGCCTGCGACCTCGAGACGGTGACACAGCTCAGCCAACCCACGGTGAGCCATCACATGAAGCTGCTGGTGTCCTCACAACTTGTCAGCGCCGAAAAGCGCGGCAGGTGGATGTTTTACACCCTCAATCCGCAGGGATTCGCGCTGGCTCAAGGGGTGCTTGAGTTGGGCAGTGGTTTGGCAGTGAGTTATGAGTTGTGAGCTGACAGATTTGTGTAACCGTTGCTCTTAAGTTTGATGGGATTTTGAAACATCGTGGGGGTCTGAATGACCTTTCAGAGCCGCTCGAGCACTTATTTTTTGCCCTGATACATCGAAGTGTTTCGATGTAAGGAAAGGAGAATTTATGTTGATGGAAACTGTTTCACCGACCACGCCCCGAGGCTTTTTTGATGCGCTGCAAGACCACCTCGAGCGTCCGCTGATTTTCGATTTAGGCGGTGGAAAGCGTGTTCCGGTGGGCTACCACGTCACCGAAATCAAGGCGGTAGACTTGCAGACCGTGGACTGTGGCGGGGTGGTGGGCACCTGGAAAGAAACCGTGGTGCAACTGTGGCGCAGCGACCTCGAGCCGGACCCTCACTACATGTCCGCCGGAAAGTTTCTCAAAATTGTGCGGGCAGTGGTGAGCAATATTGCGCTCGAGCAGAACAGTGAACTGCGCTTTGAATACGGCGACGATGGGCAGCCTGCGTTGCATTACACGGTTTCGCGGCTCGAGCAGACGGCTGAGGGTTTGATGGTTCACCTCGAGTGGATTGGGGTGCGCTGCAAGGCTCTGGACCGTAGACAGGCCGCTCGAGCAAAAGCTGGCCCCAGTGAACTCACCGTGCTCGAGGCCAGTGGTGGAGCCTGTGCGCCGGGTGGAGATTGCGGTTGCTGAGCGGTAATCCAGGCTATCTGGGTTGGCGCATCGCCTGGACGCTGGCTTTTGTCGAGTTCATCCTGTACAGCGTCCTTCCTATGAAGCACCTTCGGCGTTTTCCGCTCGATGCTCGAGAGCTTTACCTTGCAGAAACATCGCGGTCCAGGCCCCCAGTAGCGCCCCTAGAATCGGCCCCAGCCACATAATCCAGTGACCGTTCCAGTTTCCCGAAAGAAGAGCCGGACCAAACGCTCGAGCGGGGTTGAGCGCCACACCCGTGAGCGGGCCTGCCGCCGAAATGCCCATCATCACCGTGAGGCCAATCAGCACGCCCGAGAGGGGGTGACGCCCCTGCACCGCCACCCGCACGATGACCAAGACTAGAAAAAAAGTCAGCACCATTTCGATGCCCAGGCCCGCCAGTGGAGACACGCCAGGGGCCAGCAGGGTTGCGCCAAAGTTCACCTTACCGACGCTGCTCGAGTGGGTCAGGCTCAGAAAGCCCGCTGCGCCCACGCTGCCTAAAAGCTGCGCCAGCACGTAGGCCGGAAGTTCGCGCCAGGAGAAACGCCCGATTGACGCTAGGGCCAGGCTGACCGCCGGGTTGAAGTGCGCTCCGGAAACCCCGCCCAGCGCGTAAATCATGCCCATCACCGCGAAGCCGTGTCCAAAGGCGATGGCGATGAGGCCCCCGTTTAGAAGGCCACTCGAGGTGAGCGCAATCGCGCCGACCCCGCAGTACACGATAGCGAAGGTTCCGATGAATTCGGCCAGCAGCTTGCGAGTCATCAAGCGTTCACGGGCGGCGAATCTGCATAGGTAGGCGGCACGTTTTGCCCGCTCGAGAGTGCCCTTACAAACGCCTCAAACTGGTTTGCCAACTGGCCGCGCACGCTTCGCCAGCGCTCGAGGGTTCCGCCGCTGGGGTCGGTAAACGGGTAATGCAGCTTGACGCTCGAGGCCGGATAAACCGGGCAGGCTTCAGCGGCGCTGTCGCACACCGTAATCACGTAATCGAAGTTCCAGGGGTCGGGTAAGTCATGAAGGGTTTTACTTGAGTGGCTCGACAAATCTATGCCCACCTCGGCCATCACCTCGAGCGCCTGTGGCTTGACGAAAGTGGCCTCAGTTCCGGCGCTAAATATTTCGGCCTCGAGCGCATACTGAGTGGTAAAGTGTCGGGTCCAGCCCTCGGCCATCTGACTGCGGGCGCTGTTGTGGGTGCAGAGAATCAGAATTCGCATCGAGGGCTATCCTAACATATCGAATTATCCCGATGTGTCAGCTCGAGAGTATCGAATCTATGCAGCACATCGCTCAGAATTTCACCGCCCAAGGTGTACAGCGTCTCGCGCTCGAGGCGGTAGAAACTGTTCTTGCCGCGCTGTTCACCCGAGATAATTCCGGCTTCTTTCAGCAGGTTCAAATGATAAGAAACCTTGCTCTGTCCATGCTCGAGCAGCTTCTCAAGTTCGCAGACGCACAGCTCACGCTGAGCCAGCAAGCACACGATTTCGTAGCGCAGGTCGTGAGCCAGCGCTTTGAGTCGGGTCAGGGTCAGGGGTTCAACAGGAAATGTAAGCATCTAGTTTATTTTATGCTTTTGAATTTGAATGTGGATGAACTCAAGCGCAAACTCAAAGCTCAGCAGGTTTTCTCCCCATCTCCCCATCTCCCCATCTCCCCATCTCCCCATCTCCCCATCTCCCCATCTCCCCATACTCCGACGCAAAACTTTAATTTCCAGTAATTCTGGTCTACAACCCCTTCAAGCCAACAATCTTCGCACCGTCTCGAGCAAAATCCCCTGCTCGAACTCGCCCTTGACGATATACGCGTCGGCACCTGCTTCTGCACCCCTCGAGCGGTGTTCTGCACTGCTTAAAGACGTCACCACAATCACCGGAAGGTGCTGTAATTTTGCGTCGGCCCGGATGGCTTCGGTCAGCGAAAAGCCGTCCATGCGCGGCATCTCGACGTCGGTGAGCACCAGGGAAACAGATTCGCGCTTCAAAACCTCGAGTGCGTCAAGTCCGTCTACGGCGGTGAAGGTGGCGTATCCAGCGGTCTCGAGAATGGTCCGCTCGAGCGTGCGGGTGGTGATGCTGTCGTCCACCACCAAAATCGGCAGTCGAACTTTTTGGGGAGCAGCCGACTCGAGCGCGCTCCAGGCGCGGCGCTCGCCTCGGGCCAGTTTACTCAGCGCCCTCGAGAAGAGTTCGGCGGCGCTGAGCAAGCCGACCAGTTCACCGCTGCCCAACGTAGCCGCGCCTTGCAGGTGCGGCACACCCTGTAACGGCCAGCCCAGCGGTTTGACCACTACCTCGCCCTCCCCTATCAGTGTGTCCACCCTGAGCGCAACCCGGCGCTCTTCACTTCGCAGCAATACCAGCGTGAGCGGTCCTTTGATTGACGCACCCGCAGGACTTTCCAGCAGTTCGGACAAATCTAGCACCGGGATGGTTTCACCGCCCAGTTTCAAAGTGGGAAAGCCCTCGAGCGGGTAAAGCTCCTCACGCCGCACTCGGACCGCCCGCTCGATGAGCGGGGTGGGTAGGGCCAGGGTTTGTGCTCCCAGTCTTAACAGCAACACCCGCGTGGTGGCCAGGGTCAGCGGAACCCGCATCACGAACGAGGTGCCGCGACCCGCGCTCGAGCGCACAGTTACGCTGCCGCCCAGAGTGCGGATGTTCTCGCGCACCACGTCCATGCCCACCCCACGCCCGGAGGTCTCGGTCACTTGGGCGGCGGTGGAAAACCCTGGTGCGAAGATAAAATCGGCTAGGGTGCGTTCCTCGAGTACACCTGCACCCGAAGAGATAAGGCCCCGCTCGAGCGCCCGCCGCCGAATGGCTTCCAGGTTGAGGCCGCCGCCATCGTCTTCGAGCACAATTTCGACCTGCTGCGCGCGTGGCTGCACCACCAGGCGCACCGTTCCCTGTGGGTTTTTGCCCAGTGCCTCGCGCACCTCGGGCATTTCTAAACCGTGGTCCAGCGAGTTTCTCAGCATGTGCATCAGCGGGTCGCGCAACCCCTCGAGCAGTTTGCGGTCCATCTCCACCTCACCACCTTCACCCACAAAAACAGCCCGCTTGCCTAGGTGTAGTGCCAAATCGCGGGTCAGGCGCTCGAGCGGCCCAAACAGCGTTTTAGCGGGCAATAGACGAATCGAGAGCACCTCCTCCTCGAGCGTGGAGGTGGTGTTGGCCAGCGCCAGCAGGTCGCGGCCCAGACGCTCGGTGAGCTTCTCCAGACCCTCGAGCTGTGTGGTCCAGCGCTGCTCGAGGTCGTCAAAGAAGCGCAAAGCCCCGTCCAAATCCTTGCGGAATTCCGGCTCGAGCGTACCCACCGCACCCAGACGGCGACGCGGCCCTTTGCTGGCTTTCCAGCCCCGCTTGAGCGGTTTGGCCTCGAGCAGCAGTTCACGCAGCTCACTCAAACGCCGCTCGAGCCGAATGCGTCCGCTCGAAAGTTCCCCGGTTTCGGCCAGCAGGGTGCCCAGTTTTTTGACCGAAACCCGGACCTGTTCGCTCTGGGCAGGCTTGGGTGAACTCGAGGCTTCGGGACTCGAGGGGACGGAAGGGCGGGGGAGCAGAGGGGAAGGGGGATTTATGTGGGTCGTGTCGGGTTCAGACGAACGGGTCCACGCTTGGACCGACTCGAGCAAGCGTTTTTGCCAATATCCCGTCGGCTGCACTTCCAGCGTTCCTCTCCCCTGCCCCAGACTCAGCTCGAGCGCGGCCAGAAAGCTCTTGAGCCGACTGTTCACCGCTCGAGCCGCTGAGCGGAGTCGGTTCAGCTCGAGTGCCGCTTCTCCAGGCGTCCCCACCCGCTCGAGCCGAGTCAGAGCGTCCTCGAGTTCGCTTGTGAATCTCTGGCCCAGTTCGGGCGGCAAAGTCAGGTGCTCGAGCAGGTCCAGACCCTCAGCAGTCAAATCGTCTTCAGGGTTTAAATTGGGCTTCTCAAAACTTTGATTTTGAAGAGCCAGCTCGAGCTGAAAAGCAATCTGCTCGAGCGGATGACCCACCGCCCGCGCCGCGCCGCGCAGTCGGTACGCCTCGAGTTGGGCTTCGAGTGGGCTTTCGAGCAAGGTCCACAGCCGCTCGAGCCGGTCCTGGGCCTCCCTCTTGAAAGTCTGCTCGAGTTCCAGGGCAATGTTCTCAGGAAAAGGGTGCTCGGGAAATGGGCGCTCAGAGGTCACGGCTCACACCCGGTAACGGGCCACCAGTTCGGTCAGTTTCTCGGCCAGGACGCTCAGTTCCTGCGCCGCCGCTCGAGTCTGCTGGCTGGCCCGCTGGGTGCCGGACACCGCCGAGTTGATATCATTCATCGCCACCGCCACCTGTTCCATGCCGATGGAGTGCTGCCGCACCGAGGCGGCAATCATCTGCGCTGAGTAAGCCGACTGTCCGATGGCCTCGTTGAGTTCGTCCAGGGTGCGCCCCACCTTGCTCATGCTCACCGCGCCGCCCTCGGCCACCCGGATGCCCTGCTCGGTGGAAAGCACCGCCACGTTGGTCGCTTTCTGAATATCGGACAAGATGGTGCGAATCTGGGCAGTGGCTCCTTTACTCTGCTCGGCCAGCACCCGAATCTCCTGCGCCACCACCGCAAAGCCGCGCCCATGTTCCCCCGCTCTCGAGGCTTCGATGGCCGCGTTGAGCGCGAGTAGGTTGCTCTGGTCGGCCAAATCGCCAACGGTGCTGATGATGTCGTCAATCTGCTGGGTCTGTTCGCTCAAGGACAAAATATTCTCGGCGATGGTGCTCACCCGCTCCTTGATGTCTCCCATGCCGCCCTCGGCGGCCCGCACCGTCTCGACCCCACCGAGGGCCACCCGGTTGGCCGACTGGGCATTGGTGTTGACCGTGGCGGCCATATCCACCGCCTGGTCCGCGCTGGCCTTGACCTGCTCGATGGTGGCGGTGGTCTGGGCCACCGCAGCCGACTGCTGACTCACACTCGAGGCTTGAGAACTGGCCTGACTGAGCAGTTGCTGCGACGCCACCCGCAAATTCTGAGCGCCCCCGCGCAGCTCGAGCACCATACCGCGCAGCTCGAGCGACATACTCATAAAAGCGTGGCCCAGCGAGTCCCGCTCCGAGGCCACACTGAACGAGTGGTCCAGCTCACCGCGACCCATCGCCTGCGCCACCTGGGCCATTTGACGCTGGTGTTTAACCAGTTCCTCGAAGGAGCGGGCCAGCCCACCGAGTTCATCCTTGGAGTCGTCGTTCAGATTCTGCTCGAGGTCGCCCACCGCCAGCCCCCGGGCCACTCCAGCCATGCGGTTCACCCGCCCAGTCACGTAGCGGCTAATCAGCCACGCCGCCAATAAAACCGCCACCAGCAAGGCCAGCAGCAGCACCAGCAGACTCAGGGTAAAGCTACTCACCTGAACGTCCACCTCAGCGCGGTCCTGACTGGCGGCCACGGTCCAGTTCAGGCCGGGAAAGCTCGAGTAACCTTTTGACCGCGCCCAACCCTCGAGCGCGTTCACGTCACCATCCTGAAAACTACGTCCCCCTCCGAAGCCGCTCGGCTGGGTTTTGAGCGCCTTGGCCGCGCTTTGCACTTTGTAGGTGTCAGCCAGGATTCGGCCCTGGTCACTGGAATCGAGCACCCTGGCCTGCGGGTCGAACATCGTGATGTGAACGCTTTTGGAACCGCCCTCCTGTGCCCTCACCTCGGCCTCGCGCAAGATAGCCTGTCCCGAGGCCCACTCGAAACGGTTGGTCCACACCCCCACGATGTCTCCCTGCCCATTGCGAATGGCAGCGGTGAAACTCAGGGCCAGCGCTCTCGAGGGGCCATACACCGTCTCGAGCAGGCCGTCGCGGTGCAGTCCCTCGACCAGACTTTTACCGAGTTCGATGCGTCCCCCCACCGCTTCTTTAAACCACGTTTCCCCCGAAACGTTGCGTCTCAGCAAGCGCAGTATCTTGTCCGAATCGATGGCTTTGCCCTGACCGTCTCTAGTGTTGAAAGCGATAATTCTACCGCTCAAGTCGGCCACCACCATCAGGCTATACATCGGGCTGTAGGCTTGCACCACGGTGTTCATCCAATCTTTGATGTTCGAGGGGTCCATATTCTGGGCCGCGCTCGAGAGGGCGAATACCTGCACGTCGCCGTAGCGCTCGAACAGGTTGCGGTCCAGCTTATCCGAGGTCTGAAAGGCCAGCTCCTGAAGCTGCCCGCCCGCTTGACGCTCGAGGTTGGTCCGCACCCGCTGCGACAGGAGCAGGCTCACGACTACCAGTGTGGGAAGGCTGAACAACAGGCTCAGCAATAGCAGTTTGGAGAACAGACTCAAGTTTTTGACCCAGCGCTGGAGCGTCACGTTGATCCCACTTTAGCGAATCTTGAGCAAAGTTACGAATCGAGTTCAATTTTGCGTCAAAAGCAAATCGGAAACCGCCCATAAAAAAGTGGACATAACGTTATGTCCACCCTCGAGCCAAGCCTCAAAACGAGTCAATAATCCATCTCACAGCGTGAAAAATCCACCCTTCAGTTTTCAACCTTCTGCACTTTAACGTCCAGCTCTACCGTCTCTAAATTCTCGAGTTCGTCGCCTTGCGGCTCGAGCGGCTGACCCTCGAGTTCGCGCCAACCCTCATAGATGGTCTTGATGACGATAAGGCTGGGAACCGCCAAAAAAGCGCCCAGAATACCGAAGGCGGTACTGAAGGCCAGCACGCCCGCCATCACCGAGACCGGGTGCAGTTTGAGGCTTCGCCCCAGCAGAAGTGGGACTAACAGTTGGTTCTCGAGCTGATGAATCGCCAAGGTAATCGCGATGACCCAGATGACTTTATCCGGCTCAGTGGCCAAGGTCGTAATGAGCGGCGGCAGCGAGGCCACAATGGGACCCACGGTGGGAACCGCCTCGCCCAGACCGGCGATGAAGCCGTACAAAAGCGCGTTGGGCACCCCAATCAGGGTGTAGCTAATGAAGGTGAGTACCCCCATCGCCAGCATCAGCAACAACTCGGCCCGACCCCAGGCCCCCAGTTCTTCCAGCACTTTTTCAGCGATGCTTTTGACTCGAGCGCGGTAGCCCAGCGGCACCAAACCCAAGCCCCCCCGCACCAGCGGCTCGGGTTGGGCCAGCATGTAGACCACCAGAACAATCAAAAACACCGCCGAGGTCAGCACTCGAGCGGCGTCCCCCAGCAACACCGTAGCTTTGGAAAGCAACTCCCCGCCCACCGTGGCCAGTCTCTGGCTAATGTCGCCCAGAAAACCAGGGCGGGCCAGTGGCTCGAGCAGCGGTTGACTCGCCGCCCAGCCACTCACGGTGCTCTCGAGGCTTTTGGTCAGGGCGGGAAGGTTTTGGATGAATCCACTGAGCTGCCTTCCCACCTCGGGAAACAGCAGCGAACCTGCGTAAAACAACACCATCAGCAGCAGTAAAACCGTGACCACCGCACCCAGCGCTCGAGGAAATCGCAGGCGCATCCTGAGTTCCATCACCAGCGGGTTCATGGCCGATGCCAGCAAGGCTGAGAGGGCCAGAAGTAACACCACTTCGCGCAGCAGTCCTATCCAGCGCCACGCTAAAATTGCGCCCAAAACCAGAAAGGCGGTGGGGAGCAAGTTGACGATGACCACTTGTGGGGGCCGCTTGTCAGGAAGGGTCATGACGAAAGTCCTGAATGCTCGAGCGTACTCATACGTTCAGTTTAACGCAGCGATTGGGGGAAAAGTTTCCGAACATCCCTTCTCGAGCCGTTCAAAAGTGAGCTGAAAAGCCATTTTTCACAATTTGCAAGACACTTTTGCAAAGATATTTTGATTCCCCAAATTGTAGTCCAGAAGCGATAGAAGGAATCTCCATGAGCGTGAGTTTTTACCGAATTGGTCCTGAGTGCGAATGGAACACGCAGCCTTCACAAACTATCCCGGTCCGAATGATTTTCACTCGAGTTGGGTCTATCCCAACACTTGAGGCACCCAATTCATCCAAGTCTGAAATGGCTTCACGTTGGCAGGATTAGATAGCCCTCTCGCGTCCTGAGATAGCTCTAAAATTGCTTGAATACAAGTCGTGCTCACAAGTGTCCAAGTGTTAGATTTGAGACACCTTAAAACGGATTGCAGAACACGAGAATTTTTTTAAATTATGACTTTGACGTTTGCCACGGTATTTTCTAGAATATGAACTCAGTAAACGAGGTTCTTCTCAAGTTCAAGCATTGCCGTCAAGCGGGTCGCCATGTCCTCCAGGCGCAGCTCCATAGCCGCTCGGGTCGCGTCTTTGACCAGTTGCCCCCCCTCGAGCTGCCCATGTTCGATGGCACTGCGAATTCGGGCGTAGACCAGGGTGCTCAACCGCTTGCCAAACAGTACCTGGAGCGTGGATAACGCGCGGCTGGCTTGCTCCTCTAGAGAAATTTCCATCGTTTCCAACTTCAGCTCTGTATATAGAATTTCTGCTTCTGAGACAGTTTTCTCGGCTTTTATGTTAGCCTTGGGACTGGTTTTTCGCGGTGTTTTATTCGCTTTGGTGGGCAGTCCTCTGGCCTCTTCAAAAAGTAAATTCCCTTCTGAGTCAGTATATTTCCCGGTTTCGTCCCGAATGACGTCCACTAATACCGCACCCCTCGAGCGAGGAGCATATCCAGCTCTCAACATCGCTTCAAAGCGAGAAAAACGCTCTTCGACCCTCTCAACCCCATACTCTTGAACCAGCTTGCGACCCACCGGAAGCGTGACCCCGTGCTGGTTAAGGCGCTCGAGCAGGTGAGCGTCCACCTCGACACCCTGAACCTCGCCAAAAACGTAGCTGATGTTTTGCTTTTCGCCGCGTCCGTCGTACTCGATGCTTTTGAGATAGCCCCGCTCGAGCAACTCCTGATGTGCCCCCTCGAGCGCCCTTCGGACCCGTGCAGGCTTGAGGTCCACGAGCTTGCAGGCCCTGCCCCATTCGACCAAATTAGCATTGTAAGACACCACCCATTTATTGGGGTCCTCAGGACTGTACCGCTGGGCGTCAAGCAAGCGGTACAGGGCGCGGGTGTGGGGGCGCTCGAGCGTGATTAGGAAGGCTAAATCGAGCGGTTTGAGGTAGCGTGAACGCACCGAGCGAACAACCTCTTTGGGCAGGGTGATGTTCAAAATCGAGCGTCCATCGAAGTTGAGACGGTCGCTTTCGGAGGTGTACTCGAGGCGGTCAATGTAGCGGAATTTTACCGTCACCCACATCTTTCGTTCGTGGTCACGCCAAGCTTCCGAGGCGGTGTATGTGGCCGCATAAAGCCGCTCGAGGCTGTCCCTGAGCACTCGGTAGTAGTGACCGTTGTTGTCGAAGCCCGCATAGCGCAGCAAATTATGGGCCGTGGTCACGAAAGTGCCGTCCTCAGGGCATCCAGCTTCCATGAAAAGGGTCATCAGGGCCATCGAAACATCGTTGTCCAGACCGTGTGGCACGCCTCCATGCTCTGACGGGGCTACACACGACAGCTTGGCCATGCGTCCATCCATCTCAAAACTCAGGTTCCAATGGGTAAAATCAGCAGGAATTCGCTCCTGGATGCTGATTAAACCCAGACGGGCCACATTGGCTTCATCAAAGCGCCGCATCTGTGAAGAGGGTGTTAAAGCTGTCTGGTCCACCTTTTTCGCTCGAGCCATAGTTCTACCTGAAAGTATACCACACCCTGGAAACTCATTTTCCCCATCAAATGCCCATTTTTTGCTTATTTTTTACTGCTGTTGATAACAACAAATCTTTTAATCTTTTAAAAGATAAATACTTGTTGTTATCAACAACAAGGGCTGGGGGTCATTGTGTGTCAGACGGCCTTGGCAAGGTCAAACGGACCGAGTATGTCGTATTTTTAGGGGTCAAACGGACCGAGTATGTCGTATTTTTAGGGGTCAAACGGACCGAGTATGTCGTATCGTATTCCGCAAACGGACCGAGTATGTCGTATTTTTAGGGGTCAAACGGACCGAGTATGTCGTATTTTTTGGTGCCCCAATTTCACAACTCGAGCTTCAAACGGACCAAGTATGTCGTATGTTTTGTTCTCATATGGACCAAGTATGTCGTATCGCATTCCGCAAATGGACCAAGTATGTCGTATCGTTCTATCCAACCTTTTAATTACCTGAAAAGGCTGATGCTAGGCCCATTTAGACCATATTTGGTTCGGACAAACGGACCAAGTATGTCGTATGTAAATACTTAAATGGACCAAGTATGTCGTATCGCATTCCGCAAATGGACCAAGTATGTCGTATCGCGTTGCGACAGGCTAACGAACATGTTTTTTCAGGATGCTGCATTTCAGGCTGTTTTCCCTTCAAAAAATGTGTCTAGAACGTAAAATTCAAATCGAATATTTTTGACTCGAGGATTGGACATAACGTTATGTCCAAATAATTACATCGGCATGGCGGCGATTGAGGTGAGGGTTTGGACGCTCGAGGCTTTGGGAACTCGAACTGGAGTGGCTCGAGTAAGATGACCCGGTGAAAGATGCATCGCTCGAGGTGAAAAGAGCGGATTGGCCCGCGACGAGATGGGCCGCTGCTGCAATGTTTTTAGTCAATGGAGCTTTGCTGGCTTCCTGGGTCTCGAGGTTGCCTGCCATCAAAGAAAAACTTGGCCTAGACGATGGAGCGCTGGGACTGACTTTGCTGGCTTCTCCGGTGGGCGCACTGCTGGCTTTTCCGGTGGCTGGAGCGGCTATTGCTCGGGCAGGAAGCAAGGCGGTGACACTTTGTTCTGCCTTGCTGTGCGCGCTCTTCGTGGCCCTGATTGGCTTACCCTCGAGCCAGGGTTTGCTGATGCTGGTTTTACTGTTTTGGGGTATGGTCAACGCCACCATGGACGTGGCGATGAACGCGAATGGTACCGCCCTCGAGCGGGTTCTAAATCGCCCTATCCTATCTAACCTGCACGCCTGTTGGTCGGTGGGGAATTTGTTGGCGGCACTGGTCGCAGGTTGGATTATTTCGAGCGGCGTATCCCTCCAGCTACACCTGTTGGGTGTGGCAGGCATTCTGGCTGCCCTAGCGCTGCTGAGCGCCCTATTTTTGTACCGCCCAGAACCTTCTGGCTCGAGCGGGCCTATTTTTGCCCTCCCAAAAGGTGTGGTGTGGGGACTGGGCGCTTTGATTTTTTGTGCTTTTCTGGCTGAGGGCGCACTCAGCGATTGGGGTAGCATTTACCTGAAAAACACCCTCAAAACAGGGGAGAGCACCGCTGCTTTTGGATACGCTTTTTATACTGGAAATATGGTGCTGGGTCGCTTTCTGGGTGATGAGTTGGCCGTGCGTCTAGGAGAGCGGAAACTGCTGACCTATGGAGGTTTGCTGGCGGCGCTGGGCTTACTCATCAGCCTCTCGAGCGCCTCACCCTTGCTCACCATGTTTGGATTTGGACTGGTGGGCTTTGGCATTGCAGGCGCGGCCCCGGTGGTGTTCAGAGCCGCCACTCGAGTGCCGGGTCAGAATGCCGACTTAGCCCTCACCGCAGTGACCACGCTGGGCTACACCGCTTTTTTGCTCGGTCCAGCGGTCATTGGGGGTCTGGCCAGCCAACTTGGGCTGCGTCTGGCGCTGGGTGTAGTGTTTGTGCTGCTGCTCTGCATTCCACTGCTCTCGAGTCGATTTTTGCCGCCCGAATCGAAGTAATTCAGGGTTGTGAAGGCTCGAGCGGAGGTTCAGTTGCTTAGCCCACTCGAGCAATCGCAGCGTGGCTGTGAAACAATAGGGGTACTCGAGGTATGAATCCTCATGCCTCCGCTCGAGGTGAATCCCAATGACTATCAACGCAACTTTTAACCGCCCCCGCCTGCTGGCTCCCGGCCCCGTCGAGACCGACCCCCGCACCGCTCTGCTGCTGGCCCAACCTCAGATTCATCATCGCACCCCAGAAGCCAGAGCGATTGTACTTGACGCTCGAGCCAAGCTGCAAAAGCTGCTGGGTTGTCCCTGGGAGGTTTTAATCACCACCTCGAGCGGCACGGGCGCGTTTGAGGCGGCGCTGGTGAGTCTGGTGCCGCCGGGAGCCAGGGTGCTGTGTGCTCAGGCCGGGAAATTTGGCGAGCGCTGGGGACTCATGGCCCAAACTCTGGGTTACACCGTGGACGAGGTGAAGGACGAGTGGGGCCGTTCGCTCGAGCCACAAAAAGTTGCCGCCGGAATTGAGCCAGACACTCGAGCGCTGCTCATCACCCATTCAGAGACCGCCACCGGGGCACTGCACGACCTGGAAGCCATTTCCAAGGCTGCTCGAGCGGTCAACCCCGATATCCTGATTTTGGTGGACGCCGTGACCAGCTTCGCGGTGGCCGAACTCAGACCGGAAAAGTGGGACCTGGACGCTATCATCAGTGGTTCGCAGAAGGGGGTGGCAGCGCCTCCTGGCCTGGGTTTCGTGGCCCTGAGTCCTCGAGCTATAACTCAACTGGGAGCCAATCCACAGCGCTATTACTTCGACCTCAAGAAGGAACTTAAAAGTCAGGTAAAAGGGGAGACCGCCTACACCCCGGCCATCAACTTGATTCAGTCGCTCACGCAGAGCACCGAGCGTTTGCTGAGCATCCCGCTCGAGCAACTGTGGCTCGAGAAGAAGCGTATGAACACCGCACTGCTCGAGGCGGGAAAGGCGCTGGGATGCACCCAGTTTGCAGATGTTCCTTCTCCGGCCTGTGCTGCACTGGTTCCACCTACCGGAATAAGTGGAAAGCAGGTGGCCGACAAGCTCAAGGAGTTGGGTGCAAAGGCGGCGGCGGGCCAGGACCCTTTCAAAGACGCGATGTTTCGCATCAGCATGATGGGCTATTTTGACCGCTACGACGCGCTGGCGGTGGCCGGAATTCTCGAGGACGCTTTCGAGTCACTGGGCGCACGCTTCGAGCGGGGCGTCGCGGTGAGTGCTGCGTGGAAGGCGCTCGAGGCCCGTCAAGAAATTCGGCAAATTGCGGTTCAATCGGCCTGAAGAAAGTGGACATAACGTTATGTCCACTTTCTCGAGGACCTTGGCAAAATAAAAAGCGCGGCCCTGTGCCGCGCTTTTTGCCGATTTGAATCGCTCGAGTCTTATTTTTTCGAGAGCAGGGCTACGGTGTCCACAATCATCTTCTGACCGCGTTCCTGTTTGAAGGGATTGAAGGGTTTGCCTGTGAGTAAATCGGCGAACCCACCCCCTCGAGCGCCACCCTGACCCGCTCCAGCAGGGCGTTGACCTCCACCCACCCCGCCCCCCGGAATGCCAGGAAGTCTGAATCCACCCGCGCCCGCGCCTGTGTTTCCTCGAGCTGCTGCCTGTTTACGGCGCTCCTCTTGACGGGCCAACTGAAGGTCGTCCATCTTCTGAAGCTGCTCGGGCGTATAAATCTTGTTCTCGAGATTGTCCAGAATCTTGGTTGCGTTGGCGGGTTTGAGGTCAGCTCGAGAACCCAAATCTTTGAGAACGGGAAGCAGTTTCCCGGCTTGGTCCTTGGTGAAAGCTAGACCTTTTTCCTTGTCCACGTCGGCAATCAGGCCCACGCTCTGTTGCAGGTCAAAGATGGACTGGAACTTCTGAAACTGGGCGCGTTGGGCGGCGGTGGGGCCACCTTGTGCTGCGCCTCCCGGTGCAGCAGGCGCGGTTTGGGCCAGGGCAGGTGAGAGCAGTAGGGCGGCGAGAAGAAGTATTTTTTTCATGGGATGACCTCTGGGGAACTGGAGAGTTTGATGAGGTGGCTCGAGGATTATTTTCGCTCGAGGGCGTCAAGATTCGTCGAAGATACAGTGAATTTAGATTGCGCCTCCGGCTGTCTTGTCCTGAGCGGCACTGTCTTGAGATAAACGGCACCTATCGGGCCATCTCGCGTCTTGGACAAAACGGCACCCCGTGGGGCCTGTTCGCCTTCCGGGCCAGGACGCGGGTTTTTGGTCATTGGTTCTTGGTCGGTTTGATGTGGGGCGCTC
>Ga0209511_1002217_pt1 | contig 16207 bp, 11 predicted proteins | sample SSSSmetaG_FD_184141 | JGI IMG/M metagenome (GOLD analysis project Ga0209511, IMG submission 184141) | Glacier valley bacterial and archeal communities from Borup Fiord, Nunavut, Canada, to study Microbial Dark Matter (Phase II) - ​SSSS... | ecosystem: Environmental > Aquatic > Freshwater > Ice >...
GGGGGCGTCCACGTTCCAAAGTCAAGATTTCCAACTTAAGTGCCATCTGACACCACGGCGAATCTCACTGCCGTCGAAATAGTGGAAACCAGAACATTACCTTCGTCACCCGCCCGGAAGGAGCCGCGAGGGTGCTGGAGAGATGACATGTCGCACCGGCGGCCACTGCGAACTAATACGAGAAACACTCATCGCAAGTCAGCGAGGTCTGGACACGGAGGGTTCGGTCCGTAGCCGCTGTCGCCACAGAAGATTCCAATATCCCAATGCACATCGGCGTTGCAAGCGCCAAACTTAAGTCGACTCCAATCCTGAGAACCAAATTTTCCGCCGTCACTCACCATCACCGAAGAGTCGCTAAAGGTGAGCCGGATCGAGTATCCGCTCACGGTCGACCATTTCGCCTCCCCTGTGAACCGGGTTTCCGTTGACACGTCTAAACATGTTTGTTTATCCGAAGTTCGGCTGGTGCCCTGGGGGAAGTCTTTGAGCAACGCCGTCCCATCAGGCCGCAAAGCCACCGTGGTTTGGATCGGCTCGAGGACGGGCCCCGCGTACCGGTAGCCACCCTTCCACACGATGGGAGCCTGGAAAGCCAGCGGAATTAGTCCTACGCAAGCAGTGAGCAGAGCAAACAAGGAAATCAATAAAAGGCTCAAAACGCTTCGCCTCACGCCATCGCGTGTCCTCCTATTCATGGCACACGGACGGTATTCGAAGGCCCGTTATCCAGAATAAAGTCGTAAAGCTGCTGTCCAGAAAACCCGGTGGGATATTTCTCGAATATTCGGTACCCCAGCCGGATTGCAGCATCGTCGTTGGAATCGACTTTGCCCGTCGCATCGAGACCCGCGTTGGATGCCCTCACCGCGTTCTCCTCGGTGATTCCATAAATGTCAGTCATTACGCCGTAGACGACGTTACCAAATACATCAGCACGAATCTGAGTGGACCCCGCCTCCCCCGCGTACTCAAAACCACTCAACCCGTACGTTGCGAGGACGCCCACTTTGAGGTCCCACTCGCCGCGAGTTTTAACCTGCTCGTAAAACAAGTCAAGCGCGGCGGCACTCTGGGTTCCCTCATAGGACGAAAGACTTCCGGCCAAGAGAACGCCCGACCAAACGTTCCCCTCCTTCGCATCCAGTGCCCAGGAAATTTGATCATTGATGAGCCCTCGATTGTTGTTGCCCACCTGGTAGAGGGTCAAGGACTTATCGGAAGCGAGCCACCGCGACATCATCATGTATGAATAGTCGGAGACCCGGCGCGCCTCTGAGGGAACCACGCCGCACGGGGAGTATTTACATGGGCTGAAGATACTGCCTGCGCCTGGTTTCTGGCCCGTGCCATTGCCCGCGGCGGGGGGCGTGGAGGGTGCCGCGCCGCCGTGCCCCTTGTAGTAGTTGCCGTCGTAGTTGCCGTTTTTGTCTTTGGGTTCTAGTCCGGTGGGGTCGGCGTGGGAGACCGGGTTGTTGTGGGCGTAGCTGTAACCGTTGTTCTGCTTTGGGTTCGAAGGGGCGAGCACCGGGTCGAGGCTGGTGAATCTGCCTAATTGGGTGTCGTATTCGCGTGCGCCGAGGTGGGTGAGTCCTGTTGTGGTGGATGTTGGGGCGTTGAGGTAGCCGTGGTTGGAGGTCCAGGCGGGCGCGGCTCCTCTGCTGTTGCCGTATGGGTCCATGTATCGGCGGGTAAGGGACCCGGTTGCGGCGTCCACTGCGAGCACGGCGGTGTTGATGATGTCGGCGGAAAGCCATTTGAGGACTGATCCGGCAACTCCTGCGGTGGTGCTTCGTTCGGCGATTGCAGTGCCGGCCGCGGAGTACGTGCGGACCCCGGACGCGGTTGCGGCGCCCGCGGCGATTCGGAGCTCGGTGCTGCCCAGGTACAGGGTCGCGCCGGCAGTCGAGTCGACGCGTAGAAGCAGGGAACCTTCTGCGGCGTACACGTTCTTCTCGGTGCTGGAACCGGTGGTGACTTTCGTCTCCTTACCCAGCGCGTTGTACTCGATGGTTTGGCTCGGCCGGGTTGTGGTGTTCCCCGCGTTGTCGTATCCGTAGGTGGATGCGCTGGGGGCGCCGGGGCCCGTGGCTTGGGTCACCGTGCTGACAGCATGCGGTCGTGGTGTTGCCGCGGCGGGGTAGGTATAGGAGTAGGTGGAGGCAGTTCCGGTTGGGGTGGTCGGTTTGGTGATCGTGCCGGTGCGGTTGCCGGTGATCGGGTTGACGGTGAAGCTCTTCCAGTAGGGAGCCGCTCCCCCGATGGTTGAACTGGATGGTGCGGTAGCGCACGAGTTGGCCGACGGCGTCCACGCCTCGGTCAGGTTTTGTAGACGGTCGTAGGTGTAGCACTGCGTGTCGGTCGGAACACCCGCAGCGGTCGTTGAGGCCGAGAGGATGTTTCCGCTGAGATCGCGTGTGTACGCACTGGCCGCGGTTGTGGTGTACACCCCGCCGGTGAGGGTTGTTTCGGTGATCCCACTGACCGCGGTGGTGGCGGGGTCGTAGTCATATGATGTGCTGCTGCTAGTGGTGCTGGATCGGGTGAGTTGGGTGAGCTGGCCGATCGGGTTGTACCCGACCGCGCTGAGGTAGGCCGTGGAGATGGCACGCATGCCAGTGTCCGAGACGATGTGCGCGGCGTCGAGAAGTTGCGGATGCCGCAGCGAGCAGACAGCGCATGCTCCCCGATAAGCACGAAGCACGCGGGCCCGGAACATCGGCTGATGCAGTCGCTCGCGCACGATCCGGTTGGCGTACCTCCTCTCATCCGTCGTCATGCTGAGTGGATCGGCGAAGAAGCGAAAAGCCTCGTCTAGCGCGACTAGAACCTGCTCTTCGACCGGATCGTCGCGGACGATGTATGCGGGGTAATGTGCGACGAATACTCCGGGGCGCACCCCCTTCAAGTAGACCATCGGCACTCCGTTGGCCGCTGCTTTCTGCAGCTTGATGTTGTCACCTCCGACGCCGGTCCGGTACGAGTACCGAACTAGCCCGTCGGGCTGAATCTCATCGTCATAGCTCACTTTTTTCGAAGAGGTCATGATCGTGAGCGTTTCATCGAAGTCGACGGGATTCCGAATCCCACGACCTGTGTCAAGCAACGGGATCCGTTCGCCGAGGTATGCGTATCCCTCCAACTCGGTCCGGGTCAGCTCGAAGTGGCCCTCCTCGATGAGTTTTTGATCAAGCCATCTGAAGATGTCCTGGCGAATGACATTCTGCTGTTCCGCGCTTCGCGTCAAGATCCGAGAACACCACCTTCCAGATGATTTTCCCGGAACGCGCCCCAACGGGGATGATCCAGGTCTTCGACGCTTGAGAACTGGCCTCAGGATGGCAGGAGATCTTCAAATCGGCAACGCAACCGCGCAGGTGACATTACTGCGCGGAGCTTGGCGGGCATATCGCCCGCCATCAGCCCATTGAGCCGGCAGTGACGGGCGCGAAATATGTCTACGCATTTCGCCGCGACGCGGTGTGATTGGTGGCAATGAATTTGCTGGGGCAACTTGCGGTGGACCCTGGGATATCTGAACTAGTGACCCCTTCACAGGAAGCAGGAGCCCTAGTAGAGACACACGTTCGGGATGCGTTCGGCGGGCGCTTGAGGTTCCGGCGGTACCTCGAGAAATATTCCGGTGCGGCTGGCACGCCGAGAAGGACTAATGGGCCACCGCTCGCGCCGGCAGCGCGCGCGGCCACCCGCCCTACTAGGTGTCTGCGGTGCGCCTTACCGTTGGGACCGACTTGGCCGAGGAAAGGTCGTCACAACTCTTGCGTGATATAGCTCAGAAGGTGTACTTTGAAGTGGGTAGTCGAGGTTGGACTGGTCGAAGAGTGGCTGACCGGACTGGATCAGTCCCCGTATGAGCAGGTTGTTGCTGCACTCGAGCTGCTTGCTGAGCACGGGCCGCAGTTGGGTCGCCCATTGGTCGACACAGTTGTGGGCTCGCGTCACAGGAAGATGAAGGAGTTGCGGCCCGGGTCGAGCGGCCGTTCGGAGTTGCGGGTGCTATTCGCCTTCGATCGTGAGCGCCGAGCCATTCTGCTCATTGCCGGCGATAAAGCGGGCAACTGGGCACGGTGGTATCGGATGAACATCTCGATCGCCGATGACCGGTTCTCGGAACATTTGGATCGACTGGAAGAAATAGGACCGTGATGACGAAAAGTCTTGAAGAGCTGGTGAGTGACCGCCCGGTCGATCGCTCACGGGTGGATGCGCACAAGCGACGGATGCTCGAGGAGATGCGTGCCTACAAGTTGCGGGAGTTGCGCGAGGCATCCGATCTGACGCAGGTCGAGCTGGCGGCCCGGCTGGAGGTCAGCCAAAACCGAGTTTCTCGGATTGAGCATGGCGATATCGAGCGTGCGCAGGTCGACACCTTGCGCAAATACGTCGAGGCGGTTGGCGGTCGTCTGCGGGTCGAAGTCGAGTTCGGCGACGAGCGCATCCAGATCGCGTGAACCGAGCCGACAGCTACTGGCACACTCAAGTCGTGTCGTGTGGTGGACCCTAGGAGATTTGAACTCCTGACCTCCTCGATGCGAACGAGGCGCGCTACCAACTGCGCCAAGGGCCCGTAGCCCGTGAGGGCCAGTGCGGTAGCAAGGTTAGCACCCGGCCCCGATGGCGAAGCGGCGAACCAATTGGCAGAGGGCGCTTGGCCTTCGAAAAAGCCCGCTGCGCGCCATCCTTCAGATTGCGAGCGTTTTAGGTGCCACCCGCGCCGTCGTCGACTTTCCCCACGCGCGCTATTAGCTCAGTTCGTACGACATCCCGCGGCCGCTCGGCATCTGGGTTCGCCGCGTAGTCGTCCAGCCGCTCCCTCTGCACTTGCTCTTCCTCGTCCGTCACAGCAGCAAGACGTTCGGTCGGATATCGAGCCTCGGCTTCGGCCGCCCACGCCAGAATTTGCTCTTGGGTTGCCGGAACGCCGTTGATCTCCTCCTCTGCCATAGCCGTTATCGTAGGACTCACACCGAGTGACAATTTGTTGTCAACCTCTTAGCCGGACCTGCTAACCTCTACTCATTGCTCCCCACCGTCCTCACGGATTGGTGGGGCTTTTTTTATCCGAGAGCGAGTAACGCCATCGATAAGATCGCGGTCTTCCTGGACTACGAGAACGTGCACAGAACCGGGCACAACCTGTTCGCTCGTATCGGAGAGCCCCTGTACGAAACAGTCGTCAACCCTCTGATGGTGGCCGAGCGGCTAGTAGCCAAACGCAAGTACGACGGAGTACTGAGCGCGGTAAACGTGTTCCGCGGGCGTCCCGTACCGGCCTACCAGCCCATGCCTGCCAGTGCGAACGACATTCAGACCGCCGTCTGGGAGGCTGACGAGCGCGTCAAGGTCTACCGGAGAGACCTGAAGTACGACGTACATTCTGACCGAAGCTTTACCGCGCGCGAAAAGGGGATTGACGTCTCCCTCGCGATCTCATTAGTCGAACGGTCTCTAGATCAGGACTTCGACGCCGCGATCATTTTCAGTTGCGATACCGATCTCGTACCGGCGCTCGAGCTTGTCTTTCGTCGACGACAGGTGCACCTCGAGATCGCGGCATGGGCCGGCAGCAAGCCACTGTGGTTTCCGGAGTTTCTGCGGCAAACGCCGCCGGTTCGCCTGCCCTACTGCCACTTTCTCAGTGCCGATGACTTTCAGAGCGCGAGGGACTCGAGCGATACCCGCTGACAGGGCGGCTCAGGCCGCGGGCACCCGGTCGCGGGCGGCGGCGTAGCGGCCGAAACGGGCGAGGTCTGCCAGGGTGAAGGCAGCATCCCCGAGGCCCACATCGAGCAGGCGCTGGAACGTGCGGGAGTCCGCGTGCGCCGCACGCACCACGGTGTTCAATACCGCGGGGTAGTCGATGATGCGGTACAGCGCGGTGGTCTGCCGGTGCTGGCGTGAGAAACGGGATGCCAGTTCGCGCGAATAGCGGGCGGCCGCGGCATCCGGCGCCGCAGCATTAGTCACCGACGCGCCACGCGCTTCATTCGTCACCGCGGCGCCACGGGCGGGCATCGTCGCAGCGATGGCGGCACGCCCGGCCATCGCCCCCGACGCGATCGCACTGTAGATGCCCTCGCCGGTGAACGGGTTGATGAGGCTCGCGGCATCCCCGACCAGGAGCACGCGGCCGACCGCCGGGCACGGGCGCGAGACGGTGAGCGGCAGGGTGTGGCCAGTGAGTGTCACCCCGGCGAGGTCGTATTCGGGCAGCAGGTCGGCGAGCCGCTGTATCAGGTGCGCGCGACTGCGGTCGACCGCGGAGGAGGCGAGCCCGTACCCGATGTTCGTCGTACCATCCGCCACCGGGAACGCCCAGGCGTAGCAGAGGCCGCCGGAACGCTGGGTGTCCCAGCGGATCGTGAGCTCCAGCGGTATCCCGGGTGGAGTGGGCGCATACCCGCGGATCGCCACCGCCATCGCCCGCCCCCGGTTCGCCGGCTGCCCGATCAGGCGCCGCACGATGGAGTTGCTGCCGTCCGCTCCGATCACCACAGGGGCGGTGTAGCGCTCGTTCACGGTGACGGATGCCGCGGCTCGCGGATCGCCGCGCTTGCCCGGCTTGTCGCCCTTTTCGGCGCCGGGCTCCTGCCGCAGGGTTTGCACCTTCTCTACGGTGAACTCCACGCCGGCGTCGAGGGCGGCCTGGAGCATCCTCGCGTCGAAGATCGCACGCGGAACGACGAACCCCGGACTCGTCGTGACCGCCGCCGCCCCACCACCGCCGGGCGCGACGAGCCGCACCCGACCGACGTGCTCCTCGGGGCGCACCGCGCTGACGCCGAGCAGCTCGAGTTCGGCGACCGCGTGGGGGGCGATGCCGTCACCGCAGACTTTGTCACGCCCGAGGGGAGCGCGGTCGAGCAGCAGCACCCGAGCATCCGGGTTCTCGCGCTTGGCGGCGATCGCGGCGGCGGAGCCGGCGGGGCCTGCGCCGACGACGATGAGATCCCAGTCGGAGGGTACGGTCATCGGTTTGCTCGCTCTCGCTCGTGCTTCGCCGGTGCTTGGCGCGCGCTCAACTGGCGCGGCGGCGGCGGGCGAAGGCGGCGTCGAGATCGAAGACGGTGGAGTCGAGTGCGTCGGACTCGGAGGCGGATTCGGATATCCCGGGGACGATGCCCATGGCCGCGAAGCGGCTGGGTGGGGCCGGGATCTGAGTCGCGAGCGGAAGAATCCCCATCTCGACACCGTACCCGGCTGCGAGGGGGCGGTCGAGATACAACGGGCGCGGCAGCGCGACGGGAGTCCACTGCCGCGACGCGGCGGGCTCCTCGAGGTCGACGGAGTCATAGGAGCGCCGCTGACCGACAGACACTGCGACCGGATGCTGTCGCGACATGCTGGCGAGCCGAGCTAAGGCCCCGAGAGCGGCGGCGCTGGCGATTACCGCCGCGCCGAGGGCGATCCACGTCACCACGACCGCGGCGCCTGCCAGAAGCACCGGAACCTGCAGTATCCCCACCACGATGCCCGCCAGAAGCACCGCGGAGGATGCCGCCCGCCCGCGCCGACGACGCCGGGCCGCGGCATCCGGGGCCTGCGGCTGCCCCCACGTGCGCGCCTGTGCCTGCGCTGGCACGCGCCGGTGCCGTTGCACTGGAGCCTCCGCCTGCGCCTGCGCGTGCCGTTGCACTGGCGCCTCCGCCTCCTGTTGCGGATGCTGCATCGGGGCCGCCGCCCGCGCAGCACCCGCCGCCGCGACCGCGGCCCGCACCTCGATGTCACGGCGCACCTGATGGGGCATCTCCGCGGTCTCGGCTAACACCCGGATCGTCTGCTGCAGCCGCACGGCGTTGCGCTCCGTCGCGAAGTACTGCCGATCGCGGAACCAACTCGGCACCAGATACACGAGCCACAGGATCGCGGCCACGGCGATCATGACACCACCGCCCGCGCCCGTGAACTCCATGTACCCACGTTACGAGGCGCGCACGCGATCGGGCGACAGCCGCGCGGGCCCGAGTACGCTCGCCAAACCCGCCCCGCGGCACCGGGCGCGGCCGAGCAGAGCCGTCAGGCTCCTACGGATACAGCGGGCGGGCCGCCCGCGCGCGATCCGCCTCGGGCACCGCAGCATCCTCTTCGGAAGCCTTACCGTCGAGCCAGCGACGCAGCACGCCGGTCGGCAACTCGTCCGAGGTCAGCGCGAAGCAGAAGTGGTCGCGCCAATCCCCGTTGATATGGATATAACGCCGCCGCAGCCCCTCATACCTGAACCCGAGTTTCTCGACCACGCGCAGGCTCGGCTCGTTCTCGGGTCGGATGCAGATCTCCATGCGGTGCAGCCCCGCCGTGCTGAAACAGTGATCCGTTGCGAGGGCCACCGCGGTCGGGGTCGCGCCGAAACCGGCGAACCGTTCCGAGACCCAGTAGCCGATCGTCGCCGACGAGACTGAGCCGTACGTGATCGACGAGACGTTGAGTTGTCCCGCGAGTGCGCCCCGATGCTCGATCACGAACGACAGGCCGAGGCCCGCGCGCGCATTCTGCTGCAGGCTGCGGATGCTGCCGCGCACGTCGAACGACATCGGTCCGCGGGGGTTGGTCGCCTCCCATTTGCGCAGCCAACTGCGGTTCTCGGTGAGCTCGCGTTCGAGCGCGCGGGCATCCCGCAGTCGGATCGGCCGGATGGTCGTGTCGCCCTGGGTGAGGGTCGGGATCGGGGTGGCCACGGTCAGGAGAGGGTCGCGGCGAACTGTTTGAGCCACGGTCGCAGCTCCGGGCCGAGGTCCTCGCGCTCCACCGCGAGCTGCATGATCGCCTTGATGTAGGCCACGCGGTCCCCCGTGTCGTAGCGCCGGCCTCGGAACACCACCCCATATACCCCGCCGGCGATATTGTTCGCGGCCATGCTCTGCAGGGCATCCGTCAACTGGATCTCGCCATTCTTCCCCGGCGCCGTGTGCTCGAGCACGTCGAAAACGTCCGGCTGCAGCACGTACCGGCCGATGACCGCGAGATTGGACAGCGCGGTGCCCGGAGCGGGCTTCTCGACGAGGCCGGTGATGCGCACGACATCGGGCGTACCGGTCTTCTCCACCGTCGCGATGCCGTAGAGGTGCGCCTGCGAGGGATCGACCTCGAGCAGGGCGATCACGGAGGCGCTGCGCATGTTCTGCTCCTCGATCATGCGCGAGAGCAGCACGTCCCGCTCATCGATGAGGTCATCGCCGAGCAGCACCGCGAACGGCTCGCGGCCCACGTGCATCCTCGCCCGCCCCACCGCGTGACCGAGCCCGAGCGGATCGCCCTGACGTACGTAGTGCATGTCGGCGAGATCGTTGGAGAACTCCACCTTCTTCAGACGGTCGGTGTCACCGCGTTCCTCCAAGCTCGCCTCGAGCTCCGTCATGCGGTCGAAATGGTTCTCGAGGGTGTTCTTGTTGCGGCCCGTGATCATCAGTACGTCGGTGAGGCCGGCGGCAACCGCCTCCTCCACGACGTACTGGATCGCGGGTTTGTCCACGACCGGCAGCATCTCCTTGGGCATCGCCTTGGTCGCGGGCAGGAAGCGGGTTCCCATTCCCGCGGCGGGTATCACTGCTTTGGTGATCCGGAACGCCATGACCTCAGGCTATCCTTCGCCTCGCCGCCCCGCGCTCGTAGGATGGGAAACATGACCGCGGACGTCATTCACGAGAAGCGGGCATTGCGCGCCGAGCTGCGCGAGCGTCGGCGCATCACCGCCTCCCGCGAGCGCGCCGCCGCAGGCGAGGCCATCACCGCCAATCTCATTCGGCTCGCGACCGATCTCGGCTCGCGCTCGATCTCCGCGTACCTCTCCACGATCGATGAGCCCGGCACCCGGGAGTTTCTGGACTGGGCCTGCCGCAACGGAATCCGGGTGCTGCTGCCGGTGTCCCGTGCCGACGGCCTTCTCGATTGGGCGCCCTACGACGGCGAAGACGAACAGGTCGACGACTTCGGGATGCCCGCACCCACGACCGGCCTGCTCGGCCCGATCGCGATCAACGGGGTCGATCTCATCGTCGTGCCAGCGGCATCCGTGGATCGCACCGGCATGCGCATGGGATGGGGCCGCGGCTACTTCGACAAGACCCTCGGATCGATGGAGCACTGCCCCCCGGTCTATGCTGTGATCTTCGACCGGGAACTGGTCGCGAGCCTGCCGAGCGAGCGGCACGACCAGCGCGTCACCGGGGTCATCACCGAGGCTGGCATCGTCACGTTCTAACCTCTTTTTCGGTTCGCCACCCTTTTTTCGAGAACCCACCCGCGCATACTCCGCCCGCCCGCATGTCTTGCATCACCTCGCACGACTCGCAATCTGAAGGATGCCTCTTGCCCACCTACTCCTACCGCTGCACCGAGTGCGGCACTGCGTTCGACATCCACCAGGCTTTCACGGACGACACCCTCATCGTCTGCCCAACCTGCGGCGGGATGCTTCGCAAGGTGTTCACCCCGGTGGGGGTCTCGTTCAGCGGCTCGGGTTTCTACCGCAACGACTCACGCGCGGCGGCTGCTTCTTCGGGGTCGGGCGGCGGGTCCGGGTCTGAATCTTCTGGGGAGTCCGGCTCGACGAAGGCCGAATCGTCGTCAAATGGCAGCACTTCGGACTCGAAATCCGCAGACTTGTCGTCGTCGTCTTCGGAGACCAAGTCGAGCGATTCGAAGCCGAGCAGCGGGCAGGTCCCGGGCGGCAGTGGTGGGTCGGGCGCTAAGTCCGGTAGCGGGTCGGGCTCGAGCGGTAAATCTGGCGGGGCCGCCTCTTCCGCGAAACCTCCGGCTACGGCATCCTGAAGCGGGTCCTCACCGGCCCGCAAGACGCGAAGGAGAACGACGATGATCAAGGGTTTCAGGGAGTTTCTTCTCCGCGGCAACGTCGTGGACCTCGCCGTCGCCGTGGTCATCGGCACGGCCTTCACGGGGGTGGTCAACGCGCTGGTCGGGAGCGTGCTCAACCCCGCGCTCGGCGCGCTCTTCAACGCCGAGAGCCTGGCGACCGCGTTGCCGGTGACGATCCCCACGACATCCGGCGGTACGGCGACCATGTACTTCGGAGCGGTGCTGGCGGCGCTGATCCAATTCCTGCTCGTCGCCCTCGTCCTCTATTTCGCGGTCGTCGGGCCGATCAACTACCTGTCACGCGCCCGCTTCCTGAGGCGCAAAAAGGCGGACGCCGAGCTGCCGCCGTCCCCGACCGAGTTGGAGCTGCTCGCCGAGATCCGCGACCTGCTTGCCCGGGATGCCCGCGGCGCCCGCCCGTAACCTCAGCCGTCCCGCGCGGGGGTTCCCGCGCCTTCCCCTCGGCGCCGTCGCCGTGCGCTTTCCTTTCCCGCACTTTTCGCCCCGCCCCGTCGCCGTGCGCTTCACCTTCCCGTCTCTCTCCCCGCCGCGTCGCCCTGCGCTTCACCCTCCCGCCTCTCTCCCTTCCCGCGCCTCTGTGCCTGCCGGCGCCGATGTGCCTCCCCGCGCCGTCCCCGTGCGCTTCACCCTCCCGTCTCTCTTCCCGCGGCAACTCATCAACGCGCTGACGCGATGCTCGCCAAAACACGATGCCAGTTCAGACTGATACCACTGGGAACTGGCATCTCGCTTTGGCGGCATCCTTTGGTGAATGCGACACGCTGATCAGCTCGCTGTTCCGAGCGCTCAGGCCGTGATTCCACGCGCGACGGACGCCGCGAAAAGAGTCTGCGCCGCGTCCGTCGCAGTATCGGCGTCAGCGCCGCCGACTGGCTTCGCCTCGCAACGCTGCCGGTTGCAGGCCCCCCGCACCTGCTCTCAGCAGCGCGCGACCTAATCTCCCGGCGGTTGGTCGAAGATGATTTTCACGCACCACCCAAGCGCCTCGTGTTACCCGGCACCCTTTTCTGCGAGGCGGCGCGGCGACGTGCGGGGCGGCGGCGAGGCCGAGGGGGGCGGGCGGCGGCGAGGCCGGGGGTCGGGGGGCGGGGGGGTCGGAGGAGACCAAGGGTTAGCGGGGCAGATGGGCGGCACGGGGTCAGGCCCAGTGCGGCGGCTTGTCCCGTTTCAGGCTCTCGTCGTGAGCCGAGTGGGCCTCGGGGCCAGCCGGGTCGGGCGGCTCGGGTTCCGGGGCGGGGTTGGAGCCGAGCGGGGCTGGCGTGGTGATCCGGCGATGACGGCGGGGCTGGGCAGCCGACCGTGATTCTGGGGGGACGGGGGGCTGGGGGTCGCCGCTAGCCACGAGCGGGGGATATCGGCGCCGAGCCGCCCGGTACAGAAGCGAGGTCGATCGGTTGCGTTGGCTGGCCTGCGGCGGCGGCGGCAGCGGCAGCGGCACCGGCAGCATCCACCCCCAGCACAGTCGCGATGCGGATAGCGACGGCATCCGGGTCGCTGAAGAGCTCGAAGGCGTGAACGCGCAGGTAATGCCAGCCCATGCGGCGCAGCAGTTCTGGTCGGAGGCGCAGCGACTCGCGCAGGCTCGAGCCGTTCAACTCGTTGTCCGTCTCGATCGCCAGGCACATTCCCCCGCGCGCCACGACCAGGCCGAGCTTGCCCCGATGGCCGAGCGACACCGTCAAGCCCTGGCTTCGCAGACCGGGCGACTGCAGGCGCTGCGCGAGGTCAACGAGCATCGGCGCACTGTCATCCGGAACCGGCTCCATGGCCGAGCGCGCACCGACCTCCGCGAGAATCTCCGCGAGCGCCGCAGCACCGTGCCTCATCCGCCCGTCGTCGAGGTCGGCCGGCTCGAACGAGGTCACGATCACCATCGAGCGCCGCGACCGCGTCATCGCGACCGCGAGCAGGCGATCGCCCCCCGGCTCGCCGAGCGCCCCGAAGTCGGAGAGCACCCGGCCGTGCGGCGTGCGCCCGTACCCGATCGAGAAGATAACCCGGTCGCGACTCTGCGCCACGGCCTGTTCGATCGTCAGCACCGCGAACGGCTCCGAGCTGTCGCGGGTGACGAAATCGGTGACATCCGGCCGGGTCACTGCGGCGGCGAGCACCGCCTGCATCACCCGCACGGCATGGTGGGCGGATGCCGTGATCACCATCAGGGACTCGTGCGGCTTGCGCGCGGCATGGTTGAGAACGAGGTCGACGACCCGCTCCAGCTCGGCATCCGGGCTCTCCACCGCGCCCGAAACCGGGTCGGGCATGCCGTGCCCCCCGGGAACGTACTCGAGTGCGAGGCTCCCATGGCCGAGGAAGCTGCCCGCCCACGGCAACGATTGGATGCGACCGCCGTAGAAGCGGCGGTTGACGAGCTCGGCGAGGTCCTCACCGCCCGGCCGATAACTGCGGGTGAGGGTGAGGGTGGGGAGCAGGGTCGCGAGGCGCGCGAGCGCGGAGTTCTCGTGGGCGTGCGGCAGAGCGGCGGCGGTCTCCGGCTCGCCAGTGGCAGCGGCGGTAGTGGCAGCAGCGGTAGCAGCAGTAGCAGCATCCCCCGGCTCGGTCACCGCGATACTGAACGGGGCCGGCGTCTGGGTCACCGGATCGCCGAAGGCGATCACCTGCTTGGCACGGCGGATCGCACCGGTGTTCTCGGCGAGGGTGGTGGCACCGGCATCCACGAGGATCACCGCGTCGAAGGCGACCCCGTCCGCGATGCGATCGATCTCGTACGGGGACGCCAGCCACACCGGCGCGACCGACCGCGCGAGATGGGGAGCATCGGCCTGCAGCGCGAGCGCACTCACCGGCTCCCGCGCGAGCAGGCGGCGCAACGCCGCCGCCTCATCCGGCCAGTCGACCAGGCCGATCGACCAGTTCTGGGCCAGTTGCCACGCGAGTAGCTGAGCGTTTCCGGCCGCGTGGGCTTGGTCGACGAGGCGGAAGTCGGCCTCGAGCCGATCGAGAACCGCAGTGTCGGCGTTGAGCAGCGCGTGGTCGTCCGCGAGCATCACCTGCAGCGTCGACTTCCACCAGCACAGTTCCAACTCGGCGATGATGCGATCCTCGGCGACGTGCCGGCGCGCGAGATCTTCCAGCAGCGGGTCGAGCTCCCAGTGACGCAGCGACGACATCAGCGCGCTGCGCTCTTGCAGGTTGTGCAGAACATCCGACTCCGCCGCGAGTTCCGACACCTTCGCCAGCAACGCGGGAATCGGGATGCCTCCCAGCCGCGTCTCGCGCGAAGTCAAGCCGAGCGGCTCATCGAGCACCGCGGCATCCGGTGCCACCTCGGCGTACAGGCGCTGCATCTCGGCGAGCCCGACGGGAACGGTGGGCGTCGCGCCCTCCGCCACGAAGCGGTGCCACAGCACCCGCTGCTGCTGGATGCCGACGAGCGCGCCATGCAGATCGGCGGCCCGAACGCCGGGCCGGATGTATTCCTGGGCGAGCTTCTTGAGGCGGCGGCGGTTGCCGCGGGTCATGTCGGGAAAGTCACGTCGTGGAGCCGTTGCCGCGATCAACTCCGTGATCGACCGGTCGAACACGGCGGGCAGGAAACGATCGAGGGTGCCACGGATCTCGATGAGTAGCCGCAAGTAGATGCCGAGTTCGTCGAGCGTCTTGAACGGGCGCATCGGGGTGTCGGCGACGAGCTGGAGCCCGGCCCCGACGAGAACGGGCAACCGCTCTTCGAGCGTGCGCGCCACAGCGTGGGCGGCGAGGGCCGCCTCCCCCGAGCTGAACTGCGCGCCGTACCAGGGCGAGTCACCCGGTCCGTAGCGGAACTCGCCCAATTGGGCGGCACTGATCATCGTGGCGGCAGCGCTCGAGCGTTCGCCGGCGAGACGTTCGACCGACCGCCGTGACAGTCGAGCGGTGGTGGTGGGGGCGTTCGGCAGCAGGGCGAGCCGACTCAGCTCGGCGACGCACTCCAGAATCGACACGCCCAGCGTCGGGTCTGCACGAGTGAGGGCGGAACGGTAAGCGAGCAGCACCGAGCGCAGGCGCAGCAAGGCGTCATCCACCTCGCCCACCTGCGGCTGCTTGGCCTTCTCATTGCGGGAGATCGATCGGATGACGTCGCGCCGCAGGGTGCCGACGCCCACCGCCATCCCCGGGAGCCCGACGGCATCCAACCGGTCGGTGATCGAGTTCAGCGAGGCTCGGCGCGCGCCCACGACCAGCACGCGACGGTTTTGAGCCACGAGGGTTCCGATCGCGTTGACGATCGTCTGCGTTCCCCCCGTACCGGGCAGAGTCTTCACGACGACCGACCGGCCCGCCGCCACCTGGGCGATAACCGTCTCCTGCTCGCTGTCCGCGTCGAGCAGCAACCCGTCGGTCTGGGGGGCTCGCAGGTCGGAGGCGACCGCCTCGACGGGCGCGACAGCATCCTCGATGCGGCGGCGAGCGGCGGCGTTTCCCGACAGCGCATCGAGCACGGGATGCTCCAGCACCGCTGCATCGGCAACCAAGCCGCTCGCGACCTCGGCGAACGAGGAGACGACCAGCCGCGGGCTCACCGTGAAGCCGTCGATGTGCAGGGTCAGGCCGCGTAGCCGATCGATGACGGGGTTCGGCTTGAAGGTCCCGTCGTCGTCGGTGAGGGCGACGAAAGCGCGCTCATCGAGGTCGAGGCCGAACTGTTCACGGAGGGCCGCCGCTAGGCTCGGGTTCAGGAAGGCCGCGCCGCGCAGCTTGAGATCGAAGTCCCTGCCGTGGCGGCGGATCGCGAGCGGCCGCAGCAGTACCGGAGCCAGGAACGATTCCTCCCTGCCCTGCCACGCCGCCATGCCGATGCCGAGATGAACGGAATCGATCCCGCGAGCGCCTTGCATCTCGAGTCCCTTGGCCGCGATGGCGCCGGCAGCGGTCTTGGCGACTCGCAGCGCGGCATCCTCTCGAATCAGGCTCGAGAGCGGGGTGGTTCGGCCCGTGATGAACTGCGCCAGGCCACCGGGGTGGGTGGTGGAGAGCTCGATCCGGGAGTTGGGCGAGTCGGTGAAGTGAAGAAGCGGGGAACGGCCGCCCACCGCGGCGAGCTCGGCACGCCACTGCCGCCAGCCGGCCTCGGAGATGTTGCCGGTTATGAGCGCGGGATCGCCGAGACTGAGGGCGTGCGGCGCCGTGATCTGCTGTTCGGGATGCCGCAGGTTGGCCTGCTGGGATGGAGAATTCCCGCGCACGCGAGAGTGGCCGCGCACCCCGGTCGGCTCGACCCGAGGGTCGGCAGAGGATTTATCGACTCGCCACACCCCGCCACCTTAACCGCGCGTCTGCCCGTAATCCCGCTGATCCGACCGGGTTTCGCATTCCGACATGACCGGGCCGCGGCGGGGCACTGTCAGACTGG
>Ga0209511_1002220_pt1 | contig 16192 bp, 12 predicted proteins | sample SSSSmetaG_FD_184141 | JGI IMG/M metagenome (GOLD analysis project Ga0209511, IMG submission 184141) | Glacier valley bacterial and archeal communities from Borup Fiord, Nunavut, Canada, to study Microbial Dark Matter (Phase II) - ​SSSS... | ecosystem: Environmental > Aquatic > Freshwater > Ice >...
TGCTTTCAAAAGATAAAAAAACATTGTACATCAGTTGCTGGGGCTGCGATAAAATTATTTTGTTTGATACAAAATTGATGATCGTTAAACAATCTATTGCCGTAGGAGATAACCCGAATGAAATTATTATCAATAAAAGTAATACACATTTATTTGTAGCAAATGCAAACGACAACAGCGTTTCAATAATAGACCTTGCAACAAACAAAGTAATAGAAACACTTAATGCAGCATTATATCCAAATGCGCCGAGCGGCAGCACCACAAATGGTTTAGCACTAAGTGCAGATGATAAAACGCTTTACATTGCCAATGCTGATAACAACTGTTTATCTGTTTTTGATGTAAGTAAAATTAGTGCCAGTAAAGCCAAAGGTTTTATACCGGTAGGATGGTATCCAACAAATGTAAAAGTTATCGGCAATAAAATATTTGTTACAAACGGGAAAGGATTTTCATCACAGGCAAATCCGTACGGACCAAATCCTTATCGTAGCAGAGAAGCTGTAATTTACCAGCAGGGTGATACTTCAAAGCCAATGGGCGTGCAATACATAGCAGGATTATTTAAAGGAACCCTCAGTATTATTTCTACGCCTACAGATAAGCAGTTAGCTATTTTTTCAAAAGCTGTTTATGCAAATACTCCTTACACAAAAGCAAAAGAATTAAATGCAGAAGGGCTTGTGGGAAATCCTGTACCAAAAAAAGTTGGTGACAAATCACCCATAAAATATGTATTTTATATCATTAAGGAAAACAGAACTTACGACCAGATACTTGGAGATATGGTAAAAGGAAATGGCGATACAAGTCTGGTTTTGTTTGGCAAAAATGTTACACCCAACCAGCATAATCTTGCAAATGATTTTGTATTGCTGGATAATTTTTATGTGGATGCTGAGGTAAGTGCAGATGGCCACAACTGGAGTATGGGCGCTTATTCCACTGATTATTTAGAAAAAACATGGCCTACAAATTATGGTGGCAGAGGTGGAAGATATGATGCAGAAGGCAACCGTGCTGTAGCAAATAATAAGGATGGATTTATATGGGACAATTGTAAAAGGAATAATGTGAGTTACCGAACATACGGGGAGTTTGCAGATGATGGTAAGGCAAATATTCCTTCACTTAAAAACAATATGTGTAATTATTATCCCGGCTATAATATGACGGTAAAAGATACCACAAGATTTGCGCTATGGAAAAGAGATTTTGATTCTTTATTGGCAATTAATGCAGTGCGTCAATTAAATACAATTCGCTTTGCTAACGACCATACAGAAGGTTTACGAAAAGGAAGACCATCGCCCAATGCACATGTTGCAGACAATGATATGGCTGTTGGAATGTTTATTGAATATCTCAGAAAATCATCTATCTGGAACGAATCAATGGTTTTTATTTTGGAGGATGATGCACAAAACGGCGCAGACCATGTAGATGCGCACCGAAGCCCTGCATATGTTGCAGGTGGATTTGTAAAAAGAAATTTTGTAGATCACAGCATGTATTCAACATCATCTGTTTTGCGCACTATTGAATTGATTTTGGGTATGCCGCCAATGACGCAATACGATGCAGCAGCAATGCCCATGTGGCGTTGTTTTGCAAATAAATCAACAGCTTCTGATTATACTGCAGTAACTCCACTTATAAATTTAAATGAAAAAAATATTGCCGAAAATAAATGGCAGCGTCGGTCAGAAGAATTTAATTTGGCTGTAGAAGATGCTGCACCCGATCTGGAATTAAATGAAATAATTTGGGTAGCAGTAAAGGGAGAAAAAATTCGTTTTCCCGGACCAAAACGTGCTGCATTTATAAGACTTGAAAGTAAAAAAGATGCTGATGATTGACACAAATTAAAAGCATAGTTTCTTTGGTGATTATTTAGTAAAAGGCTCATTCGTATTGTTTACGAATGAGCCTTTTTTCTTTTTAAGGAATATAAAAAGTCTCAAAGATTATTAAAGTATTTGGGCTATTTTTTTAAAGTTTTTAAGCATAATGCTATGCATCTTTTAGCGCATCGTATACCTGCAATTGAGTAAACAACCATTTGCTAAATGTGGAAAGCATCTATTAATAAAATGTTACTATACAATAACACAAATTAAATCAGTTAAATTACTGCATAAATGCAAATTTAAAATACATTAAATGCAACAGCAACAGCAGTGGAGAAAATTGAGTGGCGAAATTATAGAAGGTTTAATTGAAGATGAAGTAAGAAATACTGTGCTCAGAGAAAAAGAAAATGGCAATGAGCTAAAAGTTTGCATTGGTACTGACAGCCAGGTAAAAACTTTTATTGAAAAATCTGCCCGGGGAAAAGAAACTGAATTTGCAACTGTAATTGTATTCGTTAGAAAAGGCAAAGGTGGATTTATGTATATACACAATGAAGTAACCCGGCAAAAAATGAGCATTAAAGAAAGGATGTTGCTGGAAGTTGCAAAAAGCATTGAAATTGCTTATTCACTTTGTAACATTTTTACGATGTATGGTGTAGATATGGAAGTGCATGCAGATATAAATACGAACCCAAATTTTAAAAGTAACGATGCTTTAAAAGAAGCGATGGGCTACATACAGGGAATGGGTTTTGCATTTAAAGCAAAGCCGGAAGCCTTTGCCAGCAGTAGTTGTGCAAATAAGGTTGTGCAGTAATAAATTTATAATTGCAGTTAAAAAAAGTTAGAGTCTAATTAAATGGCGATTGTTTGCGCTTAAATGCCATTTAGTTAAGGAAATGAAGTGTCAGGTTGAGCTTGTCGAAACCGGATTTTAATTTATTTATTCCTTCACCGACTTCGACAAGATCAGTCTGACAATCCTTAATTAAATGACGATAATCTGCCTGCTTAGCTGCAAATCCTTTTGTGAGGTACGAACAAAAGACCTGCCTGCCGGCAAGTTGGAAGCGGGCAGCGGACAAATGCTCAGGAAAGTTCTTCCGCTAACAGCCCCAAAAAACTATACCCTTCCATCCCTGATTTCATCCACCACATCAGGGTCTAACAAGGTTGTTGTATCTCCTAAATTTTCTGTTTGCCCTTCTGCAATTTTTCTTAAAATACGTCGCATTATTTTTCCGCTGCGTGTTTTTGGAAGCCCGCTGACAAACTGTATTTTATCTGGCTTTGCAATGGCACCAATTATTTTTGCCACAGTTAAACTTATATCCTGACGGCGTTGGTTTTCATCGCCATGATGCCCATTGTAAATTACAAATGCATAAATGCCCTGCCCTTTAATATCATGCGGATACCCAACCACAGCACTTTCCACAACACCCGAGTGCATGTTTATTGCATTTTCTACTTCTGCAGTTCCAATTCGATGACCACTAATATTCAATACATCATCAACCCTTCCTGTAATTTTATAATTTCCGTTTTCATCTTTTATTGCACCGTCGCCGGTAAAATATAGATTTGGATATGCGGCAAAATAATTCAGTCTGCATCTTTCATGATCACCATACGTTGTTCTCAAAATTCCCGGCCATGGAGCCTTAATGCACAGGTTTCCGGCCCCCTCCAAACCTCCCCCGAGAGGGGAGGCTTTTAAGCACTCTGCCGCATAATCGCTTCCTTCAACAATATTGCCTTTTTCATCTACTAAAACAGGCTGCACACCAGGCATTGGCAAAGTTGCCCAACCGGGCTTTGCAGGTGTAATGCCTGCAAGGTTTGAAATTAAAGTTCCTGCAGTTTCTGTCTGCCACCAAGTGTCTACAATGGGGCAATTTTTCTTACCAATATTTTCATCATACCAATGCCATGCTTCTTCATTTATGGGTTCGCCAACAGTTCCTAAAACTTTTAGGGATGAAAAATCTTTGCCTAATAAAGGGGCATCGCCAAAGCTCATTAAACTTCTAATTGCTGTTGGCGCTGTGTATAAAATATTCACTTTATGTCTACCGATAATATCCCAAAATCTGCCTGCATCCGGCCAGGTAGGAATTCCTTCAAACATAAGACTGGTGCCGCCCGCAGCCAATGGGCCATATACAATGTAACTGTGCCCGGTTATCCAGCCAATATCTGCAGTACAAAAATGCACATCGCCTTTATTGTATTGAAACATGTTTACAAATGTGTAAGCGGTCCAAATCATATAACCTGCAGTGCTGTGTACAACACCTTTTGGTTTGCCTGTACTGCCAGATGTATAAAGAATAAACAGTGGATCTAACGCATCCATTTCTGTAGCAGCCCAAGATACATCAGCCCCTCCTAAATCCTCCCCCGAGGGGAGGACTTCTGAACTATCAGATATTTTTGCCTCGTTCTTTACATCAGGCATACTATCCAATTTTTCTTTTATTTTTTTTATTACTTCATCGATATTATTTATTACATCATCATTACTAAATCTTATTTCAGTATACCCTAACTCTGCTAAAAATTTAGTTCTTGCTACATCGTAATCTTGCTGCTCAGTTGTGTTATGGTATCCTCCATCAACTTCTATTGTTAATTTCTTTTTCAGGCAAACAAAATCAACAATAAATTCATCAATGATATGCTGCCGCCGAAAGTGGTAGCCTGTTTTATTTGCTCTTAAACTTTGCCACAAAATATCTTCTTCATTTGTTGCATTATCTTTTAATTGCTGGCTAAATTCCTTATATAACCCGTATGTCGAACTCCTTGCAGTTTCTCTAAATCTACGGTCTTGCTCCCCTCCTCGGGAGGGGTTGGGGGAGGCTGTCTTTTCCAGTTGTCCTTCTGCAAATTCCATCTCATCTTCCCACCACACATCTCTGCCTTTTATCATACTTACCGGTGTTCTGGTTCTTGTATAAACAATAACTTTTTTTACGGTTTTATTTCCTACCAATGCATCATCAATCACTGCTTTTAAAGGAATAACTTTTTCTCCACGGTAAGCACCATCGCATGTTACAATAAATTCAGCTTGGGCATCTTCTAATCTGTCTGCAATACTTTGCGCACTAAAGCCACCAAATATTACGGAGTGCACGGCACCAATTCTTGCACAGCCAAGTGTTGCATAAGCAAGCTCAGGCACCATGCCCATGTATATACAAACGCGGTCACCTTTTTTTACGCCATTGTTTTTTAATACCTGTGCAAACTGGCAAACTCTTTTGTGCAGGCGTGCGTAAGTTACTGTCCGTACTCGTTCTTCGGGGTTATTTGGTTCCCATATTATGGCTGGCTTATCTGCCATGTGCGGTAAATGTCTGTCAATACAATTTTCAGTGATGTTTAATTTACCTCCTTTAAACCATTCAATTTTTGGCTCAGTAAAATTCCATTCCAATACCTTGTCCCACTTTTTTCTCCAGTAAAAACTTTCAGCAACTGCTCCCCAGAATGCTTCGGGATCTTGAACCGATTTTTTATAATCAGTGTGGTATTGTTCTAATGATTTTATTTGATATGGATACGACATATAAATTTTTATATAAATTCGATTCAGTCTAAATTAATATATTTATAGCAGATGCGCTAAAGAAAGCGATTTAAAAAACTAACATGAGCTATGGCAGAAATTTCCACAAAAGGAATTGGTAAGGTAATATTTTCTTCATCTCTCGGAACGTTAATAGAGTGGTACGATTTTTATATTTTTGGTATGCTTGCCAAAACAATTTCTGCTCAGTTTTTTCCCGAAGGAAATGATACCGCTGCATTATTAAGCACCCTCGCCATTTTTGCTGCCGGTTTTTTAGTAAGACCTTTTGGTGCGTTATTTTTTGGCAGACTGGGAGATATGATTGGCAGAAAATATACCTTTTTACTTACGCTTGTTTTAATGGGTGGTTCTACTTTTTTAATTGGGCTTGTACCGGGTTATAAAAGTATTGGTATTGCAGCACCGCTTCTTGTTTTAATGCTAAGATTAATACAGGGGCTTGCACTAGGTGGCGAGTACGGCGGTGCGGCAACTTATGTGGCAGAACATGCACCGGCACATCGTCGTGGTTATTTTACTGCATGGATACAAACCACTGCTACACTAGGTTTGTTTGTTGCTTTAGGAGTAATAATGCTCGTTAAAAATAATATGACGGACGCATCTTTTAATGCAGAGTGGGGCGGTTGGCGTTATCCGTTTTGGATGTCTATTTTACTCGTGGGCGTATCTATTTACATTCGTTTGCGCATGAACGAATCACCTGTTTTTGCAAAACTAAAAGCAGAGAACAAAACTTCATCAAATCCTTTAAAAGAAAGTTTTGGCAGAAAGGAAAATTTTAAAATAGTGTTGCTTGCTTTGTTTGGTGCTGTTATGGGACAAGGCGTTATTTGGTACACGGGCCAGTTTTATGCCCAAAGTTTTTTAGAGAATACAGTAAAAATTGAGTTTGTACAAAACCGTGAAATACTGTTGTGGGCAATAGGTTTAGCTACGCCCTTCTTTTTATTTTTTGGTTGGCTTAGCGATAAGATTGGGAGAAAATGGATTATGCTTATTGGTATGTTGCTCGGCGTAATTTTTTACAGGCCAATATTTAGGGAGTTGTTAAAAAGTGCTGATGCAAAAGAGTGGAGAAAAGATACAAATTACTTATCAAATAGTTTAATTAAACAACCAACTACAAAAATTGATACCATTTTTAAAAATGGTAATGCTTTACAAATAACGCATCGTAAAAACCTGTTTCAATATAAAGATGGAATAAGATTCACAGAAGTTATTGCAGATACTTTAAGTCTGACGAAAGATGTATCTTTTTCAACAAACGTCAGAATGGGTACAAAACCTATTTATTCCGACATCATTCTCTCTTCGCCACTTAAAATAAAATTCATTTTCCTCATCTGGCTTATGATCATTTTTGTAACGATGGTATATGGTCCGGTAGCAGCTTTTTTGGTAGAATTATTTCCAACAAAAATTAGATACACAAGTATGAGTTTGCCTTATCATATTGGCAATGGTGTATTTGGTGGGTTGGTACCTTTTATAGCCACGCTTTTATCTGCAACATTTACAAGCGATCCTTTGGTGGGACTTTGGTATCCAATTTGCGTTGCGGCCCTGTGTTTTGTAATTGGTGCATTGTATTTAAGTAATAAGAAAGATGAAAATGTGAGCGATTAGGAATTAAACACGAAGCACACAAAGGGTTTCACAAAGTGCACAAAAAACTTAGTGAACTTTGTGTTTTTAACTTAGTGCGCTTTGTGTTAAAAATAAAATCTAACATCTACGATTCACACTAATAAAACCATTTGTGAAAATTTGAATTATTCGTGACAACAAAAAATAAAGTATGAATCATTTTAAAAGATTAATGGGTTTTGTCTGGATGATTATCGCTCCTGCAATAATTTTCTTTTTGATATTCGGAGCCATAAATAATATTGGTCATGGCAGCAAGGATATTAATAAACCTATTCCATGGATTATTATCATCACTATTTTTACACCAATTGCAGCAGGGCTAATGATCTTTGGGTATTATGCAATAAAAGGAGAATACAATAAGAACTAGATTTTAGACACAAGCTTAAAGACAAAAGACTTAAGTTTTCAAATTCCGTATTAACCTTTTCTTCGCGGTGAATACATCATAACTTTGCAGCAATGTCAATTCCCAAAAAAAAGATGGATGTTTCGGTGCTGAAAAGAGTTTTCACCTTCGCTGCCCCGTACAAAAAAAAATTCTACCTCTCTATTTTTCTTGCTGTATTTCTTGCAATAATTGCACCTGTGCGCCCATTGCTCATACAGCTCACCATAAACAATGGTATTAAAAACAGCAGTATCGGTCATTTTATAAATGGTCCGGGTGGATTTATTATAGAAATTACCATTATCCAGTTAGTACTTTTATTAATTGAAACCACCTGTCGTTTTTTCTTCACTTTTACGACAGCATCACTTGGCCAAAGTGTAGTAAAGGATTTACGCATTACTACCTACAATAAAATTGTTCACCTCAACCTTTCGCAGTTTGATAAAACGCCTATTGGTACGCTTACCACAAGAACCATAAATGATATAGAATCTGTAAATGATATTTTTAGTGATGGGCTCATTCCTATTATTGCAGATATGCTTTCCATTATTTCTATTCTTACTTATATGTTTATTGCTGACTGGAGCCTTACGCTTATTTGTTTAACCCCGTTTCCATTCCTTATTATAGCTACTTATTATTTTAAAGAAAGTGTAAACAAATCTTTTATAAAAGTTCGTAATGCAGTAGCAGCGCTTAATGCATTTGTACAGGAGCACATTACCGGTATGGGGATTGTACAGGCGTTTGCTGCAGAAAAAAGAGAACAGGAAAAATTTAATGATATCAATAATGAACACCGCAATGCAAATGTTCGATCCATTTTTGCCTACTCGGTTTTCTTTCCGGTGGTGGAGCTGGTTTCTGCACTGTCTGTAGGTTTGTTGGTTTGGTGGGCAGGCATGCAGGCCGGTATTTCAACAGAAAAAGCAGCGCAGGCTGGTGGCATTATTACCTCTTTTATTCTGTGTTTAAATTTATTGTTTCGTCCGCTAAGGGTAATTGCAGATAAGTTTAATGTTTTGCAAATGGGCGTTATAGCAAGCGAACGTGTATTTAAAATTTTGGACAACGAAGACGTATCTGACAGGTCAGGAAAATATATTCCGTCAAATATCAAAGGCAATCTAACATTTGACCATGTATGGTTTTCTTACATAGAAAATCGGTATGTTTTAAAAGATATAAACTTTACAATTAAGGCCGGTGAAACACTTGCTATTGTTGGGCATACTGGTAGTGGAAAAACTTCTATTATCAGTTTAATAAATAGGTTATACCAAATACAAAAAGGAAGTATTAAAATTGATGATACCAATATTGAGGAATATGACTTAGATTTTCTGCGCAGCAAAATTGGCATTGTTTTGCAGGATGTATTTTTGTTTAGTGGCAGTGTATTGGATAATGTAACCCTCAGAAATTCTGATATAAAAAGAGAAGAAGTTATACAGGCTGCAAAGCTCATTGGTTTGCACGAATTTATTGAAAGATTGCCTGGCGGTTATGATTATAATGTAATGGAACGTGGTGCCACACTATCTCTTGGGCAGCGGCAGTTGCTTTCTTTTGTGCGTGCGCTGTTGTACAATCCTGCAATTCTTATCTTAGATGAAGCCACTTCTTCGGTAGATTCTGAAAGTGAATCGCTCATACAACATGCCATTGATAAATTAATTGCAGGCCGCACTTCCATTGTTATTGCACACAGGTTAAGTACCATTCGCAAGGCAGATAAAATTTTGGTATTAGATGCCGGTGTTGTAAAAGAAATGGGTAGCCATGCAGAGCTTATGGCAAAGCAGGGGCATTATTACCAGCTGCATAAAATGCAGTTTGAAAAACAGGTGGAAGCCGTTTAATTAAAAAATTATTTAGGCGTTCAGCATTCAATTTTATTTCAGCTTTTGTTCGGGCTATGTGTTACAACTCCTCGTTTCGCTTCGCTACACTGCGGGGTTTTCACTGCTATCCCGCCGCTCTTCAACAGTAAATTTTCTTTCATCTTTTATCATGCAATAAGATTGATTTTAATGGAAAATCTTTTTTAATTTTTGGCTATAACTATTAAAAAAATGACTTATAGCTAAAGATGGTTTTAAATACTTTTTAATTCTCTCCAAAAAAGTAAAATTATATTTGGCTATAACTACATAATATATACCTTTATAGCCAAAGACTTTTTATGGAAATAGTAGGCAGGGATAGCGAAAAGAATGAATTTGACAATATTCTCCTTTCTAATAAATCAGAATTTGTAGCTGTTTACGGAAGAAGGAGGGTTGGCAAAACATTTTTAATAAGAGAGTACCTTTTAAAAGAAACTATTTTTCACATTACCGGAATAGCAAACGTAAATACAGAAATACAGTTAACAAACTTTACGACCGCTTTAGCAAAATTTGATCCTTCAAAAATTAAAAATACAGCTCCTGAAAACTGGTTTGAAGCCTTTTATCAACTAATAAAATATGCAGAAAAAAACAAATTTAAACGCAAGGTTATTTTTATTGACGAACTGCCGTGGCTGGATACAGCAAAATCAAATTTTATACCTGCTTTAGAACATTTTTGGAACAGCTGGGCGTCAGCAAGAAAAGATATTGTGCTGGTAGTTTGCGGTTCTGCAGCTGCATGGATGATAAATAAACTGATAAACAACAGAGGCGGATTACATAACAGAGTTACAAGTCATATACAGCTAAATCCATTTACCCTAAAAGAATGTGAAGAATTTTTTCAATATAAAAAAATAGTATTTAACCGTTATCAGATTGTACAGATATATATGTGCCTGGGCGGAATTCCTTATTATTTAGATTTAATTAAGAAAGGTAAAAGTACAGCGCAGGTTATAAATGATCTTTGTTTCGCTGCTAACGGAAAATTAAAAAATGAATTTCAAAATCTGTATGGTTCTTTATTTAAAAAAGAAGGAAATTATATTAAAATTGTAGAAGCGCTTGCTGCAAAAAATATTGGTTTAAGCAGAGAAGAAATATTAAAGTTATCTAAACTTCCTAATGGTGGAGGAACCACCCGTATGCTTGACGAGCTGGAGCAAAGTGGATTCATTAGGAAGTATTCGGGCTATGGTAAATCTATAAGAAATTCCTTGTATCAGTTATCAGATTTCTTTTCTATGTTTTATGTAAAATTCATGAAAAAAGCCACCTCTTCCGACACACAGTTTTGGCTTAACAGTGCTGATAGTGCAGCTTACAGAAACTGGGCAGGTTATGCTTTTGAAAAAGTATGTGTTTATCATGAAAAACAAATTAAAAGGGCTCTTGGTATAGCTGCTGTACAAACACAAACTTATGCTTGGCAAACAAATGGGGCACAAATAGATTTAGTAATGGAAAGAAGAGATGGTATTATAAATATTTTTGAAATTAAATTCTCCATCAATGAATTTTTAATAGATAAAAAGTATGATGCCACACTAAGAAATAAATTGGGATTATTTAAGCAGGTAACAAATACGAAAAAAGCCGTACATCTTGTAATGATAACTACTTACGGTATTAAAGAAAATGAATATACTCATGCCGTATTACAAAATAGTATTACAATAAATCGATTGTTTAAATAAAATCATTTTTAAACTTTTTCTTTAGCATAAAATCCAATATAAATAACAACAGCAAAAGCCATAGCAGCAGAAAGCAAAAACGTTATTTTACTGCCGTATACAAACCAAATTATTCCAGCAAGGCTGCTGGCAAGCATTGTACAAATACTTTGAAAAGCTGAGTAAGTTCCAATAGCCGTAGCAGTATTTTCTTTCGCAGAAATATTACTTATCCATGCTTTGGAAATACCTTCTGTAGCAGCTGCATATATTCCATACAAAAAGAATAAGCCGTAAAAATAGATTGGTAAATCTGCATAAGCCATGCCTGCATAAACGATTGCAAAAACAAAAAGCCCGGTAATAAATATTTTTTTCAACCCAATTTTATCAGCCAATATACCTAATGGGAATGCAAAGATTACATACACCAAATTGTAGAAAATATAAATGGTTATAATATTGGTATCATTGAGTCCTGCCTGTTTTGCTTTTAATAATAAAAAAATATCGGAGCTGTTAAATAAGGTAAAAACCAATAAGCCTGCTACAAGTTTTCTGTACAAGATGGGGCTTTGTTTCCAATAACTTAAAAAGGAAAAAAATGCAACTGTAGGTTTGTCAGATTTTACGATAACCTTTTTATCTTTTAATAACAACGAACATATAACAGCAATAACGCCGGGTATAAAGGCGATAAAGAAAAGGGTTTTATAATCTTCCGGATGCCACTGCAAATACAGCAGCGCAAACACGGGCCCAAGCACCGCTCCCAATGTATCCATCGACCGGTGAAAGCCAAAAACTTTTCCTTTTGTTGTAGGTGTAGATTCGTCGGATAACACCGCATCTCTTGCCCCGGTTCTCAATCCCTTTCCAATTCTGTCAAACGTTCTTACAAAAAATACCCAGACGGGTGCTACGAAAAATGCCATCAATGGTTTCGATAGTGCACTTAATGCATACCCCCATTGCACAAAAGGCATCCTTTTTCCAGTGCTGTCAGATAATTTACCAAAATATCCTTTGCTTAAACCTGCAGTTGCTTCAGCTACACCTTCCAATATCCCGATAAGTACAACAGAAAAACCGATACTTTTTAAATATAAAGGCATTATCGGGTAAAGCATTTCGCTTGCAGTATCTGTGAAGAGGCTTACCAATGATAAAATCCAGACTGCACGGGTTATAACTTTCATACTTAAAAGTATTATAAATAAAGCGTAACCTTTTTTGTTTTAATAATCCCTAATTTTTTTAATTTTTCACTGCAAATCCTTCGCTAGTTTACTTTTTTATCATTTCAATTACAATAATGTATTTCTAAAAAGCGGCTCTACAGCTTAATGACTTATTTGAGAATTTTAATACTTTAACCGTTATTTATTAAAATTTAAAAAAAGGACAGTTTTTTAATCCGGTAAAATCGAAAAAGTACACTCACATTTCAATTGAAAAGCACGTCTTTTCACCCATTCCCTCTCTTCAAATTTCTCTTTTACCTTTTCTGCCCTTATCTTTGCGGCAAAATTGAGGATGTATATGGTAACAAAGCGCTTCAAATCGTTGGTAGTATTGGCTTTCAGTCTTTTTTTGATTATGGGTTCTACTTTTTCTTTTGCGCAGGAAAGTGCTCATGAAGGTACTGCAGAGCACAAAGAAGAAAAGCTTGATCCAGCCAAGATCATTATGGATCATATTAAGGATGACCATGAATTTCATTTTTTTTCTATAGGTAATTTTCATGCTACTCTTCCATTGCCTGTAATTCTTTATACCGCAACAAAAGGGCTTTCTGTTTTCTCATCATCACAGTTTGGTTACGAAGGGAACCGTATTATTTACAATGGTTATGAGCTAAATGAAAACAGAGAGATAATGTCTTCGGATGGCAGCAAGGTTTATGACTTTTCCCTTACGAAAAATGTAGTACAAATGTTTATAGCCCTTGCAATACTTTTCTTTTTAATGAAAGGGATTGCCAATAAATATAAGCAGGGTATTGGTGTAACCTCTGCCCCGAAAGGATGGCAGAATGCAATTGAGCCGGTAATTACTTTTGTAAGAGATGAAGTTGCCAAGCCAAACCTGGGTAAGAAATGGCTTCGTTATATGCCTTACCTGCTGACAGTTTTCTTTTTCATATTGATTAATAATTTATTTGGCTTGTTACCGGGTTCTGCAAACGTTACAGGAAATACAGCGTTCACAGCTGTACTTGGTATAATTTCTTTGGTAGTAATTTTATTTAGTACCAATGGTCATTTTTGGGGTCATATTTTCTGGCCTCCAGGTGTTCCAATCTTTGTAAAACTAATTTTAATACCAATTGAATTATTAGGTGTATTGGTAATTAAACCTGCTGCCTTAATTATTCGTCTGTTTGCAAACATGGTTGCCGGGCATATTATTATTTTAAGTTTCATTTCGTTGATATTTATTTTTGGAGCTATGGCAAAAGGAGCAGGCTGGGGCTTTAGCCCAATTTCAGTTTTATTTACTGTATTCATTTATTTTATAGAATTATTGGTGGCATTTATACAGGCATTTATTTTTACCAATCTTACTGCAGTATTTATAGGGCAGGCTTTTGAGGGAGGTCATAGCGATGTTGATGGACATGAAGATGCGGTCATAATTTAAAACAGTATTTAAATTTTAGTATTGAGTATTTAGATAACTAAATGCACAGATTTTTCTCAATACTAATTTCTCAATACTCAATACTAATTTTTTTTTCACATATAAAACACAAGTATCATGACTTTGATGACTTTGTTAGCAGACGTACAATTGGGGTATTCACATTTTGGTGGTGCAGTAGGCGCAGGCCTTGCAGCAATAGGAGCAGGTATCGGTATCGGACAAATCGGTAAAGGTGCTGTTGAATCTATAGCTCGCCAACCGGAAGCATCCAATGACATTCGTGCAAACATGATCCTGACTGCTGCATTTGTTGAGGGTGTTGCCCTTTTCGCGGTAATCGCAGGTTTATTGGCTGTATTAAAGTAAGCCTGATTTGCACACAAAACTTTACTGCATCTAAAGCAAAGGGCGGCGGATGCAGTATTTTTAAATTTTAGACATGAGTATTGAAAAGTTATATAATCAATAAAAAAAATATCTTTCAGTACTTAAAACTTAATACTTAATACTTAATACTTAATTTTTAGAAAATGGATTTATTACAACCACACCTTGGTCTCTTTGTATGGATATTGCTGGCATTTATAGTAGTATTTTTATTGTTAAAAAAATATGCATGGGGGCCAATTTTAAAAGGGCTTGACGAAAGAGAAAATACCATTGCAGGTTCTATTGCACTGGCAGAAAAAGTGAAACTGGAAATGGTTCAGTTAAAAGGTGAGAACGAAGCATTGCTTGCCTCTGCACGAGAAGAAAGAGCAACCATGATTAAAGAAGCTAAGGTTACTAAAGATAAAATGATTGCTGATGCAAAAGAAGAAGCAAAAATACAGGCGGCAAAAATTTTAACGGAAGCCAATGCTGCTATACAACATCAAAAAATGGCTGCAATAACAGATATTAAAAACCAGGTTGGTAAGTTGGTTGTAGAAGTAAGTGAAAAAGTTTTGAGAAGAGAACTAGCTAATAAAAATGAGCAGGAAACTTTTATAAATCAACTTGCACAAGAAATAAAGTTGAATTAGAAATAAGATATTAGAAACAGGATATTAGACAAAGAACTGCAAATGCGTTTAATGTTCTTCATCAGCAAATTATGACCAACCCACGTTTAGCTACCAGATATGCAAAAAGTTTATTAGATCTTTCTATTGAACAGAATCAACTTGAGGCTGTATATGCAGATATGAAACTGCTGAAAGGCATTAATAAATCCAATCCTGATTTTGTTGCATTGCTTAGAAGCCCTATCATTACTGCTGATAAAAAAGATAAGATTCTAGATGCAGTAATTGGTAAAAGTGTAAGCCAGATTTTTATGTTGTTTATACGTTTGCTTACAACAAAGAAAAGAGAGAGTAACCTGCCGGAAATTGTAACTGCGTTTCTGGAGCAATACAATAAATTAAAAAATATTCAAACTGTAAAACTTACAACTGCAACTCCTATAAGTGATGAATTAAAAAACAGTATTATAGCCAGAGTAAAATCTGCTGACAGTTCTGCTATTGAAATTGAAACTGCTGTGAAAGAAGAATTAATTGGTGGTTTTAAACTGGAAATTGGGGGTACTTTAATTGATGCGAGCATTTTGCACGACTTAAATAACATTAAGAAGCAATTTTTAAACAACGAGTATATTCATAATATAAGATAATAGTTATAAAAGTCGGTAACAAAAAGAGCAAAGTATATACTTTGCTCTTTTTGTATTTATAAACAAATCTTTATTTTAGCTTTTTATTTTTGGTTATACTTATTATTTATCCTGCTAAATTTTTACCTCGTTAATTTCTTACTTCCTTTTTTAAAGCGAGTTGGTGGTGGCGGAGGAGGAAGAGGAGGCGGTGGCGCCAAAATTTCATTCTTCTCCATAATTACAGGAGCAGGTGGGGCTGGTGGCGGTGGTGGGGGTGCTAACATTTCGCTCTCTTCCATAATTATCGGAACAGGTGGCGGTGGTGGCGGTATTGGTAATAGTTCTTCCTCAAATATCACGGGGGGTACAGGTGGTAAAGGAGGCAGAGAAGGCGGTCTTTTGTTTTTACTTTTTTTAACGATGGATGGATTAACTTTTACTGTGTTAGAATTGCCTGATTGGGCATAACCATAAGTCCCCATGGCGCCAGCAAGTACAATTACCATTATTTTTTTCATAAATTTTAATTTTCAATAGGATGCGTATACTTTTTTATTCCATAGTATTTTCATAAATTAATTCTATTTATTAAACTAAATTAAAAATTAGTAGTCAATTAAGTTCGTTTTTAAAAATTGCAATACTTTTAAACATTTATGCCCTTACCACAAGATGATATTGAATTGCTTATGCAGTTTAAAGATCCTGCAACTAAAGAGCGGGCTTTTACTGCTATATTAAAAAAGTATCAGGAAAAACTGTATTGGCACATAAGGCGAATGGTAGTTGAGCATGAAGATGCAAATGATGTATTGCAGAA
>Ga0209511_1002223_pt1 | contig 16177 bp, 14 predicted proteins | sample SSSSmetaG_FD_184141 | JGI IMG/M metagenome (GOLD analysis project Ga0209511, IMG submission 184141) | Glacier valley bacterial and archeal communities from Borup Fiord, Nunavut, Canada, to study Microbial Dark Matter (Phase II) - ​SSSS... | ecosystem: Environmental > Aquatic > Freshwater > Ice >...
GTAAGAATTATGACGGATAACACATGACTTTAGATCTGTTTGTCTTTTTATCCGAAGTGAAATACTTATATCTGATTCCTATATGTCAGACCATTTTTTTGCCTACGGCTTGATTCACATTACACCTGGATATAGTCACCCTTTCCGCTTTGCTAATGGTTCCCCTTATCGGGTCTACAGAAGATTTGCAACTTCTGACAATGCGCCCTGCCTTGCGCACATAAAAAAAAGCCCTTAGAAATTAATCTAAAGGCTCTCAGGTAGCGGGAGCAGGACTCGAACCTACGACCTTCGGGTTATGAGCCCGACGAGCTACCAACTGCTCCATCCCGCACTGTGCGTTTTCTTTTTTTATTGGACTGCAAAAGTAATATTCGTTTCTTTGTTATCCAAAAGAAATTTAAAATGATTCATCATAAAGCTGGTTACGTAAGTATTATCGGTAAACCTAATGCCGGTAAATCAACCCTCCTGAATGCTTTACTAGGTGAGAAACTCAGTATAGTATCTCATAAAGTGCAGACTACCAGACATCGCATCTTGGGTTTACTGAATGACCATGCTACGCAAATCATATTTTCTGATACCCCTGGCATCATTGATCCGAAGTACCCGTTGCAGAAAGCAATGATGAATTCGGTCAATGCATCGTTGATTGATGCTGATGTTTTGATGGTTGTGACTGCTATGGATGAGCCCGTATGGGAGCCAGATCTTATTACCATGATTAAATCTCAGACAGTAAAGACGATGGTGGTGCTCAGTAAAGTTGACCTTTCTGAAGGCGACGCTGTCAAAGACCGTATCACTTTCTGGCAAGAGCAACTGAATCCGGGTATTGTCATTCCTATTTCAGCAACCAAAGAATTCAATCTGGAGTCTATTTTAAACTATATACGGGAAGAATTACCTGAGCATCCACCTTATTTTGACAAAGACGACCTCAGCGACCGGAATATCCGTTTCTTTGTCTCAGAAATCATACGCGAAAAAATCCTGCTTCTCTATCAGAAAGAAATTCCCTATAGTATTGAGGTAGTGGTTACGGGGTATGAAGAAAGCGATGATATTGACCGTATACACGCAGAGATTATAGTTGAGCGTGAATCACAGAAGATTATAATGATCGGCAAAGGTGCCGAAATGATTAAACGTACGGGGACCGATGCCCGTAAAGATATTGAAGAATTTATCGGTAAAAAAGTATTTCTGGATCTTCGTGTGAAGGTGATTGAGGGCTGGAGGCATAAAGAACAGTATTTAAAGCGTTTTGGATATGAATAATCTCGTTGCAATTGTCGGGCGACCGAATGTTGGAAAATCTACCCTATTTAATAGGCTGACTGAAACACGTCAGGCAATTGTTGATGATGAAAGTGGTGTTACACGTGATCGCCATTACGGCGTGTCTGATTGGATCGGATATAATTTTACAGTAGTTGATACGGGTGGATATGTCGCCCATTCAGAAGATGTTTTTGAGGCAGCAATTCGTGAGCAGGTAATAATCAGTATTGAAGAGGCTTCGGTAATTCTATTTATGACTGATGTAACTGTCGGTATTACTGACCTGGATGATGATATCGCAGGATTACTACGACGGGCCAACAAGCCAGTTTTTGTGGTAGTTAATAAAGTTGACAATAATCAGCTACTAAACGATGCTTCTGTATTTTACAGTTTTGGTTTAGGTGAAATTTACCCTATCAGTTCTATGTCTGGTAGTGGTACTGGTGAATTACTTGACGATATGGTTAAGAAATTTCCTGAGCCTGAAGAAGAGACAGAATCAACAGGCATTCCTAAATATGCCATTATTGGCAAACCAAATGTTGGCAAATCGTCACTGATAAATGCCCTGATTGGCAAAACAAGAAATATTGTTACTCCAATCGCTGGTACTACCCGCGATTCAATCCATATTCCATACAATCAGTTCGGGCAGGAATTTATTTTGATTGATACAGCTGGTCTGCGTCGTAAAACCAAGGTGAAAGAAAATATCGAATTTTATTCTGTTATGCGAACCATCAAGGCCCTTGAAGAATCTGATGTATGCATGCTAATGATCGATGCCGCAGAAGGTCTAGACGCTCAGGATATCAATATTTTTCACCTGGCTGCCAAAAACCGTAAAGGCATTGTGATTTTGGTAAATAAATGGGATACTATTGAAAAGAACACCCATACTACCAAGGTATTTGAGGATGAAATCAGGCAAAAACTTGCCCCCTTTAACGATGTACCGATCGTATTTACTTCTATTCCTGATAAACAGCGGGTATTCAAAGCAATTGAAACAGCAGCTCAGGTATTTGCCAATAGAAGTAAAAAAATTCCTACTTCAAAGCTGAATGATGTGATGCTTGAAGTTATTGAAAAGGTGTCACCGCCATCAATTAAAGGAAAAAGCATTAAAATAAAATACATTACCCAGCTGGGTGGTGTAGCACCAACCTTTGCTTTTTTCTGTAATCTTCCCCAGTATATCCAGGAGCCTTACAAAAGATACCTGGAAAATAAACTGCGTGAAAATTTCGATTTCACTGGAGTGCCTTTAACACTTTATTTCAGACAGAAATAGCCGTAATTAAAAGTTCCCAAAAACGAACTGCTCTTAGAAGCTAGAAGCTATTTGGGGGTATCTCTTAACTGTCGTAGTTGCTTCAAGGGGTTAAATCTAAAAGAAGTATCATTTTTGAAGGTTGCCATTTATCTGAAAAATGAGGCGGGTAATCTTCCTGTCAATTAGGATGAATGCCCTGAGTCGGTTATTTTTATACCATGATCAAAGGCATTTTCAGGAACTATAGCTTTCTGGTTTTAGTTACACTGGTATTTATATCTTCTTGCGGTCCATCACTTGAAGAAAAAGCTAGAAAAATCGCACTCAGGGATTCGGCATCTATTGATTCTGCTCTAAAAAAAGAAGAGGCAGCAAAACGGGCTATTTTGCATCACCAGAAGCAGGTAAAGGATTCGATTAAAAGACTGGCCAAAGACAGTCTGCTGCATCAAGCTGATAGTCTGAAAGCAAAAATGCTGATCACATCAGACAGCGCCGTTAAGAAACGGGTTAAGCTGATAGATACAAATCACAAACGAAGACAATACACCTCAGATACGGGCACTCATCATAAGGCTGATACGAGTAGATTACACCAAAATCATCGACAGCGCAAGGAAAACACCTCAATTAAGCCATTAAGGTTTGACTCAGTTTTGTTTTTTAACGAGCATCGCTTACATAAGAGGAATGCAATAGACAGCCTGCATAAAAGGAAACCAAAAAAGACAACGCTTCAGACCGATACCTCAATAAACTAAGATGGCATTAAAACTAACCACTGAAACAGATTCAAAATATATTGATCTGGAGAATATGTCTGTTTTGAATCTGCTTCAGAGCATGAATAAAGAAGACCAGGAAGTGCCCCAGGCTGTTTCAAAAGTGATACCTGCAATAGAAAGCCTTGCCAATATCATCGTTACCAAGATGCTGCTAGGCGGGCGACTGTTTTATATTGGAGCAGGAACAAGTGGGCGGCTGGGTATTCTTGACGCCTCTGAAATTCCTCCGACTTTTGGTGTCAGCGATAACTTTGTAATTGGAATTATGGCTGGTGGGGATAAAGCCATTCGTAAAGCGGTTGAATTTGCAGAAGATGATGTAAATCAGGCCTGGATAGACCTGGCGCACTTTAATCTTAAGAGTAATGATGTACTTATCGGTATCGCTGCCTCAGGAACTACACCCTATGTACGGGGTGGTATAAATGAGGCCCGTAAACATGGCCTTACAACGGGTTGTATTGTTTGCAATATGGGTAGTCTACTAGCCGCTGATGTTGAATACCCTGTTGAAGTTGTCGTAGGCCCTGAATTTATTACAGGCTCAACCAGACTTAAATCGGGAACGGCACAGAAGTTGGTTCTGAACATGTTAAGCACAATTGCCATGATAAAATTGGGACGTGTAAAAGGAAACAAAATGGTCGATATGCAATTAACTAATCATAAGCTCATTGACCGTGGCATCAGAATGATCATGGAAGCAACCGGAGTTGATGAAGAAAAAGCCACAATTCTGTTAAAAAAGAATAAAAATGTACGGTTTGCCGTGGAGAACTATTTTACTGGCAAAGTCTAGTTTCCGACAACTGAGTAGAAATTCTTCCTAAAAAAATTCGTTAAAAGAGATAAAAAATATGCACGATATCGAGCCCTACTATAGTTGGCGTGATGATTATATCGCTTCTGAAGATCAACTTTCACCTTTCTATGAACGTCAGTATAGTGAATTTGAACTTACAAACACCATTTACAATTTCTACATACATCCTCAATGGGATTTTTTCGGATCGCCTACCCTGTATCTGAAGATAATTTATGTTGATTATGAAACCGGGTATGCTATAATAGAATTTATAGGTGAGTGGAATGATGCCATTACAAATGATGTGATGTATTTGAAGCGGGAAGTAATAGAACCTCTGATTGAAGAAAAAATCAATAAGTTTATCCTGATTGGTGAAAATGTACTTAATTTTCATGGTTCTGATGATTGCTATTATGAAGAATGGTTCCAGGAGGTTGAAGACGGCTGGATTGCAGCTATCAACTTTAGAGAGCATGTTATTGAAGAATTTAAGCGTAATAATATTGATTATTACCTGAATTTCGGGGGTGAACTTGATGAACTCAACTGGCGTTCATTAAGGGCCCCCCAATTATTTCAGCGTATTGAAGACCTCTTGAATAAGAGGCTGAATTAAAAAAAAATGTATAAACTTGAAGTAAACCATGTAAATGTTTCCCTAAATGGGAAGATGGTTTTGAATGACATCAATGTAACCATACCAGAGCATACTGTGACTGCCTGTATTGGTCCGCCGAGAGGTGGGAAAAGTATTTTTCTGCGCATGTTTAACCGAATGAATGAGATCATTGATCCGGCTTATGGTTTTACAGGTGAAATTCTCATTGATCACAGGAATATTTATGACCTTGAAGTAGACGCACTCAGGCGGCGGATCGGCATGATTTTTCAGGAACCTAACCCATTTCAGAAATCAATTGCTGATAATGTTTCTTTTGGTTTATTGGTTCATGGTATCACGCATAAAAAATTTATAGCCGAAGTAGTTGAACGTTCACTCAGGCAAGTACTTCTTTGGGATGAGGTAAAGGACAAACTTAATTCCAGCGTTACCGTTTTAACAAGGGGGCAACAGCAACTGCTTTGCATTGCCCGCGCCCTAGCGGTTGAACCCACTGTTTTATTAATTGAAGAGTCTACTTCTATGCTTGACCCTATGTCAACTTATAAAATCGAAGAGCTCATTTATAACCTTAAAAAAAAATTGACGATTCTTATTTCAACCAATAGCGTACAACAAGCTTCAAGAATCAGTGATCATACCGCATTTTTTTATGCAGGTGAGCTCATTGAATTTGATGAAACTGCGCGTATATTCACTAATCCCCGGTCTGGAAAAACCGAAAATTATATTACAGGCAGGTTTAACTGACCGCCTACACGAACTAAGTATGCCGCAGATTGAAGTTGAGTTACAGCGCCTGAAACAACTGATGCTCGAAATGATAGGAATGGTAAATACCCAGATGAGGGTCTCTATTAATTCTCTAATAGAATTTGATAGTGACGGCATAAAAAACGTTCTATTTCACGAGAAGCAGGTAAATGCATTAGAAATAAAAATCGATAAAACATGTGAAAATATTTTTGCACTTTTTCATCCTGTTGCCATAGACTTACGTTTTGTGTTTTCAACCCTGAGAATGAACGGTAACTATGAGCGTATAGGCGATAATGCAGTAGGTATATCTAAATATACCCTGCTGAATAAAAAGTCATTCGACCCGCAACTATTAAAAGAGTGTAGATTTCATGAGATGGTTGAATGCACCTATGATATGCTTGATCTGATAACAGAAGCCTACCAGGAACAGGATATCGCCAAGGCCTCTCAAATATTCAGAAGGGATATGTTACTGAATGAAATAAACGCAGAGGTTACCTATAAAATAGCTGGTTATATAGCTGAAAATCCAGGCAGTATCATGGAAGCATTACATCTGCTGACAATCATCCGGAAAATTGAGCGTGTTGGTGATCATATTACCAATGTTGCAGAAGAAATTCTATTTTATGTAGAAGCTAAAATTGTTAAACATGGCAAAAATATAGCAGAGCCTGATCTAAATTAATTTTCGTTAAATGCTGTTCGCATCCTGATTAACCTGATGCACATAGCTATGGTTTTGAGGATGAATAAAACTATTATCAAGCAACAAACCAAGTAAGTTTACTCTCAGACCGGATTTTACAGCTTCTATATTTTCAATATTGGCAGTTCCTGTAAGTGAAAGTGTTATTCCACCTCCTATTTCAGCGATATTTAAAGCAGGAGCAGGCATTTTATAGATTCTATCATCTTCTTTCATCAAAGGCAAAACCATGGATCTGAGTTTTTCAATATCAACGCTTCTGTCAACGTCAAACCTAATGTCAAATACCAGCACCCCCAGGCTTGATGAGTTAATGATTACCCCATTTGATAAGATGCCGTTTGGTATATAAACTATTTTCTTTAAGCCTGTTTGCACAAGGGTATGCAAAATTCTGATTTCTTTAACTGTACCTGTCTGGCCCTGAGCTTCAATTATATCCCCTACTTTGAAAGGCTTGAAAGTAAGTATCAGCACCCCGCCTGCAAAATTTGACAAACTTCCCTGTAATGAAAGCCCGATAGCCAGCCCGGCTGCACCAAGAGCAGTTAAAAAAGCAGAAGTTTCAATTCCAAGCATGCCTGCAATGGAAAATAACAATAGCACCTTTAAACTAAAATTGAGCAGGCTTGTAACGAATGATTGCAGTGAAATATCAAAACTTCTGACAACCATCAGTCTGATTGTCAGCTTCACAAACCTGACTATCAACCAGCTACCTGCGAACCACAAAATAATAGCAGCCAGCATCCTGGGCAAAAAATGAATCAGGGTGTTTGAGGCTTCGGCAAAATAGGCTGAATACGAATTCATAGAATAGGAACGAGAAGCAAAATTAAAAAAATACTGACCCTAGCCTAATGGAAGATCTGATCTGCTTCCACCCTGAACCACTTTCCTGATACGCAATGACAATAAATTCAGTGGCACAGTTATACAAAGAAGAATTAATATAGCTGCGGCTGCATTGGCTGAAAATTCATTTTTTGGCTTCAGTATCCAGTCAAATATCTGTACAGGTAATGCCGTAAACGGATCATTCAGGTGGGATGGGGCAAAGGGGATATAGGCCAGACCGCCCATAATCAATAAAGGGGCTGTTGTTCCTGCAACCCTGGCTATAGCTTTAAGCACACCTGCTACGAGTGAACGAAAGGCATAAGGCAAAATTACCCTTTCAATGGTCTGCCATTTTGAAGCACCCAAAGCAATAGAAGCTGCCTTCAGACTTGGGGGTACCGACCTGAAAGATTCTCTCGTATTAACAATAATTGATGGCAGCACCATCAGAGATAAAACGAATGCCCCGGCAACCATCGTAAAATCACTGTGAAAAAACTGAGTAACGAGCTCCAGACCCAGAATACCATAAATAACAGGTGGTATACCTGCCAGATTTATGATATTGGCTTCGAGAATCTGAGACCAGCGATTTTTACGCAGGTACTCTTCCATATATATGCCAGCACCAGTACCAATAGGCACAGCCATAAGAATACTTAGGCCCATCAACCAGAAACTAGCCATCAGGGATGCATAAATACCCGCATGTTCAGGATTACGTGAATAAACATGCGTCAGAAAAGATCCTGATAGCCTGGGCCAGGCTGTGTACAAAGTACCAATAAACAAAATCACCAATACCAGTAAAGTAAGGCCAAGGCAACTAATGGCAAATATTTTAAATAATAAATTCTTAATCATACTGTTCAAACTGAAGTAAAGAATGAATGATGTGTTTTTCGAGATGTAAACCGCTTTTTTATATAATAGGCAATACTGTTCAGAAAAAAGGTGAAAAGGAACAGCATGAATCCAACGGCAAATATTGTTTTAAAACCTAAAGAATTCAAGGGTAGATCACCAGAGCTGATATGTATCATATAGGTACTCAGGGTCTCAACAGGATGCAAGGGATTTAATTCAATTCCGGTGGCTTGACCGGCGGCAATAGCGACAATCATGGTTTCACCCATTGCACGAGAAGCTGAAACTAAAATCGCAAATATAAGACCTGGCCTGGCTGCCGGAACGACGATGCGAAAAGCAGTTTCAAGTTTATTACAGCCCAGTGCATATGATGCCTGTCTGAAACTACCAGGAACTTCTGCCAATGCTTCTTCACAAAGAAAGGTAAAATATGGAATGAGCATGATACCCATAATAAGGGCTGGTGACAGGGCATTCATTCCCTGTAATCCGGGAATTATCTTTACCAGAAAGGGAGTTACAAAAAACAAGGCAAAAAAACCATAAACAACAGTCGGAATACTGCTTAATAGCTCAAGTAATGATCTGAATCTTACCAACAGAGCTGGTTTGGCATATTCACTCAGGTAAACAGCAATTGAAAATCCAGCTGGAATAGCAAGAATTAAGGCAAGAACTGCTACTAGTAAACTTCCTGAAAACAGGGGGAGAATACCAAACTTACGTTCTGCAAAAAATGGGGTCCATTCCTGAGAAAAGAAAAACGCAGGCCAGGAAACGGTTCTAAAAAATGCAATAGACTCAAAGCCTAATACGGCAATCATGCCAACGGTTACAGCAATTGTTAGAATTGCACACAGAAATAAAAAAGCTGCAATAATTTTCTCTTTGATTTTTTCCATTTAGCGTTTAACTGATTTATTGAGGCGCAGGGTTAAGCTGATATGAACGAAGGTATATTTCCAGTTCGGCAGCTGAGCAATTGGGTTTTGGCATAAGCAGATCAACCCTCTGCTTAGAAGAATCGGTAGCTTTGGTCAGCGGAATATATCCTGTCTCAGCAATCAGACGTGGTAACATTGCCAGATAAAAGAGAATAAAGCTTCGAAATTCTTTTTTTTCTAGTGACTTTTTATTGATATACAGGAATAAAATTCGTGATAAGGGGTTTCGGGAATATCCATTTGTAGAAGTGGCCTGATTTAATTGAGCTGGGTAAACTGCCAGTTTCTTAAGTGGTACCTTCCTTAATGAATTCATGTTCTTGCGGTAATAATTATAGCCAAAATAAGAAAGCCCAAGAGGGTCAGAACTTAAATTCTGAACCAATCTTTCAGGATCAAAGCTTGGATTTACGTCTTCACGTGACAATCTGGCTTTTCCATTGATGGCTTCAGTAAAGTACTCAAAGGTACCGGATGCGGGTCCTGGACTATAAAGATGAATCAGTTGATGTGGCCAACCATTTCTTATCTGGCTCCAGTAGATGATCTTGCCTTGAGATGCAGGTGACCAGATTAAGCGAAGTTCGGTAAGGCTCAGGCTGTCTGCCCAGGTATTTGACTTACTTACAAGCACCATAATTTCATCGTAGCACAGTGGCAGTGTAATATAATTTACTCCATTGCGCCTGCAAATAGCATCTTCAGCAGGAAGAATTGCTCTTGAGGCATTATTTACGTCTGTCAGACCCTGAGAAAATTTAGTAAAACCGCTAAGCGTACCAGAAATACCAATCAAAATTCGTGAACGTTGGTTGAGAATGTGATAGTCTTCTGCAGCTGCTTCAGAAAGTGGAAAAACTGTACTTGAGCCATCTATCCTAATTTCACTGACAGACATTGTTCTCTGCGACTGACTAGTACAATCAGAAAGTATAAAGGCCATTACGAGCAGCGTTAACCACCCTGAAAGGTTGATTTTTGCAGGAACCATAGAAGCCAAGTTCGAAAAAAAAATTATATTTGTGAGCTTATTACGAAAGACGGAGGGATTAGACCCTGCGATGTCTTAGCAACCTGTACTTACAAGGTGCTACATTCTATCTTCAAATTGAAGAAAAGATAAGTCTGATGGTCTCTGATCTCTAACAATAAGCCCGTATTGTACGTTTATAAAGAAGAAAAGGGAACAATGATGCAAAAGTCTATTGAAGAAGTATTAACTGAAAAAATTCTGGTGATTGATGGGGCCATGGGCACAATGATCCAGCAATATAAGCTCAATGAACAGGATTTCAGATCTGACCGTTTCGCCTCTCACCCAAAAGATGTACAGGGAAATAATGATTTGCTAAATCTAACCCGCCCTGATATTATCTTGACTATCCATAAAGAATATATTGAAGCAGGAGCTGATATACTTGAAACCAATACATTTAGCTCTACCTCTATTGCCATGGCAGATTATGGGATGGAAGATCTTGCCTATGAATTAAATTATCAAGGTGCAAAAATTGCTCGTCAGGCTATTCTTGAATCCAGGGCTGAAAGGCCTCTCTTTATAGCAGGAGCTCTAGGCCCTACTAATCGTACGGCTTCTCTTTCTCCCGATGTGAATGACCCCGGATACAGGGCAATAACATTTGATCAGCTGGTAGATGCCTATTTTGTTCAGGCTCAGGGTCTGCGTGATGGAGGGGTTGATCTGTTTCTGGTTGAAACTGTATTTGATACCCTGAATTGTAAAGCTGCGCTTTTTGCACTTGATAAACTTTCTAAAGAAAGAGGCAAAAAGTTACCTGTTATGATCTCGGGAACAATAACTGATGCCAGTGGAAGAACGCTGTCGGGCCAGACAACTGAGGCTTTTCTTGACTCAGTTGCCCATGCCCGTCCACTTAGCATCGGACTAAACTGTGCTCTGGGCGCAAAAGAGATGAGACCCTATATCGAAGAACTTGCTGCCAAAGCACCGTTCTTTGTGAGCGCCTACCCGAATGCAGGCTTACCGAACGAATTTGGTGAATATGATGAAAGCCCAGAACATATGGGGCACCATATTGAAGATTTCCTGAAAAGCGGATTTCTGAATATCGTTGGGGGTTGCTGTGGTACCACGCCTGATCATATCAGGGTTATCGCCCGCCATGCTCATGCCACCAAACCCAGGCCCAGGGCAACCCCTGAGCCATGGATGCACCTTGCAGGTCTTGAATCAGTTACCATAACGCCTGATGCTAACTTCATAAATATTGGTGAGCGTACAAATATTACTGGCTCACCAAAATTCTCGAAGCTTATTCTGGCAGGTGATTATGAAGCTGCCTTAAATGTTGCCCGCCAACAGGCAGAAGGAGGGGCACAGATTATCGATGTAAATATGGATGAGGGTATGCTTGATAGTGAGGCTGCAATGGTCAAATTTCTAAATCTCCTTGAAGCAGAACCTGATATTGCAAGACTGCCAATCATGGTTGACTCATCAAAATGGTCAGTTATTGAGGCCGGACTCAAATGCCTCCAGGGAAAGAGTATTGTCAATTCCATCAGCCTGAAAGAAGGTGAAGAAAAATTTCTCGAATATGCCAATAAGGTTAAAAGCTATGGGGCAGCGGCCGTGGTCATGGCATTTGACGAAGATGGGCAGGCCGATACTTATGCCCGTAAAATTGATATTTGTAAACGTTCATATGATCTGCTAACCGAAAAAATTGGTTTTCCGCCGCAAGATATAATTTTTGACCCGAATGTGCTGACTGTTGCAACAGGGCTTGAAGAACATAGTAATTATGCGGTTGACTTTATAAATACTACCCGATGGATCAAGGCTAATTTACCCGGGGCCAAGGTTAGTGGTGGTATCAGTAATATTTCATTCTCATTTCGTGGTAACCAACCCGTAAGAGAAGCCATGCACAGTGCATTTCTGTACCATGCCATTCATGCTGGCCTTGATATGGGCATTGTCAACGCAGGAATGCTTGAAGTATATGAAGAAATCCCAAAAGACCTGCTTCAGCTGGTCGAAGATGTACTGCTGAACCGCAGACCTGATGCTACTGAAAGACTTGTTGATTTTGCCGAATCCGTAAAAAGCAAGGATAAAGTGGCTGTCGTTGAACAGGAATGGAGATCAGGATCAGTACAGCAACGACTTTCTCATTCACTTGTCAAAGGGGTTCTTGATTTTCTGGATCAGGATGTTGAAGAGGCGAGACAGGAATATGAACGGCCGCTACAAGTAATAGAAGGCCCCCTGATGGATGGAATGGGCGTGGTTGGTGACCTTTTTGGTGCAGGTAAAATGTTCTTGCCCCAGGTAGTCAAAAGTGCAAGAGTGATGAAGAAGGCCGTAGCCTACCTCCTGCCTTTTATTGAAGAAGAAAAATTAAAAATTAATAGAGAAGCTGCCTTAAGAGGTGAAGAAGTTATAGTTACACGTAAAAACGCGGGTAAAATTTTAATGGCAACTGTAAAAGGAGATGTGCATGATATTGGCAAAAACATTGTAAGTGTTGTACTTGCCTGCAATAATTTCGAGGTTATTGATATGGGTGTTATGGTTCCCGCCCAGAAAATACTCGATATGGCCAGAGAAGAAAATGTTGATGCAATCGGCCTGAGCGGGCTGATAACTCCATCTCTCGATGAGATGGTGCACGTAGCCAGAGAAATGGAACGTCAGGGTTTTAAAATACCTTTGTTAATCGGTGGTGCAACAACGTCAAAAGTACATGCAGCCGTAAAAATTGCCCCTAATTACTCCTATCCTACGGTACACGTAAATGATGCTTCCCGTAGTGTTCCTGTTGTTTCAAATTTACTAAATGCCGAGAAAAGTAAAGACTATGCTGCAGCGATAGCCCTTGACTATCAGACGATGCGTGAAAATTACGCTAATCGCAAGAATGACAAACACCTCTTAACACTTGCCGATGCCCGCAGTAAAGCTTTACAATTTGACCGCTTGAAAGTAACGGGTAAACCCAGTTTCATTGGCAATAAAGTGATCAGGAATTATCCCCTTAAAAATCTGATAGATTATATTGACTGGACACCCTTCTTTCATACATGGGAACTCAGAGGTACCTACCCTGATATTTTTAACGATTCATATGTCGGTACTGAAGCAAAAGAGTTACATGTGAATGCCGTTAAGATGCTGCACAAGATCATTGACCGTAAGCAGTTACGTGCAAATGCGGTCATTGGTTTTTATCCGGCAGCAAGTAATGGCGATGATATCATCCTGTATACCGATGAAAGCCGGGATACGGTAAAAGAGGTCATACATACCCTTCGTCAGCAGAGTGAACGTAGTAAGGGTGCAGCTTACCTTGCCCTATCCGATTATATTGCTCCGGTTGGTACCGGGATCAAAGATTACTGGGGTGGCTTTGCTGTTACCACAGGTCTTGGTATTGAATCTCTGGTCGAAGATTACGAGAAACATCAGGATGATTATAATAGTATTATGGTCAAAGCAATCGCTGATCGGCTGGCAGAGGCTTTTGCAGAAAAGTTGCATGAACTGGTTAGAAAAGAATACTGGGGTTATGCGGCAACCGAAGAACTGGCTGGAGAAGACCTGATTGCCGAAAAATACCAGGGAATCAGACCGGCACCAGGTTACCCCGCATGCCCTGACCATACCGAAAAAGCAACTCTATTTGAACTGCTTGATGTAGAAAAAAATATAGGCATCAGCCTGACCAGTAATTTTGCCATGTATCCGGCTTCATCTGTCAGCGGATTTTATTTTTCACATCCTGATGCCAAATATTTCACTGTCGGTAAAATAGGAAAAGATCAGGTTGAAGATTATGCAATCCGTAAAGAGATGCCCATTGAAGAGATAGAACGCTGGCTGGCTCCTGCACTATCATATGATCCTTCAGAACTAGCCCCAATTATTTAAAAAGAATTGCATTTTTGAAGCGATTCTTTAAATTTTACTAAAGTTACCCAGTTAAGTGAAAATAACAGAGCATATCAAAAAAGCAACAGAGACATTGTTTTCTTTTGAACTTCTTCCTCCGTTGAAAGGTCAGAGTATTCAATCAATATTTGATACGATAGACCCCCTGATGGAGTTTAATCCACCATTTATCGATGTCACCTATCACCGGGAAGAGCATGTTTACAAGAAGCGTGATAATGGACTGCTTGAAAAGATTTCATACCGGAAAAGACCAGGTACTGTCGGCATATGTTCGGCAATACAGGCCCGGTATAAAGTTGATGCCGTACCGCATATCATTTGCGGGGGCTTTGATAAAGAAGAGACAGAAAATACACTTATTGAACTTAATTTTCTAGGCATTGATAATGTGCTGGTTTTACGGGGAGATGCCATAAAAACAGATAGTGCTTTTATCCCCAATCCAGGTGGGCATGCAAATGCATTGCAACTACTTGAACAGGTTGTAGCCATGAATGCGGGTAAATATGTTGATGAAGACCTAAAAGATCCAATAAAAACCGATTTCTGTATGGGGGTTGCCGGTTATCCTGAAAAACATTTCGAGGCACCTAACCTGAAAACTGATCTTGATTATTTAAAGAAAAAAGTAGATATGGGTGCAGAATTTATTGTCACCCAGATGTTTTTTGATAATGTAAAATATATCGATTTCGTAAAACGATGTCGTGAAAAAGGTATTATGGTGCCTATAATACCAGGCCTGAAACCAATTACAAGCTCAAAACAGCTCATTAATCTGCCCAAAATATTTCATATTGATATGCCTGAAACGCTTTGCGAAGAAATAGCATTGGCTAAAGATGAAAAGCAGGTAAAGGAAATTGGTATTGAATGGCTGATACAGCAATCAAAAGATCTGATCAAAGCAGGCGCTCCAGTACTTCATTTTTATACTATGGGAACGGCAGAACCAACCTACCGTATTGCTAAGTCTATATTTTAATGACAGGTCGAGTTATAAAGTCAACTGGTAGCTGGTATATCGTAGAGGATGAAACTGAGACCAGGTATGAATGCCGGATAAAAGGTAAAATAAGAATGAAAGGACTGCGCACGACTAATCCAGTTGCAGTTGGAGATCTTGTTGAATTTGAAAAAGAGCCAGATCAGCCAACTGCGGTTATCTCGAAGGTAAATGAACGGTTTAACTATATACTTCGTAAATCAATCAATCAGTCACATGAGGTACAGATCCTTGCCTCTAATATGGACCAGGCAATTTTATTGGTAACCCTCGCCCAGCCCCGAACTTCGTTGGGTTTCATAGACAGGTATCTTGTCAGCGCTGAAGCATTTCACGTGCCAGTGACGTTGCTTTTTAATAAGTTTGACCTTTATAGTGAAGAGAATTTGGAGAGCGTTCGTGAAATCGAGCAGATTTATATTAAGCTTGGTTATCCTGTTCTAGAGGTGTCTGTATTAGAAAATAGCGGTATGGATGATCTGAATGCGACACTGTCAAATAAAATCAGCTTGATTTCAGGGCATTCGGGTGTTGGAAAATCAACCCTGATCAATCAGTTAATTCCGGGTCTTGAACTTCGCACTTCAGAAATATCTGATGCTTCTGAAAAGGGTATACACACCACAACATTTGCCGAAATGTTTAAATTCCCTTCAGGCGGATTTATTATCGACACCCCGGGAATCAGGGAATTAGGGATAATCGGCATTGAAAAAGAAGAATTAGGCCATTATTTTAGAGAAATGAAGGCGCTTATGCCGAAATGCAGGTTTCATAACTGTCATCATATGCATGAGCCTGGATGTGCAATTGTTGAGGCTGTTGAAACCGGTGATATAGAAGCCAGCCGTTATGATACCTATTGCAGTATCTATCTGAACCGCGACACCAGGGTTTAAGCCCGGATATATGAAAGCAATAATACAAAGGGTAAATGAGGCAAGTGTTAAAATAGACCAGGAAATTTATGCCAGTATAAATCAGGGTTTACTGGTCTTTATTGGTATTGAGAGCGGTGATACGAACGATGATGGTGATTGGCTGGTGAGTAAAATCAGCCAGCTGCGCATTTTTAGTGATGAAAATGAAAAAATGAACCTGAGTCTGATTGATAAAAGATGGCAGATTTTAATTATCAGCCAGTTTACTCTGATTGCTGATACCCGTAAGGGTAACAGACCTTCATTTATCAGAGCAGCCAAAGGTCAAGAAGCAATCTCATTGTATGAAGCCTTCGTTGACAAATTCACAACCCTACTCGAAAAGCCTTGTACTATATCTGAGCCGGGAAACCCGGTTAGTAATCAACCAATGAGAAAAGTATTC
>Ga0209511_1002224_pt1 | contig 16176 bp, 9 predicted proteins | sample SSSSmetaG_FD_184141 | JGI IMG/M metagenome (GOLD analysis project Ga0209511, IMG submission 184141) | Glacier valley bacterial and archeal communities from Borup Fiord, Nunavut, Canada, to study Microbial Dark Matter (Phase II) - ​SSSS... | ecosystem: Environmental > Aquatic > Freshwater > Ice >...
GGGGCAAAGCAGGCGCGGCAGCGGGGGCCACCCCCGGCGCAATGAAGATGTCAGGGCTTTCCCAGAAAGCCCCGCTGACCGGGCGGGTGCCGGTGTCGCCCGCGTTGGCTCGCATAAAGAGGTAAGGCTGGTAGTTGTCCTTGCGCCCGCCATACCAGCTACCTCCCGTCCGCCCCGCCTGGGCTAGCCCGCCAACCAGGGTGGGGAAGACACTGCTGGGGTCGCGGTCTACTGGCGGCCAATCGCTGCTCGGTGGGCTGGGGTGCGGCCCCGGTCGCTTGCCGCCGTTGGTTGCCCCGCCACCACCCGCTTGGGTTGACGACCCACCTGGTTGGCAGCAGTTGACGTTGAGGTGGATGTGGATGTCCAACCGTTCGGCACCTTCGCGGGGTACGCTGATGTGGTGAGTCTGCTCGTCCTCATCAGCCTCGTCGAAGCGGCCAACGATGGCTTTGCCAACCGCCTCTACCCTGTCCTCAAGGCGGTCGAGGAAGCCCTCGTGCTCCTTATCCTTATCGTGCTTGCTCACTTGATTTCCTCCTGCTGCGCAGTGGGTGTCTGGTCAGGGTTGCGCTTGAACACCTGGTCGTCGGCGTTGCTTATGTCGAGTGGCTGAGTTAGGAGTCGGTTGGCTGCTTGTGCCCTTATGCCTGTTCCCAGTTGATCGTCGTTGCTGGTGAAGGTGCCGGTCGCACTGTCACCGCCGACCGCGTGGACGACCTCGCCATGCAACTGCTGTGTGGAGAAAACATCGCTGCAATCATCTGGCTCTGGGCCAGGGTCACAGCCACGATTGGGCGCGGTTTTGTAGTGCAGCTTTAGCTCGCGGCCTGCTTGCCAGCGGCGGCCAGGGATGCTGCCGTCAGGCTTGGCTGCTTCGGGCCAGGCGCAGGGTGCCTCAAAGCTACGCCCCCGGTAGCCGCTGGCCTGCACCTTCGCGTTGCGCTCCCAGTCCCAGCAGAGGTAGGCGTAGCCGCGATCCGCATCCAGGTTGAAGTCGCCGGTCGGTTGTGCCACCCGCGAGACGTGGCGTTCGGCATCGCTGCCGATCCGCCCGATCAGGTAGGCCGAGAATGGGATCGGGTCGCCGAGGGGGTTGAGCAGGTGCGGCAGGTTCACGGTTCCTGCCGCCTGCCGTTCCAGGTAGCGCAGGCTGAGGCAGTCGGTAACGTGGGGGCTACTGGCCTGCTCGTACTGCCAGCGTAGCTCGTTGTCGGCGGGGCCATCTACGCCGAGTATCTGGTGCGGCATCAGGTTGACTGGGTAGGGGCCAGCAGCGGTGATGGGGAACTCTAGCTGGTTGGCGGTGGTACCGTCGTTCATCAGGTCGGGGTAGGCCCAGGGGCGGTGGAACTCGACGAAACTGAACTCCCCCGTCTGAGCGTCTTGCTCCATCACTGGCAGGTAGGGGTAGCTGCGGGCTTGCGGGTTACGCAGTCCCTCTGGGATCAGGCTGGTGTCCTTGTCCAGATTGCCGAGCGGGTCGGTGGCATCGGCCAACGCCTGGCGGAACGCTGCGTCCACGCTATGACCTAGCTGGATCAGTTGTTGATCGATCTCGGACGGGTGCATCAACTCACCGCCAGGGCTGAGCCGCACATCCTGGGGGGTGAGGAAGGCCAGGTGTACCAGCACCTCGCGGACGACGCGCACCCCTTGCCAGCTTGGCAGGGTAATATTCTCGTAAATCCACTCGCGGGCCGGGTAGGTAGCGGTCGAGGCAATGTGCTTGGCTTCCTGCCAGGCTGCCTCCGCCGCGTGCTTGAGCAGCTTCTTGAGCCAGTTGAGGATGGAGAGGATGGTCTCCGCCGCCTGCTCCGCTGGCGAGTCCGAGCCGTTCACCCCACTGAAGTCGGGGGCAAGGTCGCTGGGGTCGAAAGTGGGGCCGGGCACGATGCCGGGGCGCGGCGGCTTGGGCAGGTCGAAGCCATCCATGTAGGTGCGCTTGAAGAAGGTGAGCATGAAGCGGTAACTGACCTGTACCTCCCAGGGCAGGGGGAAGCCAACCGGCACCTCGAAGCCGAGCGGCGCGTCAGGCGGCTGCCAGATTGGGTCAACCTCGTTGCGCTGGAACTCGCTGCCCCGGTAGTTGGCCGGGTACTGGTGGGGATCATCCGGCGTGTAGTAGGTGTCGATCATCGCCTTAACGATACCCCGCGCCAACCAGTCAGGCATCTCGCCGTCGGTGTCGAGGGCTTCCTTGCGGTTGCGCTTCTCCTCGCTGGTCTTGCCTTCGGGCGGCAAGGGGTGGCGGCGCAGGTCGCCGTTCGGCTCGTCGGGGGTAAGCTGCACCGCGAAGTAGAGGGCCGCTTGAGCCAGAGACTCGTAATCCTGGTCGGCCCCGCAGAAGGTATCGGCGGGCAGGGCACCACCGGGTTTGGTCTGGCTGTAGTTCCAGGCATCAATGTGGTTCTCGATCAGGTGGTGCCGCTGCCAGTGGGTACGGAAGGGGCCGCCACACTGTTCGTTGACGAAGGTGTGGGCGGTGGTATCAGTACCCAGGTGGCAGATGTAGCCGAGGGCGTAGGCCATGAACTGCTCATACTTGTCATGATCGTCCGCGCTGTCCAGCAGCCGCGCCTGGCGCAGCAGGTTGGTCGCCATCAGGCTGGTCTTGCGGTAGTGCAGGGTGTCGCTCCAGGTAAACGCCTGCTCGTCCACGCCCTCCTGCATCACCAGCGAGAACCAGGAGAAGATGTCTTTGCTGGAGAGCAATTCCTGGGCAAAGATGGCGATTAGCTCGTTCAAGAACTGACTGATCGCGTCGCCCAGCGCACTGAGCATCCCGCCGCTGAGGTCGTCAATGAACTCGCCGACCGCGTTAACGACCTTGCCGATGGTGTCGTCCCAGACCTGCTTGAACTTCTGCCATATTTTGTCGAGCTTGATCAGGAAGCGCAGGATGCTGGCCCAGGTCTGGTTGATCTTCTCCAGGATAGCAAGGAACGGCTCCCAGTCCTCGCGCTTCGCATCGTCAACCAGGTAGAGGGTACGCAGGGCCAGCATGATCTCGTCGCTGGGGATGCCAGTCTGGTGGTAGTCCTGGCTGAAGAAGAACAGGTCAGGGCCGATAGCCCCCAGGCTGGTGTACTTGGGCCATCGCTTCATGTAGGTGCCATATTCAAAAGCGTGGTTCGCCGCCAGCATCTGCTGCTCAGGGTCGAGCGGGCCATCGCTGGGGCGCACGAAGTTGGTGCTGCCGGGCCGTCCGTCGTCCGGGGCAAGGAAGTCAGCCACCCTGCGGGCGGCATAGATGTGAGTAAAAGGTCCTGGCATAAGAGGTCTCCTTGTTGAATTACGGCTTGACCGTTGCTCGGTCGGGAGCGCAAAACGGTGCAGCCTGTGGAAGTTAGCTGTACGCCATCTGCACTGGTCTACACCACTACTAGTCACGCCCTGGCTTGGTGCTGCATCTCTTGGCTCACGCGGTAGGCGGTAAACCCACCCGCACCGCTTGACTGGGCTAAGGGCACCTTGCCAGCGGAGGGTATTATCTCCGCTGGCAAGGCACAAGCTGGGTGCGATCAGGGGCTACTTGCTGGGTTTGGCGGCCCGCAGGCAGAAGCCGACCCCGATCTGGCTGTGGTTGCCCCCAATGGGGTTGCTGTTGACAACGGCCCGGTCGGTCGCTTCCAGCACTACGGTGTAGCCACAAGGACTCATCTTGTCTGGGCTGCTGGTTGAGATTGTCCAGGTGCCGCTAACCCCCGTAGTGTTGCTGGGCATCGGTGGCTGGTAGCTGCGTCCGCTGCTGCTGCCGCCATCCAGCCTGGCCGGGTTGATCGGAGCCAACGCCCCACCGATGGTGATCTGTACCAGACCGATGTGCATCTCGCCGAAGTAGTGGTCAGCCACCGCGTAAGTTCCAGCGAAGTCGTCGCCCACCACAATGTCGCCGCAGTCGCCGGTAGTGGAGGTGAGGCTCACTTCAGGGCTGTAGGCAGTGTAGGTGCCCCCATCCAGTAGCGGCGCGTTGTAGGCGTAGCGATTGTAGACGCGGATGTTCTTGATCTTGAGCAAAGGTGCGCCAGCCTCCACATACTGACTGCCGTCCCAGCGGAAGCCAACCACGCTGATGGTGTAGTTGCCTTCGGCCAGCCCAGCCGCGTTGAGTACGGCCAGCAGGCTGTCATCTACCCCCTGCCCCCCACCTGCCATGTAGGTGTAGTAGTCGCTGCTGGTGGTCGCGGGTAGGTTGACCACGCCACTGACGGCGGCGAAGCTGACTGGCGGGTTGGTAGCCGGGTTCTGGGTGGGGTAGTGGCGAGTGCCATCGAACGCCGTGATCGCCTGGGCGAGTGGATCGTGGATAGTGGTTGGGGTCGCTGCCCCTGCGCTGTTGAAGAAAACGCGGTAGAGGAGCGGGTGGGCTACGTTCACAATGCCGCTGTGGTCGTCGAAGTTGTCGGGCGCATTGGTGAAGTAACCCGCCACGCTGACCTCACCACTGAACGGGCGGTCGTAGTAGACGCTGCTAACCCCGCCACTGAAGGGGTAGGCCAACCCGCTGCCATTGTCGATGCGGTCAACCTCGACCCCGCCGACCTTTTGTAGGTTGATGTGCATGTCGCCGGGGAGGGTGTCACTGCCGATCATTGGCTGCACATGGGTATTCACCACGTTGCCCCAGGTCGGCACGAAGCCGGGGCCGGTCGGCGGGGTCTGCCAGGAGAGGATCGCCCGTACGGGGATGCTCTCAAGTTTCTGGCAGTTTGCGCTGGGCAGGTTGACCGGGCGCATGGCTGCGTACTTGACCGTGTGACCGTGCCCAGTGCCGCTGAGGTCGTGGACGCTCACCTGGGCGATGCCGAGGTTGTGCCAGCTACCGGCGTAGAGGGCGTAGAAGCCGACGTACTCCTGGCTGCCGAGGCTGCACAGGTTGCCGCTGTAGCCGCTGTTGAGCTTCACCTCGATCACGCCACCCATCAGCCCCGTAGTGGGATCATAGCCGACGCAGGTCAGTTGCTCGTAAGTGGTGTTGCCTTTCGTCTGCTCGATCTGCTTGAAGATGTCGGCCAGGTCAATGAGCAACTCCTTATCCTGGGCAAACTTGTTGCCGCTGACGAGGCTGCTAGCTGGCGCGGCAGCAGCGAGGGTAGCAGTGGCGGTGTCGCCTTTAGCCTCGCTAACATTCGGTTCGTTGCGCTTCACCCGCAACTGTGGGTTGAGCATCCCGGTCGTGATCGGCTGCTGCTCAACCTGGAGTACGTGGGCGAAGCCGTAGCGGTGCGGCTGCACTGCCTTATCCTGCTGATACATCTGCTTGAGGGCGGTGTAGCTGAGTGGCTGCAGCTCGGCCACCTCCACTACCTGGCTAAGGTTGAGGCCGCTGAGGGCTTGCTGGTCAATGGTCAGCAGCCCCTCGCTAACCAGTTCGCTCAACTTGGAATGCTTGCCCCGGCGGATCGCCTCAACCTGCACCGTCGAGTTGGTAACGTTGCCCCAGACCGGCAGGTAATTAGCATTGCCCGGAGTTGGCTCCCAGCCCCAGGAGAGGATCGCCCGCACGTTGAGCGGGTTCTCGTGGCGGCAGGAGTGATGCTGCTCCCCCAGCTTGATGGTCACGTTGTAGCTGACTGGCAAGGTACTGGGCAGATCGTAGACCGGAAAGCTGACCGAGCCGAGGTCAACCCAGCTACTACCATGCTGAACGAAGAAGCGAACGTACTCATGCGAACCCTTGCCGCAGGAGTTGCTGAGATAGCCGTTAGGCCGCTTGATGTTGACGACGGCTTCGAGGGTGTCGGTTTCTGGGTTGAGGCCGAGGCACTCGATCTCCTCGTAAAAGGTGTTTGTCTTGATCGCCTCAATCACCGGCAGATCAAGCTCTGGCATCGTGCCGAAGTGGTTGGGATTGCTGAGGATCAGCTTGGTGAAGTGGCGGCGGGTGGCGGGAACCTCCGAGCCAGCATCGCTGGTGAACGGAGGCTGGCTGATCTCCTCGCTGACAGGCAGGTTGGTTGGCTCTACGCTCTTGTCATTCTGGGACATGGTGCTGTTCCTTTCTAATTACTGTTGCTGCACGTGGTAGCTATCGGACGCTGGTTGACCCCTGCTGCGTTAAATCCGGGATTACTCACGCTCCTGTTTGTCTCCCGGTAACGTGGGTGGGTCACGACCCACGCTCATTGTCGCGCATCGGTCGGCTTAAGAAAACGATTTTTGTGAGGTGTTTTGTGAGCATATTTTTGTGGCAACCAAGTTGCCACGGGCACCTGCTTGCTGTGCTATAATGGTGTTAGGCAGCGTAATAGTAGGGCGACGGTAGCAAGGAGGCGCGTATGTACGATCTCAAGAGCTTCCGCGAACAGGTCAAGGGCTATTGCCAGCGCGTTCGGTTGGCAGGCGAGCAAAAGTACACCCTCGGCGACCTGGCTGCCGCCATCGGCCTCGCCCGCGCCGAGTTCAGCAGGCGGCTGAATGGCAGCGGCGGCAGCCGCTTGACCTGCGGCAACGCGCAGGCGATCACCCTTGAACTGATCCGCCAGGAGGCGATCACCCGCCGCACCGATGCCGACCGCCTGCTAACCCTGGTGGATTGCCCTCCTCTGGCCGACGCAGACCTGCGCGGTCTGCCGCTGGCTGGCCAGCCAAGCGGCGGCCCATCCGCGACCGAGGTGCCGAACAACCTGCCGCTGTCGCTGACCACCTTCATCGGGCGGGTGGCCGAACTGCAACAGTGCCGAGGATTGCTGACCGCCGGGCGGCTGCTGACCATCACGGGAGCGGGTGGGATCGGCAAGACCCGCTTCGCCCTTGAACTAGCCACTCAATTTCGTGGGCGTAGCAGCAGCCCCTACCCCGACGGTATCTGGTTGCTGACCCTGCAAGTGATTGACACCGCCCATGCCGAGCAGCAGCTAACGGTGGCTGTGGCTGCCCACCTGGGTATAACCGAGCAGGCCAATCGTCCACTGCTTGATACCCTGCTGGCTTACTTGCGCGAACGCACGTTGCTGCTGATCTTCGACAACTGCGAACACATCCGCCCCGCAGCAGCGGCTTTGGCTGCCCGCCTGCTGCGTAGCTGCGCCGGAGTCAGTATCCTGGCAACCAGCCGCGAGAGCCTCGGCGTTGCAGGCGAGGTCAACTGGCAACTGCTGCCGCTGCCTGTGCCGCCTCTGGCCGAACCCAACGCCGCTCCCTACCTGGCAGGGCTGCGCGAGAACGAGGCGGTGCGCCTGTTCGTCAATCGTGCCCAGCAGGCGATGGCCGAGCGTCCCTTTGACCTGACGACTGCCAACGCCGCCACCATCGTGGCGATCTGTGTGCAGCTTGAGGGCATCCCCCTTGCGCTTGAGCTTGCCGCCGCCCGCGTGCGCTGGTTGCCGCTCGACACCATCCTGGCTAGGCTGAACAACCAGTTGCGGCTGCTGCGAAACGATGAGCGCAGCCCACCCAGCCAGCAGCAAACCTTGCGAGCCTCGATTGCCTGGAGCTACGACCTGCTGGACGAGGCGGAACGACAGTTGTTTGCGCGATTGGCGGTGTTCAATGGTGGGTGTAGCCTGGAGTCAGCCGAGGCAATCTGCGCCAACCCGGATGATGATGACCTGAGCGACGTGCTAGGCAGTCTGGTTAACAAATCTCTTGTGCTAGCCGACGTAGAGGTGGGTCGTTATCGGCTGCTGGAAGTGATCCGTCAGTTTGCTGCCGAGAAGTTGAAGGTGAGTGGCGAGGAAGCGCAATTGCGCCAACATCAGCTTGCCTACTTCCACAACCTGACCGCCACTGCCGGGCCGTATCTGGTTGGGCCGCAGGCTCGTAGCTGGTTGGCGAGGCTGGCTCAGGAGCAGGCCAACCTGCGGGTGGCCCTGGCCTGGGCGCAGAGCTATGACCACGCCAGCCTGCTCGACTTGAGCGGGTTGCTAGGTCGCTACTGGCACCTGCACGGCGATCTGAGCGAAGGGCTGGGCTGGCTGACTGCTGCCTTGCAAGGCGAACCGCCCCCCTCGGTCGCGCTGGTGCGCGCTCTTAGCTGGGCGACGATCCTTTACCGCGCTCAAGGCAAGCTGGTTGAAGCTAGCATCCTGCTCGACCGTGCCCTGCCACTAGCCGAACAAGTTGGCGACCTTGACGCACTGAGCCTGACCTTGACCAGCCTGGGCCATCTAGCAGCTGCGGGTGGCGACTACGAGCTTGCCCGCCAGCATTTTACCCGTCAGTTGACGATCAGCCGTCAGTTGGGCGATCAGCGGCGGATCGCCAGTGCACTGGCGGAACTGGGTCAGTATGCCGCTCAAAGTAGGGACTACGCGGCGGCACTACCGCTGTTGCAGGAGGCTGTTGATCTCAAGCAAGCGGTGGGCGATCCGTCTGGTGTGGTTCAATGCCAGCACCTCCTGGCCGACACTGCCTATCTGCAAGGTGATTACGAAGCAGCGACAACATACGCCCGCAGCAGCCTGCAAGCTAGCCGTGAGCTTGGCAGCCACACGGTGGTTTATGCCTGCACCTCGCTGATCTACTTGGGCCGCGCCAGCTTCATGCTGAGGCAGTTTGAAGCTAGCCTTGCCAGCTTCAATGAGTGTCGGGCTCTGGCCGAGCGGAACGGCATCGAGTGGGCAATAGCGGCAGCGTTGGCTGGGCGGGGAGCAATAGCTTGCGTGCGCGGTGACTTTGCCGCTGCCCGCCGCGACCAGTTGCAGGGGTTGCTGAGCTGCCAGCGGCTCGGCCTGCTTGAAAACTTCGCTTACCACCTGGCTGACCTGGCCTGGGCAGTGGCCGCCGCTGAAACCAAAGCGGCGGCCTGCCACGCTATCAGCATGGTGGCCGCCGCCACCATTATTCTTAGACAGATGCAGGCTGTTTTGCAGCCGCTGGAGCGGGTGTGCGGCGAACAGGCAACTCGTCTTGGCCAGTCCTTGTTGACTACTGAGGAGATCACGGCTGCTCAAGCCGCCGGTGCTGAGATGACGGTAGCGGCTGCTGCCGATCACGCCTGGCAGGTGGTTGGTCAACTATCTTAACTTGGCTGCTGCCGTCAAGGTCGCGGCGGCGTTGACCGCTGCGGTCTGGTTCTTGCTGGCTTCGGTGGCTGCTGCATCGGAAGCTGAACAGTTAGGTGGGCAACCAGGGTCAGAGTGTTCAGACTGGTAGGTTAGGGCAGCGTGGGCCTGCGTGGTAGCTATGGCAGTCAAGGTTGCGGACGCGGAACTGCGGGCTGCATCCTTTGAGTCACCTCCGCAGCTTACGACCAGCCCGGTCAACAGCAATGATAGCAGCAGGACAACGAGGAGGTGTTGCTTCTTCATGGTCATTCTCTTTCTTAGGGAATAATTTTGGTTAGGTCGGGCATAACCCCAATAGCGTCGGGGCTGCCGGTGCCATTCTGCTTGAGTTTTGGACGCAACTCAATGGGCGTGAATGGTCGGCCTTGCTTTGCTATAGCCCAGGATTGGACGACTGCCGCTACGCCCGCGATGATCGCCGAGGCAGCCGAGGTCGAGGTAAAGTTGAAGTACAGTTGACCGCTGTGCTGACTGGGGTCGGCACAGGTTAGTACCTGGTCGCCCCAGGCGTAACAGTCAACCCGGCTACCAAAGTTGGAGTAGCTGTAGCGTCTATGTTGACCATTAGTGAGCGCAGGTTGCCCTGCTGCCACCATGATTGCGCCCGAATCGGACTGAAGCTGCCCATCCAGGTTGCTGCCACTGTTGCCCGCTGCCTCGATCACTACAAGCTCGTTTTGCACCAGCAGCCTGATCGTTTCGCAAACAGCCGGATCAACTTCGACCGGCAGCCCGCTACTGGTCTGGGCTTCAATCAGCACGATGTTACCGCTGCCAGGTGGCCTGACCCTGCTACCCGTTACCACAGCAACCAGCGCAAATACTGCACTGGCCAGGCTGGTCCAGAGGTTCTGCACGGAGCATAGGCTTTGGTTGAGCTTGTGATCCGTGAGGTTGTAGCTACACAACCTCACGGAGACATTAGGGGCAAGTCCAATGCTGCCCATTATGTTGTCGCTGGCACAGAGTACGCCCAGTGTTTGGGTGCCATGCTCACGGTCGTCACCATGTTGAGCGTCAAGATAGCTAATCTTGCTTTTGGGCAGGTCAGGGTGGAGTAGCGACCAGCCCTGCTCCACGTCTACTACCGTCACGCCCTGCCCACCCCAGCCCTGCGCCCAGGCATGGCGGGCATTAACCCCGCTTGGATTGGCATCCAGATAGCCATTCTGTCCCAGTGTTGTAACAGCGTGCATCGCTTTGGGATCATCATCACTTGGGTTGATCGGGCTTGGGGCGGGGTCAGTGAACTCCGGCGCAACGTAGGCGTATTCAATCCCGCGCACACCGTCCAATGCATCGGCTAGCGCGTTGGCTTCGTCCAGGTCGGCGCAGGCGGTGATGAAGAAGGTCAGGAAGTTGGGTGGCTGGTAGCTGGGGTCGGGCGGGCTGATCCGGGGAGCCATCATCTTGCTGACGGTGGAGGGATCAGGTGAGCGATCCTTACCCTTGCGGGTTGGCTGGTAAGCTCGTGGCCAGGGTATCGTGTCCCAGCCGGTCGCTCGTAGCACCAGCGCGTCAAGCTGCTCCGGCGTGACCGAGTTGTATAGCCGATCCAGCCTCAGACCAGGAAAGCCCGCGAACACCTTTAGTAGCTCTCCCCATTCAGCTTCTGGTTTTCTTTGCTGGCGGGTCAGGTGCTCGATTAGATCGTCTACGTAGGGCACACTTGCCTTATCCATCAGCTTGACCACAACGGCTGATTGGTGCGGGTCTTTCATTTTCTGTTCCTTGTTAATCATAACTGACCTTCATATCGTAGTACACGGTGCTGACGTGACTGCTTCATTTTACCGTTGGCTGATTTAACATACCAGTCTTTTTGTGAGGTGTTTTTTGAGCTAGCAATAGCGGGTGACCAACCACACGCGGCCAGATGATTGCAAAAGCACTTTACCAAAACGCTACTTTGTCGTCGCTGCTTGTGCAATGATAACAGCAGAGTGCATCGGCAAGGCAGCTACCTGCACCCTGCCTGCACCGTGGTGACCGTCGAGGATGACCAGGCAAGGCTAGCGTGGGCAAGTTGGACGCAGTGGTGATAGAGGCAAGCTGTTTGCTCAACCTTGCTTCTGCCAAAAACTGCCTAATCCATAGGCAGCCTCTTTTTATTTCTCACCACCTATTGTTCCTTGCTACCCAGCGAATCCAATCTGCACCTGCAAGTAGATAATTCGGCTCACCCTTTAGCACGCTGCTGTGGCCGCCAAGTTGAGTGATGAGGTGAAGCTGCAACAGCTAGCCGCGATCTACAACGCTGAAGGCTGGCCCGCGACGGTAAAGGACGGAGCCTTCGACGCACCGTTCAGCGCACCGACGACCGGGCCAGCCCCATACACTGTGTACGAAGTGACCCCCAAGGTGGCGTTCGCGCTGGGTACAACCGAGGAGACGGTCAACCGCTGCACCCGCTACCGCTTCTGAGCGGCAGGGGGTCTGGTGCTTGCCTGCACCTCGTTATAGAAGCTAGGTCAAGCAGATAGCGTTGCTCAACAGGAGCAGGAGCAGGAGAACTGTGATGAGAAAGCTTTGGGTAAAGGCATGGCTGACCTTGGATGGGGTCTTTGACGCGGACACGATGGGTCAGTGGTGGCCTCCTGCCAATGAGGCTGCTGTGGATGAAGCGAGTAGGATAGAGTACGTTATGGAGGAATACTCGAGAGGCGATGTGTACCTGCTGGGACGAACCACCTATGAAATGCTTTGGCCGCGCTGGTCCACACAGACAACCGGCGATGGTCCTGGGCCGATCCTCAACCGGATGAAAAAATATGTGGTTTCGACTACGCTTGAAACTGCTCCCTGGCAAGAATCCACCATCATCAGCGGCGATGTGGTGGCAGAAATCACCAAACTCAAACAGCAGCCAGGCAAAGACATCATTATCGACGGCAGTGCCACGCTTGTCCAATCGCTGATGGGAACCGATCTGATCGATGAGTATCGTTTCCTAGTGCTGCCCTACATCATGGGCAGGGGCAGGCGGTTCTTCCCCGACGGGACACCTCCGACGCAGCTGCGGCTCGTCGAAAGCAAGCTGATCAGTTCCGGAACCCTTGCTCTGATTTACCAGCCGGACAAAAGTGACCGCTTGATTTTGTGAAACGTGCGCTGGTATGCTCATGCCCATTTGGGCATGATGCGGAAGGGCAGCCGGTCCGCTCATGACCGCCACAGGTAAAGCTGGGCTTGTTGCTGACCACGAGCGGGGTTGCGTTGGGTCATCCCTAGCCACCCGCCGCCACTCGGACACCCACCCCAACCCCATAGCCGCCCGCCTGCCGCCGCTGGACGATGCCTAGTCGCCTGCCCTGGTTGGCTCGTTTCCCGCGCACGATGCTCCTTATCCCAGCCTAAGCATTCTGCTGTGGCCAGCCACTCTCCGGCAGTTGGCTCTTGTCGCTGACCCCAAGGCAGTCGTGAAGTGAGCAAGACCACAGCGTAGCTTCCAGCGTTCCTTTTCGCCAAGGTCGGGAAGCCGTTCGATGTAGCGAGGGCGGGTGATTGGCTCCTCGTCGTGGTGGTAGAGGTTGGCAGTCTGCTGGAACAGGCCAGAGTGGTTGTGCAGGCAGAGCAGAAGTGCCTATTGCTATCCATGACCACCGTGATCAGCCGGATGTACCCTGGTGCCGACTGGCTGCGACCACCCTCTGCACTTGCGGCCAGCCTCGCTTGCTGATGAGATGCCGCTCTCGTGTATGACGAAGTAGCCGTAGCGCGGGATGAGCGGATCATCCTCAGCCTCGGTTGGAGGTTGCTAGCTAGTGCAATTTCAAGCGGGTTAGTTGGCGTAGGGCGGTGTGTCCACACGGCCTGCGCTCTCCCGAAGGCAGGGACGTATGGACATACGTCCCTACGTGACCCCAACAATCAGTGTTAAGATTGCACTAGCAACCAGGAGCAAGCCAATTGATGGCTGCAAAGTCGTTTGATGCTAACCCAGCGGTCTTGACTATCATAAGCGGACATTCCGCCAGCAACCCCCAGCTACAGTGCCTGGGTGCTTGTGGTGGCAGCAGTCACCGACGGTCTAATCACCGCTCAGGAAAGGACTCTTATATGCCCGGATGGTACATACACATGGAAGCCGCCAAGAAGATGACCGACCGCCTGCGGGCGGGTGACGTGCCACCTGGTTTCCCTGGTGGCGCAGCGGCGGCCCAGACGTTGGGCCAGAACGCCTACAAGTGGCGCAACTACCTCGCTGCCGGAGCCATTGGCCCCGACATCTTCTTCATGCTACCGGACTTCAAGGGGACAACCGGCAACGTCCTGCTCCACCTCGTAGACTGGGTGCGCGACGTGTGGGAGTGGATTGACGAGAACTTCATGGAGAAGTGGGACAAGTGGGCTGCGCCAGCGATCAGTGGGGTCGGCGACATCCTCAACAGCATGAGTGGTGGCGTGCTGGCCCAACTTGGTCAGGCCCTGGAGGAACTGGCCGGGGTGATCAAGAACGCCGTGATCAGCCTGATCACCAAGTTGTGGGATTGGTTCGGCCTGCTGACCAGCGGTGTGCCGCAAGGCTTCGAGGAGAGTGCCTACTTCTGGTCGGATATGCTCCACTACCGCCAGACCTACACCTTCGCCCAGAAGTTGTTCGAGAACGCCGCCACCGACCAGCAACGCGCCTTCGCCCTCGGCTGGATGAGCCACTGCGCCACCGACGTGACCGGCCACGCCTTCGTCAATGCCAAGTGCGGTGGTCCTTACCGCCTGCACTGGCAGCGGCACCACCTGATCGAGAACCATATGGATGCTCATGTCTACAACACCCAGCATGGCGGGGTCGAGCCTTATGGTGAACTCGGCACCGCTGCCCTCCACTTCCGCCTCGCCTTCTGTAAGCGCACCGATGCGCCCTACAACGGCGCGGAGGATGCCCCCGCCCACGACTACTTCACCGGCCTGCCCGCCTACGACCCCAGCCTGGGTGGGGACACCCACCGCAAACACTTGTGGGACCTTGACAGCGGTGAACTGCCTGACGACCTCTGCCAACTGATCATCACCACGATGAAGCAGGTCTATGGTGACAGCAAGGATGCGCCGCGCATCCTGACCGACGACGCAGCCCAGTTCCGCGACGGCAACAGCGGACGGCCCAGCGTCGAAGCGATCCAGAACACCTACCGGACGCTCTACCAGTACGTCAAAACCTCCTCAACCGGCGGCTATTCGCCCCGTCGTCCGACCCCACCACCGGTGTTCAACGACCACAGTCCACCACCCTTCCCTGGCTCGGACAGCGGCGTTTCCGACGACCCTTCACGCGGCGGCGAGCCTGGTGATGACGATAGTTGGAACCTGCTCGACTTGTTGCTGGCTTTGCTAGCCTGGCCCGCCTACATCGCGCAACTGGGAGCCTGGCTGCTCACCCTGCCTGCCGCACTCCTCGCTGACCTGCTCACCTACCCCGCCCGGCAACTGCTGTATGAGTTTGCAGTCGTGCCGATGTGGAGCCTCTACCTGGCCGCCCGCCGCCCACTGGTAATGACCGGCTTCCTCGTGCCGATGCCAGAGGAGATCAACCGGGGGCTGATCCAGCTTGGGGTGTCACCAACCGGCTCCAACCTGAACCTGGCCGCTGCCCTCGCCTCGCCGACCGGCACCGCTCCCAGCGGCCCGCTCCCCTTCGATGAGCCGTCGGGCCGCAACAACCCTGCCTCCGCTTTCGGTGCCGACTCCGCTTACCCGCGTGCCATCATTGAGGACGACCCCTCCGGCCTGGCTAACGCACTGAGTAGCCTCTTTGGCGACTTGTTCTGCGGCAACCCCCGGCAGCCCAGCGAGTTCCTCTCGCCCTGGCGGTATCCCAACACCAACAACGCGGGCGAACTCAACGGCTGGGAGCCGAGCCTGGTTCACCCCGGCCCCTTCCAGCAAGGTCAGGATGCCGCCATCTTGATGAACAACGACCCTGGTAACGCCGCCGCCCGCGCCGCTTACGAGGCTGCCGCCAGCCCAGATGCCACCGATGCCGTCAGCAACGCAACCATCCCCAGCAACCAGCACCTCGGCGACCCGGTAGATTACAGCGTCTATCTGGCCGGGCAACTAACCCGACCAGGTGAGGTTGCCGACTTCAACCTTGATGCGGATCGTGGCTACGCCTACAAGTGCTGGGAGTGGGATCGTAGTGCGGATCGCAGCCACACGCCGACCGCCCTGCCCGACCCCAAGTACACCTTTGGTGAACCATGCACCGTACCGCAAGGTTTCTGCCAACCAGGTGGCCCGGCCTACAACCCGAACCTCCACCTGGCGATCCACTACGGCGAAACCGCCGACAGATGTGGCGATATCCGCGAGGTGACACCGGAGGAAATCCGCCGTGCCAAGATGCCGCCCAGCGGCCAACGCGAAGGCTAAGGAGGAAGGGATCATGCCACCTGTGCTAACCAAAGACAACGAGCAGCAGCCAAGCGAGGAGTTTGAGTATCCACGTCTCACCCCGGAGGAAGAAGCTGCCCAGCGCGGCACGGACTCCGCCAGCGTGCGCCCCAACCACAAACCGCAGGAGCCGCGCCCTGAAGAAGATGAGCGCGAACGGCAGCGACGAGCAGAGATCGAGCGGATGATCGAGCGGGAGCAGGATAAGCGTGGCCGGGTGCGGCAGGAAGGTCTCTGGCCCTACCTGCTGATCCGGGGCTACGCTGGCGATCACGGGGTGCGCCCGATCAGCAGTCAACCGTTCTGGTGCAGCCCCGACATTATTGTGGTGCCGGGTATCGTCCAGACCTACGACGGGTTGAGCGCGACCGTCACCCCACGCCCAGGCGTAGCCCACACCATCTTCGTCCACGTCTGGAACCTCGGCCACCTACCGGCCATCGGGGTCAGCCTACGGGTCTACTGGGCCAACCCTAGCTTCGACTTCAACAATCCGGCCACGCCACCCCAACAGATCGGGATGGAGTATATCAACAGCCTGGACGACAGCAACAACCCAACCTGCCACCGGCTCGTCCGCCTGAGCGCACCCTGGATACCAGAGTTCGTGAACGGTGGTCATGAGTGCTTGCTGGCGAAGGTTAGTTGCTTCGCCGACGGTGGTGGGTTGGGCTTTGATGCCAGCAGCAACCGCCACGTCGGGCAACTCAACCTCAACTTGCTCGCCCCTGACAGCAGTATGAACCTGCTGCTGGATCGCCTGCTGCTGGCT
>Ga0209511_1002225_pt1 | contig 16171 bp, 8 predicted proteins | sample SSSSmetaG_FD_184141 | JGI IMG/M metagenome (GOLD analysis project Ga0209511, IMG submission 184141) | Glacier valley bacterial and archeal communities from Borup Fiord, Nunavut, Canada, to study Microbial Dark Matter (Phase II) - ​SSSS... | ecosystem: Environmental > Aquatic > Freshwater > Ice >...
TGACAATCGTCCACACCAAAAAGAACAAGTAATCAGAGACTCAATCCATACAGAACGAGTTCAGGAAAAAATTAGCAATTCTTATTTGGAGCAGATTTTATCAAAAACAAAGTACCTGAGTAGTTACGATACCTTTGCATATTGCTTTATGCCAAATCACTTTCATTTTTTTGTACAAATAAAACCAGAACCAGAACTCGTTAAGACGCTTAGAACAATTGAAGCAACCCCTAAAATCGGGTCCGAGACAATTAGCTATCGCTTTTCGCATTATTTCAACAGCTATGCGCAACATTATAACAAAAAATACAAGCGGCGAGGCAGTTTATTCAGAAGTGGATTTAAACGTAAACAAGTCGATACGAACGAGTACTTTATTCATCTTGTGCACTATATCCATTCGAATCCGGTGAAAGACAAATATGTCAATAAAATAGAACAATGGGAATTCTCATCTTATAATCCACTTTTAAACAATACAAACACGTTTCTAAATAAAACAACTGTTTTTGAATATTTTAAAGATATTGAAAACTTCAGGTTAGTGCATCAAAATGTATTTGATACAACTACTTTGAACGGTCGGAACCAACCCTTCGAGGGTCTTCGACCGCTCGAAGGGTTGGAATAGCGAACAAGCCCTTCGGGAAGTCGAAACCTTCCCTTCGAGCGGTCGGAGACCCTCGAAGGGAAAGTTAAAAGTAGCACTTTGCGAACTCGCCCTTCGAGGGTCTCCGACCGCTCGAAGGGCTACAGAAATCCTCGAAGGGAGGATTAGAAAGCGAACTCTTGAAGTGGTATTTATCTTGCAAGCAAGCCCTTCGCGAGGTCGAAACCTTCCCTTCGAGCGGTCGAAGACCCTCGAAGGGAAGATTAGAAAGCGAATCCTCGAAGGGAAGATTAAAAGCAGCACTTTGCGAACCCGCCCTTCGAGGGTCTCCGACCGCTCGAAGGGCTACAGAAACCCTCGAAGGGCTTGCTTGCAGAACAGGTCTTAAATTAAGTAGATATGGAAAATAAAATCCCGTTGGAACCATCGCATTTCTACCATATTTATAATCATGCCAATGGCTTTGATAACTTCTTCAATGACCGATACGATTATCAAAACTTTCTAAATGGTTATATAAAATACATTGTCCCGATATGCGATACCTTTGCATATTGCTTTATGCCAAATCACTTTCATTTTTTTGTACAAATAAAACCAGAACCGGAACTCTTCAAGACGCTTAGAACAATTGAAGCAACCCCTAAAATCGGGTCTGAGACAATTAGCTATCGCTTTTCGCATTATTTCAACAGCTATGCGCAACATTATAACAAAAAATACAAGCGGCGAGGCAGTTTATTCAGAAGCGGATTTAAACGTAAACAAGTCGATACGAACGAGTACTTTATTCATCTTGTGCACTATATCCATTCAAATCCGGTGAAAGACAAATATGTCAATAAAATAGAACAATGGGAATTCTCATCTTATAATCCACTTTTAAACAATACAAACACGTTTCTAAATAAAACAACTGTTTTTGAATACTTTAAAGATATTGAGAACTTTAGGTTAGTGCATCAAAATGTATTTGATACAGCGGCTTTGAACGGTCGGAACCAACCCTTCGAGGGTCTTCGACCGCTCGAAGGGTTGGAGTAGCAAACTAGCCCTTCGGGAAGTCGAAACCTCCCCTTCGAGGGTCGGAGACCCTCGAAGGGAAAGTTAAAAGCAGCACTTGCGAACCCGCCCTTCGAGGGTCTCCGACCGCTCGAAGGGCTAAGCGTGATGAAGGGCTAAGCGTAGCGAAGGGCCAGGCGTGACGAATAAAAAGACAACAAATTATCTACTGATGAAAAAGGATAGCAAATCAGAATCTTCTGCAAACCTTCGGAAACAGGCAGAAGCAGTGAATAGAAAGCGACCATTAAAATCAAGCTCCAGCCTTGATGACACCAAAATGCGTAAACTGATTCAGGAACTTGAGGTACACCAGATAGAACTTGAATTGCAAAACGAGGAACTTCGGGTGGCAAAAGCGAAAATAACTGCCTATGCCGAAAAATATGCCGAATTATACGATTTTGCGCCATCGGGTTATTTCACGCTCGCTAACAATGGCGAAATCATCGAACTAAACCTCTGCGGCTCGCAAATGCTGGGCAAAGAACGAATGTTTTTAAAAACCCAGCGGTTTGGTCTGTATGTGAGCGACGATGACAAACCGGTCTTCAACCAATTTCTTGAAAAAATATTTAACTACAAATCAGCTCAAACCTGCGAAGTTGCTTTGCTTGAGAATGGGTCCCCTCCAATATATGTTAACCTTTCGGGTACAGTTACCGAAAATGGCGAACAATGCCTGATTATCGCAACAGATATCACCAGTCGTAAAAAAGCGGAAAAGGAACTGCTCAAAAATGAGCTTCTTTATCGGACGCTGTTTGAAGAAGCAAATGAAGGTATTGTATACTTATCTACCGATCTTAGAATCAAAATGGTAAACGCGGCATTCGAGCGGATGCATGGCTATAGCAAAGAGGAATTAGTGAATATGAGTTTATTGGATCTGGATTCTCCCGAAGCTTTCCAACTTAGTTCTGAAAGAGTTGCAAAGCTTATGAATGGTGAAACCATCAGATTTGAAGTAGAACATGTTCACAAAGATGGTCATATTTTCCCGCTGGGTGTATCCTCCAACCTCATTCATATTGAAGGGGAACCAGTTATTCAGTCATTCAATCGCGACATTTCCGAACAAAAGCAGGCATATGAGTTACTTCGTGAAAGTGAAAAGCAATACGCAAATCTTTTCAACAACTTCCTCGACAGTGTGGCCGTTCATCAAATTGTTCTTGATACAGAAGGAAAACCGGTTGATTATATTTTTCTTCAGGCAAATGCTTCATTTGAAACACAGACTGGCCTTCGGATTGCCGAGATTCTTGGGAAACGTGCGTCTGAAGTAGTTCCGGGAATCGGTGAATCGCCACTTATTGGTATTTACGGTAAAGTGGCAAGTACGGGTGAACCAATCAACTTTGAACAATACTTTGAACCTTTGGGACGCTATTTTCACATTAGTGCCTTTCAGGTTGGACAAGGTCGTTTTTGCACCGTTTTTCAGGATGTTTCCGACATCAGGGTTGCTGAAAAAGCGCTTAAGGAGAGCGAAGAGCAGTTCAGACAAGTTTTTGAACATTCAGTTGTTGGAAAATCGATGACAACAATGGACGGAAAGTTGCAGATTAATCTGGCTTTCTGTGAGATGTTAGGATATTCAAAAGATCAGTTATTAAAAATGAATTGGCAGTCGATCACCCATCCCGATGATGTTGAAAATGATCAGGCAATCATCCAATCCATTATTTCGGGTGAAAAGGCCAGCGCGCGCTGGGAAAAACGATATATTCACCAAAATGGCAGCATCGTTTGGGCTGATATAAGCACAATCCTGCAACGCGATAATGAAGGGAAGCCGCTTTTCTTTAATACCTCAGTCGTTGACATTACAAAACGAAGGAATACTGAAGAATTACTTCATAAAAGTGAGGAGAGATACCGCAATTTACTAACTCACCTTGAGACCGGCATTGTTGTTCATGCACCTGATACTTCAATTATCATGAACAATCTTCGTGCATCGGAATTATTGGGACTCAGTGAAGATCAGCTGAGCGGTAAGCTGGCAATCGATCCCAGCTGGAAATTTGTGAACGAAAAAAATGTCACGTTATTACCTGAGGAATATCCTGTCAATCTGATTCTTTCCACCAAAAAACCATTTAGAAATAATATATTAGGGGTTGTCAAACCTGGAATAAATAACATTGTCTGGCTCACAGTCAATGGACTTCCTTTTTTTGATAGAGAGGGGGAAATAACTGAGGTATTAATTAGTTTTATTGATATTACTGAACTTAAACAATCGGAAATAAAACTAAAAGCCAGCGAAGCGAAGTTTAGAAACCTTGTTTGGTATATGCAGGTTGGTGTGCTGCTGCAAGGTCCGAAGGCCGAAATCATCTTAAGCAATCCCAAAGCGCTCGAGTTGCTTGGTATCACAGAAGATCAGTTGTTAGGCAAAACTTCATTTGATCCCGACTGGAATGTAATCCACGAAGATGGCACTCCATTCCCCGGAACCACGCATCCTGTTCCGCAGGCGATTGCCAGCCGTCAGCCTGTTCACGATGTTGTGATGGGGGTTTATCATCCTCTTAAAGGCGACCGCGTCTGGTTACTCGTTAATGCTGAACCACAGGTAAATGAGAATGGCGATATTCAACAGGTGGTATGCACATTTGTTGACATAACTGAACGTAAAAAGGCAGAAGAGGCGCTTTTCGAAAGTGAACGGAAATTCCGCGAAACAGTTACAAATCTTGATGAAGGCTATTACAATGTCACAATGGATGGTGAGCTCCTTGAACACAACCAGGCTTTCAGTCGTATCCTTGGGTTTGATTCGAACGCTGATTTAAAGGGTATTCATTTGCCCGATTTCTTGCAACACCCTGAGGAACGGAAGAAGTATCTGGAGGCAATATCGGCCAATCATTCTATTTCGAATCAACAGATTGAAGTCAAAACCCAGGCCGGAGAGAAAAAATCGGTCCTTGTCAGTGCCCATCTTGTCAAAGATGCAGATGGTCTTCCGATGCGGATAGAAGGCATTTTTCTCGATATCACCGAACGTATCCGCACCGAAGATGCTTTGCACAGACATGCTGAACGATTGCAAAACCTGCACAAAATCGACAAGGCAATTCTGTCGCCGGTTGAAACACCAGAAGCAATCATTCAGAAAGCTCTTCAGCATATCCGGAGCTTGCTTTCGAGTCAGCATGCCAGCATTGGCATCTTTGATTTTGAAAATGAGGCATTGCAACTCTTCGCTGCCAATATCAGGAATGGAACGACTGATCAGGCAGAAAAGTTCATGATTGATAAAGCTTATGGCGATTTGGAAATACTTCGGCAAAACAGGATGGATGTAGTAGAGGATATTTCGGCGAAATCTTCCCCGCCAGAGTTACTGCGAATCCTTCAGTCGGAAGGAATCATGTCGTGCATCAATGTACCACTTGTTTCGGGTGAGAAGTTGATTGGAGCAATGAACCTCGGGTGGGCAGATCCAAGGGCTTTCACGCCTGAAGAACTCGAAATCGCGAGCGAAGTTGCCGACGAAATCACGATCGCCATCGAGCAGGTCAGGTTGCGGCAGATAACAAAGCAATATGCCAGCGATCTGGAAAAAAGGGTGGAGGATCGTACCGCGCAGCTAACAGCGGCCAACAAAGAACTCGAGGCATTCTCGTATTCCGTATCGCACGATCTGCGGGCTCCGCTCCGGCATATTAACGGGTATATCAGCATTTTATCCAAACACCTTCAAAATACACTTCCCGAAAAGGAAAAGCATTACTTCGATACGATTTCGGAATCGGCACGTCAAATGGGTGTACTTATCGACGATTTATTGCATTTCTCGCGTACCGGACGACAGGAGATGAATCTAACCGATCTGGATATGAATGTTGTACTTCAGGACGCACTTCAGGTAATCAAGCATGACAGCAATGGTCGCAATATCAAATGGGAAATTGCACCGTTACCCAAGGTATTGGGCGATTATGCGCTGCTGCGTATAGTATGGCTCAACCTGTTAAGCAATGCAGTGAAGTTCTTGAGGGCAAATGTGCTCGCACAAATAGAAATTGGGGTGGTTGACGACGCGAATGAGTTTGTATTTTTTGTACGCGATAACGGCGTTGGATTCGATATGCAGTATGCGCAAAAGTTATTCGGCGTGTTCGAACGACTGCATTCCGCAAAGGAATTTGAAGGAACGGGTATCGGACTTGCAAACGTTCGCCGTATTATTTCCAGGCACGGTGGCCGTACATGGGCCGAAGCCGAAGTGGATAAAGGGGCCACGTTCTATTTCACATTGCCGAAGAAGTTGTAGGAAAAGACGGAAGTCGGAAGACCGGAGACGGAAGTTAGAAGTTAGCCGACATTTGAACATTAGAATTAAAGGTAGATTTTAAACAAATAAAAATAGATAAGCGTTTATAAATCAAAGCTAATAAAGAGAATATAAGTTGCACATGGAATAACTCTGTAAGAGTTTTCCGTGAACAACCACCGATAAAACTGGCGAATTTGAAGGCGATGCCAGGTTACACCAGGAATAACTCTGTAAGAGTTTTCCGTAAATAACCGCCAATAAAACTGGCGAATTTAAAGGAAATGAAAGGTTTACACGGAATAACACGATAAGATTTTTTCGTAAATAACAGCCATTTAACCTGACGAAATTTGAAGGCGATGCCAGGTTAAACCATGAATAACTCTGTAAGAGTTTTCCGTAAATAGCCTCCGATAAAACTGGCGAATTTGAAGGCGATGCCAGGTTACAGCAGGAATAACTCTGAAAGAGTTTTCCGTAAATAACCCCCAGTGAAACTGGGGGATGAACACAGTGATAATAATCCGAAACCCTGTAGGGGTTTCCCAATTACAAGAAATGATATGAACAGCTATCGGCAGATCCTCTATCACATCGTATTTTGCACCTACGACAGGGAAAATACGATCCCAGTAGAACAACATGAAGCACTCTACAAGTACATCTGGGGAATAATAACAAAAAGAAAAGGCGTTCTGTACCGGATAAACGGGATGGAAAACCATGTTCATATTTTGTCCGACCTGCATCCAACCGTGTCACTTGCAGATTTTATTAAAGAGATTAAAACAGGTTCAAATATTTGGATGAAAGAATCCGGGAAATATCCGAAATTCGCCTCATGGTCAGAAGGTTATTGTGCATTGACCTACACCTATCGCGACAAGGAAATGATTGTAAATTATATAAAGAATCAGAAAGAGCACCATAAGAAAGTAACTTTTGAAGATGAATACAGAGCGTTGCTCAAAGAACATGGTGTGCAAGTGGAGGAGAAGTATATCTTTTGAAGCTAAAGGGCAACTCCTACAGAGTTGGGTTCGTGCCACATCCACTTCCTCCGGTTGAAACCGGAGGTTATTTACAGGCAACGCTTACAGCGTTATTTTAGGATTAAGTTGTTTTCCATTCGGTTGAACCGGAAGTTATTTAAAGCGAACTATAATTTTTATAAAAAAAGATATGAAACTTAGACCTCCACAACCCGATTGTCCGTTGCCGGTAGCTCACTTCAACTTGTCGGCTGCCCTTCTGCCACATGCCGTTCCCTACAGCCTTTCTTCCTATTGCCTGTTGCCGCTTTCCAATTGCCCGTTCCCTTTATCACTAAAAATAAAAAGCCATGAAAGATCTAAGACCAATTTTGTTAGCCGAAGACAATCCAAGAGATGTAGAACTGACGCTTGAAGCCCTTTCGGAGCATAACCTTGCCAACAAGGTTGTAGCGGTTCGCGATGGAGTCGAAGTACTCGAATTTCTGCGTTACGAAGGCCGGTTTAAACAGCGGAACCGCGAAAATCCGGCTGTGTTGTTATTGGATATTAAAATGCCGCGAATGAATGGGATCGAATTGCTTCAGGCCATCCGGAAAGATCCGGCATTGAAATTTTTACCGGTTGTTATCCTTACGTCCTCACGCGAGGAGTCTGATTTAGTGAGAAGTTATGAACTTGGAGCGAATGCATTTGTCGTTAAGCCTGTTGACTTTTCACAATTTATTGATGTAATCAAACAAATAGGCGTATTCTGGGCATTGATTAATGAACTTCCACCTGAATTATGAAAATATCATGAAAAACGAGATGAAACCTGGGTTGGAACTGAACGTACTTTCGCTGGAAGACTCCGAAAGGGACTTCGAAATCATTCGTGAGATGTTGCTTGATGCCGGATTCAAATTAGAAATGATCCGTGTTGAGAATGAAAACGAATTCTTATTTTCCTTACGTAATGCCAAATGGGATATTATCTTAGCCGATTTCAAACTGCCAGGCTTCGATGCTTTTACAGCGTTGCAACTGAGCAAGGAGATCTGTCCGGATGTTCCGTTTATCTGTGTATCAGGATCGATTGGCGAGGAAACAGCAATCGACCTTATCAAATCGGGCTCAGAAGACTATGTGTTAAAAGACCGGTTAACCAGGCTTCCTTTTGCCATCAACCGTGCACTTGATGGCGCGAAAGACCGGATAGCGCGCCGGCAGGCAGAAGAGGCATTACTCGAAAGCGAAAGGATTTTAAAAGAAGCCCAAATGATTGCCCAACTGGGAACATACGTATTGGATATTCCCTCAATGCGATGGAAAAGTTCCGAAGCAATGAATCATATTTTAGGATTCGATGGTGATTTGAATAAATCGATTGAAGAATGGGTTGCAATTATTCATCCCGAATGGCAAAAAATGATGAACGATTATTTAATGAAGGAAGTAATCGGCCACAAAATCAATTTTGATAAAGAATATAAAATTATCAGAAAGAATGACAAAGCAGTGCGTTGGCTTCATGGATTGGGAAGCCTTAAGTTTGATGCGAACAATCAGCCAATCGTCCTAATTGGAACCATGCAAGACATCACAGAACAAAAGCGCATTGAAGAAGAACTCCTGATAGCCAAAGAAAAAGCCGAAGAAAACGACCATTTAAAATCGGCTTTCCTGGCCAATATGAGTCACGAGATCCGTACCCCCATGAATGGCATCCTCGGTTTTGCGGCACTACTCAAAGAACCAAAGCTATCCGGAGATGAACAGCAGGAATACATCGGCATCATCGAGAAAAGCGGAGCACGTATGCTAAACATTATCAACGATATTATTACAATTTCGAAGGTCGAATCCGGCCAGATGAAAACTTTTATTTCCCAAACCAATATTAACGAGCAGATAGAATACATCTTCAAATTTTTTAAGCCCGAAGTTGAGCAAAAAGGAATTCATATCGCTTTTAATAACCCGCTGACCGATCATGAAGCCACGATCAAAACCGACAAGGAAAAAATCTATGCCATCCTTACAAACCTCGTTAAAAATGCCATCAAATTCAGCGACAAAGGATCCATCGAAATTGGTTACAGGATTCGCAGGGGCCAGACAGGCAGAGATAAGACATTCGGCAGAGACGATGGCAGAGATGATGGTATGGACAGAAATGATGGTAGAGACAGAAACGATGGTAGAGACAAGGCATGCCTTGTCTCTACACCTGCCGAACCGATAAATACACCTTCAGAACTGGAATTCTATGTAAAAGACAATGGCGTAGGGATTCCCAAAGACCGGACAGAGGCCATATTCGACCGGTTTGTTCAGGCCGATATTGGTGATAAAAGAGCTTTTCAGGGAGCCGGATTGGGATTGTCGATTTCGAAGGCATATGTTGAAATGCTTGGTGGGGAAATTTGGGTCGAAAGCGAAGAAGGGAAAGGCTCCACCTTTTATTTTACATTACCCTACGCAAGGGAACATGAAGTAATAAATGCTGTTGAGGCTGCAGTTCCGGAAAGTCTCGCAGCGAATAATCCCGAAGTTAAGGGACTCAAAATATTAATTGCCGAAGATGACGAAATATCAGGAATGCTCCTTATGATGGCAATCAGAGCATTGGGAAAGAATGTGCTAAAGGCCACCACCGGAATCGAAACGGTTGAGATTTGCCGGAAAAACCCGGATCTCGATTTTGTGCTGATGGATATTAAAATGCCAGAGATGGATGGTTATGAAGCAACGAGGCGAATACGGGAATTCAACAACGATGTGATTATTATTGCACAGACAGCCTATGCGCTAACCGGCGACCGCGAAAAAGCAATTGATGCCGGATGTAATGATTACATCGCAAAACCATTCGGACAAGCATCTTTGGCCGCTGTCATGAATAAGTATTTACCGAAAGATGAAAGCAAAATAAGAGGTATTGTCTAATGAAAGCAAAAAGCACCTCAGCAAAATTGGAGAATCTACGTTTGAAAGCAGAAGAATTGCTGAAAAAGAAATTGCCAAAGACTGGTTCGCAGATTTCGGAAGCCGATGCGCTCAAACTCATGCACGAGATAGAAGTTCACCAGATTGAACTGGAACTGCAAGAGGAAGAAATATTGTGGACTGAAGAGCATGCAATCGAAGAAGCAAGAAAGATTTATGCCGATGAATACATTGAAATGTATAATCTTACCCAATCGGGTTATTTTGCACTTTCGACCGAAGGCGAAATTATCGAACTAAACCTCAGCGGTGCAAATATGCTTGGCAAAAAACGTCAACATTTAAAAAACAGCAGGTTTGGTTTTTTCGTTACAGAGGAAACCCGGCCAATCTTCAATGCTTTTCTCGACAAGGTATTTACAAGCAAGGTGAAACAGTCTTGCGTAATCAACTTATTATCCAACTGCATTTTGCCAATGTATGTTGACCTTACCGGGATTATTTCCGAAAATGGTCTGCATTGCCTTGTTACAGTTACCGACATCACCAGCATAAGGAATTCAGAAGACTCTTTTCTTAAAATCGATTCAAGACTTGAATTTGCGATGCGGGCGGGAAATATGGCCTGGTGGGAAATGGATATCGCGACTGGCAATGTTACTTTCGGGAAACGCAAAGCTGAGATGCTGGATTATCCGCAAGAAAAATTCACGCATTATTCCGATTTTACGGTTTTGCTTCATCCTGATGATTACGAAAAGACCATCAATTCAATGCTCGGTCACCTTAGTGGAGTATCCGATAAATATGAGGTTGAATATCGCATTCTTACGAGTTCAGGAGCCTACAAATGGTTCTATGATATTGGATCGGTCGTAAAAAGAGATCCAAATGGAAAACCGCTGACGATTACAGGACTTGTAATTGACATTACCACGCGCAAAAGTGCCGAGGAGCAGACACTTCAATTGTTAAAAGACGCAGTTGAGTCTCGTCAGGAATTGCTCAACGTGATTGAAAATCAGAAACGGGCAGAGATGGCACTGCGTAATAGCGAGACCCGTCTGCGCACGCTTATTCAGACGATCCCTGATCTGATCTGGGTGAAAGATACCGAAGGAGTATATCTCTCGTGTAATACAATGTTCGAACGGTTTTTTGGTGCAAAAGAAGCTGATATCGTTGGGAAAACAGATTACAACTTTGTTAATAAGACACTTGCCGATTTCTTCCGCGCTCACGACCGGACAGCAATGGCAGCCGGAAAGCCTACCAGCAACGAAGAATGGATCACCTTTGCCGACGATGGCCGTCTTGTTTTTCTGGAAACCATTAAAACACCGATGTACGATTCCGAAGGAGTAGTTATCGGGGTACTTGGTATCGGGCGCAACCTTACCGACCGGAAACTTGCAGATGAGGAACTATCGAAACAAAAATATTTCTTTGAGCAAATCTTCATGCAATCGTCTGTAAGTACTCAGATCCTTGATCGGGATGGCTGGTGCGAGCGAATAAACCCGAAACTGGGTGAGCTGTTTGGTGTAAAACCGCAGGATATTGAAGGGAAGATTTACAATATCTTTCAGGATAAAGCCATTATACAAAGTGGCATTATTCCTTTCCTTGAAAGCGTTTTTCAGGAAGGAAAACCCGCTGAATGGGAAGTATTTTTTGATATTGGCGTTGCGGCAGATTCTCAAAAAATTAATGTGAAAGAGAAAAGGAAAGTATGGTTCAAAAACTGGGCTTATCCGATATTTGACAAAAACCGCGAAATAAGCAATGTTATAATTCAGCATAACAATATCACCGAAAGCAAGTCTGCCGAACAGGAAATGCTGATCGCCAAAGAACATGCCGAGGAAAGCGACCGGTTGAAATCTGCCTTTCTTGCCAATATGAGCCACGAAATACGTACGCCTATGAATGGAATTTTGGGTTTCGCGGAACTGCTCAAAGAACCAACTCTTTCGGGCGAAGAGAAAGACGAGTATATCGAAGTGATAGAGAAAAGCGGTGTCCGAATGCTAAATATTATTAACGACATTGTCTGTATATCAAAAGTAGAATCCGGTCAAATGGAAATATCGCTTTCGGAGACAAATATTAACGAGCAAATCAATTACATTCTGTCCTTCTTCAAACCCGAAACGATGCAAAAAGGGATTCAACTCAGTGTTAGTAACCCTTTGCCCGCTGACGAGGCGACTATTATTACAGACAAAGAAAAGATTTATGCCATTCTCACCAACCTTGTTAAAAATGCCTTCAAATTTACCAAAACAGGAACCATTGAACTTGGCTGTGATAAGAAAGGTGAATTTGTTGAATTTTTTGTGAAGGATACTGGCCTTGGGATACCTGAAGAACAGAAGGATTTTATTTTCGAAAGGTTCAGGCAAGGCAGTGAATCGCTGAACCGAAATTATGAAGGCGCCGGCCTGGGATTATCCATTTCGAAAGCTTTTGTGGAAATGCTTGGCGGTAAAATTTGGGTAGAAAGCAATTTTGGGGAAGGCTCTATCTTTTATTTTACAATTCCGTATCATGCAAACGTGAAAGAACAGGAGAGAAGTGAACATCCAATTTCGGATGAAGCGACAGAAAATCAGTCAAATGCTAAACTTTCAAAACTTAAAATCTTAGTGGCCGAAGACGATGAAGCATCCCAATTACTACTTAAAAAAATCTTAGGAACGTCTGCTAAAGAAATCATAACGGTTAGAAATGGACTTGAGGCCATTGAAACCTGCCGGTGCCATAAAGACATCGATTTCGTTCTGATGGATATTAAAATGCCCGAAATGGATGGATATGAAGCCACACGGCAAATACGGGAATTCAACAAAAGTATAGTTATCATTGCGCAATCAGCTTATGCGCTAACCGGCGACCGCGAAAAAGCAATTGATGCCGGATGTAATGATTACATCGCAAAACCCTTCGGAAAATCTGCGCTTGAAAATTTAATCAGCAAATATTTACACTAACCGAATAGCGATTACTTCCCAATAAAACATTCGTATTCTAACACTGGTGTTAGGGTTATCCTAACGCGAGCGTTAGCGTTGTCCTAACGCAAGCGTTAGCGTTGTCCTAACGCAAGGGTTAGTATTGTCCTAACGCAAGGGTTAGTGTTGTCCTATCTTCGTAAATCATTTTAGAGTAAGTTTTGCCTTGTTAATGATAAAAACTATTTAAATGAGAAATACGATTGAAGCCGGATGTAATGATTACATTGCAAGGCAATCCGACTAAATATTTACTGCGGTAAAGAAGACGCATTTAAAAGAATCCAAATTAGGAGCAAAAATACAAACAGACACAACGATATGAAGGAAAAATACAGCCGCTCAACAGATTCTGCAACGCTGCGTCAAAAGGCCGAAGACCAACTTAAAGAGGAACTGTCAGGGTCCAATTCGCCCCAAACAGAAGCTGAAATACTCAAACTTATTCACGAGTTGAAAGTACATCAGATCGAACTCGAAATGCAGAACGATGAACTCATGCGCGCAAAAGATACAGCGCATGAAGCCGTTGAACTTCACGATCAATCAACCGAATTACTGAAAGCAAGTGAATCAAAATACCGCGAGTTAGTTGAAAACTCCCCGGACGCAATTTTAATTTATACAAGAGGGAAAATTGCACTTGTAAACAGGGAATGCCTTCGTTTGATGCAAGTAACAACCGAAGAAGAATTGATCGGAGAATCTGTTATGCAATTTGTTCATCCCGATAGCAGGGCATTGGTCATTGAAAGAATGGGAAAGGCGGCGAACGAAGGAACTGTTTTGCCGCTCGAAGAGGAAAAACTTATACGGTTCAATGGTTCCGTAGTAGACGTTGAAATTAAAGCATTGCCTATAAGGCTTGCCAATGAACCATCTGTTCAATTGATAATTCGCGACATCACAGAGCGCAAACAGGCAGAGGAAGCTTTACGCAATAGCGAAAAGCAATATCGCGACATGTTTTACAAAAATACAGCGATCAAGTTAATTGTCGATCCATCAAGTGGCCTGATCCTTAATGCCAACCTTGCTGCTGCAAAATTTTATGGCTATTCGATCAGCGAACTTGAGAAGATGAATATCAATAAAATCAATACACTTCAACCAGAACAGCTCGGCGCCGAAATGGCACTTGCATTGGGCGAACGCCGCAAATATTTCAATTTTCGTCACCGCCTCGCATCTGGTGAAATTCGCGATGTAGAGGTTTACTCCGGCCCTCTTGAGTATGGCGGAAGCACCCGGCTTTATTCGATCGTTCACGATGTTACAGATCGTAATATAGCGCAGGAAGCGTTGCGCGACATGAACTGGCGGCTCGAAAGCATTGTCGAAAGTACGCATGTAGGCACATGGGAATGGAACGTCCAGACCGGCGAAACAGTAATTAACGAAGTATGGGCGCAAATCTTTGGTTATACGCTTGACGAATTATCACCCATAAGCATAAAAACCTGGTACTTTCATGCTCATCCCGAAGATCTGAAGCATTCGAATAAACTTCTGCTAAAGCATTTTGCAGGAGAACTGCCTTACTACGATTTTGACTGTCGGATGAAGCACAAAAATGGCCAATGGATTTGGATTCACGACCGGGGCCGCATTGTTACACGCACCGAAGATGGCAAACCGCTGATGATGTTTGGTACCCATACCGACATCACCGAGCGCAAGCAAATAGAGGAAGCCTTACGGAAGAATGAAGAAAATCTGCAAAAGTCAAACGCTGAAAAGGATAAATTCTTCTCGATCATTGCCCACGACCTGCGAAGTCCATTCAACGGATTTTTAGGATTAACAGAGATAATGGTTGAAGGATTGCCCGGAATGAAGATGGAAGAGATTCAACAGATGGCCATTCTGCTTAAAAAATCAGCCACCAACCTTTTCAGTCTGTTAGGTAATCTATTGGAATGGTCGCGCATGCAAAGAGGTTTAACGGCCTTTCTACCAACATCATTTTTATTGATGCCAAAGATTTTTGAAAGTATGGTGTTGGTGAAAGACGCCGCTGACAAAAAGGATATTTTGATTAGTTATTCCGTCCCCGAAGGCTTAATGGTTTTTACCGATACAAATATGCTTGGTGGTATTCTGCGTAATTTAGTCACTAACGCGGTGAAATTCACACCAAAAGGTGGAATCATCACGGTTTCGGCAAAATCAGTACCCGGCAATTCGGTGGAAATTTCAGTCAGGGATACGGGTATCGGCATGAATAAAAAACTGATTGCAGATCTTTTCCATGTTGACGTAAATACAAACAGAAAAGGGACTGACGGAGAATCAAGTTCAGGGTTGGGATTGATGATCTGCAAGGATTTTATCGAAAAAAGTGGCGGAAAACTGGGCATCGAAAGTACCGAAGGGAAAGGTTCAGTTTTTCATTTCACCATTCCGGGCAAAGAAGAATTGGAAGGAAAGGTCATGTGAAAGGAGATACTCTATCAGGGTTGTTTGTAAATATCCTGAATCACGAGTCCCGCAAGTGTAAAACCATAAATAGCAGTTATATGTGCTACCGTTCCGTTGATGACCGCTTTCTGGCTGCACCATTCATGATCATCCAACTCGGGATCACCAACACCGCTTTTCATCTTCGGACAAAGGCATTTATCGGTTCCGCACGACGATCCTGATCCACGGTTTTCGAGTAACTCTTCGCTGTAAATACACATAAAAGGCTTGGCAGGCAGTTCACCTTTTCGGATGTATTTTCTGATTTTCGATCCCAGCGGACAACCCTGCACCTTCCAGAATTCGGCTACCCTGATTTGTGTCGGGTCAAGCTTTAAGGATGCACCCATCGATGAAAAAAGAACAGCTTTGGTTCTTGTCGCCTCCCTGATCAGGTGAACTTTACTTCCCAGACTATCAATCGCATCAATGATATAGTCGTACGAATCGAGATCAAACTGATCGTGATTTGCGGCATTATAGATTTTCTGTATATCGGTAATTTCTGCATCGGGATTAATCTCGAGTAATCGCTTTTTCAATGCCTCGGTTTTAACTTCCCCCACTGTCTGCATCGTGGCGTGAAGTTGCCGGTTGATATTGGTAATACAAATCCGATCGGAATCGACGATCGTGAGAAAATGGATACCGGACCGGATCAGACTTTCGGCACACCAACTGCCAACACCCCCAACACCAAAGATAATCACCTTCTTACGGGCAATCTCTTCCATTTTTTCTTTTCCGAATAATAGCTCGGTACGCTGAAATATCCCTTTAGATTTGCTCATGTCTCAAATATTGG
>Ga0209511_1002227_pt1 | contig 16165 bp, 10 predicted proteins | sample SSSSmetaG_FD_184141 | JGI IMG/M metagenome (GOLD analysis project Ga0209511, IMG submission 184141) | Glacier valley bacterial and archeal communities from Borup Fiord, Nunavut, Canada, to study Microbial Dark Matter (Phase II) - ​SSSS... | ecosystem: Environmental > Aquatic > Freshwater > Ice >...
GAGGATGTGTATTTTTTCTTCAGCCGAGAAGGTCGGCTTGGAACGGATCGGCTCGAGCCGCTGCTGCCACCAGCGCTTCTCCGTCGGCTCGGTGCAGTGCATGTACTCCGCCCCGATCGTGCCGCAATAGGTCTCGCGCAGCGCTTGCACGATCTCCCGCAACGTCATGTTCTCGGCGGTCGAGAAGTAGGTGTTCGTGGCGCTGAACACCATGTCCATGTCGGCCTCGGTGAGGTCGTAAAACGCAGGTTCGAGCTCGGGAATCTTGGGGCGCTCCTGGCGCTTGAGCGGATCGAGGTCGGCCCATCGCGAGCCCAGAAACCGATAGGCCGCGATCAGCGACTGGACATGCACCTGCCTGCGCGCGATGGCGAGGTCTTCGCCCGAGGTGCGGTTGCCGAAGGCGTTCGCCTTGGCACGCTGAGCGAACGACTCGACGACCGGCGCATGGGCCATGTCTTTGGACGCGCTGCCGTCGCCCGCGGGAACGTTTTGAAGCGCATCGAAATAGGTGCGCCACTTGTCGGGCACCGAACCCGGGTTGTCGAGGTAAGCCTCGTACAGCTCTTCGACATACGGCGCGTTGCCGCCGAACAGGTACGAGTTCGACCTGCTTTCGTTCATCATGGTGCTCACCTTTCACGCCCGGTTTCCGGGCGGTGCAGTGGGTTTGGGAAACCTTCCGAGCTTCGGCTTGGCCTTCGCGCGGTCCAGCGACCCGGATCAACTACGCCAGCAACGGCGCCGCAGTCCAGGCCTTTTCAAACTTCATAAAAGTCTCATGTCACTTTAACACCGGGCCTTCGAGCGCCGCTTCGAGGGCTGTGGGTTCAAGCTGTCAGAGCGGCTCGGGCCGCGTCGTATTCCCGTTTCAGCCGAGCCACGAATTCGCGCGTCGGAACCACCTCGCGGATCGATCCGATGCCCTGGCCGCAGCCCCAGATGTCTTTCCAGGCCTTGGTGGCATCGCCGCCGAAATTCATCTTGTTCGGGTCGCTCTCCGGCAAGGCATCGGGGTCGAGCCCGGCGTTGCGAACCGAGCCTTTCAGGTAGTTGCCGTGCACGCCGGTAAAGAGGTTCGAGTAGACGATGTCGTCGCTTGTGCTGTCCACGATCATCTGCTTGTAGCCGGGCGCGGCGCGCGCTTCGTCGGTGGCGATGAAGGCCGAACCGATGTAGGCGAAGTCGGCGCCCATCGCTCGCGCGGCGAGCACGCCACCGCCGGTGGAGATCGCGCCCGAGAGCGCGACCGGGCCGTCGAACCATTGGCGAATCTCGGCGATGAGCGCGAACGGGCTCTTCACGCCAGCGTGGCCACCCGCGCCCGCCGCCACGGCGACGAGCCCGTCGGCGCCCTTGTCGATCGCCTTCTTAGCGAAGGTGTTGTTGATGATGTCGTGCAGCACCACCCCGCCCCAAGCGTGCACCGCGTCGTTCACATCGGTGCGCGCGCCGAGCGAGGTGATCACGATCGGCACCTTGTATTTGGCGCAGACCTGCATGTCGTGCTCCAGCCGGTCGTTGCTCTTGTGCACGATCTGGTTGATGGCGAATGGCGCCGCCTTGCGATCGGGGTGTTCGCGGTCGTGCGCGGCGAGTGTCTCGGTGATCTCGGCCAGCCACGCGTCGAGCTGTTCGGCCGGCCGAGCGTTCAGCGCCGGCATCGAGCCGACGACACCGGCTTTGCACTGCTCTATCACGAGCTTGGGATTGCTGATGATGAACAGCGGCGCGCCGATGATCGGCAAGGGCAACGAGCGGAGAACGGCGGGCAGCGGCATGTTGGCGTTCTCGGGTCCGGCGAAGGCAAAGTTCAGAACGACTCGAGTGCCATCTGGGTGACGCTCTCGGCGCCCTCGACGATGCTGTCGCGCAGACCCGGTGCCTTGGCGAGCAGGTGCTCGGCGTAGAAGCGCGCCGTCGCGATCTTGGCTTCTAGGAACGCGCGGTCGCCCTCGCCAGCGGCGAGCATGCGTTCGGCGGCGAGAAGCGCACGCGCCATCTGCCAGCCGGCCATGAGGTTGCCGGCGAGCATGAGGTAGGTCACCGAACCTGCGAACACGGAGTTCGGATTCGACTTGCTCTCGCGCACGATGAAGTCGACGCAATCGCCGAATGCAGCGCGCGCGGCACGCAGACGCTTGAGCATCGACCGTGCGGCAACACTCTCGCTACTTGCCAGTTCACCTTCCGTGGACTCGATCTGCCCAGCGATGGCGCGCGCGATGCGGCCACCGTCTCGTGCCGTCTTGCGGCCGACGAGGTCGTTGGCCTGGATGGCGGTCGTGCCCTCGTAGATGGTCAGGATGCGGGCGTCGCGCAGGTATTGCGCAGCACCCGTCTCCTCGATGAAGCCCATGCCCCCGTGCACCTGCACACCGAGGCTTGCGACCTCGATGCTCATCTCGGTGCTGTAGCCCTTGACCAGCGGCACCATGAATTCGTAGAACGCCTGGTTCAGCTTTTTCACCTCGCCATCGGGGTGGTGGTGAGAAGCATCGAATGCGGCTGCGGCCACCAGCGCAAGTGCACGGCAGCCTTCGGTGTAGGCGCGCATCGTCATCAGCATGCGGCGCACGTCGGGGTGATGGACGATGGTCGCGCTGCCGGCCACCGAGCCGTCGACCGGGCGCGACTGCACGCGCTCCTTGGCGAACGCCGCGGCCTTCTGGTAAGCGCGCTCCGCGATGGCGATGCCCTGCACGCCGACGGAATAGCGCGCCGCGTTCATCATGATGAACATGTACTCGAGGCCGCGGTTCTCCTCGCCGATCAGCGTTCCAATCGCGCCGGGAACGTCGCCACCGCCGGGTTCGGCCACGCCGCGGTCGCCGAACTGCAGCACAGCCGTCGGGCTGGCCTTGATGCCGAGCTTGTGCTCAATGCTCAGGCACCAGACGTCGTTGCGCGCGCCGAGCGAGCCGTCTGTATTCACCAGGAACTTCGGCACCAGGAACAGGCTGATGCCCTTCACGCCTTCAGGCGCGCCAGACACGCGGGCAAGTACCAGATGCACGATGTTCTCCGACATGTCGTGCTCGCCGTAGGTGATGTAGATCTTGGTGCCGAAGATCCGGTAGCGGCCGTCACCCAGCGGCTCGGCCTGCGTGCGCACCAAGGCGAGATCGGAACCTGCCTGCGGCTCGGTCAGGTTCATCGTGCCGGTCCACTCGCCGGTGATCATCTTCGGAATGAAGGCTTGCTGTTGTTCGCGCGTGCCCGCCGTCAGCAACGCCTCGATGGCACCGTCGGTCAGCAGCGGACACAGTGCGAAGCTCAAGTTGGCGCTGTTGATCATCTCGATGCAGGCCGCACCGATGATCTTCGGCAAGTCTTGACCGCCGAACGATTCCGGGTGCTGCAGGCCCTGCCAGCCGCCTTCGCCGAACTGGCGAAATGCATCCTTGAAACCGGGCGAGGTGGTGACGACGCCGTCTTTCAACGACGAAGGATGCATGTCGCCTTCGCGGTTGAGCGGCGCGAGCACCTGCTGGCTGAAGCGTGCGGCTTCTTCAAGCACCGCCTGCGCCGTGTCGAGACCGGCATCGGAAAAGCCGGGCAGTTGTGCGACGGCTTCGAGGCCGGCGAGCTCTTTCATGCAGAACAGCATGTCGTTGACGGGCGCGATGTAGCTCACGGCATTGCCTTTCGAAGCAAAGAAAAAGCCCGTCAGCCGAAAATTCGGTTGGCGGGCTGGTGGACGAGCGCGCGGATCAGAGCGCCTTGACCAACTCGGGAACGGCGATGAACAGATCGGCGACGAGCCCATAGTCGGCAACGCTGAAGATCGGCGCCTCCTCGTCCTTGTTGATGGCGACGATGACCTTGGAGTCTTTCATGCCGGCCAGGTGCTGGATCGCGCCACTGATGCCCGCGGCGATGTAGAGCTGCGGCGCGACGATCTTGCCCGTCTGGCCGACCTGCCAGTCGTTCGGCGCGTAGCCTGCATCCACTGCGGCGCGGCTGGCCCCGAGCGCGGCGTTGAGCTTGTCGGCGAGCGGCGTGAGCACTTCATTGAATTTGTCGCTTGAGCCCATCGCGCGACCTCCCGAGACGATGATCTTGGCCGAGGTGAGTTCGGGCCGGTCGTTCTTCGCGATCTCGGAGCCGACGAAGCTCGATTTGCCCGAGTCGGCGACGGCCGCGATGATCTCGACGGCCGCTGAGCCACCGGTGGCAGGCGCAGGGTCGAAGCCGGTGGTGCGCACCGTGATCACCTTGACCGCATCGAGGCTCTGCACGGTGGCGATCGCGTTGCCAGCGTAGATCGGGCGCTCGAAAGTGTCGGCCGCGTCGACCTTGGTGATGTCGGAGATCTGGCCGACGTCGAGCCTGGCAGCGACGCGCGGAGCAATGTTCTTGCCCGAGGCGGTGGCGGGAAACAGGATGTGGCTGTAGGCCGGCGCCAAAGCCAGCACCTGAGCCGCCATGTTCTCGGCCAGGCCGTGCGCGAACCACTCGCCTTCGGCATGCAGCACCTTGGCCACGCCGGCGATGGTGGCCGCGGCGGCTGCCGCCGCGCCAGCGCCCGAGCCTGCAATCAGCACATGCACGTCGCCACCGCACTGCATGGCCGCCGTCACGGTGTTGAGCGTGGCCGGGCGCACGGTGGCGTTGTCGTGTTCCGCCACCACCAGGATGCTTGCGTCTGCCATGTCAGATTACCTTCGCTTCGTTCTTCAGCTTCGCGACGAGCGCCGCGATGTCGGGCACCTTCACGCCGGCGCCGCGCTTCGGCGGTTCGCTCACCTTCAGCACCTTGAGGTGCGACTTGACGTCGACGCCGAGATCGGACGGCTTGAAGATGTCCATCTGTCTTTTCTTCGCCTTCATGATGTTGGGCAGCGTCACGTAGCGCGGCTCGTTCAGGCGCAGGTCGGTCGTTACCACCGCGGGCAGCTTGATCCTGAGCGTCTCGAGCCCGCCGTCGACCTCGCGCGTGACGCTGGCATAGCCGTCGCCAAGTTCGACCTTCGAGGCGAATGTGGCCTGCGGCAGATCGAGCAGCGCGGCGAGCATCTGGCCAGTCTGGTTGCAGTCGTCGTCGATCGCCTGCTTGCCGAGTATCACGAGCCCAGGTTGTTCCTTGTCGAACAACGCCTTCAAAAGCTTGGCCACGGCCAGCGGCTGCAGTTCCTCGTCGCATTGCACGAGGATCGCGCGATCAGCGCCGATGGCCATCGCGGTACGCAACGTCTCCTGGCATTGCTGAACGCCGCAAGACACTGCGATCACCTCGGTGACGGCGCCCTTCTCCTTCAATCGCACGGCCTCTTCGACCGCGATCTCGTCGAACGGATTCATGCTCATCTTGACGTTCGCGATGTCGACACCACTGCCGTCGGACTTCACTCGCACCTTGACGTTGTAGTCGACGACGCGCTTGACCGGAACGAGAACTTTCATGGGCGAAGGGCTCCTCTTGGGGGACGACCGGGGCACAGATTCAGGGCTGATACGGCGACGCCCATTTCGGGCGGCCATGCCATTTTAACGAGGCATCGATCCTCGTGGGTAACGGGAGAATCGTGGCGCATGGTGCCCAGGGCGGGACTCGAACCCGCATGCCTCGCGGCTGCGGGTTTTAAGCCCGCTACGTCTACCGATTTCGTCACCTGGGCAGGCGCGCCGCATGATAGCGATGCAATGCCGGGCGGATCGATCAGGTGGAGGCGCGGCCCAGAGTCGAACTGGGCTACGAGGATTTGCAATCCTCTGCATAACCGCTTTGCTACCGCGCCCCGATAGACGAGATGAAAAAGGGAAGCCTGAGCTTCCCTTTTCAAAATATGGAGCGGGAGAAGAGTCTCGAACTCTCGACCTCAACCTTGGCAAGGTTGCGCTCTACCAACTGAGCTACTCCCGCGTCGGTCACTGTGCCTTGCGGCAGCGGCGACGCGGGCCGGAGTATAGCGGCATCGAGCCCGGCTCGGGTCATAGTCCAACGGCGGCTTTCAGTGGGTCAACACATCTCCCGAAACAGGAGCTGAGGCCGCCGCCTCCACCGGCTTGGCCGGCTCTTCGTCGGGCAATGGCTGCGGCACCGTTTCAAGCGCGATCTCGAGCACGCGGTCGATCCACCTCACGGGCACGATCTCGAGCTGGTTCTTCACATTTTCCGGGATGTCCTGCAGGTCCTTGACGTTGTCTTCCGGAATCATCACGGTCTTGATGCCGCCCCGACGCGCCGCGAGCAGCTTCTCCTTCAGGCCACCGATCGCAGTGACCTCGCCGCGCAGGGTGATCTCGCCGGTCATCGCCACGTGCGCGCGAACCGGAATGCCCGTGAGCGCGGAAACGAAGGCCGTCGTCATCGCGGCGCCAGCGCTCGGGCCGTCTTTCGGCGTCGCGCCGTCAGGCACGTGGATGTGGATGTCGCGCTTCTCGAACATCTCGTCCTTGATGCCGAGCCTGCGGGCACGGCTGCGCACCACGGAGCGGGCCGCCTCGACCGACTCCTTCATGACGTCACCGAGCTGGCCGGTGCGGATGATGTTGCCTTTGCCGGGCATGACTGCCGCCTCGATCGTCAGCAGATCGCCGCCGACTTCGGTCCACGCGAGGCCTACCACCTGGCCCACCTGGTTCTCCTTCTCGGCCTGGCCATAGTCGTACTTGCGCACGCCAAGATACTTGTTGAGGTTGTCTTCGGTGACGACCACCAGTTCGGTCACCTCCTTGAGCTGGATCGCCTTGACCACCTTTCGGCAGATCTTCGAAATCTCGCGCTCGAGCGAACGCACGCCAGCTTCCCGCGTGTAGTAGCGGACGATGCCTCGGACCGCCGATTCGGTGACGTCGATCTCGCCTTCGCGGATGCCGTTGTTCTTGGCCTGCTTGGGCAGCAGATACTTGATGGCGATGTTGACCTTCTCGTCTTCGGTGTAGCCCGCGAGGCGAATGACTTCCATCCGATCGAGCAGCGCCGGCGGTATGTTCATCGAGTTCGAAGTCGCGATGAACATCGTGTCGCTCAGGTCGAAGTCGACTTCCACGTAGTGATCGCTGAACGTGTGGTTCTGCTCGGGATCGAGCACTTCGAGCAATGCCGACGACGGATCGCCGCGGAAGTCCATCCCGAGCTTGTCGATCTCGTCGAGCAAGAACAGCGGATTTCTCGTACCGATCTTGGTCAACGACTGCAGAACCTTGCCTGGCATCGAGCCGATGTAGGTACGACGATGGCCGCGAATCTCGGCCTCGTCGCGAACGCCGCCGAGCGCCATGCGGACGAATTTGCGGCCGGTGGCGCGGGCCACGCTCTGGCCGAGAGAGGTCTTGCCGACCCCAGGAGGCCCGACCAGGCAGAGGATCGGCGACTTCACCTTGTCGACGCGCTGCTGAACCGCGAGGTACTCGAGGATGCGGTCCTTCACCTTGTCGAGACCGTAGTGGTCTTCGTCGAGCACCTGCGCCGCGAAGGCGAGGTCTTGCTTGATCTTGGTCTTCTTGGACCACGGCAGGTTGACCAGCGTGTCGATGTAGTTGCGCACGACCGTGGCTTCGGCGGACATCGGCGACATCAACTTCAGCTTCTTGAATTCGGCGTCGACCTTCTTCTTCGCCTCCTTCGGCATCTTGGCGGCGATGATCTTCTTCTCGAGCTCTTCCATATCGGCGCCTTCTTCGCCGTCACCGAGTTCCTTCTGGATCGCCTTGACCTGCTCGTTGAGGTAGTACTCGCGCTGGCTCTTTTCCATCTGGCGCTTGACGCGGCCCCGAATGCGCTTTTCCACCTGCAGGATGTCGACCTCGTGCTCGAGCTGCTCGAGCAGCTTCTCGAGCCGCTTGTCGACCTCGACGAGGTCGAGCACCGCCTGCTTGTTCTCGAGCTTGAGCGGCAAATGCGCAGCGATCGTGTCGGCCAGGCGACCGGCGTCGTCGATTCCTGCGATCGACGTCAGGATCTCGGGCGGAATCTTCTTGTTGAGCTTGACGTACTGATCGAACTGCTGCGTCACGGCGCGGCGCAGCGCCTCGACCTCGCTCTTGGCTTCGGTCTCGGGCGGAACCGGCGTGACCTCGGAGACGAAGTACTCGCCGTTGTCGGTGATGGTGTGCGTGGTCGCACGTTGAACGCCCTCGACAAGCACCTTCACCGTGCCGTCGGGAAGCTTCAGCATCTGCAGGATCGAGGAGACGCAGCCGACCTCGAACATGTCGTCGGGCTTGGGCTCGTCTTTGCCGGCGGCCTTCTGGGCCACAAGCATGATCTGGCGGCCTGCTTCCATCGCGACTTCCAGCGCCTTTATCGATTTCGGGCGCCCGACGAACAGCGGAATCACCATGTGCGGGAAAACAACCACGTCGCGCAGGGGCAGCAACGGCAGGGTGATCTTCTCGGCGGGCAGAACGGGATGACCGGACATGTAGACCTCTCTTTCTCAGGCCGATGTGGGGCGAGAGACTGCGTTTAAAAGGGTGCGGGCCGGAGGTGGAGCGCCGCGGGATAGACGCTGCCTGCCCGAACGGCGAGCGTCGGGCAAGGCGCGCATCACGCGCTGAACTTCGCCGGCTCTCGATACACGAGCAGCGGCTTGGCGTCGTCCTGGATGGTGTGCTCGTCGAGCACGACCTTGGCCACGCCGTCCAGCGTCGGCAACTCGAACATGGTGTCGATGAGCGACTGCTCCATGATCGAGCGCAGCCCACGCGCGCCGATTTTGCGAGCGAGCGCCTTTTTTGCAATGGCGGCGAGTGCGGACGGCCGGATCTCCAGCTCGACGCCATCCATCGCGAAGAGCTTCTGGTATTGCTTGACGAGCGCGTTCTTCGGCTCGGTGAGGATGCGGACGAGCGCGTCGTCGGTCAGTTCGCCGAGCGTGGCGACGACCGGAAGGCGGCCCACCAGTTCGGGGATGAGGCCGAACTTGATCAGGTCTTCCGGCTCGACCTCGCGGAAGATCTCCGAAACGCGCTTTTCAGACTTGGTGTGAACAGTGGCGCCGAAGCCGATGCCCGAGCGTTCCGAACGGTTCTGAATCACCTTCTCGAGACCGTCGAACGCACCACCGCAAATGAACAGGATGTTGGTCGTGTCGATTTGCAGAAAGTCCTGGTTCGGATGCTTGCGACCGCCCTGCGGCGGGACAGACGCCATGGTGCCCTCGACGAGCTTGAGCAGCGCCTGCTGCACGCCCTCGCCCGAGACATCGCGCGTGATGCTCGGGTTGTCGGCCTTCCGGCTGATCTTATCGATCTCATCGATGTAGACGATGCCTCGCTGCGCCTTCTCGACGTCGTAGCCGCAGTTCTGCAGCAGCTTCTGGATGATGTTCTCGACGTCTTCACCCACATAGCCGGCTTCCGTCAGCGTGGTCGCGTCGGCGATCACGAACGGCACGTTGAGCAAGCGTGCCAGCGTTTGCGCGAGCAGGGTCTTGCCTGAGCCGGTGGGGCCGATCAGCAGAATGTTGCTTTTCGAAAGCTCGATTTCGTCTTTGGTGCGGCTCATGTGCTTAAGCCGCTTGTAGTGGTTGTAGACCGCCACCGACAGCGTGCGCTTGGCGACGTCTTGCCCGATCACGTACTGGTCGAGGCTGGCCTTGATCTCGCTCGGGATCGGCAAGTCGTTCTTGGCAGCCTTCGGGTCTGCAGCATCGACCGGGACTTCGTCGCGGATGATGTCGTTGCAGAGCTCGATGCACTCGTCGCAGATGAATACCGACGGACCGGCGATGAGCTTCTTGACCTCGTGCTGGCTCTTCCCGCAGAAAGAGCAGTACAGAACCTTCTCGCTCGAAGAACCTTTTTTGTCGGCCATGGACGTGCGTGGAAAGGCGGGTCGAAGAACGTTTCGAGTCCCATCATAGTGGAAAAGAAACGTCGTCCGGTCGCAGGGAAAGGACCTGTTTCGGGCAGCTTGTCGCCCTTCCGCAGCGTGCGCAGACGCCCGGCGGCCGACTCGAACGCAGGCTCAGCGTGCGGCGGCTGGCGGCGCGCGTTGAGTCAGCACCTGGTCGATCAACCCGTAGGCTTTCGACTCCTCGGGATCCATGAAGAAATCACGCTCCATGTCGGAGCGGATCTTCTCGATCGGCTGGCCGGTGCGCTCGGCGTAGATCTTGTTGAGCTGCTCGCGCGTCTTGAGGATTTCGCGGGCATGGATCTCGATATCGGTCGCCTGACCCTGCGCGCCGCCCGAAGGCTGGTGAATCATCACACGCGAGTTCGGAAGTGCGAAGCGCTTGCCCTTGGCGCCTGCCATCAGCAGGAAAGAACCCATGCTGGCGGCGATGCCCAAGCACATGGTCGAGACATCGGGCTTGATGAACTGCATCGTGTCGAAGATCGACAGGCCCGCGCTCACCGACCCACCCGGCGAGTTGATGTAGAGGTAGATGTCCTTGTCTGGGTTCTCGCTCTCGAGAAACAGCATCTGCGCGACCACGAGGTTCGCGGTCTGGTCCATCACAGGCCCGACGAGAAAGATGATTCGCTCGCGCAACAGGCGGCTGTAGATGTCGTAGGCGCGCTCGCCGCGCCCCGAAGTCTCGATGACGATGGGCACCATGCCCAGACCTTGCGTTTCCAGCGCGCTCATTACCGTTCCCCGTTCGATTCAGTGACCACCATATATGGGCCGATTATGTGGTGGCAAGTCGCCAGCCTTGCGTTGCTCCTGGCCGTTCGGCCTGCGGGCAGCGCAAGGCTGTCACGTGGCCATCAGTTCGTCGAACGGGACCGTCTTCGCGGTGACTTTGGCGTGCTCGAGCACGTGGCTGGCGACGTTGTTCTCGACCACCAGGGCCTCGACTTCGGCCATCCGGGAGCGATCGCTCAGATACCAGCGCATCACCTCGCCCGGCTTCTCGTAGCTTTGCGACATCTCCTCGATGTGCGCCTGCAGCTGCTCCGGCTTGGCCTGCAGCGATTCCTTGCGCACCAGCTCGCCGACGACGAGGCCCAGCCGTACGCGCTTCTGCGCCTGCTCGGTGAACATCTCCGAAGGGATCGGTGCCGTCTCGGCGTCTTTTACGCCGCGCTTTTTCAGGTCGGCACGCATCTGGTCGACCATGCGCTCGGTCTCGCCGGCGACGAGCGCCTTCGGCACTTCGAGTTCGGCGGCCTTGGCCAAGGCCTCCATCACGTTCGACTTGTTGCGCGCCTGAACGCGGAACTTCACTTCGCGCTCGAGGTTCTTGCGCACGTCGGCGCGCAACGCGTCGACGGTTCCGCCGGCGATGCCGAGCGACTTCGCCAGCGCCTCGTCGATCTCCGGCAAATGCTGCGTCTCGATCTTCTTCAGCGTGACCATGAAGTCGGCCTCCTTGCCGGCCACATCCTTGCTTTGATAGTCGGCCGGGAACTGCAGCGGGAAGGTCTTCGAATCGCCTGTCTTCATGCCGCGAACCGCAGCGTCGAACTGTTCGAGCATCTGGCCTTCGCCGATCACGAACTGGAAGCCGTCGGCCTTGCCGCCGTCGAAGGGCACACCCTCGACGGAGCCGGCAAAGTCGATGGTCACTCGATCGCCGACGGCCGCCGATTCCGCAGCCGGCCGCTGCTGGAACGTGCGACGTTGCTTGCGCAGGATCTCGATAGTCTTGTCGACCGCCTCGTCGGTGACCTCGGTACTGACGCGCTCGACTTCGGCCATCGAGAGGTCGCCGATGTGAACTTCAGGGTAGACCTCGAAGGTCGCGTCGAAAGTCACTTCGCCTTCGGGAGCGTCGGCTTTCTCGGTGATGCGCGGGCTGCCGGCAACTCGCAGCTTGGCCTCGTTGACCGCCTTCGAGAACACTTCGCCGACCTTGTCGTTGAGAACTTCGCTTTGAACCGAGTAGCCGTAACGCTGCGAGACCACGCTCATCGGCACCTTTCCCGGGCGAAAGCCGTCAGCCTTGACCGTGCGCGAGAGCCGCCGCAGGCGCGACTCGACCTCGGAGGTGATGGTCTTCGCAGGCAGCGAGAGCGTGATGCGGCGCTCGAGCTTTTCGAGCGTTTCGACGTGGACAGACATGATCTGAGACTTTCTGAGATGAGCTGGTGCGCGGGGTCGGACTCGAACCGACACGCCGGTGAAGGCGTCAGGACCTAAACCTGGTGCGTCTACCAATTTCGCCACCCGCGCGAATGCCAGAGGGACAGCGGGGTCGCTGCGCAAACCCCTTGGAGATGGTTTTTTGGATGACGCTCTGGAAGCGGCCTAGTTTACCGGCTCCCTGCCGATCCGAAACCAGGCCGCGTACATCGCCGGCAGCGAAAGCAGCGTGAGCGCGGTTGCGACGATCAGGCCGCCCATGATGGCCACCGCCATCGGGCCCCAGAACACGCTGCGAGAAAGCGGGATCATCGCCAGCACGGCCGCCGCAGCGGTGAGCATGATCGGGCGAAAGCGACGCACGGCCGCTTCGACGATGGCCGTGCGTGCGTCGACGCCACGAGCGCGGTCGTGCTCGATCTGGTCGATCAGGATCACCGAGTTGCGCATGATCATGCCCATCAGCGCGATCACGCCGAGCAGCGCGACGAAGCCGAACGGCCGATTGAGCAGCAGCAGCGCGCCGGCCACGCCGGCGATACCGAGCGGCGCCGTGAGGAACACCAGCACCGAGCGGCCGACGCTGTGCAACTGCAGCATCAGCAAGGTGAACATGATGAACAGCATCAGCGGCGCACCGGCCACGATGGAGCCCTGGCCCTTGCTGCTCTCCTCGACCGCCCCGGCGACCTCGATGCGGTAGCCGGGCAGCATCTTGGCTCGCAGCGGCTCGAACAACGGATTGAGTTGCGCCGTGACAGTGGCGGCCTGCAAGCCCTCGACGATGTCGCCCTGCACCGTCGCGGCGTAGTCGCGGCCCTCGCGCCAGAGCACGCCGGGCTCCCAGGCGAAACGCGCCACGGCGATTTGCTCGAGTGGAACGCTCTTGCCGCTGGCGGTGGGCACGTAGGCGTTGGCCATGTCGGAGATCGCACTGCGCTCGCTGGTCGGCTGGCGCAGCACGATGTCGATCAGCTTGTCACCGTCGCGGTACTGGCCGACGTTGCTGCCGCCGTTGATCGTGTGCGCGGCCTGCGCGATGCCCTGGCTGGTGACGCCGAGTGCGCGCGCCTTGTCCTGATCGACGTCGAGGCGGAGCGACTTCACCGACTCGTTCCAGTTGTCGTTGATGCCGCGCAGGTTGGCGTTGGTGCGCATGATCGCCTTCACCTCGTCGGCGTAGGCGCGCACATGCGAAGGCTCCGGCCCGACAACGCGAAACTGCACCGGATAGGCGACCGGCGGCCCGTTGGGCAGAAGCTTGGCCCGGGCACGCGCTTCCGGAAACTCGGTCGCGAGGATCGCTGGCAACGCCGCGCGCACGCGTTCGCGAGCCCGGATGTCTTTCGGCATCACGATCATCTGGCTGACGTTCGACTGCGGGAACACCTGGTCGAGCACGAGGACGAAGCGCTCGGCGCCGCTGCCCACCCAGGTGGTCACGTCGTCGACGCCTTCCATCGCCAGCACGCGCGCCTCCACACGCTTCGTGGTCTCCTCGTTGGCGGCGAACGACGTGCCTTCCGAATACCAGAGGTCGACGAGGATTTCGAGCCGGCTCGAATCGGGGAAGAACTGCTGCTGCACGCTCCCCATGCCGACGATGCCCAGCACCAGCGTGCCGACGGTCGCGGCGATCGTGATCCAGCGATGCCCGACGCACCATGCGACCAGGCTTCGAAACCGGGCGTAGAACGGCGTGTCGAACAGCTCGTGCGCAGACTCATGGGCAGGCTCGCCTCCTGCGGCGAGAGTGGCCTTGCGCTCACGCAGGAAAACCGTGCCGAGGAACGGCACGAAATAGACCGACACGCACCACGAGATCACCAGCGCGGCAGCCGTGACGGCGAAGATCGCGAAGGTGTATTCGCCCACCGTGGAGCGCGCCAGCCCGATCGGCAAGAAGCCCACGGCCGTGATCAGCGTGCCGGTGAGCATCGGCATCGCCGTGGCCTCGTAGGCAAAGGTCGCGGCGCGGGCCTTGTCGAAGCCCTCTTCGAGCTTCCTCACCATCATCTCGACCGCGATGATCGCGTCGTCGACCAGCAAGCCGAGCGCGATGATCAATGAGCCGAGCGAGATCTTGTGCAGGCCGACACCCGCGTAGAACATCACCACGAAGGTGATTGCCAGCACGAGCGGAATCGTGATCGCCACGACGAGGCCGGGCCGCCAGTCGAGCGAGAGCGGCTTGAAGTGCAGGCCGAGTGCCACGAAGCTCACCGCCAGCACGATCAGGATCGCCTCGACCAGCGTGCCCACGAACTCGTTTACCGAACCCGAGACCACCTTCGCCTGGTTCTGGAACTGGTGCAGCTCGAGCCCGGCGGGCAACTCGGAACGGATCTCGCCGCTCGCCCTCTCGAGCGCCCTGCCGAGTGCGATGATGTCGCCGCCCGGGGCCATCGAGACGCCGAGCGCGATCACCTCCTTGCCGCGGTCGCGAACCTTGTCCTGCGGCGGGTCGATCGTCGCGCGCTCGATGGTCGCGATGTCGCCCAGCTTGAACGCCGAACCGTTGGCGCGTATCGGGAACTGGCGCAGGTCGTCGAGCGAATTGAACTGGCCGGCCACGCGCACCTGGATCGAGTCGGTGGGCGCGGTGATCGTGCCGCCCGACTCCACCGCGTTCTGCTGGCCGAGCTGCGCCAGCACCTGCGTGAAGTCGAGACCCAGCTGGGCCAGGCGCTTCTGCGAAATCTCGACAAAAACCTTCTCGTCTTGCGCACCGAAGATCGCGACCTTGCGCACGTTCTTCACCTTGAGCAGCCGTTGGCGCACCTGGTCGGCATGATCTTTCAGCTCGGCGTAGCTGAAGCCATCGGCTGAGAGCGCGTAGATCGAGCCGTAGACGTCGCCGAATTCGTCGTTGAAGAACGGCCCGCTCACTCCCGCGGGCAATGTGCCGCGGATGTCGCCCAGCTTCTTGCGCACCGAGTACCAGATCTGCGGCATCTCCTTCGGCGGTGAGGAGTCCTGCACCTGGAACAGGATCAATGCTTCGCCCGGCTTTGAATAGCTGCGGATGCGGTCCGCGTACGGCACCTCCTGAAGCGTCTTCTCGAGCTTGTCGGTCACCTGCTCGGCCACCTGCTGCGCCGTGGCGCCGGGCCAGAACACACGGATCGCCATGGCGCGAAAGGTGAACGGCGGGTCTTCGTCCTGGCCGAGCTGGAAATAGGCGGCGACGCCGAGCACCAGCAACACGACGAGCAGGTAACGCGTGAGCGCGCGGTGCTCGAGCGCCCAACGCGAGATGTTGATGCCGCGAGCCGGGAGCTCTGCCGCGGGCGCTGCGAGAGTGGCGTCGTCCATCAGCGCGCCTTGGTGCTGGCCGGCAAAGCGGTGGCCGACGCAGCGGAGAGCGGCTGCTCGGGATCGGCGTAGAGGCGCACCTTCTGCCCCGGAGAGAGCACGTGCACGCCCGCCGTCACGACGCGATCGCCCGGTACGAGCCCGGCCGTCACGACGGCCTCGTTGCCATCGGCGGCAGCCACACGCACCGGCCGCGCCGACGTGCTCATCGAGCCGCTGTCGACGACCCACACGATCGTCTGGCCCTTCTCTTCTTTCAGCGACGAGAGCGGTACGCGGGCAATGCCGGCGAGCTTCGGGCCTTCGATGACCACCGTCGCGGTCTGGCCCAGGCGCAGCGTCGGCGTGCTGCCGGCACCGAGATCGGCCTTGACCTGGAAGGTGCGCGTGGCCGCATCGGCCGCCGCTGCGATCTCGCGGATGCGTGCCTCGACCTCGGGCTGGTTCGCGCCCCAGAAGCGCACGCGTACGACGTCTTTCCGCGCCGCGAGAGCCTGGATCATCGGCACCTTGTCTTCCGGCACCGAGAAGACCACGTCGCGGGGGCCGTCGTGCGCGAGCCGGAGCACCGGTGTGCCTGCTGCGACCACCATACCGGGCTCGACCTCGACCGCGGTGACCACCCCGGCAACGTCGGCCACCAGCGACGCATAGGTCGCCTGATTTCCCTGCACGCCCGACTGTGCACGCGCCTGCGTAAATTGCGCCTGTGCCACCTTGAGCGTGGTCTCACGCCGCTCGAGTTCGGCGTTGCTGATGAAGCCCTGGTCGCGCAGATCCTTGTAACGCTTGAAGTCGGCATCGGACTGGCGCAGGATGACTTCGGCGCTCGCGACGGCAGCCACCGCCACCTCCTGACCGAGGCGC
>Ga0209511_1002228_pt1 | contig 16162 bp, 11 predicted proteins | sample SSSSmetaG_FD_184141 | JGI IMG/M metagenome (GOLD analysis project Ga0209511, IMG submission 184141) | Glacier valley bacterial and archeal communities from Borup Fiord, Nunavut, Canada, to study Microbial Dark Matter (Phase II) - ​SSSS... | ecosystem: Environmental > Aquatic > Freshwater > Ice >...
TAAGCGCATTGTTTGTTGCGCTAAGTCAGGGTTAAATTGTGACGATGCCGGAAGACCTGATTGGGCAGTCGCTGGACAAATATGAGCTTGCTGAAGTGCTTGGTGAAGGCGGTACAGCAACGGTCTATCGAGCGCACCAACGCGATATACAGCGCGATGTCGCAATCAAGGTACTGCGGCTCAAGACAACGCAATCCGATGCTTTTGTGGAACGCTTCAAACGCGAAATTCGCACTATTGCTGCGCTGAATCATGCCCATATCCTCAAGCTGTTCGACTACGGCCAACGCGATGATCTGATCTACCTGGTTATGGAATTGATGGTGGGTGGCAGCCTGCATGGTCTGCTCGAAAACGGACCGCTACCGTTGGACACGATCAGCCGCTTGCTGGAACAGATTGCTTCAGCGTTAGATTACGCGCATGGCAAGGGCATTGTACACCGCGATCTGAAATCGCTGAACGTTTTGTTGGATGAAGCGCATAATGCCTTCCTCGCTGACTTTGGCATGGCGAAACTCGTCAACGAGATCGTCGAACTGACCCAAAGCGGCGCCATGATGGGCACCCCTACCCATATGTCCCCTGAACAATGGCGGGGCGAACCCGTCGATGCGCGAACTGATGTGTACGCACTGGGGGTGGTGCTGTACGAGATGTTGAGCGGGCGGGTGCCGTTCGATGCAACTACGGCGCACAGCATGATGCATATGCACCTGAACGAATTGCCACCGCCGATCCGTGAACTGCGCCCCGAAGTGCCGGATAGTGTTCAATCGGTGCTGGACGGCGCGCTCGACAAAGATCGAAACCAGCGCTTTCACAGTGCGGGCGAACTGGCGCTGGCTTTCAAGGCGGCGCTTCAGGGGGAACGCGCGTCGCTGCATACCACCATTCCCGACAATAACTTGCCGGTTGAGCGTGCGCCGGGCAGCCGTTCCAGCATCCAGCCGATACGCCGTTTCTACGTTTTTATTGCAGCGCCAGCGGATGTTGTGAACGAGTACAAAATCGCGCTGCAAGTGCTTGAACAATTGAATTACGACTCGGCCTTTCAGGGGCGCGCACGGCTGAACCCGGTGGGTTGGGATAAACCGGACAGCGCCTCACCGTTGATGAGAACTATGAACATCGATGAAGCTAATCAGCAAGGGTTGCAAAAGCCTTCGGAGTGCGACATCGTTGTTTTGATCCTCTGGTCGCGCATGGGCAGCCCGCTCGCGCCGAATACCGTTCAGCAGGAAGGCCACCCGTTTTTATCCAGCACCGAGTGGCAGTATGCTGATGCGATCCAGGCCGCTCGGCGCACCGACATGGTAATTTATCGGCGCAGTGAAGAACCGTTGATTCGGCTGCGCGACCCACAACGGGCTGAAAAAATCAACGACTATGAGCGAGTCGAAACCTTTATCGCAGGTTTGCGCGCTGCTCAAATCATTCGCAGCGCTAAGCCACCGGAGATTATCGAGTATACGACGCCCGATCATTTTCGCGAACAGTTTGGAGCACGCTTAAAAACGCTGGTTATTCAGCGGCTGACGGACTCGGCACAGGTGCCGCTTGTACACGGCACGGCTGAGGGGCGCGTGACACCGCTTGAAATCTGGCGCGGCTCGCCCTTTCCCGGTTTGCGCGCATTCACCGAAAAAGACGCGCCAATCTTCTTTGGGCGTGGCCGCGAAGTCGATGGGCTGATCGAGCGCTTCAGTACACTTGACTGCCGTTTCCTGGCCGTGATCGGCTCGTCTGGTTCAGGCAAATCGTCCCTGGTGTGGGCTGGCTTGCTGCCACGCTTGCAGAATAATGCGATCTCAAATGAACGCATGGGCAGCAAAGATTGGCTATGTGTAGCGTTCAGGCCAGGTAGTGCCAGTGCTAATAGTGACAGCAGCGTAAACGCGACGGATAACCCGTTTGAGGCGTTTGCAGAAGCGCTGCTTGAAATGCCTGCTTTGAAGCCGGAAAACGCTGTCTTTTACCCGCGCCACAAACGCGAACTCGTGGCAGAGCTGCAAAATCATCCCGGATCGCTGACCGAGTTTTGTAAAGTGATGCTGCGCAGCCAACCCGCTTGGGCCGACGTGCTGATCTTCATCGATCAATTTGAAGAGCTGTTCACACTGACCAGCGTGCAGTACCGCGCCGCATTCATCGATATGGTCGTCCAGGCGGCAAGCTCGCCGCGCATACGTTTTGTGATCACCTTACGGGCAGATTTCTATCATCGCTGCGTCGAATGGCCGGAACTGGCTGAACTATTGCAGCGCGGCTCGTACCCATTATCCGCGCCCAAGCTGAGCGCACTCTACGAAATGATCACGCGTCCGGCGCAGCGTGCCGCGCTGACGTTCGACCCTGGCCTTGTGGATCGCATCCTTGAAGATACGGGTACCGATCCCGGTGCACTGCCACTGATGGCCTTTGCGCTGAATGAGCTGTATAAAGTCTGTCAAAAAGACGGTCGCGTGATGACGTTTCAGGCGTATGAAGCGCTCGGTGGCGTACAAGCCGCGATTGGCAAGACAGCCGATACGCTGTTCACAACCTTCAGCCGCAGCGAACCAGATGCCGAACAGACGCTCATTCAAGTTTTTCGAGAATTGATCACGGTTGATGAACGCAGCACGATCACCCGTCGGCGTACACGGCTCAGCCGGGTGACCGAAACGGCTAGCGCGGCGCGGCTGGTCGAAGCCTTGACGCGCGAACGGCTGCTGGTGCAAAGCCAGGGGGAAGGGGCAGCAAGCGAACCGTTCGTGGAAGTTTCTCACGAGGCATTGCTGAGCAGTTGGCCGCGCCTGGTGCTGTTAATCGAGAACATGCAAGCCGATTTGCTGCTGCTGAGACAAGTGCAAATCGCAGCGCAGCAATGGGAATACAGTGGTCACGATGCGGCGTATCTGTGGCCGGAAGAACGCTTGAAACCCGTTGTTGCGATGCTGAGCCGCTCCGGGCGCAAGCTGGAAGCAAATGAGATAGCTTTCATTCGCCCGGAACTTGATCGGTTAGTCGAAGAACTGCATCACCCAACAACAGCGCACGTTCGGCGTGAGCAAATCGGCATCCGGCTGGTCGAGATCGGGGATACACGTCCGGGCGTGGGGCTGCGCGATGGGCTGCCGGATCCGGTATGGTGTGCGGTCGCGGGCGGCGTCGTTACGCTGTTGAATCGACGGGGTGACCCGATTCAGCAGTTCACGGTGCAGCCATTTCAGCTTGCTCGCTACCCGGTGACGTACGCTCAATATCGCGCCTTTCTGAGTGCGCCCGATGGTTACGCAAACGCCGAGTGGTGGCAAGGGCTGACACGTCACCAGGATGAAAGCGGACAGTATCGGGCGATTATCAACCATCCGGCGGATAACGTGTCGTGGTACGATTCGATGGGTTTTTGTCGCTGGTTGACATACCGACTCCGACAGGCCAACGTGATCGCGCCCGACAATGAAGCGCGTCTGCCTACTGAATGGGAATGGCAGCAGGCAGCTACGGGCGGCGACTCAGCGCGGGTCTATCCGTGGGGAACCCAATGGGACGCAGCGCTCGCTAATACGCTTGAAAGCGGACAGCGCCGGACTACTGCGGTCGGCGTGTATCCGCTGGGCGCTGCGCCAACCGGAGTCGAAGATATGAGCGGCAACGTGTGGGAATGGTGCATCAATACTTACGAATCACCCGCCCATAGCGATCCGCTGAGCAGTATGGCGCGCGCCGTGCGAGGGGGTGCCTGGGATGAGCCGCAAAGCCGCGTGCGGGTGATCTCGCGCTTCAGCTTCGAGCCGAATGAGCGCTTTAATAATGTTGGTTTTCGGGTAGCGTTGGCCGCACCGCTCGTTTATGAGTCCGCTGCACTATCATGATACCCCGCGAAGTGCTCAGCACCGCCGCGCTTCGTGTCGCCTGCCAGCGCTTCAGCGACGGCCAAATTGCGCCCGCTCTCGACAAATATACTGGCCCAACTTATATCGAGCGTGACGATATCAGCAGGGTATTGGATGCTTTCATGGAAGCCGATCAACCTGCGTTGGTGATCGCTGGTGATGTGGGCGTTGGCAAAACCAACCTGCTGGTTCATTTCTATCAGCATACTTTGCTCACTCAGCCTGATTTGCTTCCGCTGTGGTTCGATGGTGCTTCGCTGAGCACTGAGCGCAGCCTGGCGCGTACCATTCTGCTCGCCTGCAATCAATATGTCGCGCTTGACCCGATTCTTGCTGTTCAGTCAGAGGCAAACCGCGCGCTCAGCAACTTGTTGTACGATACCCTCAAGCGTGAAACCCTGGTGCTTGTGATCGATGGTGCCAATGAAAACGATCTGCCGATGGAAGTCTTTCGCGTCATTAACGACTTCATTGTGGAGTTTCCGGCGATCGATTATGTCAAGCTCATCGTGACCACGCGCCCTCAAATCTGGAAATATGCGCGTACCGGACGGCTGCGCAAACGCTATAAATCGCACAAATATTTTTCTAAACTGCCCGATGCTTTGAATCAAACGGCACTGCGCGTCGAAAACGATAGCTTTGTATTGACTCGCTATAACGATGCAGAATTGGCGACGGCTTTTGAGAAATACACCGCTTTCTACAACGTTGTCGATCCCGATCTGGCGCGACTGTCCGAGTCGCTGCGGCGCGTCATTCGGGAGCCGCTGCTTTTGCGGCTGACCTGCACTGCGCATCATCACAAACGCATTCCGCCGGATATGCAAGGCGACTCAATCGTCAGCCGCCTGATCAGCAGCATGGTTGACGACTCACAGGGCAGCTTGCGTGCGGTCGATCTGGCGTTCCTTCGGCGCTGGCTCATGCCACAGTTCTTTCCACCCGCCGCGCCGCCCGTCGCTCGGCTAACACGCGAAATGTTGAAGCACGCAGCGCTTGACAGTGGCACGTTGGACGATCAGGTGATGCAGGTGATCCGGGCTGGCGATTACGATCTGGTCGATTCGTCAGTGCAGCGGCTGATCAGGAGCGGTTGGCTGCTGTTGAAAACCTCGCTCGATGACTACGAATTGCGGTTTTGCTATGAATATTTCTACGATGATTTCGGCGGCAGCTATCTGATGGATCAGTATCAACGCAGTGCGGAGCGGGTCGCCTGGTTTGACAAGCTCATCACGGATAGTCAATCGGCGGCGTTTTTATGGGGTGCGCTGCGTACCTTCATCATTAATCTACTCAAAAATGGCGAGTATGATTTCATTGCGTGGCTGGGCAACACAACAAACCTGTACCAATATGAATTGGTGCGTGATGTGCTGACCGACTATTATCAATATTACCCGGCTTATCGCGCTGGCTTGCATCGACTGCTGCTGAGTTGGTTGGCGGAAGCGAGCGGCCAATCACCGACCTTTGCCGTCAGCATTGCCGCCAGCGTGAGCGCTGCCAACCCGCTTCAGGCCGAAGATATTCTGCTGCGAATGATGATCCACCCGGATGAACCGATCCGGCTGCTGTTCATCCAAAATGTGTACAAGCTGTGGCACACCGATCCGGTGTTGACTACTCGCTTTTTGAAGCATCTGGCAAATCGGATTACGCTGCTCAGGATGGCCTCCAATCTTGATCTGTTAGAGACGCTGGTGCGCGTCTCCTTGATGCTGGCGCTCAACGATTACGTCGAAAATGGCGCAGCGGCGCAAAGCCCCGTGGTGCTGCAAGGAATTTGGACGCCGATCATTCAGCGGCTGCTGTTGGTCAGCGATATTGGTGTTGTTGAAAGCCTGATGAAACGAGTGCGGACGCAGTTACTGCGCTTTCTGGGTGATCAGGGCGTGAAGATGCTGCGGAATACCGAACGCGAAGGTTTCAGCTTCAGTTTCCGGGATGCAATGGCCTATTTCCCGGCGGATGATCACAAAAAGCAAATCCTGATGCGCATCATTCCCCATCTTCACGCTGCCGCCGAACCACTTTCAGAGTCGGTCGAAGCGCTGACAGATTTCATGGAGAGTTTGGCGCGGCAAGGCGACGACAATCTGGTGATTGTGTTCTGTGCGCTAACCGCGCTCATCGCCCATATGCACCACGATCCGCTGCGAACGGCACGCGCGATTGAGGGCTTTCTCGATAAGTTGCACGACCTGTACCCACCGACGACGACCGTTAGTCAGCCCACGGCCACGATCTGGTATCTGCTGGCGACTTATCCATTCTTGAATTTGCGTTTTGAGCAGTTCGACATGGCGCTCACCCGTGAGCTGCTGAATATATCGATTCGGCTGGTCTATAACCGCGAGTTTCGCTATCGCAATCGCTGGCGGTTCAGCTGCGGAGATGTGCTGCGCGTCAATGGCATCGGGGAATTGTTGTACGGCTACCATTTCGACATTCCAAAGGCCGGACGCGAGGCGTTGGAAAAGTTGATTCGTTTCAATCTCGAACAAAACGATCACGAACAAATTATCTGGACGCCCTATTCGATTGCGGTAGGCATGAACCGTTACCATGTGCCCAACGCAGGCGTTCAAGCTTTCTATGATTTCATCCAACTGTTGTGGGCGGAAGGCTATTTCGAGAAACTCACGCCCGAACAGGATCATCAGTTTTGGGTGAAAGCAGCCGACGATCTGATCGAATATGCGGGCAAGTACCCCGAACATTTACGGGATATGGTCGAAGTCTTCGAGAAAGACGATCTTCCACAATATTTCAGGGATCGGCTGCTGCGTGCCAGCCAGACGATTGACGTTCAGGCGAGCGTGAACAGCAGTTTAGGGGAAGCGATTACCTGGACGATTGGGCGTTCATTAGCCGACCGCGAAAGCCCTTTTGCCCGTAATATTGTGGTCTATTTCTTTGAGCGGTTGAGTATCGTGCCCAGTGCCAAAGATTTGTTTTACGATTTGTTTGCCCATATCGGAGAGCTGTTGTACGGTGAAAAGACGCTCTTCCTAAATCGCTAGACTTCCTGATCAGAGGGTTGCGGACACAGCAGGCCGTGTCCCTACAGGCAATCCGGCGCGCGGTAGGGAGTGGTCTGCCACGCTCGCTGCCCCTATTGAATTCTACAGATTGCCCCGGCCTGAAGACCGTGGCTCATACAGAAGAAAAACAGAAAAAAGCGCATTGCTTCTGTATGAGTGCGCTGGCTTTAGCTCCGCGCATTATAGCACCCCTACGCAGCACAATTGCACTGGGAATCGTCGGGGCAGGCGGTATTGGGCAAGATATTAAAAACGCAATTAATCTGCTCAACTTTCCACATTTGGGTGTTCTGATTTTGATTGTCGTGGTCATGGTCACGATCGTGGATCAGTTGAGCAATCGACTTCGACAAAGTTTGTGCCAACGAGCATAAGCGCCATCGTGTTTAGCTCAACCCCACTCCTCTGGATCTGTGTCAGGCTAAAGGCTTCGATGCGGTCGAGCCGGATAACATCGATGGCTATGCGACCGATACAGGTTTTCCGCTGACCGCAGACGATCAACTCAGCTTCAATCGCTGGATCGCCCAGGAGGCGCATAAGCGCGGATTGTCGATCGGACTGAAAAATGACAGTGAACAGGTCTCCGATTTGCTATCCAGCTTTGATTGGGCACTGACTGAAGATTGTTTTCAGCAAGGCTGGTGCGATCAGGTCATGCCCTTTATCCAAGATGGAAAAGCCGTCTTTGCCACCGAATATACCGACACCGGAATTAAATTTGACGCCTTTTGCTCTTTGGCGCAGAGGATGAAATTCAGCCTTATCCTCAAGAATCGTGCGCTGGATGCGTTTCGTAAGGGTTGTCAGTAGCTCCTTGGCAGCAAGTGACGTCGCCTTGCGCGCTAGTGCTATTGCAGCTTCCGAGACATCTACGCCAATTACTTTGCTGAAATGCTGCGCGAAAAAACGTGTTTGTCGGCCATTGCTACAGCCTATATCCAATCGAGTTCATGCGGCGTACCAACATGCTGCACAGAACGCCCCTTTTGTGCAGCATAATAATACGGTGATTGTTAGTCGAAAGTAACTACTTTGACAAAATCACATTCAAGACTCAGATCGAACAGCGCCCCATCATGCTGCTCGAAATAGGCCAGCCCCTGTCCGCTCATGGGTGGTGAATGTGAGGCCGCCGAGCGTGTGCGCTCGGCGTTTTTTGTGGGTCGGTTTGGCTAGCGATATCGGTCACAGCGTTTGTGGCAGTGCTCATTCAGATTCGAATGGGATAGCTGGAAATCCACCACCGAACGGCACATCAGGACGCGCATAATCACCCATTAAGGCGCGTCGCAACGGGGTAGTGCGCTCTAAGAACGCCGGATCGGTCGCGTCACGATCCGAGCGGCGCAGCCACGGCGGGCTGAAAATGTAGTGCATGTTATAACGGTCGAAATCCCGGTCGTTGGGCATCGGGGAGTGATAAACTCCGTTGTGGAAGATCAGCACGCTGCCCGGTTTGGCACACACGATCTGCTGTACGGGGCACGCGTAGACCTGCTCGTGTACCGCGTCCGGGAGCGATAAGCGGCTGCGGTGGCTGCCAGGGATCAGCATCATGTTACCCATCAGCGGTTGCGACTGGTCGGTAAGATTGTAGCTCACCCGAAGCTGCAAGAGCGGCACTGGATAGCCGAGATCTTTGAAATCAAACGCGGCTGAGCCATCTTGGTGCCAGCCGACACTTTGCGATTTGGCAGGCTGGACGGTACACCAGGCCGCTTGCAGAACGAACCGCTCACCAAGCAGTGCCCGTATCTTAGGCAGCACTGCAGGGTGATCGATCAGCGCTTCCAGGGCAGGCTCGTACTCAAAACCCTTGCCGATTTGATTCAGCTTGCCTTGCAGTTTTCCGGCGTGCAGCCGCTTGGCCGCATCAAGTGCTTCCGCGACCTCTGCCGGGCTGAGCACGTCCTCAATTACGATGTAACCGAAGCACTCGAATATGAACAAATCCATGTCAGTCATTGTGCCCGCTTTAACGAGCGGAAGGGTTGTCGATTCCATGAAAATAACCTCTTTCTAGCCTTTAATGGCGAAGCCTTGCACGCCTTCTACGAAATAACGCTGCATGATAAACACGACGACTTGTATATTGGGATCGACAGTTATCACACGGAGCGCAACGCCTCCGCCCATACTGTACCCCATAACCCAATTATTGCCGGGTTCGCGGATTGCAGTGAACCGGGTTGGCTGCCTTGCGCGCGCACAATCGCGATTAAATTCAGGACATCGACTGCAAAACCGACCCGCAGCAAATTTGACCCCTTATCAGAAGGGCCGTTCCAAAACTGATGGCCCGAAAAAATATCCAGCGGGTTATCTTCGCAAGACCGCCTGTATTCGATCAGGCGGCTTCACTGTGAAAATAGAATCGGAGCATCTATTGTGCGTAACTGATTCGGTAGATCGCGCCTGCCAGATCATCGGATACTAACAAAGCGCCGTCAGGCATGACTTGAACATCAACAGGCCGTCCCCAGGCAGATGTCCCTTGCAGCCAACCGTCTGCGAACGGCGCATAGGAAATTGCTTTGCCGCTGCTATCGAGTGTGACCAGCGTTATGCGGTAACCATCCGGGATGCTGCGCGCCGCTGAACCATGCTCTGCGATAAACACCTGATTCTGATACGCCGTCGGGAACATCGTTCCAGTGTAAAAACGCATTCCAAGCGCGGCAACATGCGGTCCCAACTGCTGCACAGGCGCGGTGAACTCGCTGCAACTGTGCCCTGCGCCGTACTGTGGATCAACAAGCGTGCCGCCGTGACAATACGGAAAGCCGAAATTCATCCCGGCTTGGCTGGCCTGATTCAGCTCATCGGGCGGAATGTTGTCGCCAAGCGTATCGATCCCATTGTCAGTAAACCATAACGTTCCTGTGCCCGGCTGCCAATCGAACCCGACCGTGTTACGAATACCCTTAGCAAATAGCTCCAAGCCGCTTCCGTCGGGATTCATCCGCATGATCGTTCCATAAATGCTGCCGTTCATCTGGCAGATATTGCATGGCGCGCCGAGCGGCACATAGAGCTTGCCATCCGGACCAAATTTGATGAATTTCCAGCCATGCAGCGCCTCAACCGGAAAACTGGCATTGACGACCACAGCACGTGGTGGGTTCGTCAGACGTGCTTCGATATTGTCGAAACGGATGATCCGCGTTTGTTCGGCCACATACAGCGACCCGTCACGAAAAGCCACGCCGTTCGGTTGATTCAATCCGCTGGCGATGACATGCACTTGTGTTGCACCTGCCGTTCCAGTGATCGCATACACTTTGCCCGCCTGTCGTGATCCCACAAAAAGCGTGCCTTGATCGCCTAATGTCATAGAGCGGGCATCGGGGACATTATTTGCGTAAACCTCGATTTTGAATCCAGCAGGCAGTGTGATGCCATTCAGGAGTAGATTGGCTTGCGCATGGGTTATCTGTTGTGCGGGTAGGCATACTGCCATCAGCAGCAGCATCCCGATCAGTGAACGTTTCAAGGATTTATTCCCCTTTTATACAGATGATTGCTTTTACCATTTCCTGGCAATTCTCAGACCATTGGCGAACGACGAAAGGTTCGCCGCTCGTCGTTCAATTCACTTACCCAGGTGAGCGCTCGGAAACGTGCGAGGCTGCAACTGGAGAACGTTCGACAGCGTTGACCTTAGCCAGCGCGGGAGGTAGTAGGTCGCGGCTAAGGCGAGAATGCCTGCCAGCGCCAGAATACCTGGTGCGAGCAAGGGCGCTGCGCCACTGAGTGCTGTAAGAAGTGCATCGGTGGCCGTACTGTTCGGACGTATGTCTTTTGCGAACGCATAGTTGGTCGATAGATGCAGGTAGCCGCCTAGCAAACTTCCGAGCACCAGCATCGCCATGATGATCCGCATGACCCAGATGGTTCGACGTCCTGGGCGGAACTGCACCATCAGTACGCTCGAGAAGCCGACGATACACAACGCGAACGGAATGAGCTGATCGGTCTCTTTATAGTGCTTTGCCAGCACGAGTTCAGCCATTGTGCCCAGACAGAGTAGTTCTACGATAATCAGCAGAAAACGTCGTAAGCGCCGTTCAACCGTGTTGTCGGCAACCTTGCTTCCTGGCTGATTGACTATATCCACGGCCATTTTATTTTGTCTCCATAGCGTCTTTACACGGGCAGGTGGGTTGCGTATACGTCAGTGCTGCTCCGTTCATTGCGATACCGCTGTAGCCGGAGGGGTACTGAAGCTTGGACGACCAGCGCCACTGCCTGGAGGGGGTTCACCTGGACCACCATTCGGGGGCGGCCCACCGCCCGGTCCACCGTTAGACTCGACGGAGGGCGTGCTCAAATCCACACCCATATTGACGTTGCTTACAAAGCCATCAGCGTCTTTAGTCAGGGTCAACAACATTAATGAACCAACGTCATCGCCTGTCGCATCCTGACCCGTGTAGACCATATCCGTCAGGTTGGTTGTGTCGCGTTTGCCGTTTGTGTTATACGGCGCTTGCGCTTGAACCGAGTCGTTGAGGGCATCGTCGAAAAACAACTGTGAATTAAATGCATAATTCGACGTTCCATCTGCCGCGAATGTGCGGACTTTGACGTGAATATGCACCGTTCGGCCTCGATACCAGCCCGGATAAATCGTGGTAAAGGTGACTGAACCGCTGTCATCCGTGACCTGATAGCCGCGCAGGAATTTTTTGCCCTGCGTATTGTTAGCTGATTCGTCGGAGTACGATCCAGCAGCATCACAGTGCCAAATATCGATTTGGGCATTCTTCAACGGCGCACAGGTGCTCCCATTGACGCTGTAAACCTTGATCGTCAAACGCAGCGGCACCCCTGGCTTGACGGAGTTATCCGTCGGATCGGTACGAATATCGACCCGTTTAAGCATCTCATCAACGAAATAAGGCCCCTCCGTCATTGACGGTGACGCGATGCACGCAAGCGCAGTTGGCGCGATAGTTGCCGCTGCTGTGGGCGCAGCGGCCTCGGCCAGATTTAACCCGCCAACGAAACGCTCGCCAAATGTGACGAGACCGAGTGCGGGCGCTAATGCGGACAATCGCCAAAGAAACGTTCGGCGCGTGATGTGATTGGATTTATCTGTCATGATTGCTCCGATGTGACTGTGTTCAGGTTGAATAGGGCGAAGGATTGCGCAGCGACTGCGCTTGTGGCGGCGAGCGTTGGCACCGCCGTTGATGCGGCGGTTGGCGCTGCTGTCGGTGCCATCGACGGATCATCCCCTTCGAGATAGTACCAGGCCAGCGACACTTGATCGGCATTTAACAGCGTGCCGAGTTTGGTCAGGAACGCATCGTTGGTTTTGTATGGACGCCCAGCAATCAAATTTGCTGCGATTTGATCGGTCACGCCGGGAATTTGCTTGAGTGTTTCAGCGTCCGATGCATCGACCTGAACAGGCACATAGACGTACTTTTCATAGCCTGCAATCGTTGCGGCGTCCAGGTATTTACCGATTTCTTTACGAAATTGGACAATGCTCACCCGCGGGCGGTACTCCGCAAATTCGCGAGTCATTGAATTGGCGATACCAGGGATGGATAGAATTTGCTCCGACGTGACCGTATTCAGGTTGAGCAGCGTGAATTTCTGAACGGCAGAGGTAGCCGTCATTGTCGCGCTCGGTGTCGTTTGCTGTAACACGCCGCGTGCTTGTAACTGACCAGATGCGCTCGCAAAGATCATCAGCATGGCACCAACAATGGTCGTGAGGAACAGCTTCTTCATGGTAATGTACTCCCTTATCCCTTATATCAATCACTCCAGAATAGGAGTGTGCGTTACAAAGGTCAGTGTACGACTCGTTCGTGCTTTGGAAAACCTGCACTACGAAGTGCGGTCGTCGTTCGATGGCGTCTCCGGGCTGGAAATGGTGCTAACCCGTCAACCCGATTTGGTTATTCTGGACATTATGCTGCCCAAAATGGATGGCTGGCAAGTATGCAAAGCTATCCGCGCAACGAGCGTTGTCCCTATCCTGATGCTTACCGCCTTGAACGAAGAAGTGGATCGCATTGTAGGTCTGGAACTGGGCGCTGACGACTACCTGACCAAGCCGTTCAGCACGCGAGAATTGCTGGCACACATCAAAGCGCTGCTGCGCCGGGTCGAGTTCGACACTGCGCGCATGAATCAAAAAAACATCGTCGTTATCAACGACCTGACAATCGATCTGGATCACCGACAAGTCTTCAAAAATGAGCGTGAACTGAGTCTGCGCTACAAAGAATTTGAACTGTTGAGCTTACTCGTCAGCAATGCAGGTGAGGTTGTTACGCGCGCCGAGATATTCGACAAAGTTTGGGGGACGGACTGGTTAGGCGATATGCGCACGCTGGATGTCCATATTCGCTGGCTGCGTGAAAAGCTGGAAGATGATCCGAGCCAACCCAAATATATTCAGACCGTGCGCAGCGTCGGCTATCGCATTGTCATTGGAACGCGCCAGTAATGGAAAGGCTTTAGTGCAATGCGCATCCGAACCCGGCTGCTTGTGGCTTACATGGGAATCATTCTGGTTGGTTTTTCGGGACTGGCGGTGATCGCGGGCGGGCAAATCACAGCCGCAGTCCGCGCCGATTACGAGCAGCGCCTTCAAAACGAAATACGCCTTGTCGCACAAGGGATCAGCTCGTCGGTTGATGCTGCTCATATCGCGCAGTCGGGCGATAGCGAAGTTGCGGCACGACTAACAGATTTTGAACATCAAACCGGCGGTAAGCTGACCTTGTACCTGCCGGAAGCGCCGCCCCGCTTCCCCGACGGACCCCCTCGACCTGATGCCAGTGGTGGTTTCGGTGGGGGGTCATTCTCCAATATGCCAGAGTTAGAAACTGCCGCACACGGTGGCACTGTGATGGTTCAGCGGAATAATGCGGCTGGCGAAAGCACGCTCTACACTGCGTCAACTGTGTCTTATAACAATCAAATCAAAGGATTAATTCAGCTTGCAGTGCCTGCCCAAAACTTACAAGACATCGCGCTTCAACGCTGGACGGTACTGGGCATCGGTTTCGCGCTCTTAACAAGTCTGGCGTTATTGGCGGCACTGATCTTATCACGCTCGATCATTACGCCATTAGACAAGCTCCGCGAATCAGCGATGCGCTTGTCGCAAGGCGATTTCTCGCACCGGGTGACCTTGATCCGCGCCGATGAGATCGGGGATGTTGCCAGTGCATTTAACGAAATGGCCGCGCAAGTGCAGAGCATGTTGGAAGAGCAGCGTGCGTTTGCCAGCAACACGTCGCATGAGCTGCTGACCCCCCTCACGGCAATCCGACTGCGCACCGAGTCGCTCCGCAGCGATACAAGCCTGGGCGACATCATCACACGGCAATATATTGAAGAAATTGACGATGAAATCGTTGGTTTGGCTGATTTAGTGCAAGAACTGACCCTTTTATCTCGGTTTGATGCGGGCCGGGCCGAGATTGGTCATGACCAGATTGATATGACACGCCTGGCGAGCACGCTTCATCAGCAATTCCTGGTGCGATGTAACGCAAAATCGATTGAGTTTTGCCTTACTGTGCCGGATCAGCAGATCCTTGTCACTGCGAGCCTCAGTCATCTCACCATTGTCTTTCGGAATCTATTAGATAACGCGCTTAAATACACATCGAGCGGCGGCAAAATCATCTGGAGGATTGAAGAAGCGGAATGTGGTATATGCCACACGATTCAAGATAACGGCCAGGGCATTTCGCAAGAACATTTGCCGCATGTGTATGAGCGATTTTATCGGGCAGACAAGGCGCGTTCCCGTGATATTCCGGGCAGCGGACTTGGTTTGGCGCTCGTAAAATCGATCACCGACATTTATTGTGCTCATGTTACCATTCAAAGTGAAGGTGCTGGCAAGGGTACGACCGTTACGCTGTGTTGGCCTCATTCACAAAATACGGTTCACAACAACGCCAGGTCGCAGAACCGCTTCCCTACCCGACCGCTTAGCATTGTGCCAGCGCCTAGCCAATCTGATCCATAAAAAGAGTAGGGCTTAACGTGAGTACAGCCTGAGTCCCTTCGCCGGGAATACCACTACTGTGGAGCGCCAAAGTGCCACCATATGAAGCGGCAATTGCCGTAACCAGTGACAAGCCTAAGCCAGTACCGACAACGCTTCGCGTATGGGCGCGATCGACACGAAAGAAGCGTTCGCAGACACGCGAGAGGTCGTTGGATGGAATCCCTAATCCTGTATTACGCACCTCGATTACCAACTTGCAGTCTGTTGGGTGCCAAACCGCCACGAGGATGATCTGACCGTCTTCTAGCGTATATTTCACAGCATTGTCGAGCACATTACCGACCATAAGTCGTAGATGACTGGCTTGGATATACAGGTCTGGGATACTCGAAGCAATTTGGACTTGCATTTGCTGGTGCTTGATCGCACTGCGAGAACGATATGCCACGGCAACTGACTTCAGCTCATCAATCACATTGATCGGCTCAACGGGCGGCTTGAAGCTCTCTCCTTCGATTTGGGACAATTGCAACAATTCTTCGACCAGGTGACCAAGCCGAACAGACTCAGCATCGATTTCTGCTGCGTAGTCTCGCGCATCCTGGTCAACTACTGCACCCGACGCAATGGCCTCAGCATGTAACCGAATGACGGCGAGCGGCGCACGCAGTTCATGCGAAGCATTAGCGACAAACTCGCGCTGCCGCTCCAACATCCCTTCGATTTGTATCGCCATCTCGTTGAAGGTGCGCTCAAGGGTAGCAATCTCCCGGTTCGTCTTCGAAAGATGGGCGCGCACGCCAAGTTGACCGTTTGCCATTTGCGCTGCAACGTTCGTAACCGCTGTCAATGGACGGGAAACGCGCTGTGAAAGCTGCCAACCGGCCAAGCACGCGCCCACTATCGCCGCTAATGCTGCTGCTATCAGGGTGAGCCAATGTAATCGCAATTCTGTCTGTACAGGGGCAAGCGAGGCGGCGGCCCATAATACACCGATCACCGGCTGGTCGTGGAGCAGCGGCACCGCAATGTAGAGTCTATTCTCTCGAAACGCTGTAGCGATTGTTCCTTGCTCGGCGGTGGCAACTTCCGTGGCATCCGTAATTTGGAAGGGATGTGTGCTGCTTTTGCGGTGGAGGGCGGTGTCAATGCCGCTGTCTTTGAACTTTACGTGCAGCGTGTTCTATTCCCTGAACTACACCGAGGCGACATCTTGGTACTCGACCATCTGGCCGTTC
>Ga0209511_1002229_pt1 | contig 16158 bp, 18 predicted proteins | sample SSSSmetaG_FD_184141 | JGI IMG/M metagenome (GOLD analysis project Ga0209511, IMG submission 184141) | Glacier valley bacterial and archeal communities from Borup Fiord, Nunavut, Canada, to study Microbial Dark Matter (Phase II) - ​SSSS... | ecosystem: Environmental > Aquatic > Freshwater > Ice >...
ATCCCATGACCCCTGCCACGCTCACCCTGCAAGCAGCCCTGGCGCAGCAGCTGGCCGACGCGCTGCCCGCCGACCAAACCTGGGAACACGCCCTGGTGAACTACGAGCTGGGCGAGGAGCTGCCCGACGAGGGTGGCCCCCAAGCCAGCTATCTCGCTTTCTACCTAGTGCGGGCGGCGGGCAACGTGCTGGTGGTAGAAGAGTTGCGGCCCTTGCCGGCCGACATGCACTACTTCTTTCAGGACCTGCGCCGGGCGATGGCGACCGACGAACCGGCTCGCCGCTGGGGCACGGCCGAGCTGACGCTCTCCGGCGACGGCCGCTACCGACTCACCTTCGACTACAACCCGCCCAAGCGCCTCAACGGCATCCTCGACGAGGATTCTTACGACCGCTTCCGCGCCGACCGCTACCTAGCCGCCTACGCGACCGGCCGCGGCTAAAACCGGCGTGGCCGTCAGTCGGCCACATACGTCGGGGCCGCCTGCTGGTCTGGGGCACCGAAGACCCAGGCGTAAGCCCAGGCGCGAATGAGCGGCGGGCCGCTCGACGCGCCGGCCACCACCGCATCTGAGGCCGCGCCCGCCCGCCGCCTGCTCGACCTCTGGCCCGCCTGAGTGCCGCCCCATTCGCGCCGCCCTAACCCCCTCCACGCCATGCTCCTGACCCTTTCCGACTTGTTTTTCCCCGTCAGCCTCGCCGCGTTCCTGCTGGGGCTGGGGGGCTGGTTTTTGTGGTGTGAAAGCCGGCCCTGGCGCGGGCAGCTCTACCTGCGCCGCCATGGCCGGGTCGCGCTGGCCACCGTGCTGCGCATCGAGCTGGACTACGATTGTATGGCCGGCGACCGGTTGCACCTGCGCTTCACCACCGCCGCCGCCGGCGCGGCCGAGGCCCCGGTGGCGGCCACCACCTGCGCCGCGCCCGGCACCTACGCCGTGGGCGACCAGCTCACCATGCGCTACGACCCGCGCGACCCTCAGCGCTGCCTGACCACGGTCGAGCTGTTCGACATCGGCCACCTGCGCGGGCTGCTTTTCTACGCGGGCGCTGTGCTCTACTGCCTGCTGATATGCTTCCCGGCCTGGTTCGGCATCCGGCCCGGGGGGCATGGCGACGGCATGGCGACGCTTTACTTCTGCTTATTTCTGGCTCCCAGCTTCCTCGTTCGATGAAAAACCTGCTCCCTTCCCGCGCCGGCCGCGCCGCGCTGGCCCTATTGCTGCTCGCTACGCCGCTGCTTACCCGCGCCCAGGTAGGCATCGGCACGAGCGCGCCCGACCCCAAAGCCGCGCTCGACGTGCGCGCCACCAACAAGGGCGTGCTCGTGCCCCGCCTGAGCGCCGCCCAGCGCACGGGCATCGCCGCCCCGCCCCAGGGGCTGCTCGTCTATCAGACCGATGCCCCCGAAGGCTTCTACTACTTCGGGGCCGGGGCCTGGGTGTACCTCAACCCTAACCCCGGCGGGGCGGGCGATAATTTGGGCAACCACCTTGCCACCCAGCCCCTGAACCTGCAAGCCAACCCGCTCTTGGGCAGCGGCAGCAGCGTGGGGGCGGCCGTGGGCCTGGGCGTGCGCGCCGACGGTGGCTTGAACCTGGCCCAAAACACGGCCGGCTTCAACCTGCTCGTCGGCTACCAGGCCGGGGCCGCCGTCACGGGCACACAGAACCAGTTCGTGGGTTATCAAAGCGGGCAGGCCACGACCAGCGGCAGCAACAACCTGTTTGAGGGCTTGCGTAGCGGCTACTCGAACACGAGCGGTACCAACAACCTGTTCCTAGGCATCCAAAGCGGCTTTAGCAACGTCACCGGCTCTGCCAACCTGTTTCTGGGCGTGAACAGCGGCTACGCTAACACGAGCGGCACCGACAACTTGTTTCTGGGCCTCGAAGCGGGGCGCTATAACACGAGCGGCGGCTTCAACCTGTTTGCCGGCTCGGCCAACCTGTTTCTGGCGTGAACAGCGGCTACGCTAACACGAGCGGCACCGACAACTTGTTTCTGGGCCTCGAAGCGGGGCGCTATAACACGAGCGGCGGCTTCAACCTGTTTGCCGGCTCGGCCAGCGGCCAGGGCAACACGAGCGGGGCCTACAACGTGATGCTGGGCTACGTGAGCGGCCAGAACGCGGCCACCGGCACGGCCAACACGTTCGTGGGCGCGGCCAGCGGGCAGGCCAACACCAGCGGCAGCACGAACGTGTTCAGCGGCTTTCAGGCCGGCTACCGCAACACCACGGCCGACAACAACGTGTTCAGCGGCAACGCGGCCGGCAGCGGCACGACCACCGGCGGGGGCAACGTGTTCAGCGGGGCCGGCGCGGGCCAGGCCAACGTAACGGGCACCTTCAACACGGCCCTGGGCTATGGCAGTAACCTGAGCACGGCCAACCTGACCAACGCCACGGCCGTGGGGGCCAATGCGCTCGTGAGCCAGAGCAACGCCCTCGTGCTCGGCAACGGGGCCAGCGTGGGCATCGGCACGAGCACGCCGAGCCAAAAGCTGGAAGTGGCCGGCCAGGTGTTCAGCAGCAGCGGCGGCTTTCGCTTCCCCGACAACTCGGTGCAAACCACGGCCGCCACGGGCGGGGCAGCCTTGACGGCCGGCAACGGCCTGACCCTGACCGGCACCACCCTGACCCTGGGTGGGACGCTGACCCAGCCCACTGGCCTCAACCTGGCCGGCAACGCGCTCACGCTCAACGGCGGCCGGGTGGGGCTGGGTACCTCGGCCCCGGGTACGACGCTGGAAGTCGGCACCGGCGACCTGCTGGTGAGCGGCGGTTTTCAAACCCCGGCCGCCCCGCAGGGGGCGCACATGCAGTGGAACCGCTCGGGGGGCGACGGCGAAACCTGGCTCATCAATAGCCCTGGCTTCGGGGGCAACCCCGGCCTGCGCTTCGGCGGCGTACTCACCAACAACGGGACGAGCGTGACGGAGTGGGCCCGGTTTAGCAACTCCGGCAACTTCGGCATCGGCACGGCCGCGCCTGGCCAGAAGCTGGAAGTGGCCGGCCAGATTTACTCCAATACCGGCGGCTTTCGGTTTCCCGACGGCACGGTACAAACCACAGCGGCCGGGGCGGGCGGGAGCGACAACCTGGGCGATGCCGTGGCCCGCTCACAAGTCAATCTACAGGGCTTTGGGCTGATTGGCAGCGGTGCCGCGCTGCCGGCCGGGGTGGTGGGGGTAGGGGTGCGGGCTGACGGCGGGCTGAACCTGGGCCAGAATACCTTCGGCGGTAATGTTTTTATCGGCTATCAAGCTGGGCAGTCCATAACGCCCAACATTAACAGTACCGGGGGCTTGGCCAACCAGTTTATCGGTTACCAAAGCGGCCAGGCCAATACGACCGGCAGCAACAACCAGTTCAGCGGCTACCAAAGTGGTTTCACCAACATGACCGGCAGCTACAACCACTTCAGCGGGCCTCAGAGTGGTTATAAAAACACGATAGGCAGCTACAATACCTTCAGCGGTAATGACAGCGGCTTCGCTAATACGACCGGCATCAATAACACCTTTAGCGGGGCCAGCAGCGGCTTCAATAGCCAGAGCGGCGACAACAACGTGTTTGAGGGGGCCGCCAGCGGCTACGGCAACACGGCGGGCAGCGCCAACACCTTCTGCGGTACGCAAAGCGGCGCCAACAACGTGACGGGCGGCAACAACGTGGCGCTGGGCTTCCAGAGCGGCCCGACCAGCGGCAACCTCTTCAACACGATGGCCCTGGGCAACTACACGCAGGTGGACGTGAGCAACAAAATCCGCCTGGGCAATTCTAGCATTCAGGTTATCGAGGGCCAGGTGCCCTTCTCCAACCCCTCCGATGCCCGCTTTAAGTACGACGTGCAAGCTAACGTGCCCGGCCTAGCCTTCATCGGTCAGCTCTGGCCCGTTACCTACCGCTTCGACGGGGCCAAACTCGATGCCTACGGCCGCACCGGGCAGTTGCCAGCCGGCTTCACCAAGGACCCCGCCGCGCGGGTGCAGTCGGGCTTTCTGGCCCAGCAGGTCGAGCAGGCCGCCCAGGCCGTGGGCTATGCCTTCGACGGCTTGCACGCCCCGGCCAACGCCCGCGACCACTACTCGCTCAGCTACGCCCAGTTCGTGGTGCCGCTCGTGCGGGCCGTGCAGGAGCAACAGGTTCAGATAGAGACGCTGCAAGCCCAGCACCGCGCCGACGAGGCCGCCCGCAGCGCCGACCACGCCGCCCTGCTCGACGTGCAGGCCCAGGTGGCGCGCCTGCTCGGCGAAGCGGGGCCACGGGCCGAAGTGGGGGCCGGGCACTAGCGTCGCCGACCAGCGCGGCCGCCTGGCCGGGGTAGGTGCCGGGCTGGTCGCGGCGGGCAGCTCCCAGGTCCGGGTACGAGGCGGGGGGCAACCAGCCGGCTCCACGCCGGTAGCCCGCCGCTTCCCTTTGCTGCCATAAGTTGTCCCCAGCTATAAGCAAGAATTGCAGTAGCCATCCTCAAGTCATTCACTTAACCCCCTCCCCCATGCGACCCTTTGCCCAACTCCTCCGCGCCAAAGCGCGCCGCTGGCTCGCCGCCGGCTGCACCGTGCTAACCCTCAGCCCCGCCCTGGCGGCGCGGGCCGCCGCGCTTCCACCCAGCGGGAAGCTCGTCGTGCGGCTGCCCACCACCAAACCGACCGACCGGAATCATCTCCTCGCGTACCGGCTAACGGCCGTGCTGTTGCCCGGCTTCGCCAGCAAGATTAACGACCAGCTGAGCTTGCCTCGCAACGTGGTGCTGACCCTGAGCGATTCGGAAGAGCCGAACGCTTACTACTCGGAAAGGACGCATAGCATCACCCTCAACTATGGCCTGGTGCTCTACACGATGACCCAGGTGCACGAGGGTGGGGCGCGAGGGGCCGACAGCGGCGACGAGGCTATCCAGAGCGGGGTGGGGGTGCTGCTATTCGTGCTCTACCACGAGCTGGGCCATTGCCTGATTCAGGAGTGCAACCTGCCCGTGCCCGGCCGCGAAGAAGACGATGCCGACCAGTTAGCGACGCTCTTTATGATGCAGGAGCCTACCCCCGACACCGCGCGGCAGCTGGCCGGGGCCGCCGTGTTCTTCGCCCGCCTGGCCGAAACGGATGCGGCCGGCATAGCCTGGGACGACGTGCACTCGATAGGCAAGCAGCGCATGTACAACATCCTGGGCTGGCTCTACGGTAGCGACCCGACCCGTCTGCGCGGGCTCGTGGACGGCAACGTCCTCTCGGCCGAGCGTGCCCAGGAAGGCATCCAGGAATACCGGCGCATCAAACGGGCCTGGGCGCAGTACCTCAAACCCTACCGGAAGTTCTAGCGTGGCCTGGTCTTCATCGGTCTGTTACACCCATCACCTCCTCACCTAAAATCACCCACCCCCATGCGTACCATCAACGGCATCGGCACCTGCCTGCTCGGCCGCCGCGAACCAGCCGCCGACGGCTCCTACCTCGCCACCAAGTGGGTCGTGCTCTTCTTCCTGCCCGTGCTGCCCCTGGCTTCCTACCGCGTCTTGCCCGGCCCCGGGAGCGAGGGCCTGCTGAGCACCGAAACCAGCTACTACCTCCAGCCCCAACCCCTGCACGGGCGACAGGTGCTGAACTGGTACCTGGCCACGCTGCTGCTGGGGCCGCTGCTGGTGGGCTTCCTGGCTTATGCCTTGTTAGCGGTCGCCCTGGGGCTCCGGTCGAAGTAGCCACCAACGTTAGTGGGGGCTTGGCCGCTCACCTGGTCCCGACCCTCGTCAAGGACTTTTCCTCAGTCCAATCAATGTTTCATGAGCGCCTACTTTCGCTACCTCACCATTCACGTGCCCAACGTCTGGCAAACTTGCGAGTGGTACCACCAGGTGTTTGGTCTGGCGGCGGTAATGTCCGTTGACGGCACCGCCGCCCGCCTCGATGCCGCCGGCCAACGCCTGCTCTTCGCTGCCCACGACGACCAAGACCAGCTGCTGGGTCCCCGCCGGCTCAATTCCTTCCTGTCTGACCCACCCGCCCTGCACCTCGCCCTCGCTACTGCTGACGTGTCGACCTTATTCGACCACGCCCTGGCTCACGGAGCTGTGGCCGTGCGCGAGCCTGAAGCCCTGCCCACCGGCCAGTGGGTGGCCAGCTTGCGCGACCTTAACGGCCTGCTTATTCTGCTTCGGGAGCTGTCGAGGTAAATCGAATTAATTCAAATAGACGGCAACCTGTAGGAGCGGGACCTTCCCGCCAAATCGTTTGTGGGTAAATGGGGTGGATTAACATATTACCTTTGTGTTACTAACGTACAAAACAAGCTTCTGCTTTCCACCCTGTGCCCTACGAACTCGACCCGCTAACCCGGCTCATTACCGGTGACCTGTCTCCCGCCAGCTTCCACCCCGCTGAACCCGCCTTTCACCGCGATTTCCTCCGCCAGCGCTTTCACACGTACCGCCGCCACTTCAAAATACAGTATTGTAGCAGCGCCGAACCGGAGTTCTGTTACCAGCACCACGAAGAATTTGCCTTCCTGGAGCTGAACGAGCTGCCCCGACTGTCCGCCACCAGCCCCACGGCGGCCGACTCGCGCACTCTGGGCCTGCTGCTGGCTGACGCGCTGCCCCGCCTCGGTCTGTCGCTGCCTGAAATGCAGGATGCTACTTGTCAGCTTATCGGCCAGCAGCTTTTTTTAGAACTGGCCGCTGCCAGCTCGCTCGATGCCCTGCCCGCCCCGAAGGCGCGCTACTTCTACTACCACACCCAGTTGCTCGACGAAGCCGCCCGCCTCCGCCGCGACCTGCCCGAGCGGGCCTTGCAATGCCCCGACGCGGCCGCCGTGGGTCTGTTCGTGCGCCACTACCAGCAAGCCCTTCAAAACCTGTTGACCCACGCCCGGGCGCAGCTCGACCCGGCCCGCTGGCCCGGCTATTACGGCCCCGTCCGCGACTACTCCCCGGCCGACGTGTACCAGTTCCAATACTCCGAGCTGGAAAAGCTGTTGGCTTATGTCGAGCAAACCTTCCCTGAGCACTTGAACCTGGCTACGCCGCTCTCTTACCGCCGCCGGGTGCAGGCCCTCACCGACGTGCAAATTCCGCTGGCCGCCGTGTTGCAGGCCCTGCATGGGGCCGATGATATTCCGGCCCGGCTGCGCGAGCTGGTGTGCGACTGCCTCAGCCGCCTGCTCATCACGGTGCAGGATGCCACCCTCAGCTACCAGGATTTATTGTACCCGCGCTTGCTGCTGCGCGAGCTGCACGGCCGTCTGCAACGCGGTTGGCCCCTGACGGCCCAGAACCTCGCTGGTCTGCTCGTGCGCTATAACTTCAACAGCCTGGCCTTTCTGGGCCTCGTCACCGCCCATTTGCGCGGCGAAGCCGCGGCGGCGGCCGACGACCATCCCGCCGACCGTTTACCCGTCGTGCTGCTGCACCTGAAGCTCTACCGCCAGCTCCAACCCGCCACCGAGCTGCGCTACGTGCCCACGTTGCCGCCTCTGCGTACTCAGCTCATCAGTTGGCTCAAAGAAGAGCGCGATTACTTACGCCACCAGGTGCGGGAGGCTATCACCCCCGCCGGCCGGCCCGCTGAAGTGGCCCGCCTCCTCACGCCCTTGTCGGTCGCCCAGCTCGCCCAACTGTTCCGCGCCCTGCACGAAGCGGGTGTTTTCGGCGACACCAATCACCGCGAAGTATTTCGTCTGCTGGCAGCCAACTTTCGCACTCCCCGCCAAGAACATATTTCCGAGAAAAGCCTGGCCGACAAGTTCTACAACGCTGAAGACAGCACCCGCCAGGTAGTACAGGAGATTGCTCGTAAAATGCGGGATTACCTTCAACAGGCAAGCGCCGTTGGCTTACTCTGGCTATCCGATAGCCTGCCCGATTGGCTGGCTGCCTCAGCGGGCTAGGCTGGGCCTGCGCTATTTTCACGATGGTTCTGCGCCGGCCGCTACCAGGACAATGCTTTGGTCCTGTTCAAAATTGCCGCCGGCCACCCCCAGCCCACCCACTACCGCCCCGTCGTGCAGCACTGGAAAGCCGCCCGGCAGCCCCGTAATCTCCGGGTTAGCCGCGAACGAGGCTTGCAGCACCGGAAATTGTTGGCTGATTTCGCCCACTACGTGGCTCGGCAAGCGCAATTGCGAAGCCGTAACCGCTTTTACCCGGCTGCTTTCCAGCGCGAAATAGCTGCATCCCTCGGCCCGCCATACGGCCCGCACGTGGCCGCCGGTATCCACGATAGTTAGCGTGACGGGCACCCGCTGGCGCTCAGCTTCCTGCCGGCCGGCCGTTAGAACGGCCTCCATAAGTTCTTGGTCCATAAGATTTACTGAAAGATGTAAGCTTAGCGATTACCCGGAAAAAACAGCTCGTCTTCAATAATGAAAGTATCCGTGGTGCGGGCGTAGCGGGAGCCGGCCATCCGCCCAATGGCCCGCAGCCGGGCGGGGTCCACTCGCCACCGCGCATCGACCAGCCCTTCGGCCAGGTGCAGGTACACGATTTCGCCAATCACCAGCCGCGAGCGCCCCACCTCGACCACCTGGAGCGTACGGCACTCAAACGCCACCGACGCTTCGCCGATGCGCGGCGGGCGCACGAGCTGGCTGGCCACCGGAGTCAGCCCAGTAAAATCAAACTCCGACTCGTCGGCTGGCAGCGGGGTGGCCGAGCGGGCCATTTGCGCGGCGTAGTCTTCCGTGGCCACGTTGATGACGAACTCGCCCGTGCCGCCCTGGGCTGGAGGTAGCGCGTTGCGCAGCGAGTCTTTCCAGGAGCCATCCGGCTTGGGACCGGCCACGGCGAACGAGACGGCCATCGGGGCGTGACCGACGATGTTGAAATAAGAGAAGGGAGCCACGTTAAAAATGCCTTCGGCCGATACAACGGCGATGGGCCGCGGAATAATCGTGCCCGTCAAAAGCTTGTAGCGGGCCTCAATGGGTAGTTCGTGGGCGTGCAGGTGCATGGGGGGAAGATTGATACTGCAATAGTAAGCAGTGCTGACCAATTAGTAACTACTGCTGACTACTTTTGTTCATGGACGACTTCGCCATCCTTACCCGGCAGATAACGGAACAGAACCTGGCGGGCCACGTGCACCGTTTCTCGCGCCTGCTTGCCCAGCTCAGCGAGCACCGCTGGGCCGCCGACGGGCACCCTACCGTGCGCACCGGCCACGTGCAGCTGCTGCGCAACCTGGACCCCGCCGGCACCCGCGCCACCGTGCTGGCGCAACGTGCCCAGGTTACCAAGCAGACAATGGGCCGGCTGGTCCGGGAACTCGCTGCCAGCGGCTACGTGGCGCTGGCTCCTGACCCGGCCGACAGCCGCGCCCAACTCGTGCGCCTCACCAGCCGGGGAGCCAGGTTTCTCGCCTACCTGGCCACCACGCTGCAAGACTTAACCCAGGCTTTCGAGCGGGTACTCGGAGCCTCCCGGCTCGCCGATTTCACGGCCACGCTCCAGGACCTGACGGCTTTTGCGGAAGCTCGTCGGCAGCAAACAGAGTCCTAACCCCGGCATTGCATACCTAGCCGACTGGATTTAAAAATTTATTCTGCTTGATAATCAATGGGGTTGCACGGGGTTGTACAACCCCTATAACTGGCGCCGTATTGCCCCTCCGCCTCCCTTTGCCGGCTCACTCAAATGCCCGCAAATCGTATGGCCGCCCGCATCATCACCCCCGAAGACCTGCAAGAATTCAAGCAGGAACTGTTTGACGAGCTGCAAAAGCTCTTCGCTGCCCAAGCCGGCTCCGGCCTGCAAAAAAAGTGGCTCAAGTCGCCCGAGGTGCGCGAGCTGCTGGGCCTCTCGCCCGGCACCCTCCAAAACCTGCGCGTGAACGGCACGCTGCCCTTCACCAAAGTCGGCGGCGTAGTCTACTACCAGTCCGACGACATCCTGAAGATGCTGGAGGCCAACCGCAGCAAGTAGGGTAGGAGCCATGCAGTTCCTGCCCACCACCCACGCCGTCATCCCGGCCGCCGTGCGCTACGACACGGCCCTGACCCCCGCCGCCCGCCTGCTCTACGGCGAAATCACCGCCCTCTGTGCCCAGCGCGGCTACTGTTGGGCCACCAACGACTACTTCGCCCGCCTCTACCAGGTACGCCGCGCCACCGTCTCGTTCTGGATAAACCAGCTCATCGAGCGTGGCCACCTGGAAGCCGTCATCGACTCCGCCCGTGGCAACCAGCGCCACCTACGCCCCGCCGCCGACTTATCCACACCCTGTCCCGATTTTTCGGTACCCTCATCCGATTTTCCCGACACCCTCGCACGGTTTTCCGCACCCCCTATTCCGCCAAACCGTGCGACCTATCCCGAAATTTCCTTCACCGAAATGCAGGCACTCCTATTAGGTAAAAAGAATGATAATAAAGAATGGGAGAGAGAAGCCATGCTCGCGCCCGAGCTTGAAGTGAAAGTTGAGCTTCACCCTAACGGTGCGGACGCCCGCCCTCATCCCCCCGTTGCGCGGCCCCCCTTTCCCCCGCCGCCGCCCGCCAAGCCCGCCGACCCGGCCCCCACCGGCTTTATCCGCCCCCAACTGCCTCAGGTCATCGCCTTTTTCACTGCCCTGCCCGACACCCCCGCCGCCACGGCCACCGCCGAAGCCACTCGCTTCTTCAACTACTACCAGGCCAACGGCTGGCGCGTGGGTCGCCACCCCATGGCCGACTGGCCCGCCGCTGCCCGCAACTGGCTGCTCAACGCCGACCGGTTCAAAGCGCCCGCCGGCCCCACCGCTCGCTTGCATTCCGGCGGCACCAAAAGCTACCACGAGCCGCTATGAGTACCCCTGCCGCATTTGAAGCGCAGTGGACGCACTTTCTCACCCACTTCGCCGCCCAGGTTCCCGGCTTTCAGCTTGACGACCACAACGAACCCGTGTACCGCCGCCTGCTGGCCTACTTCACCGCCGACGAACCCACCCAGGCCGCCCTGAGCATCGACTCCGCCAAAGGCATCCTGCTGCTCGGCCCCGTCGGCTGTGGCAAAACCGCCGCCCTGCGCTTCTTCGAGCGCAACACCCGCGCCCCCTACCGCATCGTGCCCGCCCGCGACGTGGCCCGCCGCTTCCTCACCGAAGGCTTCGCCGTGCTCGACCGCTACGGGGCCCAGGCGTTTGTTCAGCGCGGCAGCGAAGCCGCCCGCCCCATCACCCACTGCTTCGACGACCTCGGCGTGGAGCAGAATGCCCGCCTTTACGGCAACGAGTGCAACGTGCTGGCCGAAATCCTGCTCGACCGCTACGACAAGTTTGTCACCCACCAAATGCGTACCCACCTTACCAGCAACCTCAACGCGCCCGAGCTGGAAACGCTCTACGGCGACCGCCTCCGCAGCCGCTTGCGCGAGATGTGCAACGTACTCAATTTCCCCGCTGCCGCCCCTGACCGCCGAAAATAATTGCCGCTAACCGCGTAAGCGTCGCTGGCTGGTGCAGCAGTTTTGTTTGTTGCACCGCCCGCAACTTGCTTTCACGCAAAGGCTCTGCCTCGTTCCCTAGCAGCATGGGTGCAGTTTGGCTAAAAAAACGCTGCTGAAACTGCAGTTCGTAAACCGGCCGGGCTGCCACCAATAAAACCGGTCCGAAAGCTGCTTTCACTGACGTGTTCGCTGTCAACAGCGTCGCTACGGACGACACATATTCGTTGAAATATGCTACTTGGGGTTCTCTCAAAAAACGGAAATTGCAGCACGTAAATCCCCTATAATCTGCGCTCAGAACACAGATATGACTCAATTAAACTTGGGTAAATACCCGTTGGTTTTACTTTATGGTTTACGGTTGTTGAATTTAGCCATGCACAATTTACAATTATTTGATAAACAGCAACTTGATGGAGAAGTTCAACAACCGTAAACCATAAACCAAAAACCAACGAGTGCTTATTGCGAAATAAATAGCCATAGTCCTAGTAGCAATCAGAGTAACAGATATTCTGAATTGCTTCCTTGATTTCAGGTCCAAACTGTTAATCGAAACAGAGTTTATAACGGGTGCTTCCGCAAAGCAGTCTGTCACTTGTGCACAGCAGTAAAAAGGCTTTTCGGTAGAATTGCGTGGACCCCTTTGGAGCCATCGACGAGCTGGGTGACGTGCAGGTCCACGGCCACGCTGGTCAACATGTAAGCATCGTCGCGGCTCAGGTGCTTTTCGGTTACGAGGAAGTCCACCATGTTGCGCGTGGCCAGGCTCACGGCTTCGTCCAGGCTGTTGTCAAACCCCATCGCGATGTAGGCTGTGGGCGTTTCGGCCCGGGGCCAGTTCAGGTGCTGGTTTTTGTGCACGATGAGTTGAAACGTGCCCACTAGCGAGGTTTCTAACGCCTTCAAGTCCACCTCCCCGTCGCCCTGCGCCGCGTGCCCATCGCCGGCCGAAAACAACGCCCCCGGCGCATGCACGGGAATGAAGAGCGTGGTGCCGGCCACCATTTCCTTGTTGTCGATGTTGCCCGCGTTAATCCAGGGCGGGTAGGAGCTGATGCGGCCCGACACGTCGGGGGGCGCCACGCCCATGCTGCCAAAAAAAGGCCGTAGCGGGACTTCGATGCCGGGCGCGAACAGCCCGACCTTGCGCTTCAAATCCAGCGGCACGATGCGCAGCCGGGCGTAGGGAAAATCGTTGGGCAGCGCCCCGTGGCCGGGCGTAAACGCGTTGCAGGCGTAGGGCACGGCCAGCTGCACGTCCTGAATGCGTACTTCGAGCACGTCGCCGGGCAGGGCCCCTTCCACGTAGATGGGGCCGGTGAGGATGTGAATACCCGGTCCTTTGTCCGTCACCTGCTGGATGACGGCGCGCAGCTCGGGCTGCACCTGGGCGGGCGGCAGGCCCGCTTCTTCCAGCAAGGCCGGCGTACAGGCTACCAGCGTCTGCATCTGCACGATGTCGCCCGATTGGATGCGCAGGATGGGCTTGGCGGCGGCATCGTAGTAGCCCACCGTCACGGTCTGGGGCGTGGCCAGCAGGTGATGGACCGGGGGCCCGCCGGACCGGGCCGCAAAAACGGGCCGCCGGGAACCGTGCCCCCCGGGACCCACCCACGCGACCGTTCCTAGCGCCAGCAGAACGAACCCGACGGTCGGGACAACTATTTTTATTCTCATGGGGCAGGGGAGCCGAGTAACGGCTTGATTGACTAATCTTCTAGGCCGGGACGATTTTCTCGGCCTTTTGGGGCAGCAGCAGGATGCCGCCGACGATGAAGGCCGCCAAGACGGCCGAGGCCACGTAGCGGCTCAGCGCCAGCCCGCCGCTGGCGTGAGGCTTGTCGAGCAGGTCGCCCACCGTAGCCCCAAGCGGGCGGCTCAGGATGAAAGCGGCCCAGAACAAGAGGGTGTGCGAGATACTCGTCCAGTAGTAGGCCGCCGCGACCACGGCCAGGCCCGCGGCGAACACGAGCGCCCCGCCCTCGTAGCCCAGGCCAAGCCCGGTTTGCGGGTCGGCGACCCAATCCCCGACCGCCGTGCCCAGGGTTTGGGAAAACATGACCGTGGCCCAGTAGAACACCTCGGCCCGGCGCGTGGTCAACTGGTTGACCGACACGGAGCCAACCGAGCGGTACCACAGCCCCAGGCACCCCAGCAGCAGGGCGAACAAAATGCTGGCCCCGCCGGCGTAGCCGATGCCGAGCGAACGGTCAAAGAAATCGGCCAGCGTGGTGCCGGCGGTAGTGGTGGCCACAATCACGGCCCAGAACAAAAACGGGTGGAACCGGCGGGCCGCCACCTGGGCGCTGACGGCGAGCACGAAAACGGCGGCGAAAATGGCGGTGCCCACCAAGTAGCCCAGGTGCATGGACATGGTTACGGCATCGCCGGCCGTTTCGCCCAGGGTAGTAGCCGCGATTTTGAGCACCCAGAAGCCCAGGGTAACGGCCGGTACCTTACCGAAAGTGGGGGGCGCGCTCGTGTTCATCAGGAAGTGTTAGCAGGGACAATGCTATACGGCAAGTCCGCTCTTGGAGACTGAATGAACGCATTGTCAAAGGATAATCCCGGAGAAATACTATCTCTAGAAGCCGTTACCAGCAACTGGTAAACTGTACCAATTTCCAGAGTGGTTCGACAACCCTTCTTGTGTAAAGGGACGGAAGCCAGAACCAAAGGGAAAAAATAGCATTCCCCCATTGCCCCCAAAATCTTATTTTAGCTCTGGGCTAAGGCGGAACCACTTCAGGGCGGTGGGTGAACCAGCGGGGGTCGGTTCCGGGCTTACGTAGGCCAAGGAGCCGTCCGGGGTGCGAAAACGGCGGGTCGGGCTGGCGAGCAGGCCCCCGTCGAAGGCGGCCGGAACGGGGGTCAGGCAGACGATACGCCAGCTCTGGGGGTCCAGCTCCTCCAGGTGGTAGCCGCCGGGCAACGGCCCGCGCACGCTGCGGCGGAGCGTTGCTTGCAGCACGGCCAGAGCTTGGGGCAGCGAGCGCAAGTCCGGGGGCCACGGGGCCAACTCGACCACCCGTTGCCCCGCCGTGAAAAGAGCCAGCGGGCCGTGGTCGGCCGCTACCTGGTTCAAGACGCTTACCCAGCGCGCGAGCGGATACCAGGCTTCCGGGTCGGGGTCCGCCGGTAGGCCGTGGAGGCGCAGCACGGGGGTAAGCAGGTGGGGTAAGGGGAAAGCCGCGCACAGGGCGCAGACACTTCGCCCACTCACGGTGGTGGAGTCGTCAAGCCAAGTGAAAGGGTCAGGGGGTCCCATCGGCCGGAAATGAAGCTGCGAAAGTACAGACTGCCAAGTTATTATTGACTGTCGAGGTTTGTCTAATGCCGACCAGACCGCCCAACAAAAAAGCCCCGACCTGCTGCGAAGCAATCGGGGCTTTTTTACCGTGAGCGGGTTCGCCTACTTGGTACCGTGCGCTTCGGCGTGGGCCTTGCGGGCGTGGGTGGTGTGCTCGGCCGCGTGCTCGGTATGGGCGGCGGCGGTATGGGCGTGGTGAGCCGCTTTTTCGTGGTGGCCGGCCTCGTGGTGGGTGGCGGCAGCGGTGTGGTGCTTGGCGGCTTCCGCGTGGTGGGTGGCGGCTTGCTTGTGGTGGTCAGCGGCTTTCTTCGACATGATGGGGAGAATTTTAAAGCACCCCAGCGGTGGGGCATGGGGGTACCTACGCACGGAAAGCATTAAGGTTATGACTACAGTACGCACAAAACTAATGACCGACTTAGTCCCCGCTATTACATAAGCGGCACGCAGAAGGTCAGGTAAGGCTACATTTTGCCTTTAGGAGTCATGCGGCCGTGGGCCATTTTATTTTTATGCTTGCGCGGCTTGCCATTTTCCATCGCTTCCTCTTTTTTGGTTTCCATTTTTTCTTCGGACTTAGCCGACATTTTGGCCCCTTTGGCCACTGGCTTGGTAGTCTGGGCGATTACACGGCTGCCAAAGCCGGTGAAGGCGAGTATGGCAAGTAGGCGGAGGGTGGTTCTCATGGTAGGGGAAAATTTAGGGGGTAAGTTAGTTGATGTCGCGGGTAGTTTCAAACAAGAACCAGGCACGGCGCTCGGCTTCGTCAATGTACACTTCGAGCAGACTGGCCGTGGCTACGTCCTTGATGTCTTCGGCCTGCTCGTGGGTATCGCGCATGTTTTTGGCCAGGGTGCGGTTCTCGTTGAGCAAGCCGGTGAGCATGTCGAGCGGGCTTTCGTACACGTCGTCGTTGTCCTTGACGCGCTGCTTGCGGCCGATTTCACCGATGGAGTGTACCGTCGGGAAACCCAGCTTGCGCACCCGCTCGGCGGTGGGGTCAATGATGGCGAAAATCTGCTCGGCCTGTTTATCGAGCAGCAGGTGATAGTCGCGGAAGTGCCGGCCGCTCATGTGCCAGTGGTAGTTCTTGGTTTTCACGTACAGCGCGAACAGGTCCGAAACCAGCGCGTTCAAACTGTCGCTCAGCTTGGCCCGGCCTTTTTCGTCGAGGTCAGAGGGCGTATGCAGCAATTGGGGGTGGGCGGTAGTCATGAGCAAAAAGGGGATTAAGTGAGGGTATAGGGAAAACTTTCGCGGGTTACTGCATGTGGACGCGGAATTGCCAGACGTGCTTATCCAGCTCGTAGCTCAGGTCCTGGAGCTTGTTAGACGTTACCTCGTCCACTTTGCTCAGGCGCTCGATGCGCTGGCGCACGCGCTTGGCCACGGTCGTGATGCGCCCGGTCATCAGAATCAGCACCTGCTTGT
>Ga0209511_1002230_pt1 | contig 16157 bp, 11 predicted proteins | sample SSSSmetaG_FD_184141 | JGI IMG/M metagenome (GOLD analysis project Ga0209511, IMG submission 184141) | Glacier valley bacterial and archeal communities from Borup Fiord, Nunavut, Canada, to study Microbial Dark Matter (Phase II) - ​SSSS... | ecosystem: Environmental > Aquatic > Freshwater > Ice >...
AATGCCTTCCCCTTGACTGTTTCTGCATTCATGTCTTTGGGCAATTCTTCTTGCGCAGAGAGTGAAGTTGCTGCCAGTAATACGAAAAGGGGAATGATCAAAAGTATCCTGTTAATCATATTAGTTAACCTCAAATGTTTGTTCTTTGTAAAAAATTGATCCGTCTTTGGTCTTCCCATGTACAACCAGCTTAAAACTACCAATGATATCGGATGTTTCCAGATCAAGTCTGATAGTTTGTTCAGGTTTTACGGAAGGTTTCCATAGTAATACTTTCCGCAGATCCAGCTCGTTTAATCGCTGCTCCAGGGGAATATTTAAGGTGACGTCCGGCTGAATTACATCAACAGTTATTTTGATCAGGTCTTCCGATTCCACAAAGCGTGTGTTATCGGGTTTTGTGGAATTAAGAGCAACTACGCCAGGGAATTTCAGGTAACCGTAAAACCTTTCGTCACGGCAAATTTCTATCTTGTCAATCTCTTTAGTCCCTAAATCTTTAATGATATTCAGATCGCGAATCGGAATCCCGTCGAGTAGTATTAATGGCTTTTCGTTGAGATAGTTATGTTTTGAGGGACTGAAGACTTGCAATACCGATACCCGGTTATAAGTTCTGAATTTTATACCCGGTAAAAGTTCTCGTGAAATTTCGGCAAAATTAGGCAGTTCAATAAATAGCTGCGGATCGACAACCTCGGTTGGAAGTCCATAAAAAGGATAATCATCTGGTTTTTTCAGGAGTGGGGCAGCTACTGCAAGTTCTTGACGGCTGAATATTTTTCGAAAATTGGCTGCTTCAATATTGTTTGCGGTCGTCTTGCGGAGTTCTGCCGGTATCGTCCATGGTTCAAAGGCCGCTGGAACGCCACTTGTCAGACTGTCGCGAAGGTTAAGGACAATTTTGAGAATGTTTTTTTCTTCACGGTCAAAAGCCTGGATAACAACGGGGATCTTTCCATAGTAATTATCCAGTGAAAATTTAAAATGGCCATCATTCCCGGTTATATAATATTTAAACCTCGCACAAGTATCAGGAATCGAAAGATAAACAATACCATTTTTGAATGGCTTTCCTGTCTTAATATCATTGACAGTTCCTTCTAGAACTACCCCATCTTTTTCAATGGATCGGTTTGCTGTTGGTTTTGCCTTCTTAACGAAGGTCTTAGGGTTGTATCCGGGTGCAATTTCAGCAACACTAACAAACAGATGATTATCAATTTGTGAAATAAAATCAGGTAGTAAATTCAGGGCAAAATTAACTTTCTCTCTCGTTTTGTAAGCTTTTTCAAGTCCGTCGATTTGTACTGAAACAGCAGGTTTTTCGATGACAGAGCTATTCACTATTGGTCTTATTGCAATATTCGATTCAGGTAAGGCAGTAAATCGGTTGCAAATATATAGTTCTTTGACAGTTAAAGTTGTATTGATCGCAGTCGAGGCGCTAATCAGATAACATCCCGAGCTTAAGGAGTCTGGAAGATCAATAAATCCATCCGCCTGATGATCCGTTATTTTCTTGCTGATTCCGGTGATTATTTTCCCTTTTGTATTGACCAGATCAATGTTAACGATTCCTGAAAGTTCATCTTCCGGCACAAATACTTTGAACAAAAGGGTTTCGCCACTGATATAAAGATCGCGGTCAGTAAAAAGACTGAAATGCTCTTTTTCCTGAGCTTTGCCTGTCAGGGCGACAAAGAGTAGTAATAAAATAATTGTTCTTCTTTTCACGTTGAAATGACTGTTTCTTAATTACTGCTTGACGTGTGTTTATTTATTGAACCGGCAAATCCGGGAGCTGTATATTAGTATAGTTTTTCCCACCAAATTGGTGGAGTGTGAGGTGGCGGAATTTCGTCCGGCGGACCTTTTACCGGTTGTGTTTCCATTATTCCGTTACTATCGGGTAAATCCGGATAACGAAAAACTTGTCGGATTGGAAAATCATCAGGTGGAGTCGACAAATTAAAGAAATAACGATACTGTGCGTACGAATTCAGATCGAAATACCCATATACAACCTTTGACGGATTCGTTTTGCATATAATATTCCCATAGACCTGATTCTGAATTGGATCGAACAGACTTCCTACTGCCGAGAATTGGCTGTTTAACTTTTCACGATATTCATAGGATTCTTTTGAAGTGCCGTATTGTTCTAGAAGCAGAATGCACCCTTTGGCATACAATGTGTCGTATTTGGAGAACAATGTATCTTCATTTATGTAGTCATATACATCGTACGACACTGTCAAAAGTGGATGTTTCTCAATCTTACCAGCCTGACTGAAATTTTTCGGACCGGCAATGTTGTACTTCTCTTTTTCAAAAAAAACATACCAGCCATAGTAGGTTGGAATAATAGAAAACGTTTTTGGGTTTAAATCGCAGTGCCATTCCCACACCGTTGTAATATCAAACCTGTAATAAGAGCTTGAATTTGTAACAGGTAAATCCACATAAAATTCTCTTCCTGCTTTATCGATTGCATGAGATGTACCCTCCACATTTTTAACATAGACCTTTTTGACAACATGTTCCGTGTGGAAATTAGCAATTGTTGGAAGCGGTGGCATCGTGACTTCAGCAGACTCATAAATGTCACTAAGAATACCAATCCGCAAAAAATAATTTTTCCCGCTTTCAGGAACTGAGTTGAAGACATAATATCCTGGATTACTTTCAGTAGCATGAATTTTACGACCTTGTTTCTCAACTAGTTCAACAACAGCACCCGAAACCTCCAGTAACGGTATATTGTCGTTATAATTGCGGGTTTGTGACAGGTGAACAAAATTTTTGGACAGGTCATTGGTAATTAGTGATTCAACAACCAGTTGACCATCCGTTTTTTCGATGGCCGGTTGGTATTTTTCCTCGCAGGAAACAAAGAGAATCAGAATCAATATCAGGAAGTTCAGTTCTTTTCTCATTAGAATTTAAAATTGTAGGTGATAGATGGAACAGGAACCCCAATAATGGAGAATTTGTAGATGTCGTAACGGCTTTCGCCTGTAGCCGAAGAAGTTGGACCTTTTTTGTAAAAAACAGAATAAGGGTTTTTTCGTCCATAAAGGTTGTAAATTGAGAAAGTCCAGCTCCCTTTCCACATCCGTTTTACCCGAAGATTTTCATCCAGTGTCAGACTTACGTCCATGCGATGATAAGAAGGCATTCTGTATTTATTTCTGTCCGAGAAGACCACCACCTGATGATCGTCAAAAATGTATTTTTGCTCCGGAAGTGTTATTGGTCTCCCCGATGAAAAGACAAAGTTACCTGAGAATCGCCATCGTCGGCTGATTTTATAATTCATTACTGCTGAAAGATCGTGTGGCTTGTCATAGACCGATGGGTAGTAATTCCCTCCATTGATATTCTCCGAACTAAACTCACTTTCTCCCTTTCGAAATGTCCTCGAATAGGTATAACTGATCCATCCGTTTAAACGTCCTTCATTCTTTTTCGCAAAAAACTCAATTCCATATGAATAGCCGTTGGCCAACAATAATTCTGTTTCAATATGATTGTTCATCAGGAGTTCAGCCCCATTTTTGTATTCCAAAAGGTTTTGTAATTTTTTGTAATACATTTCAACCGATGTTTCATATTTTCCATTCCCCGGATTTTTGAAAAAGCCCAGCGCAACCTGGTCGTTGATTAATGGTGAAATATAGGTGTCAGCCGATTTCCAGTAATCGGCTGGTGAGATAACGGCCGTATTTGAAATCTGGCTTACAAACTGATGAATTCGCTGGTAGCTCAATCTGTATGAACCTCCATCCTGCAGGTTGTATTTCATTGCAATACGAGGCTCCAGTCCCTGGTAGCTTTTTATGATAGCTCCTGAATCATAAATTGTTGAGTCGGCGATTGTGGTCTGGGTTTTCGGAACTCCGGGCACATAAGTGTAAACAGCACCAGGTCCGTAATTATAAAATTGTGTATAACGTAAACCTACATTAAATGAAAGCTTTTCGGAAAGATCGAAGTCATCATCTGCGAACACTGCTAACTCAGCTGATTGTTCCTTCCGTAATGATTTGGTAAGTACATTTGAGACTGTTTGGGTCGGTAGAATTTCACCAGGATTTATCCAATATGCGATGGCCTGAAAACCTGAGTTGATACGATGTTTGTCATTTGGATAAAAAGACAAAGCATATTTGAGACTACTGTATTGTATATTAGATTTCAGCGTATAGTCGTCCTCAGGTAAGACAGGATCCTTCTGATCCATTTTAAAATCGTATTTACTGTAAGCAAGGTTTAAATTAGAGATCAGTTTATTCGATAGATTCAGCTTCCAGTTCAGTGAGCCAAGGCTATTGGCATAGTTGTAAAGTGAACTGGAATTGAGATTAAAAACATCAGAGCTTGTATAACCAGATAGTTTTAACTGATTTTTAGGACCAAATTCAATATTGGCACTGCCGTTTAGATCATAAAAATGAGCCACACTGTTCATAAACGTTGGATTCTTTGTTTTCTGTAGTAACCAGTCGGAATAAGTGCTTCGACCACCGATCAAAAAGGAGCTTTTTTTCTTTTTCGTAAATGGTCCTTCGATTGTCAATCGGCTGTTAATCAATCCAAGACCACCATTAATACTTAGATTCTCTGTTTTTCCCTCTTTGAGTTGAACTTCCATGACGGAGGATATCCTTTCCCCAAATGAAGCGGGAATTCCTCCTTTATAAAGCGTTACATCTTTAACTGCATCGGGATTGATCATTGAAAAGAAGCCAAAAAGATGAGTTGAATTGAACACCGGTGCCCCATCGACTAAAATAAGATTCTGGTCTGTATTTCCTCCGCGAACGTTGAATCCTGATGACATTTCTCCGACACTTTGAACACCGGGCATCATGACCATACTTTTAATCAAATCGGCTTCACCCATAAGAACAGGAAGCTCTTTGAGGGTGACGGCAGACATTTTTATCATGCTCATCTGCGCTTTCGAAGCTTTTGAATCCGCGCCGAGAACGGTTATTTCAGATAGGCTAAGGCTTTTTTCGAACAACTCGAAATCGGCATTCCCATTTTGAATGAACCGAATTTTTTGTGTTTGATTTTCAAAACTCAAAAATGATACCCTCAGGTGAATGTCTCCGGTAGGCATTTCGATCGTATACCTTCCTCTCGAATCGGTTGTTACACCGATTTTGGATTCCTGATTGTATACCACAGCGCCAGGAAGAGGTTCTCCGGTTTTTCCTTCAAGGACTCTGCCCTGTAGTTTGGCGCGCTGATAGCGTCCGCGGTTGAGCGGATCGCCAATTACAAGCATTTGCGAATCTTCAATTCCTGTATCTTCAAGGTTCATAGCCCCCAACGGATAAATAACAACAGATTTATTCTGGAAAAACTTAAAGGTTAAATCTTTCCCGCTAAGAATCTGATTCATTACTTGTACCAGGGGGGTGTTGTTGAAAGTATTTGTAACTTCCAATGATTTTGTCCACTCTTCCTTATAAAAGAACCGGAATCCATAATTTTTTTCAAGTGTTTTGAAAAACTCAGTGATAGGAGTCTTCGTGAAAATTCCGGTAATTTTAATCTCCTGAATATCTTGTGATTGACCTGGCTGGGCAGAAAGAAGAATTGTAACAATCAGAATGAGTGATTTATACAAATGCGTAATTTGAAGATGCTTCACAGTTTGTCTTGTTCTTGATGATAGAAAATAGGGTTATTATGGTAGGGTAAAAGTAATTAATTTTTGTTGTAGCAGATATTGAAAGTTATGAAATATTTTTGCGATTTAATAGCAGACGGATGATTTTGAGCAGATCATTTTTTTTCTTAATCACAATTACAGCAATATTCCCGCACTTAAATAGCCTGAGCTGATCTGGAATTACTCTTTGTCAATGGGGAGCTATACTAAGTTGCAAGCAATAATTGAACTGGAAACAGCTATTTTTTTCAAAAGATCAGGATGGTGTTTGTGCCGATAGTTCCATTCACCCGATCGTATTTGAGTCTTGTCAGGGGTACTATTGCTTATTTTGTGCTTTTAGATTTGCTAACTTAGTATGTGATAATAATCTGACAATTGCCTGATCTTAAACTTGCTGCGACTAACCCTTCCTAGCTACAATTGTGGCAACTGAATTTATAATTCCCTTTTTTTGTTTTACAAGTCGTCTGCAAAAGTCCGAATTGCGAACCTGTACCTAAATCAGCATGTAAATCCACAGGATGAAGGATGTCGCTAACAAGGATAAAACATTAGCCGGAAGCATCCATTGACAAGTTTGAGTAATCGTATCGACAATACCTGGCGAACAGTATCAAACAATCGTCGTTATACTAATATTCACCGCTTTCGACAGCTAGCTTCACAAGTCCGGCGGAATTATGAACGCCTGTTTTCTGAATCATATTGTCGCGGTGCTTCTTAACCGTGGTTATGCTGATAAATAACAGGGCAGCTATTTCTGCATTGGTTTTTTCGCTTACTATCAAACGCAGAATCTCCTTTTCCCGTTCCGAAAGGTTGCTCAGTAGCTTTTCGTTTAGCCGCCGGATCTCTTTTAATGCCATAATCAGTTGTTGATCGGGATTTGTAATTTCGACCGCATTCGCCATTACCTGTTTTAGGGTGCCGTCACTGAAGGTCTCCTGCACCACTTTAGAACAGTAGAACAAACTGTAATTTTCATGCCCCTTTGGTTTCACGCGCATGACGGGTACAACAAATGATTCCGATCCGGAGCTATAAATGGTTTTTAAACTGACGAGCATCTTTTCCATATCCTCCGGGTGGATAATCTCCGTGAATAAGTCAATTCCCAGGCAGTATACCTCTTCCTGTGTATAGCCGACAAAGTCGAGTCCGCGCTGATTAATGCAGACATTTCGGAACGAGCTGATATCTCCCGGACGATCGAATTTATTAACATAGATGATCCCAGGGAGAAAACAAAATAATTTTTTGAAAAAATCAGCATCATGCTCACACCAATCCCCATAAAAGTCCAGATTCGTTGGTTCCATAAAGTAAATATTTAACATTTCAGACACTAATAATACTACTAAAGTAGTATTGAATTAGATGTTTGGTGATATTATCTTTCGGCATAATTCAAATTAATTATAAACCTGGCAGCATCACTGTATTTTACGAAGCTTTTTTCAAGACAAACGGCTTCATCAATCATAAATATTTTGGTTTTTTTGCAAAACTGCACCCGTTCATTGATCAAAATTAAAATCTTTTTTTGGATAATTGGAGCATTCCAACGGAAAAAGGCTGCTTTGTTGGCAAAAACACCTGCTTTACAAACAGAAACGGTCACTTTACGACGAAAAGGACCTGTTTCCCAAAGAGAAACGATCGCTTTTCAACGAAAAGGACCTGTTTTCCAAAGAGAAATGATCACTTCAAAATGAAGGGGACCTGCTTTACGAAGAGGAACAATCACTTTACAATGAGAAACGATCACTTTCCAGCGAAAAGGACCTGCTATCCAAAGAGAAACGATCACTTTCCAACGAAAAGGACCTGTTTTAAATCGGAAAGCGATCGGAACCGGTAAATGGTACAGTTGATAGTAAAACAGCGGATAAGAACCTTGTTTATCGTACGCGGAATATTACAGATAACCAGGATGTTGACGAGATAATAGAATGACCTGTTGAACGTTCATTGAAATACGGCAATTAATATAAACCCACTCACCGGACGGTTAATTGAATATTTTTGACATTATTTATAACACAATTATAAAAATCAGACACTATGAAAAAATCATATGTAGTATTTGACTTTTTAAAATTTCCAGTACCTGGAAAAGTGGCGAAAGGGAGGAGAGTATTGTTGGGAGTAGGTGGTAATCCAATTTTCGTAACACCCGATATCCCGTTGAACGATTTAAAGCGTTCAACTGATGAGCTTGAAAACAGCTTTCTGGCTGCTCAGCTCGGGGGTAAAGAGAATACTGCCCGGCTACACAAGGCCGAGGCGACCTGGGATTACCAAATGCGGCTGGAGGCGCGGTATGTTGAGCGCATCGCGGCTTTTGATGAAGCCATTATTCTAAGTTCAGGTTTTAGCGTGTCGAGGCAACCAGCCCCAATGCAAAAACCGGAGCTCAGTGCCTCAAATGGCGACCTGTCAGGTTCAGTGCTGCTTCACAGGCATGCCGTAGCGGGTGCCAAGACCTATCTTTGGCAATATTGTCATGATACGCTTTCCCAAACCGAAGAGGGCTGGACGAATGCTGGTTTTACAACGAAAGCATCCACGTTACTCATGGGGCTTGACCCGGTTGTGCGGTATTGGTTTCGCGTGGCAGTGGTGACAAAAGACGGAACTTCGGCCTACTGCGATCCGATTATGCACGTTGTTGTTTGAATCATGCGTGATCAAAGTCCACATCAAAGGATGAACAGCCGCAAGGCGTACAGAGGGTTCTTCCGGGCGACCGGAAGTATTTATGTGATTTAAATGAACAAATTGCCCTCACATAAATGCTAACAGCGTCCGGTGAATGGGTTTTATAAAAATACCGCAAGAGGGGTAGCCTCGGCCGATGGCCCTTACGACCACCAATCTACCATTTCAATACTCAAAACCCGGCCTGCCTCGTTTGTACCTTAAATCCGCATGTTGATTTTAAGATTAGGAATTTTGTGTAAGAATTGTATTTGCAATCTTGTGTTTTTTCTTTTTTTAAAGTTTTTCATTTTTTTCGGTTGTTTTTCATTTTGAGCCTCAACTTTCATGTGATTAGGCAATTGAATACATGGAGAATTTTATTCTCATAGAAGCTTTAAATGAAGAGTTAACTTACAATTTTTGTCTAACTTGTTTGATACGTTAGTTTTCCGTACAATCTCAATTTTTGTATTCGTGATGATTTTATCCATTTTGCAGGGATACAAATGAAACGAAAGATGAACTTTTTAATCCTGAATTTCATTGATAGGTTCATTTGAAAAGGGTTTTAATAGTTCACTTTGCTATCGTAAATAAGTAATTCTTATTTGTTATTTTTCAGGAGATCTTATATATGAAAATATGACATCTATTTATTCTTAGTACTTACTTCTGATTTTTAATATATACATAATCAAATATTTGCTGATGTTTAGCCTGAATTTTGCCTGACACCTGCATTTATTATACCCCATGATTGATTGTGGGTATTATCGGATCAATTGTATTGTTGTTCTCTTTATCCAGCATTTCTTTAACCACGAGTGATACTTTTTCAAAATCATCAGCTTTCGAAAAGAAATAGTCGGCTCCGGCGTTCAGTGCAACCTGCCGGTAATTGTCTAAAGAATAATAGGTTAATATGATGAATTTTAGGATTTTATTTTCTTTTCGGATCTCCTTTAAGACTTCAAGTCCATTCAATCCAGGCATTTTGAAGTCAACGATGGCCAGATCGGGTTTAAGCGTTCTTAATGCATTAAGCGTGTCGATACCATTTTTAAACGATCCTACAATCTCAACTTGCTTGTTCACCCCAAGTGTATCCTGTAACCATTCAAGAATTAAAACTGAATCATCTGCTAGTAATACCCTCATGACAGTCAATGTATTTTAATATTGCGAATTTATTAACATAGAAATTTATGGCTTGTAGGATATAGGCTAAATATTTGTAAGGGAAAAGCTGAAAGTTTTGTAGGGGAATTCCTACACTTTGTGGGGGAAATATTACAGTCTGCCGTGGGTGAGGAAAGAAATGGAGAATCGAAGTTATGACATTGGAATATTTATGAATGTGGCAGTATAACAATAGATGGATTTATGAGATCTAAAATTTTTGCAGATAAGTGTTAGATAGTCAGAGATATAATGCTTTAATATATGCTGACAGACTTGATTTAACTACATATTATAAAAATTTATATTACTGTTGCCTAATTCATAGAGCAATGCAAAGCTGAAATTTAATCGATGCTGCAATAATGAGAATTGTAAAATGTAACCTTAAGATTCTTTGATTCCGATATAAAATAGATTCTAACAAGATGCTAATATTCAAAAATGAATATTGCATTTCCAGCTTTAAGCCTCTTCGGATTTTTTTACAGCATGCCTATGTTTATAAAAGAAAAAGCATCCCGAAATTTCGGAATGCTGATGTTAAAGTATTAAATATGAGCTTTTGATGAATTTAATTTATAGGATCTCTTAAATGACGGATGGTTGGTTATTGTGCGGCTACTTTTCCAAATTTATTATTTGAATTGAAAGCCTGATTTATTTTATCATAATTACATAAGCTTGATTTCCATACAATATTTGGTGAGCTCCGTATTTTTACTTAATCCCATTTTCTCCATAATGCGGCTTCTGTAGGTACTTACCGTCTTATCCGAAATGCAAAGTTCATTGCCAATCTCATGAAGGGATTTTCCATTTGCAAGCTTAATCATAATGTCGAATTCGCGGCTGGAAAGTAATTCGTGCTTTTGCCGGCAGATATCTTTATCAAGATGAATGGCAAGACTTTCTGCCAGCGAAAGAGAAATATATTTTCCACCCTCCGATACTTTCTTTACCGCAATAAGTAGTTCTTCAGAGGCGGTATCTTTTGTGAGATAACCAGAGGCTCCAAGATTTAGAGCTCGTATTGCATATTGTTCCTGGGGGTGCATGCTTAACATCAGTACATTTGTGGATGGCCATTTTTCTTTTACCGATTGAAGAACCTCTAATCCGCTTTTACCAGGAAGAGATATATCGAGTAAAATAATATCGAAAACGTCACTTTTCAGCTGCTTAAGTGCTTCATTTCCATCACCGGCTTCACCTATATTGGTTACACCTTGTAACTGAGAAAGAATTTGCCTTAGACCATCGCGGACAATTTTATGATCATCACAAATTAAAATTTTCATAATTAAGTAGTTAATGGTAAAGTAATCTTTATTCTGGTTCCACCACCATTCTCATGGCAGATATCAAATGTACCACCCAATGATGCAGCCCTTTCCTTCATACTTATAATTCCAAATGATTTCTTCGATTTAATTTCATCTTCAGTGATTCCGATTCCATTATCAGAAATCGTGAAGTTAATCGATTCGTTGTCTTTGTTCATCCCAATTTCAACATGCGTGGCTTTTGAATGCCTGGCAATATTTGTAAGCGATTCCTGCATGATTCTGAAAAGGGTAAGCGAATAATTAGGAGAGATATCATGTTCAGAATCCATATCCAGAAAAACCTCAACGTTGTTTCTTAAAGAAAATTCTTTTGTATACCACTCTATGGCTGCCTCAAGTCCAAGATCATCAATGATTTCAGGTCGTAATTGGGAGGTAAGCCGTTGCACTGTTTTGATTGTTTCACCCACCAAAGCAGAAACTTTATTGATTTTAAAAACAACATCGGGATCTTTAACGCTTTGCCGGATTATTCCCAGATCAATTTTAACAGCTGTAAGAGCCTGGCCCAGATCGTCATGAAGTTCTCTTGATATAGATTTTCTTTCATTTTCTCTTACTTCCTCAGTATATTGGGTTAGTTGATGCAATTGCTCAAGTGAGCTCTTTAATTTTTCTTCCGTAATTTTCCTTTCGGTAATGTCTTTTGTAAAAGCAAGTAGTTGTTTTTCAGCTAGTTTTACCGCTTCGAAGGTCCACCATCTTTTTGTGCCATTTTTATGTTGGAATAACAAATCTGCTTTTGAGGCGCCGGTTCTAACTGCTTTTCTGAAATGTGCCATCCCGTCTTGAAGTGATTCTTCCGGTAGAATATCTGAAACCGACATTTTTAAGAGATCATCCTTTGAATATCCCGTTAAATTGCAGGCTGCTATATTAACTTCAACATACTTACCTTCTTCATTCGTCACAAAAACACCGTCAGGGGCATTATCAATGTAACTTCTGTATCTTTCTTCGCTTTTTTTCAAAGCTACATTTACCTTGATTAATTCATCCGCTGATTTCCTCAATAGTGTTGCATCATTGATTATTATCTGTTTCTGATTGAAAAGGTCAAGAAATACATTGATTTTACTTACCAGGATACGACTATGAAATGGTTTATGAATATAATCGACAGCACCGTTATCATATCCTTTAAATACTTCTAATTCGTTTATGTAGTTGGCTGTCAGAAAAATGACAGGTACTTTGTCTTCTGATCTTTTCTCATTCATCCGCACAGCAAATTCGTAACCATTCATACCAGGCATTTGAACGTCGATAATTGCCAGGGCGAGTTTGATCCCTTTGATTTTATCCAGTGCCTCGTCTCCCGATAGCGCTTGTATCAGGTTGACTTTGATCTTTTGGACGATGATAGCCCTAAGCACGAACAGGTTTTCCTCGGAGTCGTCAACAATAAGTAGGTTTGGCAAATGTTTCATGTGAATATAATTTGCTTTTTAAAGGCTACATGGAATCGCCAGAAGGATATATTTGCTTCGCAGATTTCCACTTCGTTCCAATTCATTTCGGTTAGTGATTTTACAATTATGGCGATTTCATTTGAATAGGTAATATGCTTTAAATCTTTTTTTTAATGGCAAAAATAATAGTCATTGTACTTAAAGCAAAACTATCAATTTTTATTGTTTTTTAAGAATTTTTAATAGATAAAAAATGGCTATTTGTATTGTTGTTTTAAATGTCTCAAAGGCATTAAAATATTGTTTTATATATTTTAATGCCTTTGTAATCAGTTTAATAATATTTTAAAAGATGAAGAGGCAACTTATCGGAATAAATAGAGTGAAGCTAACATCTCATTGATTTTTTATTTTCTAAGCTAGCTAATGATGATCAGGCTATTCCAGGCAACTCCATTCCGGTAATTTTGCGGTATAAATTAAGCGCAAAGAGATCCGTCATTCCAGATACAAAATCGACAACAGACTGGATTTTTCCATACATCGAATTATCCGGATTCTGATATTGGGAAGGGATAAGTGTCAGAAGTTTTTTGGATAAAAAATCATCCGGATGAACAACCGCAGTGATAAATGCTTCGAGTAATGTTCCCAGAATTTTATAACCTGCTATTTCAATTTCAATGACAGCCCGATCGTTGTAAATCCTTTTTTGAGAAACCGTTTTTATTTGAGCCATAGCACCTTTCGATGGTTCAGTCAACGATTCGAATAGTGGGATTATCTTTAGTTCGTCACTGAAAGTGTTAACTCGTGCAATAAAAATTGCAGCACACTCTTTCGTAAGTTTACTGATCACCATTGCCCGGAGGTAGGCTATTCTTTCGTTGCAATCGCTGACAAGATTTAACGTAGCAGTTATGTTATCGAGTAACTGAAAATCGGCTTCTGCATGAAAAAAGTTAAGAAAGAGTTTTTCGGTTTCAGGGTAGGTAAGAATTTTTAGTTTATGGGCATCTTCCACATCCATAATCTGATAGCAGATATCATCAGCAGCTTCGACCAGGTAAACCAAGGGATGGCGGAAATACTGAAGCGGGTTTTCGGAAATTTTCACCATCTCAAGTTGAGAAGCAATTTTTCGAAACAGCTCTTTTTCACTTTGAAAGAATCCAAATTTGGGTTTTCCTCCGGCAAGTGAGGATTCATACGGGTATTTAACGATACTTGCTAAGGTACTGTATGTTAATGCAAACCCACCATTTCTCTTTCCTGCAAACTGATGGCTTAGAACCCTGAAAGCGTTGGCATTTCCTTCAAAACAGGTGAAATCGGTCCACTGCGCCTCCGTTACTTCGTTTTGGTATTTTGATCCTCCACCCCGTTTAAAAAAATCGGCGATGGCACTTTCACCCGAATGGCCAAAGGGAGGATTTCCCAGATCATGTGCCAGACAGGCGGCAGAAACAATAGCGCCAATTTCACCAACAATATTTTGAAGTTGAGATTCCTGGTTGTTTTTTATAGCAGCTGTCACAAGATTTCCCAACGAACGGCCGACACTGGCAACCTCGAGCGAGTGGGTGAGCCTGTTATGAACGAAAATACTACCCGGCAACGGAAACACTTGTGTTTTATCCTGAAGTCGTCTGAAAGGGGAGGAGAAGATGATCCGGTCGTAATCGCGCTGAAACGTTGAACGGATATCTTCAGTTTCCTGTACCATTCGATCTTCCAGTCCGAGCCGGCAGTCTGCAATCAATTTGTCCCATTTTACCATTTCCTTTGTATAATTGATAATGATATTCTTTTTTGATTAAAGCCTAAAGCGGAAGGTTTAAGGATTCCTATAAATCACTGATTTCTGCGAACACTTAGTTATCCACACGCTTTGTACTCCTGCCTTACTTAAGTGGCAAAGTTGTCCGTTTTTTTGATGATTACAAAATTTGTTTGTGCTTTAGCCTTAATTGAATACCTTCGCAGCTAAATTTTTCTTGAATATGTTGTCACCAATGCTTAATGGATTGCTTCTGCCATTTTTGGTTGCTATGTTTCTGGCGATTAATATGGGAGGCAGCGGCACTTCACCTGCTTTCGCTACTGCTTATGGATCAGGTATATTACGGAAAGACCTTATTCCTGGTCTTTTCGGATTGTGTGTACTTGTCGGCGCCTTGCTGGCAGGAAAAAACACCGCGATCACTCTGGGAAAAGGGATTCTACCTGCCGAAAGTCTAAATTATACATTGACAACCATCATCCTTTTTTCGGTGGCCCTTTCACTCCTTTTTGCCAATTTACTCGGCGTTCCTCAATCAACTTCACAATCAACAGTTCTGGCACTTGCAGCTCCGGCTCAGTATATGGGACAGTTAAATGCTCAAAAAGTATTTTGGGAGATTATTCCGATGTGGGTTGTACTCCCGCTCGTCTCCTTTGGAATAATGTATCTGATAGCCAATATTTCGATAAAACGATTCGATAACAAGCATCCCGGCTATTTTCAAACTATCAAAAGGCAGTCCTTCTTTCGCTGGGTAGTAATTATCACCAGCTGTTATGTAGCTTTTTCGATTGGATCGAATAATGTTGCAAATGCTGCCGGACCTATTGCATCTATGATTACCAATGAATTGCACATCAATCCAACCGGCGACAACTTTGTGCTGATCATGATTCTTGCAACATTGATTATAGCCCCATCTTTTGGAATTGGAAGTTCAATATTTGGTCGGAAATTAATTGTGAAAACCGGAACCGAAATCGTTGAAATAGGTAAAGTTGAAGCCTCTATTATCTCCATAATTACAGCTACGTTACTTCTTGGCGCTTCTGTTAGCCGTGGTATTCCAACATCGTTGGTTCAGCTGAATACGTTTGCTATTCTTGCTTTAAGTGTCTCAAAGAAAGGATGGAAAGAAACATTTTCGAACAAAGTTGTGAAACGGTTATGGATTATCTGGTTTATTGCACCGGTGTTTGCATACTTCCTTTCTTATGTTTTGACGATGATGGCCGATCATGCCGGACTGCTTCATTACTGATAATTAGTAGATTCCTGTTCTCACTTTCTTTAATTCACGCTCAATTTCTGCCGAATTCTGAAAATGGCTTTGTAAGGTTAACTTGAAGTCAGGTCCATGATCGGGAATGACGGTATGTACAAGTTCGTGGACAATAACGTAGTCAATCAGATGATCGCTTAGCCGCATAAGGTGAAGATTGAGATTGATATTTTTGCGGTTTGAGCAACTACCCCAATTGGTCTTATTGTTTTTAATGGTCACTTTTTTAAAAGTATAACCCAGACTGGATGCAAGTTCCGCAATTCGAAATGGCAGGTATTTTTTAGCATCAAACCTAAGAACATTCTCAATGGCAGCCTTTAACGTGGTTTGCAACTCAATTGATTCAATTAATTGGTTCATTGGGTATTCGAATATAACATCCTTATTTTCTTCGGAATACCTGATTTTAAACCTGGATACATCTGAAGAACAAACATGGTAATTGTAATTTCTGGTTGAGAATAAATGACCCGGTTGTATCAGCTTTGGGGTGCCTGATTTTCCAGCCAGTTTTTCTTTTGTCTGAAATACCCACTGGAGGTGTTCACCCAGAAACTTTTCTCCGCTTTGGAATGATGCGGTCCATGGTATTGTAACACGAACGGTCCCGTCGGGCCGGACAGCGAGTTTAAACCGCGTAGCCTGACGGTTCCTGGTTATCGTCACAGTTCCAATCCGATCAATACTTATCTGTTTTATATTCATGAATTACTATCTGTAATTATCAAATATTTAAATTTATACGTGTTTG
>Ga0209511_1002231_pt1 | contig 16154 bp, 11 predicted proteins | sample SSSSmetaG_FD_184141 | JGI IMG/M metagenome (GOLD analysis project Ga0209511, IMG submission 184141) | Glacier valley bacterial and archeal communities from Borup Fiord, Nunavut, Canada, to study Microbial Dark Matter (Phase II) - ​SSSS... | ecosystem: Environmental > Aquatic > Freshwater > Ice >...
TTGTAAAGCACTTCAAGTGCTATAATCTCCTCTGTTTTCAGTGTTACATATCTCATAATGAGATAAATGTACAACATTTAATTAACAACACCAAATAAATACGACATTATATTATTCTTATTACTTATTTCTTAAGTAATGGTTAAAATATAAGTTAATAGCTATATCGACGATGATCAAAACAAAACTTATTTTCCTAGGAATATTAATGTCCGGATTGCTTGCACTTCTCTTATTGTTTGGCTTCAGACACAAAGATGATTCACTTGTCATACAATCATGGATTACCAGTTGGGATGGAAAAAATAAATTGTCCTCTCAAAAAGAGATTCATACAATTCGCGAAGAAATAAAGGATTCAATCATCATTCATATTTATCCCAAGGAAAAACATCAGCCAATCCTTGGTTTTGGAGGTACATTCACAGATGCTGATGTGTACAATTTTATGCGGATGAATAAACCGGAACGTACCAACGCCTTGAAGGCACTGTTTGATCCCAAAGAAGGTGCAGGATGGAATCTGATGCGCATATCCTTTGGATCAACCGATTGGGATCGTGACTGGAAATTTTATACGTATGATGATATGCCCAAAGGGCAAAAAGACGATTCGCAATTGTCCCATTTCAGCGTGTCCGAAGATTTAAAGAGAGGGCATTTTGAATTACTTAGGGAAGCCTTGGCAATTAATCCTGATTTGAAAATCCATGCTGCTGTATGGGGGCCTCCTGCCTGGATGAAGGATAATGACAAATTGATTTCGGATGGCACCATTTTGCCACAGTACTATGATCGATATGCACTTTATCTTGTAAAATCTATACAGGCCTATGAAAAAGAGGGCATAAAAATTATGGCAATCTCACCGCAGAACGAACCACTTTGCAACGATGGAAGAAAGACCCCTCAAGCCCTTTACATGGATTGGAAGCCAATGCGGGATATGGTTCATGTAATAAATGAAGCATTTATCAGCAATAATATAGGAACTAAAATATGGATTTTTGACCACAATTTTATCTTTGCAAAAAGTTGGGTTGAACCTTTTATCACCGATACTCCAGCCAAGGGTTCTTTTGATGGTGTGGCCTGGCACGATTACGAAGGTAGTGAAGAATCGCTTTGTGAATTATCAGCGAAATATCCTAATGTCCCAATGTATCACACTGAGCGTGCATTATATACATCTTATGGATTGATGAGGATATTGCGTGTAATCCGCTGTGGAGCCAGAAGCCATAATCATTGGGTTACAATATCTGATCAATATGGTGCCCCTCACCAGTATAAGGGCGGTAGTGAAAAAAATGATACCCCTTTAAATGAGAAAGATCTTAGTGCATTATATAATCTTAGGGGCAGCTCTGACAAATGGTTTAAAACACTTGGATATTATACTTTTTCACAGCTATCTAGCTTTGTTAAGCGCGGCGCAGTAAGAATTGACAGCGATGATTCAGGCAGTATTCTTGCCAACGCAGCTTTTCAAAACCCTGATGGAAGCCTTATTCTTGTTGTTTCAAATTGCGGCAAGAAAGCAATGTCATTTGTGGTTTCATTAAATGGTAATCAGGCACTTATGAAAATAACACCAGAATCAGCTGCAACATTTGTTATACAAAATATGAATAAAGTTAAAGTTGACCGCTAAACATTTGATTGAGAATTCCCTAAACGAAATATGCAAAGACTTGCTTATGAAAGTTAACGAATCAAATATGCCAATCATTGAGAGATAGATTAATAAATCAAAAGATAATATATCAATAACATTACAAACATGAAAAAAACAAAGTATTATTTAACGCTACTGGCAATTATTTCATCCTGTCTGATTTCACAGGGACAGTCGTCGGTTACTATTACAGAACAACCCTTAGTTATTCCAACCTATCTTGCGGGCTCCCCCGATCCAAATCCAATGTTTTTCTTCGGAAGGGGTACACAGGGTGCTGAACAACGAATCTATCCTTATCCACTCTATGACAACCTTACCAACAAGAAAGCCGACAAAAGCTATCATTTGATTTACCTTGAAAACGAATATGTCAAAATAAGTGTATTGCCCGAATTGGGTGGACGATTGTTTTCAGCTGTCGATAAGACAAACAATTATAATTTCATTTATCCGCAGCACGTCATCAAACCAGCGCTTATCGGATTAACCGGTGCCTGGATTTCCGGCGGTGTTGAGTGGAATATACCTCATCATCACAGGGCAAGTACATTTATTCCAGTTCAATATAGCATTGAAGAAAGCGCCGATGGTAGCAAAACCATTTGGGTAGGTGAACTTGAAATACGTCACCGCATGCGCTGGGCTGTTGGATACACGCTCCGGCCAGGTAGCTCAATTGTTGAATGCAATGTTAAAATCATCAACCGTACGCCGGTAGAAAACACCATGCTTTGCTTTGCCAATATTGCCGTTTCTATCAATAACGATTATCAGGTAATTTTTCCACCACGTACACAATGGTCAACGGGGCACAGCAAACGTGATTTTCAGACCTGGCCTATGGTTGATGGTGTTGATGTGAGTTGGTACAAGAACAACAAAACCCCAAATTCATGGTTTGCCGTGAATTATGAGGATGATTTTGTTGCAGGATACGATCATGGCAAAAATGCAGGAATCTTGAATATTGCAGATCACAACATTGTAGCAGGTAAGAAATTCTTTACCTGGGGTGTCGGAAATATGTGGGATAAGATCCTAACTGACGACGACGGGCCTTATCTTGAGATCATGGTAGGTGCCTATTCCGACAATCAGCCCGATTATTCGTGGTTACAGCCTAACGAGGAACGTTCGTTTACCATGTCACTTTTCCCATTCCGGGGTATCGATGGTGTGAAGAATGCCAATCTGGATGCCGCAGTTAACTTTGATGTAAAGGATGGTAAAGTCAACTATGGATTCTATACCACAAAGGCTTACACCGATGCCACGGTAACGCTCAAAGCAGGAAATAAAATACTTTCTGAAGAGCGCATATCTATCAATCCGGGAAAACCCTATGCCAGGCAAATTGCCCTAACTGCAAGTCAGGATGAACATGAACTCCGTGCCTCGATTTCTGCCGGAGGACGTGAATTGGTCGCTTATTCGCCGATTGTCCTTCAGCCAGTTCCAAAACCCGTAGGTTATACTGAACCTAAAAAACCTGAACAGATTAAAAATGACGAGGAACTTTTCCTGGCTGGCCAACGAATCGACCAGTTTCATAACCCGACACTTGATGCCGATCCGTATTGGGAAGAAGCGCTTCGTCGCGATTCTGGAAATGTTGAAGCGAACACCGGGATGGGCCGTTTATGTTTGAGAAATGCCAAATATGTTCTTGCTGAAAAGTATTTTAACAAGGCTATCGAACGGCTTACGGCTCAATATACAACTTCAAAAGATGTTGAACCAATCTATTACCTGGGAGTAGCGCTTAAAGGGCAAGGACGTTTTGATGAAGCATATACCGCTTTTTACAAAGCAACCTGGAAACAGGAATGGAAAGCTCCGGCTTATTACTCATTGGCCGAAATTGCTTCATTACAAGGCAAGTACCAAATTGCGCTTGAACATGTGAACCATGCGCTTGATGCCAATGCTTACAATGTTCGGGCTTATGTGCTGAAATCTGCTTTGCTGCGTCATTTCAACCGAAATGAGGAGGCTCAAAAACTGGTTGCTTTTGCCAAAGATAAATGCGATCCGCTCGATGCACAATTGATGTCAGAACAATGGCTTGCTTCCAAAGATGCCAATGCCGCGAAAACGCTTTTTTCAACCTTAATAAACCATCCAATTAATGCGGAGGAAATTGCTGCCGGATATTCCAACAGTGGGCTTTGGAATGATGGCATTGTAGTTTTATCCGAATTAATTACCCAATCAGTGGATAAAACAAAAATTTCTCCGCTGGTGTACTACTATCTTGGGTATTTTGCCGAAAAGCAGGGTGATTCACAAAAAGCTATGGATTACCGCAAACAGGCCAGCCTGCAACCGCTGGACTATGTTTTCCCATTTCAGCAGGAAGTTATTGGAGTGCTGCACAGTGCAATCAATGCAAACCAATTGGATGCACGTGCTCCATATTATCTGGGAAATCTGCTTTACGACTGGCAACCCGATGAAGCGATTGCTCTGTGGGAAAAATCTTCTGTATTAGACCCCAATGCCAATATTACCTGGAGAAATCTGGCCATTGCCTATTCACACCAGACTGCTGAAGGATCGAAAAACAAAGCCATTGCATGTCTCGAAAAAGCAATAAGTGTTCCGAATCCTTACCCGACACATTTTGCCGAGCTCGACCAGCTCTATAAATCAGAAGGTACTTCGGTAGAGAAACGTTTGGCATTGCTCGAAAAGAACCAAAAGGTTGTTATGAAAAAAGACGATGCACTTGGCTCAATGATCAATCTCAAAATCGTTGCCGGTAAAACTGATGAGTCTATTTCGCTCCTGAAAAGCCGAACTTTCAGTCTTTGGGAAGGTGGCAGTGCATTCAACACCGGTCAGGCCTGGGCTGATGCGCATTTGATCAGAGGCCTTAATTACCTCAAAAAGAAACAATATCAGAAAGCGTTAGTTGACTTCCAGACGGCACTAACTCCACCGGAAAATTTACGTGCCGAAGATTCAAATTCCCGTTTAACCCAAATTAAATATTGGATGGGCTGTGCTCTTGATGCTTTGGGCGAAAAGGAAAATGCGGTTCAATCGTGGAAAGAAGTTGTAGCCTCAGATACTTTGAAGAACATTCCCTGGAGAATGCGTGGAATTGGAAACAAGCAAACTCAGCGTTATTTCGCTGCAATGGCTCGCCAAAAGATTAATCCAAAAGCAGAGGTAAAAACAATATTTAGTGAACTTTCGGATAAAGATAATAATATGGTTGCCAGAGATTCAGGCGATAAAGACTATCAATTTATTAGTGCGAAAAAACTTCCTTCCCTTGATGAAAGAGCTTTCCCGCATTACCTCTCCGGCTTGGGATATTTGGGACTCGGCGATAAAACCAGGGCAAAGGAACAGTTTATTGCTGCTCTGCAAATTTCACCTGATTTTTTAAGTGCCAAAATCGAGTTGAATCAACTATAGTTTTCGAATATTCTGATATAGAAACAAAGGTCGGTATGTAAAAACTGAGGTCAGTTTTTAATATTTTTGCCAACTGTGTTTATATTATTACAAGTGAATAACTAAAACCACATCCGAATGAAATCTTTCTTTTCAATAGTATTACTAACTTTTCTACTCTGCGGAAATTCGTCAGCACAGCCTATCACCCCATCTGACAAACCGAACAAAACCCAGCAATTGCTGATCGATCGCGGATATGGGATGTTCATCCATTTTGGGGTCAACACGTTCACCGATCAGGAATGGTCGGACGGAAAAATTCCGGTGGGGAAATACAATCCGACCAAACTGGACTGCGACCAATGGGTACGGGTAGCCCGCGATGCCGGGTTTCGCTACGTTTTGCTAACCACCAAGCACCACGACGGGTTTTGCTTGTGGGATAGTAAATTTACTGATTATGATGTGGCTTCGTCGCCGGTAAAAACCGACGTAGTGGCCGAAGTTTCGAAAGCCTGCAAGAAATACGGCTTGAAATTCGCTGTGTATTATTCCCTTTGGGACAGGCATGAACCGCTGCACAATGATCCCGACCCGCAGAAATACGTTCAGTATATGATGAATCAGCTTACCGAGCTTTTAACCAATTATGGTGAGGTCGTCGAACTTTGGCTCGATGGCGGTTGGGCGAAGAAACAGAATGATTGGGACCTGGATCAGCTTTATACGCTGGTTAAAAAATTGCAGCCTAATTGTGCTGTTGGAGTGAATCATACCATTGTATACGAAGATGGTAAACGGAAATTCGTCATACCCGACGACATGATTACAGACAACAAATACTATTTCCAGTATTTCCCTGGAGATTTCCGTTTATGGGATCCAAAGATCGCACACCTTGCCGACAAAAAGCAATACCTTCATAATGGACAATCGTATTATATGCCATTTGAGCACACCATATGTATCAGCAAACCCTGGAGCTGGTTTCAGAAGTCGAAGCCAGTTCCTGCACGCAGCCTCGACGAATTGGAGGAGCTTTTTTATTGGTGTACGGCCAACCAGAATGCCCTGGTGATTGATATTCCCGCTGGTCCTTCAGGCCTGATCTATGAGCACGAAGCCAACACCGCCATCGCGCTGGCTCAGCGCATTAACATTCAAAAAGGGAAACCGCTTCCTAAAAACGGACGATTTATCTCGATGAGCAAACCGGCAACTGCCAGTTCGACTGACATTCAGAATGAGGTGTTGCTCGATGCCAAATTCGCGGTAGATGGCGGAATGCAAACCCGCTGGGCTGCCAAAGATACCCTGGCCGAATTGGTCGTCGAGTTAAAGCCGGCCGACAAGTTTAATAAAATCAGCATCTTCGAATATCAGGACATGCGCAAAGGCAAAAACAAGGACGACGAGTTTTCCAACTACCGCACCAACCGGATCGAAGCTTACGATATTGATATCTGGAAAGACAATGAGTGGCTGAACATTTATCACGATGAAGCTTCGATGGACGATTGTAAAGTGATCCGCTTCCCGGTCTTTTACCAGGCTTCGAAAATCCGGTTGAAAGTACTTCGGGCCACCGCTCCACCTTCAATTTGGGAATTTAACATTATTGACTTCAGTCAGCGGTAAGATTCTCCAGCTCCCCCGGATATGTCATCCGGGGGTAACCGATAGGGAATTTGCAATTCCCCATTCAAGAATCTGAATAAATGGCTCTGAATAAAGCGTGGCAGTAGATGGTGCTGATTTGTTGTAGACACTTTTTTTATCGGGAATTTTAAATCACATGTAACCTCATTGAATAAACCAAGCACGGGATAAATAGCAATTAATTGATCAGCTTTTTAATGCGTCACAAATTGCAAATAGTTGATCGCTTTTTTGAAATAGGAGATTGTTAGGCAAATACCGTTTCTTTCTAAAGACAAATACAAAAAAAAACCAGCTTCCACTCGTTTGTAACGAGTGGGAAGTTGTTTTGCAATGCCATGCCGAATTATACCATAAGTCCCGATTCAAGTTCTTTTTCGATACAATGAACAAGGTAAAATGGGAGATTGAGCAAATTAAACTTTTTACCGGCAAGAGTGCGTGCAGTTTCAATGGATTGTTTGCGACCAGTAAGGAGACCTGAAACTATAATTCTTAAAGATTTAAACCCCAAGCGAAGCAAGTGAAATAACATTTATTCCGTCAGTCCGTGTGTAGCTTATTCCTGTACCTGTAATAATATTCAAAGATTGAGGTGCCTGTGTTTTTGTTGTGTCAATAACAGCGGCAAATTTAGTTAGATTGGCGGCGGCGATGTCAATTTGCCCCGTTCCGAGTTTGATTTCAAAGGCAGCCCATTCGCCGGAATATTTTTGTACGATTGCATCTACTTCGAGGCTTGAAGAATCGCGGTAATGATACACTTTTGCATCATTTGCCTGCGCATAAACACGAAGCTCGTGTGTGGCAAGCGACTCAAAAAGAAAGCCAGTGAATTTCAGGTCGGAAAGTAATGACTTTTTATTTGCGCCGAGTGCAGCTACAGCAAGCGAAACATCTGTAAAATGACGTTTAGGAGCTTTTCTGAGCAGAGCAGAAGAACGTAAATGTGTATTCCATGCGGGCTGATTTTCAACAATCATCAGACGTTCGAGCGCATCGAGATAATCGTAGATCGTCGGGCGTGAAACGGTGCCACGCTCTTTTTCAAAAATGTCGGTTTCTATCGAAACAGTTTCGACGGTTGTGGCGGTATTTCTTGCCAGCGACCGAAGCAGATTATGTATTTTGGCAGGGTCGCGTTTCACATTTGAAACACGGCTCATATCTACTTCTGCAAGCAAATCGATATATGCACGGTTTATGTCAGTAGCCTGTGTAATACTTTTATTTATTAAACCGGGGAAACCACCGGTTATAATTTTCTCAATGACAAATTCCAAATTAGTTGCTTCATCGTAAATATCAACCCTACCACCTTCCAAAAGTGCTTTCAAACTGATTTTTCCTGACGAATGTCCCAATTCCAGCCAACTCATCGTGCGCATATCGAGTGTTGTAAACCTCCCTGCACCGGAGTGTTTCTTTGCCGTTTCGTCAGGATTTGTCGAGCCGGTAAGAATGAATTGTGCAGGTAAAGCACGTTTGTCAACTTCGTGGCGGATAAGATTCCAGAGTTTGGGCTGTTCCTGCCATTCGTCTATCAGGCGTGGCGGGTTACCAAGCAAAAGGCGGTTCGGTGAAGTGTCCATCAGCAGGGGTACTTGCGGGTCGGTATCAACTTCCAAAATACTTTTTGCAAATTGCTTTGCAGATTCTGTTTTTCCGCATGCTTTGGCACCACGAATCAGCACAGCTCCTGCCGCCTGTAATTTGCGCTGAAGTTCTATGTCTGTTATTCGATTTATATATGCCATAATTAGTTAGTAATTAAGAGGTAAAATCAATTTTACCGCAAAGATGCAAAAATTATTTTACAAATAGATAGGATTTTATTTTACAAATTATCAGACATTTAATTTGCGAACGGAAGATTAATGTTACGGTGAAAATTGTGACGTCAGGCACAAAGAAACATTCATGAATTGTATTTTCCGCCGAACTAAATAATTGGTAGCCGAACCTGTCTTGAGACAAAAATGGGTATAATGTTGCGGCGACACATCTGCTTTATCTTAATAATTCTTTACATTGACATGATTTAGGTGATCACATGTTTCGGAGAATCACAAACAAAACCTGATTTGGCACCTAAAATTTTTTAGATCGGAAAACAAGATCTGATTTGTTACCTAAAATTTTTTAGATCGGAAAACAAGATCTGATTTGTCACCTAAAATTTTTTAGATCGGTAAACAAGATCTGATTTGTTACCTAAAATTTTTTAGATTGGAAAATAAGATCTGATTTGTTACCTAAAATTTTTTAGATCGGGAAACAAGATCTGATTTGGTTACCTAAAAGTTTTTAGATCGGAAAACAAGATCTGATTGGTCACCTAAAACTTTTTAGATCGGAAAACAAGATCTGATTTGGTTACTTAAAACTTTTTAGATCGGAAAACAAGATCTGATTTGGTTACCTAAAACTTTTTAGATCGGAAAACAAGACCTGATTTATTACCTAAAACTTTTTAGATCGGAAAACAAGATCTGATTTGGTTACCTAAAACTTTTTAGACCGGAAAACAAGATCTGATTTGGCACCTAAAAGTTTTTAGACCGGAAAACAAGATCTGATTTGGAACCCTAAAAGTTTTTAGACCGGAAAACAAGAACTGTTTTGGCACCTAAAAGTTTTTAGATCGGAAAACAAGATCTGATTTGGTCATCCCGGCTTTGGGGGTGGTGTTAAAGAATAGATGAATCCATTCGTTTATCTTTGTTAAGTAGCATATGAAGGCCTATTTTGAATATTTTGATGTTTTAAGGTAAATAATTGCAAATAATCGCAGTTTATTGGATTTATTTTGTGTAAAATGAAAATTTACTGTAACAAATGTGTTGTTATTCCGTAAATAGTTTCAGTTTATCTTCCAAAATATTTTTTTAAGAAATCGTTTTTTCACTTCTAAATTATTTTTTATGAAAAATTTTCCGTTTAGTATTTTAAATTCGAATGAACTTTACACCGCATCTACCCGTATTGTTGATGCAAGTAAGGGCACCCTTGGCAGCGATCCGTACACTTCCACATTGTGTTTACACATCGGACAAGGCAACAGTGACCTGGCAAAAGCATTGGGGAAGGCTTTTAACAGTGAATTTACCCCTGTTCTTCTTGTCAGGAACCAGGAAAGGGATGATGGTTTTATCTGCCTGCGCGATTATGCGAGTTCCTGCAGCCATGGAAAAAATTCAATACAAGCCGCTGCCGGCAGATCGATCTCTGTTATTTTTGACAATGTAGGCAACAGTGTCGCTAATCTTGGTTACGCTAAGGAGACAGCCAAACTGAATACGCTGATTGAAGCCCTGGAGACACCCTCCGCACAGCAGGCACTTGCAACAATTGGCGCCACCGAAAGGTTTGAAGAGTTAAAAAGCAGTCAGGATGAATTTGAAAAAACCTATCAAATCAAAATCAAAACGGAGTCAGACATTAATTATCCCCTCGTTAAAGATGCAAAGTTGCGGATTACAAAATACCTGAAGACATTGCTCTACTATATCGATACCAACAGCGATCTGGATGGGGCGATTTTTGGCGCAGCCAAAGAAGCAATCAACCAGATTATTACCGATACGGTTACCATTGCCCGCAGCCGTGCTACACGTATCGAAAATGCCGAAGATAAAGAAGATAAACCCGCATTATAAGATACAGTCTTTATCAACATTTATTTGGGATTTCACTTATAAATATCATTCAGCAGCCCCGGCCTTTAAAAGTTGGGGTTGCTTGTTATTTTCGGATCCTTTTAGAGATGTTACCACAACTGCAGGAGATTTGTTCACAAACATTTTTCCAACGATAAGCTAATTGCAAATCCCATATCCTTTACAATATTTGAAAAGTCTTCCGGTTTATATGCGCCATCAACAGTGCGTCGTTCGTATACCATATTGGAACGATATAGGATCGCTAAACCTGTTTTGAAGCGAAAACGGAAATGAACCGAGTATAACCAAAGGTTTAATTGAATATAAAACTCAGAGGTGCTCATATTATTGGACTCAAACTGAAAGCATAAAATAAACAAGACTTCTGCGAGGGTAGATTTTTATCCAGATTTTAACCACGCTTGGTTCTGTAATCTAATATGATAATTCAAAATGCAAATCGATTTTTAATCCCTTTTATTTGGTTTAGTGATGTCCCCGTTCTGAAAACCGAACGGGGACATTTGAATGGACATTAAGATTTTATAAGACTATTTTCATAATTGTCTTTGATTCATAAGGAAGAAATCAATTTTGATTAAAATGACAAGGACTAAATAAAGCACACAAATTTTATGCTTTGCTCCTATTGATTATCAGAAAGTCGCAGCATCAATAACATATCTGTACCGGGCTTCTTTATTCATAACCTTTACCCAGGCTTCGTTGATTTCTTCAGCTTTAATAATTTGTATCTGCGGATAAATTTTATTTTCTGCACAATAATCCATCACCTCTTGTGTTTCGGGAATACCCCCGATCAACGAACCGTTGAAATTTACACGGTTAAAAATCATGTTGAAGTTGTTAATCATGAGTTCGCCGTTGATTGGTTGACCTACTTGTGTGAAATAACCGTATGGTTTTACACAATCTATGTAACCAGACATTTCATAAGCATAAGGAACGGTTGAAATCATATAATCCATTTTGCCTTTCCAGGGTTTTAATTTGTCTGCCGTATCTACAACTATTACTTCTTTTGCACCAAAAGCTTTGATGTCATTTAATTTTGAAGGAGAAGTGGTAAAAGCAACTACTTCTGCACCTTTTGAAACTGCCAATTTAATTGCCATGTGTCCTAATCCACCAATGCCTACTACGCCTACTTTGTCGCCTTTCTTTATTTTGTATTGCATCATTGGCGAATAAGTGGTAATACCGGCACAAAGCAAAGGTGCTGCAAACTTCAGGTCCATATTTTCGGGAATTTTGATTGCAAAATGCTCCGTTACCACCATGTTGCTGGCATATCCGCCTTGGGTTATCCCTGACGGCGATGATTTTTCGGGGGAACCGTAAGTGCCAACCATTCCTGTGGTTTCGCAATGATGCTCTTCACCTTTTTTGCAACTTTCGCATTCCATACAACTGTTTACCATACAACCGACACCCGCTTTATCACCTACTTTAAATTTGGTTACATTTTTACCAACTACAGTTACGATGCCTGCAATTTCATGTCCCGGAACCTGTGGATATTGCTGTTTTCCCCAATGTCCTTTTATCGTATGTATGTCTGAATGGCAAATTCCTGAATATTTTATTTCAATTAAAATATCGTTGTCACCTACCGGTCTGCGTTCAAAATTCCATAAGGCTAAGATTCCGTGTTCGTCTTTTCCTGCATAGCCTTTTGATTCTATATTCTTGCTCATATTGTTTGTTTTATTTGTCTGCGAAAAAAGTTGAATTGGATTTGCAAGCTTTGCACCTGCGCCTACCACAACCGATTGTTGAATGAACTTCCTTCTGGAAGCGTTGTCTTGTTCGTTCATTTCTGTAATTTTTTATTGAAGTTAAATTATACGAAGCATCTTTATGGCTTTTTATCAGCCATTTTCAACAGTACATTTTTTGCTATTTCTGCCTGCTGTTTTCCAATTTGTGTTTCTATAATCGAAAAGACCTGATTCAACTGGCTTTCTGTAAGTCCGATATTCATTCCTGTTGCCAGGTGAAACTGAAGTTGTGGTGCAACACCTTCCAATGCTGAAAGCACTGAAATGGTTGCTAATTCACGCTGCTGATACGTAAGTACATCACGACTGAATATATCGGCAAAGAGATGTTCTTTTAAGAAAGTATCAATGGCCGGGGCAAAGGCATTTGCGCCGGTTTTGGGACCTTTTTCTTCTTGTCCTGTAAGCGTTTGCAAAGTTTTCTTTCCGGTCTCGTATTTGTTTGCAGTGTTGGGAATGGGCGAAGCCTCTTTGCCCACCACACCTGTTATACCGTTGGCTTTTCTTTCTTCCACTACATTCATAAACGTATTTATACCGTTAAGGCTTCGTGGAAAACCGCAATATGCATAGAGTTGTACCAACACTTCTTTTATTTCGTTGATGGTAAGCCCAGCATCAAGCCCTGAATTTAACTGTGTTTTTAAGTGCTCTAAGTCGCCAACCGCTGTCAAAGCGGCAATGCTTACAATGCTTTTTTGTTGCGCATTCAGAAACTGATCTCCGTTTATGTTATTTTGTGCATTCATTGTATTTATGCTTAATGTTAGAACCAATAATAGAATCCATTTTATAATGTTGCTTTTACCAGTCATAGCTTTTGTTTATTTCTTTAAGGCATTATTTATCATTCAGTTTTATTCAGCTTCAAAAGTTACTGTTGCATTTCCCGAACCCAAAGCATTAGCCAATCCCGAAGGATTTTCAATACGTCCTATTCGTGTATAACTGTACGATGTCGAAAAAGTTTTGTAGAAAAGAACCAATGTGTTAGACCCGTACAACATTAAATCTCCGTTTTGGATAGTTACGGGGTTTGATGCGTTGACAGGCAGGACATTGGGTAAGTCGAAATACTTTTCGTTCCCGTTCAGCTCTGTCATGTTGATAGTTATAGGCAACTTTGCCTTGAATGCTGTAGCTGTTGCATTGTCGTAGAAGTTGGCAGTAAAAACAGTTGTACCAATAGTTATTTTCATTTTCGCAGTATCTGTGTTTGAAATATTATCAGGATTGTTTGTTTGCTCCATTTCATTATTCTTATTACAGGCAAACAGTTGAGCGCAGATTAAAATCATTAAAAAAGCACCTGTTATTTTCATTTCTGATAATTTTAAAGTTTAAATATTCCTGATGAATTTTGCGGGAACGCCACCCACAATAGTATTTGGCAGAACGTCAGCAGTAACAACTGCACCTGCCGCTACAACCGCATTTTCGCCCACTGTTACACCTGGCAAAATGATGGCGCCGGCTCCAATCCAGGCATTCTGTTTGATAACAATGGGTTTTACCAAAAGCGCTTTCCGCTCTGCGGGATTCAGCGGATGGCTCTCGGTTATCAGGCTCACTTTGGGGCCAATCAGCACATCGTCTTCTATGGTTATACCTCCAATATCGAGAAATGTACAGTCTTGATTGACAAACACATTTTTACCAATTCGGGTAAATATCCCCAAATTGATATGAAATGGCGCAAGAACAGTTGAGCTTGCATCTAGCTGTATTCCTGTAATTTCGCTCAATAGTTGCTGTATATGGTCAATATCGGCAGAAGCATTAAGTTCTGCAGATAATTTCATGGTTCGGGAAGCTATTTCGAAAATCTTCGGATACTGAGCGTCATTAAACGGAACCACTTCCCCGGATTGTAATCTTTCAAATATGTCCATGTTCAGCTATAAATTAGTACCAACTACTACAATTTGTTGTATTCCTCGTCAGTAACGGGATTCATCCACTCTGTAGAGGCACCTTCAGCAGGTACACTAAGGGCAATGTGTGAAAACCAGCTATCTTTTGTTGCTCCATGCCAATGCTTTAGTCCGGCGGGGATGTTTATCACATCGCCCGGGTGTAATGTCCGGGCTGATTTACCTTCTTCATGGTACCAACCATTGCCGGCAGTGCAATATAGTATCTGACCTCCTTTATGATGGACATGCCAGTAGTTTCTACAACCGGGTTCGAAAGTCACATTATAGGATGTTACATTGTCCTTTGTTAGAACTGCCAAATAACTCTGACCTGTGAAATATTGTGCGTAAGCATCATTTTTCTCTCCTAATGGGAATATTTGTTTGAAATCGCTCATATTCTATTCTCTTTTAATTTATTACTTATTGTCTTTCATTATTTTTCAATTTAATTATTCACATTGCAAATTTGGTTGCAAAAACCCGCAATAAACTACCCAAATTACAGATAAACATACCATTATTACCGAATCTTATTCTTTGGTTATTTTTTTAGAAATGAGTTCTTTACTTTTGTAATTGAAATAAATATAAAACGTAAGCCATGAGTGAAATATCCAGAATAAATACCGTTACCGAATACAACAATCTGGCAGGACAAGAAACATTACACCCATTAATAAGTGTTGTTGATTTTTCGAAAGTTGAACCCCTTTGCTATTTTAGGAGACAAATGGGGGTTTATGCCATATTTTTAAAAGATGCCAAATGCGGCAACATGACTTATGGCTGCAATACTTACGATTACGAAGAGGGAACCTTAATATTTGTAGCCCCCGGACAGGTTTATGGAGTTGAAGATGATGGCAAAAAACGCAAGGGCATGGGCAAAGCTTTAATATTCCATCCCGACCTGATACATGGAACTTCATTAGGCAGGAATATAAAGGATTATACCTTCTTTTCGTACGAAGTCAATGAAGCGTTGCACCTTTCAGCAAGAGAAAGGGCTATTGTCAGTGATTGTTTTGACAAGATAAATTATGAGCTGGATCATGCGATTGACATTCATAGCAAGACCCTTATTGTTTCGTATATAGAGTTATTTCTTAATTATTGCAAACGCTTCTATGAGCGTCAGTTTATAACCCGTAGCCATGTGAATAAAGATGTGCTGACACGGTTTGAAAAAGTGCTGAATGAATATTTTTCATCAGAAAAGCCTCTTGAATTTGGTTTGCCTTCTGTAAGTTATTGTGCTGAACAGCTATTCTTATCGACAAACTATTTGGGGGACCTTCTAAAAAAGGAAACAGGAAAATCGGCTCAGGAACATATCCAGTTAAAATTGATTGATGTTGCAAAAGAAAAAATTTACGATCCCGGTAAATCTATCAGTGATATAGCTTACGAATTGGGTTTTAAATATCCGCAACATTTTACACGAATGTTTAAAAAAGAGGTTGGAATGTCTCCTGTTGAATATAGGTCGATGAATTAAAAGTAAAAGGAGCCATATTAATAAATTTGACTCACCGAGGAATGATATTCAACAAAGTGAAAGGTGAAGACAATCCGTATGACATGATGGTGTCCATAAAACAAAATAAATAGCATTACGAAAAGTAGCTTGAGGTTACAATTACTGCCATAAAGGACCCATGAACGAAGCATGAAGGAATAGAAAACCTGTTTTTAAGCAAAAATGTACATGACAGGAAAATAAATAAAGGTCTAATCAAACATAAAACTACCAGGTAATCTGGTTTGAGGTCTTCATCTTTGGTTTACCAAATTAGGGTAAAATATTCCAAAAGATCCTTGGTAGAAATTGTCAAAACTATGTAAGTTTACGCATAGATTGATTTTAATTTAAGATTCGCAAAATTACTAATATAGAATGTATTGCGTTGTTCTTATTTTATTCGTTACTCTTTTAAAGAAACTAATAAAAACCTTCCAATGCTTAAAAGCTATCAACCATTCCATTTACTTGCTTTGCTTGCGCTGACACTATTGATCGGTA
>Ga0209511_1002232_pt1 | contig 16152 bp, 15 predicted proteins | sample SSSSmetaG_FD_184141 | JGI IMG/M metagenome (GOLD analysis project Ga0209511, IMG submission 184141) | Glacier valley bacterial and archeal communities from Borup Fiord, Nunavut, Canada, to study Microbial Dark Matter (Phase II) - ​SSSS... | ecosystem: Environmental > Aquatic > Freshwater > Ice >...
CAAAACAATTATCCCATTGCTTAACAATGTATCAACATTGCTTAAAACATTATCTATTTTGCTTAACAATGTATCAACATTGCTTAAAACTATATCTATTTTGCTTAACAATTTATCATCATTGCTCAAAACCTTATCTATTTTGCTTAACAATTTATCATTATTGCTTAAAACTTTATCTATTTTGCTTAATATTTTATCACCATTGCTTCACATAAAATCACCATTGCTTCAAACTTTTTCTATATTGTTTAAAATAGGATCAATTTTGCTTCAAACTTTTTGCACTTTGCTGAAAATAAGATCAACATTGCTTCAATCTATGGAATGATTGACTTAGCTCATATGAATTCCAGCAGGTCTTTGATCAGTATCTTTTAATCAGTAAGGAGTGCTTTACAGTAGAATCGGGCTTTAGGACCATCATCGGGAAGTTTCCTTTGGGAATGTAACAAGGCATTCTGTCATATGACTGACTTTCGACAATACTTCCCATCGAATCTGGTCTGATGGCAAGGTTTCTCCCCGAATATTCAGGAAAACCAAAGCGTTTATTATCTGGTAATCCCTTAGGTGGAAAGTTTCCTTTAATTGAATCCCCAAAACTTAATGGTTTCTGATAACTAAAGCGTAAGCGATCTTTAAAAGTGGTGTCTATTTTAAAGTGCCCTTTGATTTGTGAAAAGGCCGGTGTTAAAAACAGGCTCAGGAAAACGGTAACCAATATCAATTTTTTCATGGCAATAATTTTAAGTCAATTTCTAACAATGATCGTACATTTTCCAGGGCAAAAAATGTTTATGATTCAATAGTAGCATTGACCAAAAGATACAACAAACGGTCTAAAGGTTGCTTTGCAAGAAATGTTATGATTGTAATGCAGGTTCAAATAACCATGATTAAGGAGTATGTTTTTTCAGTTTCTCTATTTTTTCTGATACAGAGCCTCGTTCTGTAATCCGAATGATTCCCAGTGCAATGGTTGCAATCATCCCCGGCTTGGTAATAATGTGAACGATATCGGCGACTCGCTGATCACGCGCATTAATTGATGCCTGAACTTCCGGTTCCGGCACATTGGTAATCTGATTGGCATATTTCCATGCCCCTTCCCGGGCAAGTTTCATGCTAAAATCAACGAGGAAATCGTCCACTTTGCCGCTCCATTTCAAAAGGTATTTTAATGCGGGCCAGACTGCCGACAAATCGTCCTGCACTTCGTGCACAAGCGCCGACAGGATTGTATTGATCTTGTTAAAGTCATTTTCAAGATCGCCCAGATTTTTACCACGTGAGATTTCGGCAGCCGCAGTACCAAGGTCAAGATTGATATGGGCATTAATTCCCATTAGTATATGCTGCAAAACGATGGGCCAATAATTGGTTGAAAGATCGAATGCTCGTTGCCATGACTGCGGGACCGGTTCATTGTTTTTAAAAGAATACCATGCATCCAGGTACCGCTTTGCAAAAACAATATCCAACTGTTCCATGCGTGGACCATTCTCAAAATAGTTATTAACTATCCCCTCCTTTACTTTGATGGTCACCTTTTGATAAAGGGCGGCAAAGTAACCCATTGGATCATTATTTTTCTCCGACTCAATGATAATGGTTTCCAAAATGACAATAACATCGTCAATCGTGTTTACGTGATTCAGGTTCATCCTTATTCAGCTACAAGGTGAATATTGCTCTTTGAATGGTTGTTAAAGCAAATGTCTTATTTATTCTCAACCATTTAAAGGGCTGTTTTGTTTTGAATCACGCACTTTTTAGTTCTTCACTGAATGCACGTTGGCATTTTTGATATTATTAAACTCTTCTTCCAACTCTTTGCATGCCTCTGCGCAAACGTCTTCCAACTGTAAAACCAAATGAGGTATTCCGGCTGTTTGCTCCTGGATATTATTTGCATATTCCTGGACTTTTTTGGCAATGTGCTCAAAATCTTTACTAATACCCATTATTGAAAATGAAGGGATCATCTTGTGTACGGCACTTTGCAGTGAATTCCAGTCTTTATCCTGCAACCCTTGTTTCATGATGTTAATCAATGGAGGAGTTTGTTCCAGATACAGAGAAATCATTTCCATCATCAATTTTGGATCCGATTTTGTGCGCTGGGTCAAATAACTCAGGTCGACATATTTTAATTTTTCAATTTGGCTGTTTTTATTTTCTTCGTCTTCAGAAGACTTCTGAAAAGCTGATTTCTGTACTAACCCAACAATTTTATCGTAAAGTAACTTTTCATCAACTGGTTTTGAGATATAATCATTCATCCCAACTGACTTGCATTTTGCAAGATCAACGGTTGTTACATCAGCAGTTAGAGCGATGATGGGGATTTTACTGTTCATTTTATTTCGGATGTATTCAGTGGCCTCAAATCCATTCATTTCAGGCATCTGTAAGTCCATCAGAATGATATCGTAAGATTTTGCTTTTAGTTTCTCAATGGCAATTTTTCCGTTTCCGGCAATATCAAATTGAAAACCAAAATCATCCAACAATGTTCTCATCAGTAATTGATTGAGCGGAATATCTTCAGCAACCAACACGCTTACGTTTTTGATTTCCTTGTTCAGCTCAAGTGCCCCTGTAACCGGCTTTGCTTGAATCCTGGTCTTTGTAAAACTTAATTTAACGCTGAACCTGGTTCCTTCCTCAATTTCACTTGTTACACTTAGGCTACCCCCTTGCATTTCAACTAATTGCTTTACAATGGCAAGGCCTAATCCGGTTCCTCCGTATAGCCTTGAAGTGCCACTGGTCGCCTGTTGAAAATTTTCGAAAATTGTGGGTATTTTATCAGCCGCTATTCCTATTCCGGTATCTGTAACTGCTAATTCAATGTACGCATTATCAGCATCTTCATTCAATAACCGAACACTGACAACAATCTTTCCCTTTAAGGTAAATTTCACGGCATTACTTACAAGATTTAAAATAATCTGGTTTAATCGCACCGGATCACCCAGTAACAGGTGAGGAATTCTTTCATCATACTCTTTAACCATCAATAAGTTCTTCTCCTGAATTTTTGTATCAAACAGATGAAGCATCGCGGATATTGACAATGCCATTTCGAAAGGTTCCTGCTCGAATGTCATTTTCCCTGCGTCAACTTTTGCTAAATCGAGAATATCGTTGATCAGCACGATCAATGAATCTCCGCTTGTTTTTATCGCAGCTATATATTCTTGTTGTTTTTCTGACAGATCTGTTTTCGAAATTACCTTTGTAAATCCGATAATCGCATTCAACGGGGTCCGAATTTCGTGACTCATATTTGACAGAAAGTGTTGTTTCGCCTGCATCGCATTTTCGGCTTTACTTTTCTCCTCTTTTGCAATTTCTGTCGTTAATTCAGCAAACACTTTCGCCTCAATCAACTCTTTTTCAATTCTTTTTAACAGTGTTATATCTCTTGCAACCACCACGGCACCAAGGACTTTTCCCTGCTCATTTTTATAGACAGAGCCGTTTAATAAAACGTCTGTCGTTACACCATCTATGATGGTCATTGGATAATTTAGTACAAATCCCTTTGCAAATATTTCCTTATAAATAACTTGTGCCTTTTCTTCTTCAGTAAAATACGTTGAAAAACGGGTGCCTATCAGTTTTTCGCGCGCCATATCTGTGGCTTTAACCATTGCCTCATTCACATCTGTAATTTTACCATCCACATCAATCGTTATCAGCGGATCGAGGGTGGCTTCTATCAAATTTCTGGCATATTGTGAATCCTGACTTTTACTATTCTCCATTTTATTATTCTTTTGCAAATTGTAATCTATTTCGATACAAAGGTGAATACCTTTGAAAGAGAAAGTGTTGCAGAATTATTAAAATTACTTGCAGGATTCACACATTGAAATACAAAAAGCAGGTGTTCCGAAATTCAGAACACCTGCTTTTTAATATTTTATTCGAAAATACTTTAGCTAATTCACCGACATCCAGTATCCTGCCTGTGGTTCGGCTTCCCGTAAACCTTTCAAAGCAACCGTAGCCTCATTCTTGTCAGTATAGGTTTGCACAATCACGAGAAACGATTCATTTGGCAACACTTTCATCTCTGATTTAAACCCACTTGCTTTTAACTTTTCAAGGAAATTTTCTGCATTCTTTCTTGATTTAAAATAACCGCCAATCACACGGTACCTTCCATCAGCTTTGACGGTCACGGACTCCTGTTGTGCCGGAACTGCTGTGGCTTGAACAGACGCAGAATCAACCTTGAGCGGCACCTTAACCACCGTATCAATTCCACTTGTGGTGGAAGGGGTCTCCATTATATTCAAAGGGATCGAAGTGGTGCTTGAAGTCTGGTTGTTAGGGTTATTAATCCACGAATACTTTGTGGCAGGGATAAAAATCAATGCCAGTAAAATGGGAATACCAACGATAAGCGCTTTTACTTTACGTGAACTAAAAACCGGTCGAACCGCCTCTTTATCTGCAAAAACACGTTTGGTGCTTATAATCTCTTTGTGCTCGAGCAGCGGGAATTGGAATCCTTCCATTCCATAAGCATCAAGTAAGAAATTTTCATGCACTTCGGGTTCAAAGATGAGTTTTTCGTTGCGGTCGAATTGAAGTGAACCCACATTGTGGAATACTATTTTCTCTCCATTTTCGAGTTTAGACCAGCTTTCGTCAACAAATTCCGAAATAATCTGACGCGCTTCGAAATAACCGACACCCTCCGTTTCGGAAATATAATTCACCAGCAATCCGTCATTTTTGCTCAACTTGCCTGTAAAAATAATCTCCTTCACTGGTGGGTTAAAACTGTTACTGACAAGATCCATCTCAGCCGGACGATAGTTGGTTACAAACCCGCCGAGATCCGGAACAATCACACAATCATGTAACCGCAGTAATTCTACTAAATAAAATGTGATATCCATATGCTGTTTTTTCAGAGTATCAAAAATAGTAGAAAATAGGGGTTTTTCAAGAAGTGCGGGAGAATATTTTGGTTGTCGCATCTAAAACATTAATAATTAGGAATGAAGCATCGGCCCCAATTGGTAACTGACCGATGCGAAATTTAAATATCAGAAAGAAGGAAGACTGAAGATGATTGATGGGAAATTGTTCAAAGTTGCCGGCAGTCAACAGCCATTCGCTGAGATATTAAATTCACAACCCGTTACGATGCTTAGCCGATAAATAATTGTAATTTTGGATTTAAGTAAAAATTAATAAAATGGGAAGACAAGTATTGGTTACTGGTGGAACTGGATATATTGGTTCACATACAGTTGTGGAATTACAGGCAGTTGGATTCGATGTAGTTATCATTGACGATTTGTCAAACTCATCGGCCGAAGTCGTTGATAATATTGAAAAGATCAGCGGAATCAGACCTGCCTTCGAAGAGTTTAATCTTCTGGATTCAGTTAAGCTTGAAGCATTCTTTGAAAAATATTCCAAAATTGAAGCAATCATCCATTTTGCGGCCTTCAAAGCAGTGGGTGAATCAGTAGCAAAACCGCTCGCATACTACCGTAATAACCTGGTATCGCTGATGAATATTCTTGACTGCATGTCGAAATACAAAATTCCAAACCTTGTATTCTCTTCGTCATGTACCGTTTATGGCCAGCCCGATCAATTACCCGTAACCGAAGATACGCCCAAAAAAGATGCAGAATCACCTTACGGGAATACAAAAGCGATTGCCGAGGAAGTGCTTCGCGACGTGGTAAAAGTAACACCTGATGTTAAAGTGATTGCATTACGCTATTTCAATCCGGTCGGTGCTCATCCTTCTGCGCTGATAGGCGAACTTCCAAGCGGTGTCCCAAACAATCTTGTCCCTTTCATCACACAAACAGCTGCGGGTATCCGTCAGCAATTGAGTGTTTTCGGCAACGATTATAATACGCCTGATGGCAGCTGCATCCGCGACTATATCAATGTAGTCGATTTGGCCAAAGCTCACGTTGTGGCCATCAACCGATTATTGAATAATTCAAATGCAGACCGATACGAATACTTTAATATTGGTACCGGCACCGGGGCCTCTGTTCTTGAAGTTGTGAACACTTTTGAAGAAGCAACTGGCGTTAAGGTCAATTATAAAATAGTTGATCGCAGGGCTGGTGATATTGAAAAAATATATGCCGATACAACAATGGCAAATACAGTACTTGGATGGAAGGCAGAGACTTCGCTATACGATACGCTGCTTTCGGCATGGAATTGGGAGAAAAAATTAAGAAATATCAAATAACTATATATCAATTTCACCTACACTATTTGATGATGAAGACTATACTAATTACAGGAGGCGCAGGATTTATAGGTTCACACGTTGTAAGGCGATTTGTAAACAAATATCCTGATTACAAAATTGTTAATCTCGACGTACTCACTTATGCGGGAAACCTCGAGAACCTCAAAGACGTTGATAACAAGCCAAATTACGAATTTGTAAAGGGCGATATTAATGACGCCGCTTTCATAAATTCGTTGTTCGCGAAATATCAGTTTGATGGTGTCTTACATCTTGCCGCCGAATCGCATGTTGACCGGTCGATCTCCGATCCAATGTCATTCATTATGACGAATATTGTTGGCACTGTCAATCTGTTGAATGGCGCCCGCGAAAGCTGGAAGGGCAACTTTGAAGGAAAGCGGTTTTACCATATCTCGACCGATGAAGTTTACGGATCGCTGGGTGAAACAGGACTATTCCTGGAAACGACCTCCTATGATCCGCAAAGCCCCTATTCTGCTTCAAAAGCAAGCTCAGATCATCTTGTAAGAGCTTATCACAATACGTATAAATTGCCAATTGTGATCACCAACTGTTCGAACAACTACGGGCCAAATCAGTTCCCAGAGAAGTTGATTCCACTGGCAATTCACAATATCAGTCACAACAAACCAATTCCGATTTATGGGAAAGGGGAAAATATTCGTGACTGGCTTTATGTTGAGGATCACGCAGCAGCAATTGATCTTGCCTTTCATAAAGGGAAAGATGGTGAAACCTATAACATTGGCGGAAACAACGAATTGACCAATATTGGACTGATTCGTCAGTTATGCAAAACAATGGACAGGAAACTTGGACGCGAAGAAGGCACCTCAGAAATGTTAATTACCTACGTGAAAGACCGTGCCGGTCATGACTTGCGCTATGCAATTGACTCGACAAAAATTCAAAATGAACTGGGATGGAAACCATCATTACAGTTTGAAGAGGGAATTGAAAAAACGGTAGATTGGTACCTTGACAACATTGATTGGCTTGAGAATGTTGTATCGGGGGAATACGATAAATATTACGAAAAACAGTACCTCAAGAGGTAATATAAACTGATATTCATTGAAAAGAGCCGCGAATTGATTCACGGCTCTTTTTATATTGCACAGATCTTCAGCTTATTTCGCTTCCTTCTTTTGCGGTTTTGCAGTGACGGTTACCTGGCCGTTTGGCGTGTCTGTAGTACCTTCCAACACACCATCTTTTAATTTGAGAACCAACGTAATCGGCGTATTCTCAACTTCAAAACCCAATGTCAGTGTATTATCAGCAAAATCTGCCTGAGGAACGGCCATCGCCTGTCCCTGAATCATAAACTCAGCGGCCAGCTTGTTGTCAACCTCTTTGATTGTCAAAACTCCACTATCGTAAGGTTGCGGTGCATTTGGAGCAGCGAATTCCCACACTCCAACAATTTTCTTAAACTTCTTTTCAGCAGCATTCGAGGATAGCGCCAACGAACTGACAACCAAAAACACCAAAAGTATTCGTGAAATCTTCATGTTAATAGGTTTTTAGATGAATTAATTTTAATAATTAAACAAATATATGAATTATTCATCGAAGAGGAGAGCTTCGTTGAAGGGTAAATGATGATAATTCAGAAAATCTTTATACTCCTCCTGAAATGTTTTCTTCCAATGGTATTGTTCCTGATTCTGAATATACAGCAAGGTGCTATCCAATTGTGAGCGACTGATTGAGAAGGCAGCAAATCCGGTTGCCCAGCTAAATGCACGAAGCGCTTCGAAATTTTGCCGCATCCATGTTGTGGAACTTTGTTTTAGGGGAAGAATAGCCGACTCAACAGATAATTTGGATGGAAGTGCCAATAAAACATGCATATGGTTTTCTGTTCCGCCAAGGGCAACAAGTTTCATCCCTTTCGACTTTGCAACAGCCGAAAGGTAAGTCGAGAGCTGGCTCCGGACATCGGCCGTTAGAAAACTCCGTTGACCCTGGGTGCCAACCACCACATGCATTAGACAGCTAATGAACTCTTTCGACATACGCTCTGATAATTATAGTTTGAAAACCACAAGCTACCGGGAACGATTCTCATGGGAACAAGTGTTTTGACTGACATGAAATTGTGCACTACAATTCGTCAATCCAAAACAGGTGATGAAGACACTTATCGGAAAAATTACTTACTTTTCTCTTCCTCAATCGTCAACAACTGCACATCATTAACACCGCGGAACCATAGCTCCATAGTATTACGGGCTTTCAGCCGATGTGTTTCATTAATTTTTCCTTTGACGACTGAAATGGCAAACAATAAAACGCTTAGATCGTCCGTAAAACCAATTACCGGAAGAAGATCAGGGAGAATATCAAGCGGAAAAATAAAATAACCCAAAGCTGCACCGATTGTCATCTTGGACTTCAAATCAACCGCTTCGTCAACAAGCATATAATATAAAAGCAGAGCAAGATAAACCACTTTAATTCCGGCTTTACCGGCAAAACCCTTTAGTTTCTTCCAAAACGAATCTTCAGAATAAAACTTCGAATATCCTTCGTAGTTTTCCATTTATCAATTTTTAAGTTATTCACTTCAATAATCGATCCAAATCAGCTACTTCAGACCGATATTGGTATAATCGACCCTTTCAGTGGCGTATGTTGCAGCAATTTCATCCAAAATATTGATTACTTCTTCGACTTCGGGCGCCCGAAGCAACTTAATTCTCAATTCTTTGAAATCTTTTAAATTGGGAAAATAGCGGGCAAAATGACGCCTCATTTCGAGGATCGCCCTTTTCGGTTCATCTTTCCATGCCAATGACTGGTAAAGCTGTTCCTTCACATTGGCTACAACTTCCGGAACAAGTGGCGGCAATAACAACTCGCCGGTCTCCAAATAATGACGAACATCGCGAAAAATCCACGGACGACCAATTGCCCCTCGTCCGATCATCAGCGCATCAACTCCCGATTGTTCAAAAAATGCTTTTGCTTTCTCGGGTCCATTAATATCGCCATTCCCGATAATTGGAATGTGCATCCTCGGATTTCGTTTGACATCAGCAATTAACGACCAATCGGCCTCTCCGGTGTAGAGCATACTTCGTGTTCGTCCATGAATTGCAAGCGCCTGTATTCCGACATCCTGTAATCGTTCTGCGACTTCCACAATTGGCATGTCATCATGATCCCATCCTAACCTGGTTTTGGCTGTAACAGGCACTTTAACCGCTTTTACTACCTCTTCAGCCATTTTTATCATCTTCGGAAGGTCACGTAAAAGTCCCGCGCCTGCACCCTTGCCGGCAATTTTTTTCATCGGGCAACCAAAATTAATATCGATGAAATCGGGGTTCAACTCTTCGGCTACTTTGGCTGCGCCGACCATTGAATCAATATTTGAACCATAAATCTGTATCGCAACCGGACGATCGAAATCGAAGATTGTCATTTTCTTCTTCGTTTTTGCAATGTCGCGGATTAACGCTTCAGATGATATAAATTCAGTATACATCACATCGGCGCCAAAATTCTTGCACATATATCGGAAGGACTTATAAGTAACATCTTCCATGGGAGCCAAAAACAGCGGAAGTTTTCCTAATTCCAGATTGCCAATTTTCACGATTATCGGTTTAAAATCAAGTCGCAAAGATAGGAAATCGCAACAACTTCAAATATCAGCGGTTCAATCACAACTTTAATGAGGATTATTAACTTTGTAAAAACTTTTAATAGATGTACCGACAGGCTCTTCGCGAATCAAAACCATCCACCCAGCTTTTGTTTACTGCACTTGTCATTTTAATCAGTGGCATTGCCGTGATGGTACTCAGCATTGCACTTGGATGGCTGATTTATGGTGTAAACCTCACCGAAATGCAGAATTTGATCCAGGACACTTCAAATCCTAAGAATCTTTCGATCCTTAAGTTTTTTCAGACGCTTCAATCAATCGGAGTTTTCATCATTCCGCCATTTATAGTCGCATGGTTTCTAAACGATCGTGTTTCAGTATTTCTGCAGTATAATAAGAAACCCGATTTTAAAAGTGTTCTCCTTGTTATCGCAATCATTTACTTTTCCAACCCGCTCATCAACTGGCTGACCGAAATTAATTCCAATCTTAGTCTCCCGGAATGGATGAATTCTGTTGAAATATGGATGCAAAATTCCGAAGATCAAGCGACTAAAATCACGGAGGCATTTTTATCAACCACTTCATTAACAACTCTTTTTACAAATATAGCGATGATTGGCATTCTTCCTGCCCTTGGTGAAGAGTTGCTTTTCAGGGGGATCATTCAGCAATTATTTAAAAAGAAATTTGGGAATGCCCATGTTGCTATCTGGATCTCCGCTGCTCTTTTCAGCGCGTTGCACATGCAGTTTTTTGGATTTCTGCCAAGACTCGTCCTGGGAGCAATGTTTGGATATATGCTAGAATGGAGCGGAACACTCTGGCTGCCAATGATCGCCCATTTTGTCAATAACACAACTGCAGTTGTTGCCTATTACCTGATGCAGAAAGGATTGATTGGCAGTGGAATTGACAAAACAGGAACATCAGAAGATGGGAGTTTCTACCTTGTAATTGTCAGCATTATTTTTCTTTTCGCATTCTTCAGGGCACTCTACATCAGAAGGGACACCCCTTTGGAATGTCCCTCTGAAAATAAGTTCCTGCAAAATTAAAACAAATTCGGTTTAGGTGCCAGAATTCAGATCTCTCACAAAGTAGTACGTGTCCAGGTAGATTTCCGTCCAAGCATTCTGATACCTGCCACAAACCCTTTAAGTTGTAATACATCCTTCCCTTCAAGCCAGACATAACAATCATATGTTTTTCCTGCCTTTGGATCATAGATCGTTCCGTTTGACCATTCCTTGTCAGTGGCATTGTAAACTAATCCACTTAAGATTTGCAGATTAAGAACCGATCTGCTTCTTAAATTCAGGTCAGGGTTTTTATCATCTTTCCCCGGTTCTCCATTGACATATTTCTCAGGAATGATATACACAATCGTTCCGATGTATTTCCCCTCTTTCTTTTCTACTTTAATTTTCGAGGATTTAATATCATTCCACCAGATACCAGTGATATCATCCGCGCTCTGGGCAAAAATTAAAGATGAATAAACAATCAGCACAACAAACAACAATAATTTCTTCATAAATATTCACATTAAAATAAAACAATTTTCAACAAAAGAAAACTAATTCTTTTTTAGTTGATTGATATACATCTGCTTCGCGAAAGGCCGGATATCCTGAGAGTCAAATACGCTCTTCAATCCTAATTTCTGGGATTTTAGGGTGACTGCTGTTGGCGGCAGTCCTTTAATATTGTTTAAAACAGCTTTTAATAATGTTTCATTCTGATCTCCAAACGGCATTAGACTTACAATATCCTCTTCAAGTGAAAAATCGGGGACCAATCCATCAACATAGTCTGAAACTCCGGCAGAATTAGTAATCTTAACAACGATAGGTTGCATCGCCCATTTATGATTGGGATTTACCACGCCGTTTACATCCCAGTCTTTAATGGTAAAAGAACCCACATATTTACCCGCCGTATTGATTCCCACATTATAAACCTGCAGATAAGGTTTAAGCCCGTTGATCAATAATTCGCTGGCAGAGGCTGTATTGTCTGAGGTTATGACATATAGCTTACTCATATTAATCGTATTGATTGGAGTCTCTGCCGTAGTGCTTGTTTTCAAAATCTTATCGGTAAAGTTTTCAATAAGTGAAGCAGCTCCTTCTGAAGCCACAATTGCGGCCTGCAAACCTGTATTGTATTGGCTTTTAAGGAAAACCTTTGTGGTTGCCGTACCATAAATCATGCTAGCCAGGTATTTGGCAGTTTGCACAGAACCTCCTCCGTTGTAACGCAAATCAAGAACAAGCCGATCAATGGCGGCATCTTTAAATCTTTTAAAAACGTCGTTCAACTGAATATCAAAATCAGCATTGAAACCATTATAAACAAGATATCCCACCTTAAAATTGCCAACATTGAGTACCGTATCAAGTTGAATAGGATTCTCCTGCATCAAAACAGCAGTCATTGTTACCGATTTTCCATTCAATGATATTGTATTGGCGGAAACAGTCGCCAATGATAGTTTATAGGTAACTTTCGTAAATAAAAGTGTTTGGTAATTAGTAACTGTCAATTGCTGATCGTCAACTTGCATGAAAAGATCGCCGCGCTTCATCCCGGCTTTCTCAGCAGGTGAGCCTTTATATACATACCTTATAAAACCAAAAACATTATCACTTGTTCCTATCCGGGCTAACATGAAATCAAATCCCATCGTCTCGGAAATCCCCTGAATCCAATTATCGATAACCTTTGAATCATCGACAATAAAGGACCATTTATCGACCGTGTGGTATTTGTACAACAAGGAGGTGAAGAGATTGTTAGGATCAGCATAAGTATTTAATAAAGCATTCAATGAATCCTTAACCACATACTTCGGAGCGATGAGATTTGGCACCTGATCGACCCATAAATAATAATCTTTAAGACCATTGTAGATAAATTTATTGACGTCGGATGCCTCTTTAATTACAGCTGGTGTAATAGGGACAGGTGAAACAGTACTCTCTTTTTTGCACTGAATTAGCACAAGTGCCAACATGAAAATTGAGACTATTCTGATGAAATATTTTGATGTATTTTCCATGGCAAATCCTTTTTATTAAAGCACCTAAAATAGTAAATATTAATAACCGTTAATACAATCAATAAAAACGTTTGGATTGATGGTTAAGTTTTCATCCGAATGTTAAAAAACCATATTTTCAAAAGGTTAAGACAACAAAATAGTGAGGGAAAAGGAAAACAGGATCACCCCACAAAGAAACAGTTCAATTGGTTATCCGATGATTAGCACCCAAAACTATCATTATAGGATTATTACACCTGATGTATTAATCTTTCCAAAGAGAAATATTTTACTATTTCAGTATTTAGGGCATTAATTTCCAGGCCGAGGCAGGTAGTTCTCAGCAAAAATCCGAATTAAATCAATTCTCTTCAGAACCAATTTTCTCCTGCACAACGACCTCCTTTTCCGGCTCTGCATGTGCATGCTTCTCGTCAAAGAAGTGTCGGTAAAAGATCAGGATTGAAATTATTCCAACTGTAATGGAAGAATCCGCAACGTTGAATACCGGGCGGAAAAATATAAAATCGTTACCACCTACAAATGGGAACCATGAAGGGTAATTTCCCGAAATCAGCGGAAAGTAAAACATATCGACAACCCTTCCTTGCAAAAAGGATGAATAACCGCCTCCTGCAGGGAATAGTGTGGCAACCTGCCCATAGCTCTCGTTAAAGATCAATCCATAAAAAGCGCTATCCAGAATATTACCAATGGCTCCGGCCATGATGAGCGAGAAACATGCTATAACACCAAAGGGGACATCTCTTTTCCAAAGTTTAGCAATGTACCAGCCAATAGCCCCGACTGCAATGATGCGAAAAACACTCAGAAAATACTTGCCAATACTATTCCCAAACTCAAGTCCGAATGCCATGCCATTGTTCTCCACAAAATGGATAATAAACCAGTTCTTTACGATAATAAACTCATCGCCTAGCATCATATTGCTTTTGATCCAGAATTTTAGCAACTGGTCGAATAAAAGAACAAGCAGAATAATTAGAATAGACTTCGTCTTTGCACTCATAAAATAAGTATTGGCATATATAACAATAAAAAAATCGGGGCAAACAAAATCACCCCGAACTTAATTCAAATCTTACAGATGTTTTGACCTTATTACAGGTAAACAACCTATTTCATCAACGCTGATTATTCTTTGCATCGATAGAAAGTGTAGCATGAGGTACTGCACGAAGGCGTTCCTTCGAAATCAGTTTGCCTGTCTCACGACAAATTCCATACGTCTTATTCTCAATGCGAACCAAAGCAGCTTCAAGATATTGAATAAATTTCAACTGCCGCTGCGCAAGTTTGCCTGCCTCCTCTTTTGACAAGGTTGCAGCACCTTCCTCTAAAACTTTAAAAGTTGGAGAGGTGTCCTCCGTGCCGTTGCCGTCACCATGGGTGATCGCATTTTTATATAATTCATAATCCTGACGAGCACTTAAAAGCTTATCCTGGATTAGCGTTTTGAACTCAAGGAGTTCTTCATCTGAATATCGTGTCTTCTCGCTCATAGCATTATGGTTTGGTGTAAAAATAATTCATTTAGGCTCTACTTATAATTAATTAAACGTAAATATTTATCAATGTATAAAAAACAATCACTACAAAATTTCCTTTTCAACTTGAATAAATGTCTCAATTCCCTTTTCAATTTCAACCAACTTTGCTGTACCATCATCTTTCAGTTGATCAACCAATTCTACTCTTGACGCGAGTGTCTGACTTCCAATGAAATCTCCAAATTTATCCATCGCCTCATTGAGTTCAGGATGACGTACAATCCGAAGAATAATTTTGTCTGTCACTTCAAAGTTACTATCTTTTCGAAGGTTTTGTATCCGGTTTACAAACTCTCTTGCAATTCCTTCAAGACGTAATTCAGGAGTTACATTTATATCCAAAGCAACGGTGATAGCACCTTCGCTGGCGACCTGTAATCCTGGAATGTCTTCTGAATGAATTTCAACATCTTCAAGCGCGAGCGTGACCGGTTCTCCTTCGATTATTGCATCGAAAGTACCGGTTCTTTCAAATGAAGCAATGTCGGGTTGGCTCATATTGCTTACCAGCACTGAAACCGCCTTCATCAATTTGCCATATTTTGGACCAAGCGTTTTAAAGTTGGCTTTGATCTTCTTTTTAATCACACCTGTCGCATCGGTAAGGTATTCAACCTCTTTCACATTAACCTCTGTCAGGATGATGCTTTCGACAGCTTCAAATTGTTTGCGGAAGTTGGCATTCAAAACCGGAACAATAATTTTTGCCAAAGGCTGCCGTACTTTTATCTTTTCTTTTCTGCGTAACCCCAAAATCATGGAAGAAACTTTCTGCGCAATATCCATCCGCTCTTCAAGCTCCTTGTTTATTGCTTTTTCGTCATATTTAGGAAACGACGTCAAATGGATCGAGGAATCACTTTCGTGGCCACTAACGCGGTTCAAATCACAATAGAGCTGATCCATGTAGAACGGTGCGATTGGCGCAGCGAGTTTCGCAACTGTTTCGAGACAAGTATAAAGTGTCTGATAGGCCGAAATTTTATCAACATCGTATTCGCCTCCCCAGAAACGCTTCCGGCTTAAACGGACATACCAGTTCGATAGATTTTCGGTTACAAATTCCGAAATGGCCCTTCCTGCACGGGTTGGCTCGTAGGTCTCATACGCTTCGGTCACATCCTTGATAAGGCTGTTCAACAACGACAATACCCAACGGTCAAGTTCAGGACGTGCCTCTTCAGCCACCTGTTCTTCTTTGAAAGCAAATCCGTCGACATTGGCATACAACGCAAAGAAGTTGTACGTATTGTAAAGTGTTCCGAAGAATTTCCTCCGGACCTCTTCAACTCCTGCAATATCAAATTTAAGATTATCCCACGGTTGTGAATTGGTAATCATGTACCAGCGCAAAGGATCGGATCCGTATTTTTCAATAGCGACAAATGGATCGATACCATTGCCGAGCCGCTTGGACATCTTATTTCCGTTAACATCAAGAACTAATCCGTTGGAAATAATATTTTTGAAAGCGACAGAACCTTTCACCATTGTTGCAATAGCATGGAGCGTAAAGAACCAGCCACGTGTTTGGTCGACACCTTCCGCAATAAAATCGGCAGGGAAAACCTCGTTAAATACATCCTCATTTTCAAAAGGATAGTGCGCCTGGGCAAAAGGCATTGCACCCGAATCG
>Ga0209511_1002233_pt1 | contig 16149 bp, 19 predicted proteins | sample SSSSmetaG_FD_184141 | JGI IMG/M metagenome (GOLD analysis project Ga0209511, IMG submission 184141) | Glacier valley bacterial and archeal communities from Borup Fiord, Nunavut, Canada, to study Microbial Dark Matter (Phase II) - ​SSSS... | ecosystem: Environmental > Aquatic > Freshwater > Ice >...
GGCTTTATTACTAACCCTGGTGTTCATTCTTTATGGCTCTTTCGTGGTTGAAAAACACCATTAAGATACTGAATATCAGGGTTTTAAACAAATATTTCAGCCATTATTTATCAACATTTTACACTTTCTTTTCATTTTATTTGATTGATTGTCAATTGATTAATTGGTTTTTGAACGAACCATTGAAATCTAGTACAATGAATTTAACCATTAAAGAAGGTACAATATCCGTTCAGGATAATGGAATTGAAATAAAAGACCATAAAAGAAGAACAAAAACAATCTATTTAATTTTGGGATTTTTTTGGATTTTATTTGGTGTAACAGGTCTATTGCTATTTAATAAGAATGTAGTTGATGATAAGCAATTTGAATACATCGTAATTCTCATTATATGGATAATAGCAACTTTGATTAAGTTTAAAGAACGGACTGATACAGTACTTTTATTTAGCGATATCGAAAAAGTTATTGTTAAAAGAAATAATACTGGGAATATTTTGAAAGCAGATTTTATTTTAAAGAATTCAAAAAAGCGAAGTGTTATAATTGCTGATTATTTGAAATACAAGAAAATCGATAAAGAATCATTAAACACTTTTGAGGCAACACTTCAAGAAAAGAATATTATTACAGAATTTCAAAAATAACGGCTGATAACAATACCCAAACCACACCCACTTCGTGGGCGCGCTCTGGCTCGCCGTTATGGGCAATTGTAAAACGCGTATCATTAATTTTCTGCTATATTTAATTTTAAATATTCAAGGAAACCATACGAGTTAATAACTACTGATTATTAGGTAGATATCATAATTGCTGATTCCATAATTTAAAAATCAAATCAAGATGAAAAGAATAGTATCGTATTTACCAGAAATGGTATTCGTCTGCGGGGCATTGTTCTCCATTATTATTGATAAGACATTTTATCCATTGTTGATAGTTGTATTAGTTACAATCCTGATACTATGGAAAAACAAGGCATTTGCTTTGATTTTGGCATGCATTATAGGAGTAATAGGTTTATATATGATTTTTGCTTTATGGTCTGAGTTAAGTGAATTTCCAACTCAAACTGCAGATTATTGGAAAATGTTTGTAGTAGGGCATTTATTGTTTATTTCTATTATTGTAGCTGCAGTTCTTATGCCAATAAAATACTATAATGTACCCCGAATTTAAGACAGCTGCCTAAGGTGTAAAACAGTTACATTTACACACCTAAAAACAGTATCATTATGCGCAGGACAATTTCAGCGGAGTTGAAAGCCAAAGTGGCAATTGAATCCATAAAGGGTTTAAAAACAATCAGTGAGATTTCGAGTATTTACGAGGTTCACCCGAACCAAGTGAGCGTTTGGAAGAAACAATCTCTGGACAGTGCCATTGAAACCTTCAGTAAGCCGAATATCCCGGAGGTAAAACAACAGGAACAAGAAACGGATAATCTTTATCGCAAGATCGGTCAATTGGAGGTCGAGAATGAGTATCTAAAAAAAAGTGGCGTCAAATTCAGGGCAAGTGAGCCGGCGTTTGATGGTGGAACGTGGACATTTCACCTTGAGCTTGGTGCAGCAATGCATCCTGCTGGGAATAAGCCGCAGCGGGCTCTATTATGAGTTAAAGCGATCTTTCAGATTTAATGAACTGGCGATTAAAGAAGCTATAGACAGGCAATTCATGATTACTCCCTACTATGGAATCCGTCGGATGAAAGTTCACTTGGTGAAGTTGGACTTCTGCATCAGCCGCAAGCGGGTAGCACGTTATTACAAGGACATGCGAATAACCGCCATTTATCCGAAGCCAAAAACGACCCAGCGCAATGAGGAGCACAAAGTTTATCCCTATCTGCTACGGAACCTGGATATTACGCACAACAATCAAGTCTGGAGTACGGATATCACCTATATCCCCATGGATAAGGGATTTATGTACCTGTGTGCTATCATTGACTGGAATTCCCGTTATATTCTAGCATGGGGCTTATCCAATACCCACGATAGCGGTTTTTGTCAGGAACTGCTCGAACAGGCGCTGCAAAAACATGGACATCCGGAAATCTTCAACACCGGCCAAGGCAGTGAGTTTACAGCTAATGCCTTTACCAAAATACTGAATGACAGACATATAAAAATAAGTATGGATGGCAAAGGTAGAGCCTTGGATAATATTTTTGTTGAAAGACTTTGGCGTAGTGTCAAATACGAGTACATTTACCTGAGCAGACCTGAAACCGGCATAGCCTTGTATGATGGACTCTCGCAGTACTTTGACCATTACAACAGTACCCGAATGCATCAGTCTTTGAGTTATAAAAAACCTGAAGAGGTATATATGGTAGCTTAAAAGATGAAAAACTGTTGAATCGAGGACAACTCTAAAAAGAGTTGCCTCCCGTTACAACAGTCCATAATCATCATCAGTTATTTTTATTGGTTTAAAGAAAAGAAAATTAAAAAATACACCTTAAAGTAGATTTGAAACTGTCTGGATAGTGGGGTACATTATACTCGCTCTGGCTACCCGTTAGCACATATTGTAGAACCCGTTGTTTTAGTTTTCTGCATATGTTTGAGAAAGAAAAAGAAAATGCGGTGCTAGCCTGTGCTGATTAATGTGAAAGACCTTCGACAGCGTTTGACTTCAGGCTTCTTCAGTTTTAATGATTTAAGTACTGAGTTTTTTGTAAGAATGGTCATCAAATAGGTTTTTAAAAATCAATATAAACTAAAAAATATGATTGGACTAATTGAGAACAAGAAAATTGCAAGAATTGCTGGACTATGGTATTTACTTCTAGCGATTGGTTCTGGTTATAGTTGGATGTACATTTCAAAAACATTTGTAATTGAAAGCTCTTCATTAACAGTTGAAAATATCCTTAATACTGAATATCAGTATATAACATCAATAATATTCAGTATTGTAGGACAAATTGCATTTATCTTTTTAACACTTACATTATATCGATTATTCAAAACTGTTAATCTGATACAAGCACGATTAATGCTTACATTAGTAATTATCTCAGTTTCAATAATGTTTGTGAATATTATTTTTCACACCTTTTCGATTGTTTTGCTAAACAATCCAAGTTACTTAAAAGGATTTACGAGTGCTCAAATTTCTGATTTAGCAACACTGTTTTTGCACCTAAATATTGTTGGTGTATATATCGTAGATATCTTTTGGGGATTATGGCTTTTCCCCTTGGCTGTACTTACTTATCAATCGAATTTATTCCCAAAGATCATTTCAATTGTACTAGTGATTTCTGGAATAGGATATATTGTTGATAGTTTAAGCTTCTTAATTGATCAAAACTTCCACAATATGTTGAGGAATTATTTGAGTATTCCAGAAGCATTGGGTGAGGTGGTAATGTTATTATGGCTCCTGATTATTGGAGTGTCAAAACCTAAAAGGGGATTGACAAAGAAAATATGACTTGATGTTGTGAATCAAAACATTGGCCTTTAAACGGTCGATATCTGTATTTTATTTTCCATGTGATTTACATTGAGTAAGCAGATTCTTCCAGATCCAACAACTTACAACAAAAAAAGTAAATCCTTCGGATGCTGTAGATTACTGAATTTCGAGTTTAGCTGGATAAAAGATAAAGAAACGGCTTCGCCGAGGGGCAGCAGTGCTGATGTTTAGAGAATGTCGTTTGATCGATAATCGGAAAGTGGTCTGATGTGATTGTAAATATCTGATAACTAATTGAATAAGAATAAAAACGACATGTGCTAACAACAGCTAAGCCATAGGCTGCCACTCAGGCGATTACGCCTTCGCTCCGCCCGCGCTCTGGCTACCCGTTATGGCTAAGTTTAGAACGCACCATTTTGGCTCCTGCAATTGTAGAAGTAAGAGTTATAAGTGTGGTGCAAGTAATATTGATAAGAAAGAAATTTGAGACTGCGGTTTAGGTTAGTTGAATAATAAAAGATACTGCGAATGAGTAACATACTGATAACAGGAGCAACAGGAAACATCGGATTCGAGATAATTCGATATTTATTCAAAATTGATACATCTCATAAGATAATTGCAGGTGTTAGAAATATTGAGAAGGCAAAAAATGGATTTACGGACTATCCAAAACTGGATTATGTTCATTTTGATTTTGAGGATTCTGATACATTTGATAGTGCCCTGACTGATATTGACAGGGTTTTCCTCCTACGACCTCCGCACCTATCAGATATTGACGCATTTTTCAAACCATTGATTTCCAAGATTAAGGATAAAAACATAAACGAGATTGTTTTTTTATCAGTTCAAGGAGCTGAAAAAAGCAAAGTGATTCCTCATAACAAGATTGAGCGATTAATAAGTGAGCATGGATTGGATTACATTTTTCTTCGTCCAAGTTACTTTATGCAAAACCTGACAACGACTCTGATTGGAGATATTAAAACAAAACGTGAGATTATTCTACCATCGGGACAAGCAAAATTCAACTGGGTTGACATCGAAAATATTGGAGAGGCAGGAGCCATTTTGCTTGACAAATTTGGTGATTATAAAAATCAAGCATTCGAGATAACCGGATTGGAAAACGAAAGTTTTGCGAATGTGACATCGCTGATAAATAAAGCAATTGAAAACCCGATTAGATTCAGGAATGTCAATCCTCTCAGTTTTTATCGAATAAAGAAAAAGGATGGATTGGAAAAAGGGATGATTATTGTAATGATTTTACTTCACCTTTTGCCAAGATTTCAGAATGAGCCTAGGATTTCGGATTTTTTCGAGCAACTGACAGGAAGAAAGCCGACTGATTTGAACACATTTATTCAAAGAGAAAAGAAACAATTTGAAAAGTAGAAGCGATATCAGTGGATTCAAATAATTGAAATACAGAAATATAAGATTAGTGCATGCAAAGACGAGCACAATCTGAAGAATGAAGATCACCGAAAAATAAGAATAAAAAAAACCTAGCCATAATAAATAGCACTCTGAGCGGCCTGCAAGGCCTAGCGAGGAGTCGGTGTTGGACTACACCCGCCGTTTGGGACTATGTACTTAATGAAGGTTTTTAAGCTTTTTTTTATAGAAACAAGGTAGACGCTTTCTTTGACGTATTGCAGGTTTTAGTGTTTTTTTCTGAATATTTTTTTGGAAAGTTGGTGTTAATCAAGAGTTGTTCGCTGCTGTTTTTAGTGTTTTTGTTCACATCCGGGCATACCCTTTCCATTATGCGTAATGAAGCGCAATGGGTCGTCGTTGTTTATTATGAATGAGATGGCGTAATATCAAACGATAACAAAGCGGGTGCACGTATTCTTGGCAATTCTCTGATGTTCAGCATTCGTCCTTCTTTGCATACGGGACAAAGGCATGGGTTTATGCCCGTGAGCCTTTGTAATCTCTCAATCTTTGTTTCAGGCTTTTTTTGTTGCTTTATAATTGCATCAATGTCTGGTGTTACAAACTGCAACTTCAGATTCCGTTTGAGCGTGTGGTTGTAAATGCCGTACCTTCTTATTTTTACAAACCGTCGTGGCAAGATGTGCATGGTAAAACGCCTGAGGAATTCCACACCATCGAGTGAAACCGGCTTTTTTGATAGCCCTGTCACGGTAATCTTTAGCGATGAAAGTAACTTTGCCATTGTTGATGTTGATTATTCTTTGGTTGGTTATTGCAACCCGGTGCACATACGGTCATTATGCAGGCAAATGCCGTTCAATAGGTGTGGCACTGTAGATACAATGTGATAATGCTTTATGGGCAGAGTGCTTTGCACCAGATCCTCTATCCAGAAGGCTTGCTTTGCTGCCTGACATTTTGGACAGTGCCTGTCACCACAGCTGTTATAGCTATAGCGTACCGTGCCACAGCTCTCGCATGCCTGCTCATGACCTCCAAGCGATGCGGTTCTGCAACCGGCTATTTTGCTCAAAACTTTTCTTTGCAAGGGGGTGAGTGGTCTCTTTTTTACAAGTTGGGGGCCAAAGGTTCTGACCACATCGGCCAGTTCAAATTGACACCTTGTTCAAGTAGATGTGTTGCATAGGCGTGTCTAAGTGAATGCAGGTTTACGTCTTTGGTTATGGATGATAATCCTTTTACGCTGTATCTCCCATCAGATTCTTTACCATTAAATAACCAGATGTGCGGGTTTTCAGCCTTGAGATATTTTTTGAGTCCAACCGCCATGCTTTCTGCCAGCGGAACAATGCGGTCTTTTTTGTACTTGCTTTGTCGGATGTGAATGGTTTTACGCTCTAAATCGATGTCTGATATTTTCAGGTTGATGACTTCCTGTCCCCTGAGTCCTGCTGAATAGATCAAAGTCAGCACGACGCGTTGTTTTAGCAACGTTGGTGCTGCAAAAAGTTCTTTCAGTTCCCTTTGGTTGAGGATGACAGGTAGTTTGGTGTCTTTCTTTAAAAATGGCATTGATCTCATCCGGCTCAATTTGTTCAGGCAGTTTGCCGAAATGCACAACAATAGTAAAACCCGATTTCTTTCTCATAATCATTGATTTTTTGTTGTGAATTAATCTACGATTATAGAAAAAATCGGGTACTTTTGAAAACAACGTTGAACAGCTATCCGCGAAGGCGGATTTTGTTCAACATTGCCCAAACCACATACACCCCATGCTTCGCAATGGGGCGCACGCGGCCTGACTCGCCGTTGGCAGCAAGTATAAAACCCTCGATTCAAACATTTAGTGCAACTATTTTAGTCAAACGTTTGATTCCCAAAGAAAACTTATATAATTTAGCAACTTATTAACTTAAAATATTTTCTATTATGACACTAAATTTCCTTTTAAAGAAGAGTAGCATTCTTGGAATATATAGGCTAATCGCAGCTGTATTCTTTGTATTTATTGCTATCTCAGCCTCATCGCAGGTAGTAAATAAACCAAAATCCCCAATCATGGGCTGGGCAAGTTGGAACAATTACAGAGTGAATATAAGTGATTCAATTATAAAAAGGCAGACAGATGCCATGGTTTCATCGGGGTTAGCTGCCGCAGGTTATAAATATATAAATATCGACGATGGTTTTTTCAATGGTCGCCATGCCGATGGTTCGTTGCGGATTGATTCAATTAAATTTCCTAATGGAATGAAAACTGTAGCTGATTATATACATTCCAAAGGTCTAAAAGCCGGATTCTATTCCGAAGCAGGAGCAAATACTTGCGGTTCAATTTGGGATGCTCAAAAGGGCGGCATTGGCGTTGGTTTATTTAACCACGAACAACAAGATATTGATTCAATTTTCAAAAACTGGGGTTACGACTTTTTAAAAGTTGATTATTGCGGTGGACAAGTGCAAAAGCTAGATGAGAAAACACGCTATACCGCAATTAAAAATGCGATTGACAACACCGGTAGAACAGATATAAACTTTAATGTTTGCCGGTGGCAGTTTCCGGGTGTTTGGGTTACCTCTGTGGCCGATTCTTGGCGAATTTCGGGCGATATTGATCCATCGTGGGGCAGTGTTACAAGCATAATTGATTTAAATACTTTTTTGGCTGCCTATTCCAGTCCCGGACATTACAACGATATGGATATGCTTGAAGTAGGCATGGGGATGACTGCCGAGGAAGATAAAAGCCATTTTAGTATGTGGTGTATGATGTCGGCACCTTTGGCTTTGGGGAACGATTTAACAACAATCACACAACAAACAAAAGCCATTTTAACAAATGCCGAAGTTATTGCTGTGGATCAGGATACTACAGGGCTACAAGCGCATTTAATCTCCGACAATGGAGCTGGCTTGCAAATATGGGTTAAAAACCTTAATGGCAAACAAAGCAAGGAACGGGCTGTTGTTTTGTTTAACCGAAAAGCAACGGCTGCTTCTATGTCGGTAAAATGGAAAGATATTAATCTATCGGGACCAGCTACTGTTCGTAATCTTTGGTCTCATACCGATTTAGGTAGTATGGATTCTATGTATACAGTTACTGTTCCATCTCATGGGGTGATTATGCTAAAAGTTGTAGGAAAACAATGCAAACTACAAGAAGTATTTGAAGGGGAATATGCTTGGATTAACAATTTTAATTTGACTCAAAATAGTGTGGTAATCGCCAATCAAGGCAGGGCTGTTACTGATGCAAAATGTTCCGGTCGGGCAAAAGCCAGTTGGTTAGGCAATCGTGATGATAATTTCATTGAATTCCGGGATATTTATGCCAGTGAAGCAGGATATTATTACCTCACGATTTATTATATAAGTGGCGAAAACAGAAGTGCTACATTAAGTGTAAATGGAATAGATACAGTTCTAACAAACCTTAACTCTGGGGGATGGGCAGCTATTAGTCATACCACTTGTTCTATAAAATTAAATAAAAATTATAATACGGTTCGTTTCTCAAATGCAACCGGCTACTTGCCTGATTTAGACAAAATTCAAGTTTCTAAGGATATGCCAGATACTATTTCAACAGGAGTCCGTATTGTTTCGAAACAGCCAGTAAGAGTTTATCCAAATCCTTGTAAAACGTTTTTACAAATTGAATCAGAATCGCCAATTGAACAGGCAAGTATATATTCTTTAACTGGAAGTTTGCTTAAGCAATATTGTAAATCAAATATTTCTGTTTGTGATTTAAATCCAGGTACTTATATTTTAAAAATAACCACTTACGAGAGTAATGATGCTCGATTGATTATTAAAAATTAAATACCTGCTGCCAATACATAGGACTTCGTGCGGTCGGTACGACCCAGCATGAAGTCTCAGTTGCACTACATCCCTGCACTGAAGGTGATTAGCCAGCGTTGTTTTCTTTTTGTTGAATATTATGCATTTCTCGGGGTGTTTTGCGGAGTATCCGAGTCTGCACTTTTTGGAGTGGAAGACATTGTTGCGCAAATTGAAGGTTCATTTCTGCGACAAAATTGGATTTATTGGTTGGTCAAAGTATCTGAAAGTGTTCCGTTTTACATGATTTTGCTCAGTTTAGGCAATACGAATCCTACCCCGATAAAATCAGGGTTTTCAACAAATGATTCTCAGACTGTAAAATTTTCCTGAACGTTTATACAGAAACGGCGAAGGAACTCCACCCCTGTCAAGGTCATGGTCTTCTCCCTGGCCTTGTCTTTATAATCTTTGAACAAAAAGGTGACGCCCGAGTCATCGATGTTTTTTATACGCTTGTTGCTGATAGCTACCCTGTGCGTGTACCTACCCAGATACCTGACAATTTGCTGTGCATTGCCCAATGGCGGCTCGCAATAAACGACCCACGGTTTTGCCCAACATTCATCGAGTGTGGATTGGTATTGGACAAGACGATCGCTTTTTTTGAGTTGCAGCTTGAGTTTACCCTGTAATTTACCACGGAAAACAGTACTCAGCATTTTTACAGGATAAAGGTATTTGCCGTTTTTGGTGATGCGTTAGAGTTTCCCATTCAACGTTAGCCCGGCAGCAGGAACAATGCAATGCAGGTGCGGGTGCAGACTGATATACTGACCCCAGGTGTGGAGGGCACAGATGGCTCCGCTTTCAACACCGTAATGACTGTTACCAAAAGTACGGAGCGTAGACCAGGCACATTCAAACAGGGCTGAATAAAAAGCCTTGCTGTCCAAAAGACAGATGGCGTCAAGCCCCTGGGGAGCATGTAAGCAGGTCTATGATTTTGAGGTGGGCAAGCCAGGCATGGATAAAAATTATAAGCTGGTATTTGAAAACAAACCCATCTGTCCCAATTGCAAGGAAATAGACAATGTCTTACTCACAGAACGCGGGCAAGGACAAATGACAGATTGGTATTTAGGCAACATGTAATTTGAAAAATCAAAGAAGAAGGTATTTAAACTAGACCACGAATGTGGGATTTAATGCAACATCATCTAAGCCACAGGCTGCCAATCAGGGACTGGCCACCCGTTATGTGCAACCTTAAAATCGCACTATTGATAGTCCATCAAAATGTATTATATTTGCTTTTGTTATGAACATAATTGAACAAAATATTGACACTATAAAAAACTTGTGCTTTAAGTACAAGGTAAAAAGGCTGTTTGCTTTTGGATCGGTAATAACGGATCGATTCAAAAGTGATAGTGACATAGACTTGATTGTCGATTTTAATGATGTCGATTTGTATGATTATGCTGATAATTATTTTGATTTGAAATCATCTTTAGAAAACGTATTTCATAGAGAAGTCGATTTACTGGAAGATAAGGCGATAAGGAATCCATACTTCAGGCAATCGATTGATTCTTCCAAACAGTTGATTTATGGATAGCGACATTCAAACCTGGCTTTACGATATACTTCAATCTATCTCTGAGATTGATAGTTATTTCGATGGTAAACCCAGACGATTTGAAGATTACACGAAGGATATCAAAACAAAGCGTGCCGTCGAGAGAAATTTCGAGATTATCGGTGAGGCTGTTAATCGGATTCTAAGGAAGGATGTCAATTTTTACCTAGAGAATGCTCAACGTATAATTGGAACGAGAAATCGAATCGCTCATGGTTATGATAAAGTCTCCGATGATCTAATTTGGAGTATCGTAATCAACCACTTACCCCGTCTTAAAACAGAAATTTCATCTTTGTTAGAAAGATAAAAAAACACTTCCCATAATCGAGTAGACGGCCTCGCCAGTAATTAACTAACGAGGAGCGCCTCTCACACCACTGTAGTGCGGGTCTCGTATACAGCGGTTTGTTAAGTATCAGTTTCATAGCTCTTTCCACCGATGAGACCTTTGTCCTACTTTAAGGTAAGTCTAGTAAACTCGAAGTTTAAACCTCCTTGTCGAATTTGGGATAACTTAACGTTCGGCCCTTCGGTGATTTTGTGAGTCCTCCGATGTTTCCTACGGTTCATATCGGCTCGTTTCCATGACCTACTATGGCTTCTGCTGACTTCTCATCAAATCCACGCGTGGATAATAATGAGATCTACCCCGGTAAAAGCTTTGTCCTTCATCCAATTCCTGCGGCGTCTACTATTACATGATTTTTAATTCTTTGGACGTTGCAATAAGGGACTTGCACCCTCTGGACAAATACACTTGTTATTTGCAACTTATTCCATTTTTAATTTTAAATTTCAACTTTTTCAAGAGCTTACAACAAGTGTGCGCTGCTTATGCAGGGCACACATACCAGCTAAGCCACAGGCTGCCACTCAGGCGAATACGCCTTCGCCCTTCTATGTTGAAAACCAAATATTTTAAGTATTATTTTTCAAAAATCTTTTTTTTTCAGCAATTTGTCTTGATATAGGCACAAGTTATTCAGGAAGGGGATTTTTCTCTTCCATCTTGAGATTCCGTATTTTCGGAATCTCCCCTAAACATCTTTCTTTCTTTGTTCTTTTTTTCTGTAAACAACCTTAGCAATCAGTCAAAACCCTATAAAGCAGCCTTCTATAAGTTGTCATTACGAGATGCCACATTTCCCTTTTTCAGTCTTAACAGGAAGGAAGTGCCGTAATATAGCCAGAGCGGTCAAGCCGCAAGCCGCGCGTAACGGTCACTTCCAGAAATGCTGATAGTTTTATAGGTTGTCTGTCTTTCCGATCAGGGCGTTGTTGTGCTCCATTCGTTTGATTTGGTCATTGGAATGAGTCCAGTGAAGGATGCGAATCTCTCGGAATTGGGAGACCGGTCATTGAGGGTGCTTTCTGTAGGTGTATAGATTGGTGAAAGATTTCCGCTTCTCAAGGCATAGGCTATTTTTCGGCTGTCACGCTTGTCTTCTTTCTGAAGCTTGTCCTTTTGGGTACCAGGGATATCCGCGGGATTAACCACTATGTTTTTGATAATCAGTTCGCACAATTGATAATGAACCCACAATCCGCAGAAACCGGCCTCGTAAGCCGAATGATAATTGGCACCGGGATAAGTCCTAAATAGATAGTCACTCAGCACTTCGGGTTTGGGTGGCATGGTATAACTCTTTAACAGCATTTCTTCACTTAAGATGGTCACTTTCCAGTCTTTAAGATGGACGTCAAAATCTGCATAAATATTTTAACCTTCCAAATTTAAATTGTTCATTTTTCAAACATAGGGTCTGGCTACCCGTTATGCACAAGCCGATTAACGAATAGACATCTTTTCTACTCGAGACAACTTGATAGATTTGTGCCGTTAATATGCTTAAGTTTTGATATTTAACATTGCCCCCACTTACCGGGATTTTGCCCTCGCGCAAAAAATTTAAAATTTAAATACCTACGCTCATTACACACATTTGTTGGAGCTCTTATCTTTGGAAGCAATTCTATAGTATGGATGAACCCGGTTTTACATATTGGACAAAGGCGGGAATCAAAACTGGTAAGTCGTACTATCCGCTGCTGTCTGGTTTCTTTGACAGTTGTTTCCGGTTTCTTTGCCAGCATCGACTTAACCTTGTCTTTTTGTTTTGTGCTCAGTATGCCATAATACCTGATCTTTACAAACTGGTATGGTAATATGTGCAAGCAAAACCGGCGCAAGAACTCAACTCCCGATAACTTTGTAACATTGCACACTTTCATTTTTTGCCAACCCACGCTGAAATGCGTGAATGATGTAACTTATTTCCAAAATTGTGTAATGCCTATCCTTAAAAGGGTATTCATCTTTACAAGATAATAATTCATTCACAATTTAAATAAAAATAAAATATGTGTTTTTCAGCAGAAGCAAGTTTTGCAGGAGGTATTATCATTTCTGTAGTTGGTATTTTAACTGTTACTAAAGTTCATAAACCGTCTCAGCTTGTATTTGCGAGTATCCCATTATTTTTCGGGATTCAACAATTTGCTGAAGGCTTTTTGTGGTTAGCATTACCAAATCCTGACTATGTAAATCTTCAAAAATTTAGTACTTATCTATTTCTAATAATGGCTGACGTTCTTTGGCCAATGATGATTCCTCTTTCAGTTCTATTCATGGAAGAGAATAAAAAAAGAAAAATAATACTGTGGATTCTACTATTTATGGGTTTATCATTGTCATTGTATTATGCGTATTGTTTATTGTTTTTCAATGTCACCCCGCAAATTATAGGTTATCATATTCTGTATAAGACTGATTTCCCTAAATCTTTTGCCATGTTGGCTTTTATAATTTACTTAATTGCTTCTATTACTCCTCTTTTTGTTTCGAGTATTAAAAGAACGCATCTTTTAGGCGTATTAATGTTTTTATCATGTTTAGTTACAGCAATATTTTTTAAACAATATCTCATTTCAGTATGGTGCTTTTTTGCAGCATTAATTAGTGGGGTCATCTTCTGGATCCTCAGAGATTCAAAAAGGAAATTCAAATTTGACAAAATAAATTTATTGAAAAATCAGTTCAAACCAACCAACTTATAAATGAAAAATCCTAGCCCTGATAGACCAAAGCCAAATTTGGCTGCCGGGTGTTGAAAAATTCCTTTACATAGGCGTTGTCCTTTGCTTCAGGCTTTGCTATGGGATTTCGATTGGGTGGGAAAGGCTATGGTAGTACAATCATATAATATATGCATATCTGTCAACAAAGTATACACTCCATAAGGGTTTCAGTGGTTTGCGAAACTCATCTCCCGCATCTGCGATTCGTCCCGGTTGATAGGGACGCAGCTCCGAAATCCCTTATGGCGCATGATCTCGACCATTATGTTCAACTCTATTACCGCCTGTGCAGAAATCTTTGTGCAATAGCATACTCTGCCATGTGTGAATGATGTAACTTATCTCCAAAATTGTGTAACACTTATCCTTACAAGGGTATTTATCTTTAAGAATAATAATTCATGCACAATTTAAATAAAAATTAAAAATGGAAAAAAATAAAAATGACCAACGCAATCAGCAATCTGATAGCAAGTCGAATCAACCATCAGCAGGAAAAAAAAGAGAAGATCCACAAAAAAAACCCGGGAATCCGCTTCCAAATAAACCAACTACTCCTGCAAAGCCTGATGAAAATCCCGACCCCACCAGACCAGAACCTGGTATAAACGAACCCGAAAAAAACGACCCGACCCGCATTGATGAACCACCTCCAATTTTTAATAACAAATAATTATGGCTAAATATTCCAAAAAAGCTCAGGAAAAAATTGAAGAGGTCATGCATGAATTTAAGCATGGAGAATTAAAATCAGGCAAAGGCGGTAAAGGTGGTATTGTAAAAAGCCGCGAGCAGGCAATTGCCATCGGTATAAGTGAAGCGCGAGAAGCAGGGTTAAAAGTTCCGAAGGAAAAAGATTAATCAAAAAGTAATTAAACAATTTCTAAAAACAAATCACTATGGCACTATTAAAAGTAATCGAACTCTTAGCCGAGTCAAACAAAAGCTGGGAAGATGCAGCACAAAATGCAGTTACCGAAGCATCAAAATCCATCCGCAACATACGCTCCATGTATGTAGAAAATTTAACAGCCGAAGTGGTTAATGATAAAATTACACACTGGAGGCTAAACTGTAAAATAACTTTCGAAAAAGAATAATACCAAGTCAATCTTCGCAGTAATTATTTTAGCATTAATAATCTCACTGCTATTCGCACCCGGATACCGCAGAGGTTCATTTGCTCCATTAATACTATTTTTTTTCGTTTTATTCATGGCAGGTATTGCCTCGCAGTATTGGATAATTCCTTTTGGTCCTGCTTGGTTGGGAATATCATGGATGCCGCTTCTGTTCATTCTGTTAATTTTTACATTTCTTTTAGCAGCACCCTCTCCTTATGAACGAAAAGCAGCAAAAACTAACAACACACCAGAAACCGAACCAGTCGCAGCAACAGCCATAAGCATATTTATATGGCTTTTATTATTAATGCTGTCCATTGCAATTCTCATCGGATTTTTCAGCACTCCTGTTTTTTAAATGAAAAATTATTTAAAAAAAACGAAAGAAACATCCCAAATTCTGAAATGAAAACCTTGGTATTATCTTTCTTATGACCGATATTAAAAATTAAAACCAAACATTAAACAATCTAAAAAAGATAATTATGAAACGCAGCGTTAAGAGTTTAATTGGTAACACCATGGGTGCAACGGATGGAGAGATTGGAAAAGTAAAAGAGTTTTACTTTGACGATGAAACCTGGACTATCCGTTATTTAGTTGTAGAAACAGGCAATTGGCTCTTTGGCCGCAAAGTGCTTATTTCACCTGAGGCATTGTTAAACCACGATTGGGAGCAAGAAGTCTTTCCGGTAAATCTTACTAAAGAACAAGTGAAGAACAGTCCGGATATTGACACTGAAAAACCTGTCTCACGCCAACAGGAAATTAAATTGTATGAGCATTATCCCTGGAAAAGTTATTGGGGTGATGGATCTTATGGAGTTGGTATGCCTGTATCCATGTATCAGGCATTACTGAAAGAAGAGGATAATAAGGCTTGCAAAAAATCAGATGATAACCCGCATTTACGCAGTACCGACAAAGTAAAAGGATATAGCATTAAGGCTACTGACGGCGAGATTGGTGATGTAGAAGATTTTATAATTGACGACAGCAACTGGAAAATTGATTTTATGGTAGTAGATACAGGTAATTGGTTTCCCGGGAAAAAAGTGATCATATCACCAAAATGGATAAAAGAAATAAAATGGGATACCTCTACAGTTATTGTTAACGCATCAGTAGAGCATGTAAAAAACAGCCCTGAATATGACCCAAGCCGACCAATGAGTGACATTTATGCGACAGAGCTTCATGACTACTATGGGATAAGATAATAATTCATTCACAATTTAAATAAAAACGAAGATGAGGAAAAATCAAAATGACCAAAGCAGTCAGCAATCTGATAGCAAGTCAAATCAACCATCATTTGCAAAAGAAAAAGAAAATCCGCAGATAAATGCTGGAAATCCGGTTCCGGTTAAATCCGTGAAAAATATTCCGGTAAAAGAAGATCTCGACAACAGAAGATCCATAAAAAACAGGCCACACCTGCATTGATCAACCATCTCTATCCATAACCTGAACCATAAAAAGAGTAATCAAACAATTTTTAAAAACAAATCACTATGGCACTATTAAAAGTAATCGAACTCTTAGCTGAGTCAAAAAAAAGTTGGGAAGATGCAACACAAAATGCAGTAACCGAAGCATCAAAATCCATCCGCAACATACGCTCCGTGTATGTAAAAAATTTAACAGCCGAAGTGGATA
>Ga0209511_1002239_pt1 | contig 16126 bp, 15 predicted proteins | sample SSSSmetaG_FD_184141 | JGI IMG/M metagenome (GOLD analysis project Ga0209511, IMG submission 184141) | Glacier valley bacterial and archeal communities from Borup Fiord, Nunavut, Canada, to study Microbial Dark Matter (Phase II) - ​SSSS... | ecosystem: Environmental > Aquatic > Freshwater > Ice >...
GCTTGCACCACCCGCACGATGCTTCCCAGTGCTTCTCCCGTCCCAAACAACCGCACCGCTTGTATGTGCCGTCGTTCTTCCACATCTTTGCTCGCCAGCGCTGCTTGTTCCAGTCCCCATCTGGCGTCTTCTGTCAGTTTGAAATGTCGTGTATCCATCCCGCTATTCTATCTTAGACACCTCTATTCCGCTTCCCCATGAGGTATCCCCAAAGGACACAACTTAACGCCAGCGCAGGCTGCCCGACGGCTCGGTTGTGCGAATAGACAAGCCGATGCTGCCCAGATTTTGAGGTTGCGTTTAGTTAAAAGCGGTATTTTTGATCATAACCTACTACACTCAGCACATTACTTTGGAAAGGACGCGCAATGCCAGTCAATAAAAATATAGCGCGTCACGCTAAAATGAGACTCATAGAGCGATGACCGTTTCAGGGCTTAAAATTCGGCGCGTACATTTCATTGATTTTTTGTTGATCACGATTTTTTTGTTGATCCCGCTGCTTATCCTGGTTGCCTTTCGCCATTTGCCGAGTGAATCTACAGACTTACTATCTACCAACCTCAGCGGCACCCATTTAGCGATCTTCGTCTGCATCTGGCTCAGTGCAGCGGTACTCTTTAGCTTTCGGCGTGAGCGAAATCAACCAGTTCAAGCAGCACAGCAACCCGTTGTTAAGCAGGTCGTTGCGCGGAATGAAAAAACAGCGCGCGTTTTTCGCGGTTTAGGCGTTTGCCTTTTACTGTTAGTTGTGACGCTGGCCGCTTTTTATGTGCCCATGCGCCGCTATTTCTGGACGGGTAACGATGAAATGTCTGCGATCACAGGGAGCACCGTCTGGTCTACCAATGGAGAAAACGGTTACAGCCGTCCTATGCTCTTCTGGACCGCCTACCTGCCGCTGGCGCTTAGCGATAACACTGTCATCGGGTTTTTGAGCTTTCATTTATTATTGTGCTACGCAACTGCGGTGTTGACGTATAGCATTGTGCGAATGCTGCTGCCCCGCTCAGGGGGTATTGCGCTGATAGCCGCTTTACTGTACATCGCCAGCCCGATCGAACCTACGCGCTTTTATGTCATGTGGATGTCGCCTTACCCATTTCAAGAATTTTTGCTGCTGATTCTCATTGGACTGTTTGCGCGATCTTATTTGCGTGGCTGGCGTTGGATGCTGGTGTTTTCAGGGTTTTTACTGATAATCAGTGCGTTGATCAACGAAGCAATCTTACCCGCAACGCTGCTAGGGCCGCTGTTGTTAGTAATCCTGTGGCGTAAGCATCGCAGTATCCATCGCGCCTTAGTATGGTGTTATCTGTGGTTCGGCGTGGAAGCAATTCTAGGACTGCGCTTTGTCTCGTTTCTGGTAAATCCTAACCGTGCCGATGCCTATCAAGCGCAGTTTGTAGATCGGGCGCATGGCATTGGAGGTTTAATCGCCAACCTGATGATGCAAGCATCCGCCACATTTAAGTATGTTGTTCTCAACGCAGAGTGGTCGGCTTATCTCAGTTATGGTGTATTCATCGGCGCTTTGATATTTTGTGTGTTGGTGATCTTGCTGCCCCGTTCCGAACAGAAACTGCCATTCAAACTCACCCTGGCTGGTTTTGGCGGCGGCGTGCTTGCGATGCTGTTGGCAGTAAGCGCCTTTGCTTTTGAATGGCACGTCTGGCGTACAGAATTTTTGGCACTGCCTTTTCATGCTATCCTTTGGGCGTTTGCGATTGCGCTCATCGGAAGCTTACTGCCGCGCCGTTGGTATCGTCCCTGGCTGATCGCGCTCCCAACCTTGTTGATTACACTTTCAATGAGCAGTCTGCTGGCCGCCAACGAGCACAGCATTTATCAGTGGACTCCGTCAGCGAAACCAGTGCCGCTCTATCCAGCTATTCAGTACGATAAAACGCGTTCTATTTTGCAACAGATACGCCATATAGCGCCTGCATTCACCCCTGGAACCGTCCTCGTGTTTTACCTGGACAGCAGTTCGCCCTCCACGCTGCCCGAAACGTCATTAGGCGTCGGGTATTATGTTCGTCAGTTGGGGAACGTTACCCTTGGCGCGATGGACACCTATCAAACTAACTATACTGATTTCATAGGCTGGACTTCCGAACTCACGCCAGATGGACTGTCCACTTTAAGCAATGTGCGAACGGTGTACCCTTACAATCAACTCATTATTTTCCGCGTTTCGGAAGCAGGTGAGGTATCGTTAGCTGAAAAGATTCCGGCGGAGTGGCTGCCCGATGGAGTCGATATTGTGGACTATAATCCAACAGCACGGATCATCGACGGTCAGCAAACGCCGATACCATTCTTTCAGTAGCATAATTCTGCACTTGTAACATGGACTTTACGTATGGCGCGCATCAGTATCAATCATCTGGCGATCGTGGTAGAGGATATGCAGGCGGCGCTCGGCTTCTGGCGCGATGCACTCGGCTTGCCGTTGGGTGAGCTGTCGCGCAACCTGAGCGAGGAAGTCGATATTGCGTTCTTGCCGCTTGAGCAAGGCGAGATCGAACTGTTAGCGCCGATCAACGAGACGAGCGGGGTAGCGCGCTATCTGGCGAAACGCGGTGCGGGAATGCATCACATTTGCCTGGAAGTGCCGGATATTGAGATCACTATGCAGCGGCTGCGCGATCATGCCGTCGAACTGTTGAACGATGTACCCAAAATTGACGATGAGGGTAAGCGCTACTGCTTTATCCACCCAAAAAGCGCATTCGGCGTGCTGGTCGAGCTATATCAATTACCGTGAATCAGCAATGAACTATCGGAGTTACTTGATCGTCAATGCCGACGATTTTGGCCTGACTGAAGGCACCAATAATGCGATCGCGCGGGCACACCGTGAAGGTATCGTGACAAGTACCTCGCTATTGGCAAATGGGCTGGCTTTCGATCACGCGGTCGCATTGGCGCGCGCGACTCCATCGCTGGACATCGGCTTGCATCTGACGCTGACAGAGGGATTGCCCATCGCGCCGCCTGATCAGGTGCGGGCACTGCTGACAGCACAGGGTGAACTTCCGCTGAGTAATCAGCCGTTCGCGCGTGCGCTGATCGCCGGACGGCTGCCGATCGCACAGATACGGCGCGAATTTGAAGCGCAAGCCGCCAAAGTGATCGACAGCGGGATTCGCCCTTCGCACGTTGACGGTCACAAGTACATCCACTTATTACCGGGGATCACCGCGATCGCTGCCGATATTGCGCGCCGTTTCGCGATCCCGATGATGCGAGTACCGCGCCATTTGGCCGATCTGCCGTCTGCATCGCAACGAGTCGGACGGCTGCCGGGTTTTGCCGCTATGACGCTGCTAGGCCGAGTCGCCGCGCCAACTGCCCGCCGCGCCAATTTGCACAGCACTGATCACACACTCGGCTTCATCGATACCGGACACCTCGATCAAGCGGCACTGGTTCGCTTATTGAGCCATCCACAGCCGGGGATTACCGAACTATTGTGTCACCCTGCCGATCGCTCACCTGCACTGGATGAACTCTTGGCGCGTGGCTACCAATGGATCGCGGGCTACGATTTTGAGGCCGAAACTGCCGCCGTTGCCAGCGCCGAGGCGCGCGAACTGGTGATGCGAATGGGCTGGCAGCGGGGCAGCTTTGCGGATGCGCCGTTCAGGGCGGAAAGTTGGGGGGTTCAAAAAGGTTTGGATTAATCATTTCTAATTTTGTGTTGTAGCGACCAATATTAGTTTGTCTACGGAGCGTTTCATCTTGCAAAACTAGAATTCCGTCGCAAAATTTACAAACGCGTTTTTTGATGTACTCTCCACTAATTACAGCATTTACGGTTCCGTCCGCGAATACAATTTCCATATCGCTGAAAACATTGTCTTCTATCGGTTTGTACTCTTTCGGAAGATAGAATCGGGTTTCTACAATCGGAACTCCTATGACGCTTTCCCAATGTCGAGTGTTTGTGACATCCACAACTTGTTTTTGATGTTCTGCCAAAGAAGAATAGATGCGCCCGGAGTAACTCTGAAGAAGGGTCACTGTAGAATCTTCTACAGGAATTCTGATTTGTTCCCAAATAATTGTACAACTTTGTTGACCATTGAACGCTATTTCCATCGCCAGAATAACTACATCAAGTCCCACGTTGTCGTTCCAAGGGGCATGAGTAACATCATCCCATAGGACTTGGCAGTAAGCTACTTTTGCTATTGATACAGGCGGCTGAGTTTTTTGGTCTGTCAATTGATGCGGTTAACCCTCTATTGTTGATTGTACCAGAATACTGAGTTATATCACTTAGCGATGGCTGGAACGGCGAAACATCGCCGTTGCCAGTGCCGAGTCGCGCGAACTAAGCAGCCAGACGATACATCGACAGATAGTGCCCTTCGGGGTCTTTCGCCAGGAAGCTGCGACCAAACGGCGCGTCGGTCGGCTCGCTGACCATTTCGATCCCTTGCGCTTCCCACTGCTCGTACAGGGCGTCTACATCCGCGACCTCAAACCCGATTTCGAGACTACCTGCTGGCTTAGCTTGTCCGGGCGGCAAAATTTTCACGTCTTCAAGCGCGATCGCCCACCCATTTGTTGAGCGAAGCATCACAAAGACCGGTCCGGTTTGCGACTCATCGATGGTCAGGCCAAGTGTATTAACGTAGAAATCTTTTGACTTTTGCAGATCGTGGACGTACAGCGTAACAAGCCCGATATTCATGTTCGTTTTCCTGTTGTCAATCTTCTTGATTGCGTTCGATGTTTACATTATATGGGCAGCCAGTGACAACCCTATGGCAGCAGTGGATTGAGCAGATCAAAACTCGTTTTCAACAACTTTTTCGGCATAAAGACTCAACGTCGCCTGTGCTTGTTGTGCGATCCGCGTGCGCAGCGAATCCGGCGCTAACACCTGCACATGCGCTCCCCAACCGAGCAACCATTGTAGAATCTCGTCCTCATGCCGTACATGAAGCGTGACCAACCAACCCTCACCATGATCTTCGGCGGCAGTTTGATAATAGGAGGGCGATTCCTGTACCCAACGCGCTGTTTCAGCATCGAAAAGCGCCTGTATCATGAGCATCCGATCGGTTGGGTCACCGTCCTTGATCTCGAAATTGGTTGGACGCACAAACGTTTGATCAAGCACGCGCAGCTGCACAATCCGGTTAAGCCGGAAGTTACGGATGTCATGCCGCACGTGGCAGTACGTCACCATGTACCATACTTCGGCAACGTGAACCAGTGCGTAAGGATCGGCGTCGCGGACAGATGGACTATCCGTGTTGAAACGCGCTTGATAGCTGAAGCGCACTGTTTGCCGTTGAATAATCGCGCGCCGTACCTGTTGTAATGTCCGTAAAAATTCTGGCGCACCGTGTTTCGTTGGCGTAATAAAGCGAATGCTGCGCTGCAAATCGGCCACATCTGCTTGCAATTTGGCGGGCAGCACCGCACTGATTTTGCGATTCGCCGTGAGCGCTGCGGAGTGATACTGTGCATCGAAGTTTTGCGCGGCAAAGTCGCTGCCAATCAGCAGCATGAGCGCCTCATCAGTGCTGAACGAAAGCGGCGGCAAAAAGTAACCTTCAACTAATGAATAGCCTTTACCCGGCTCGGAAATCAGCGGCACACCCGACTCAGCGAGCGCCAACATATCCCGATAGATGGTGCGCTTGCTCACCTCAAAGGTAGCAGCCAAATCTTCGGCACGTTGGCGACGTTTCGCTTGTAGTTGCAACACGATTGCCAGCAGTCGATCAATGCGATTCATAGTGTAATCCTATGCACGCACGGCACGGTAACGTCGATACTCCGCCAGCAGCGGCTCCAGCGGCGTCCACAAATTGCCCGCGCGCAGCTCCGCCGAGGCCAGCGGCAGCACATAGCGGTAGGCGCGTAAGGTATTTCCAGCCAAACTGCGCATCAGCAAGAGAGTGAGCATTTCACTTTCGGCGTCCAGATAGATCAGCTGACCTTCCGCTGCCACAATCGCTTTTTCCAGTTCACGAACGCGAAAGCCGCCCGTCAACGCTCCGAACGCTTCGCGCGGCACCGGCATTGGCTCGTACGGCGAAATCGGATGCAGCGGCTCGGACGCGCTCTCCTGATAGCGTACCGACCCCAAAAACCAGATGTCGCACACATTGATCCCGCGATACAGCGTGTGCCGCTCGTTCCAGTGCTCGATTGTGTTGTTGACCTGCTGAAATTCCAGCGCGTACCCTTGACCGTCCGGCATGGAGATGTAACAATCGGCGCGTTGATCGGTTTGCGGCAGCCAACGTTCAAGCGCTGCGTCCTGAGCGTCACGGCGGAAATGCTGGTACAACCGATACTTTCCCAAACGGTGTCGATCGCTTTCCGGCTCGTGATCGGCATAGCTGCACGCATTCAGCGTGACGTGCGCAAAATGGTGCAAGCGCACGTTTCCCGCCTTGAGCATGAGCAAGCTGTCACAATGCGGGCAGCGCAGTTTGTGTGCATCGGACAGCGTCCGCAGCAAATCGGTATCTGCATCACCGATCGCCAGCCGTTCACCCGTATCCGCTCGGATAGCCACCAGCGTGGTATTTTCCATCGCCTGCGCCTGCTTATTTGCCCAGGTTATTCGCGCCCGGACGCTAACTTGAAGCTGAACGTTGATCCGACGCCTTCTTCGCTCTCGAACCAGATACGCCCGCCCATCGCTTCAACTTCGGCTTTAGCGCAGTACAGGCTCAACCCATAGCCAAATTCGCCAATGATTTGCGGCTGGCGGGCGCGTTGGAAAGGTGCAAACACGCGCTCTGTTTCTTTGGCGCGAACTCCGTAGCCTTCATCGATCACGTCGATTTGAGTGAATTTGGTCTGCTGCACTGCGGACGCCCGCATGATAATGCGCGCCTTGACCGGGCTGTACAAGATCGCGTTACGCAGCAAATCACGGATTATGTTGGCGACATATTTGGGGGGTGCGTTGACGGTCAGTTCATTGGGAATATCCAGGATCAAACGATCGCGAATGTCTTCTGTATGCGATGGGTCAAGCAGTGACTCGTCGGCTAGTTCTTCCAGAAAATCTTCAATGAACTCGGCTACGAATAATTTGCGGCGACCCTCACGGATCAGTGCCGGAAGCTGCCCTAGCCGGATCGCTTCCAGCCGCTGCAAGAGTTCCATCAGCATTTGCAGGCGATACATGTGCGTCGCCATGATCTCGGCAAAGCCAACGACGCGCTGCGCCAGCCCCGCCACAGTGATCCCTTCAGGGCGCTTATTTGCCAACTGAACGATCAATTCAGCATGACCGCGCGTGCTGGTGATCGACATACGGGCTTCATTGCGAAAAGTGCCCAACAATTCAGCCAGCGGCTGCCAGTCGGCTTGCTCAAGGGTGACCATCGTATACTTCTGACCGCCTGCACCGTAAATCGCCGCGATCCAGCAAGGAATATAAGCGCCGTTGATCAGCGTGGAAAAGCGGATAGGTGCGGTTTTTTCGAGCGCACGAGCGCGCACCACATCCGCTTTTTGATCATCGGTACGGCGTGCGTCGAGCAGCATGGCACAGGCGACCCAACCGCTGCTGCGAATTTGCATCAGGTTTGCGCCTAAAATCGTACGCGCCGCCAGGTTGTCCATCATCCAGGCACCCTCTGAATTGAACAGCAAGACACCCTGCCCCATCGCATCGAGAACCGTTCGATAATCGAGATTTTCCTGCACCGCTTTTGAGTTGTTCACGCCCCACCCCCTGCTATGTCGTTAATTATCATCTGCATAGCGTTTTTCCGCAAAACGCCGATCGGTTTGATGATAAGTACGATGAGCTGTCTTGAATATGTCAAGATGTGTAAGGGTTTACTAACAGCATAAATGACAGGTGAAGTTGTGCATTTCGCCCACAAGAGCTTGAAAAATCATGTATAAAATTGTGGCTCAGCAATTTTTTATGAGACCTTTATAACATTCAAGCGATTGTTACTTGCGCGCGAGCCGTGAATGGTCTATAAATATGTAGCTATGGGCAAAAAGCGTACCACCACAACATGATTCAAGATATGGATGAGACGCTGCGTCAGATACTTGTCAAAAAGGGCAAGCTGAGCGGCGGTGATATCGACATTAGTTTTGATCAACCGACCGGTCAATGGGCGGGCAGCCTGACACGCCCAACCGTTAATGGCTACCTCTACGATATTCGCGAGAATGTCGAGCTGCGCAGCCGTGACTTTCGTGTCGAGCGCGAAAATGGTATCGCTCGCCGCGTGATGGACCCGACGCGGATCGATCTGAGCTATATCTTCACGGTCTGGACACGCAGCATCGAAGATGAACATCGCCTGATCTGGCAGGTGTTGCACATTTTGTCCCAACAGCGCATCCTGAAGCCCGCCGACGCACAGGGCGCGCTTGTCCGTCAACCGATGGATATGCCGATCAAAGTGGCGCTGCCCTCTGACGCGATCCGCAACCTGCCTGATCTATGGGGCGTTATGGAAAACCAACTGCGTCCGGCGATCAACTTCGTGATCACAGTCGCGCTCGATCTGGGTGAAACGTATGAGTCGCCTATCGTGACGACCACGCAAATCGATGTTGGGCAGTACAATATGGGCGAGCCGCGCACCTTCCGCAGCAATGTAAATGCTGTCAACGCTGGCAAAGGGGTCGATAAGGTCAGTGTAGCGACTGCAATCGACTCGATTTATCACGTTGGCGGCGTTGTGTATCATGGCAGCGACCCTGTGCCCAAGGCAACGATCACTGTCAAAGATCACGCGCTGGAAGTAGTCAGCGATCCCGCAGGTTACTACGTTTTTGCGAGCATCCCGCCCGGCCCGTATACCTTGCAAGTGCAAGCCGCTGGTCAGAAGCCACAAAATCACAAGATCACCGTACCATCCAAAAACTACGATTTGAAACTCAAAGGCAGCGAGTAGCTGAAATGAATTTCAACGTGGTTTGTTCAATGAAATCTGGTTTATTGTTATGGGTTGTTGTTCAAAATCCTTTTGATGTAATGATAGTCACTGATAATCTCATAATGCAGGGTCACGGCGATACGCTTGCCGTTGTTTCCGAGCCTGGTGCTTAGCGACCGGGTAGTTTGTTAAGAAGCACATTTAAGGAGTTTTCGCATGTCACCTTCCTATCTGTCGCCTGGCGTCTACATGGAAGAAGTAGACCGTGGCAGCAAACCGATTGAAGCAGCGGGTACTGCGGTCGCCGCGTTCATCGGCTACACCGAGCGCGCCGAAGATATTCGCCCGGATGGCACCCGGCCACTGCTCGGCAAGCCCACGCTCGTCACCAACTGGTCACAATACGTGCAAAAGTTCGGCGGTTTCGTGAAGGGCGCCTACCTGCCCGATTCCGTCTATGGCTATTTCAACAATGGCGGCGGACGTGCCTACATTGTCAGCGTCAAAACGCTCGGCGTAGCGTCGGGTGCTGACGGTGAAAAAGATAGCAAATCGGCAGTTGCCCAATTAGGCGATGGCGGCGCGCTCAAAATTACGGCCAAGCAGTCCGGCTCAACAGGCAATGGCATTGGCGTCACCGCCAAGCCGAATCCAGTTGAAGAAGGCAAAGAGCAAACGTTCAATCTGGTGGTCACGGTCAACGGCAAACAAGCCGAATCGTTCGACAATCTGACCCTCAAAAAAGGCGACAACTCGGTTGAGACAGTTTCGACCAAATCGAAACTGATTCATGTCGAAGTTGCGCCGACCAAGGGTGGCGCGCTGGCTATTCCGTCAGGCACCGTCTCGCTGCAAGGCGGCGCGGTAGGCAGCAAAACCGTTTCGCTGAGCGACTATCAGGGCAGCGCTGCTGATCGCACTGGTTTGGGCGGTCTGGAAGCCTATGACGACGTGACGATGCTCATAGCGCCCGACCTGATGAGCGCTTTCGAGAACAAAGAGCTGGATGGTAAGGGTATTCAGGGTGTTCAGCAGGCGTTGATCGACTACTGCGAGCGCGTCCGCTACTGCTTCGCGATCCTTGATCCACTGCCGAACATGAACCCGCAAGAAGTCAAGGATTGGCGCTTGAGCGTCAATTATGACTCGACACGTGCGGCGCTGTACTATCCCTGGATCGAAATCGTGGACATCGCGGGCGGCAATGGCAAGACCAAGTACGTCCCGCCATCAGGCCACATGGCCGGTGTGTATGCCCGCGTTGACGATACCCGTGGCGTTCACAAAGCGCCCGGTAACGAAATCGTGCGCGGCGCGCTCGGCCTGGCGATGCAAGTCACCAAGGGCGAACAAGACGGCTTGAACCCGATCGGCGTGAATTGCATCCGCTCGTTCCCCGGTCGCGGCATTCGCGTATGGGGCGCGCGTACCCTGACCAGCGATCCGTCATGGCGCTACATCAGCGTTCGCCGTCTGTTCAGCATGGTCGAGGCGTCACTGGAGCGCGGCCTGCAATGGACCGTCTTCGAGCCAAACGATCAGATGCTGTGGATGCGTGTCACGCGCGACATCAGCGCCTTCCTGAAGATGCAGTGGAACGCAGGCGCGCTGTTCGGCGCTTCGGCGGATCAGGCATTCTTCGTCAAGTGCGATGCTGAGCTGAACCCGCCCGAAGTGCGCGACGTCGGTCAGATGATCTGCGAAATCGGCATTGCGCCAGTCAAGCCTGCCGAATTCGTGATCTTCCGTCTGAGCCAGTACACCGCCGAAGCCTAAGCATCGCGTTGTACAGCCGCTAAAGCACGGTTTCTGAAGTTGTCAGTCTGAATCGGTAACAAGTAAAAGGGAATCAAGAAGTCATGTCCACAAAAGCGGATCCAATTGTAAGTTTTCACTTTTCGCTCGAAATTCAGGGTATCGTCACCGGCTACTTCACCGAAGTCAGCGGTCTCGGCTCAGAGCACGAAGTAGCCGAACACAAGGTGGTGGAAGCGGGCGGTAAGGCCGAAGTCATCAAGAAGATTCCAGGCCGTCTGAAGTGGGAAAATATCGTTTGCAAGCGCGGTATTACGGGTAACTTCGACATTTGGCTTTGGCGTCAGATGATCATCGACGGTAAAGTCGAGGGTGCTCGTAAGAGCGGCTCGATCATCATGTACAACGAAGCTTTCACGCCCGTTGCCAAGTGGGATTTCGTGCGCGGTTGGCCGATGAAATGCACCGGCCCGACCCCCAAATCCGACAGCAACGAAGTGGGCCTTGAAGAACTGACGATCACTCACGAAGGTATCACGCGCGTTAACGTCGGCGGTCCGTCGGACGCCTAATTAACCTGTAGACTTATACGTCGGGGTGTGGGTTACCAGACCCCGACAAGTCGCTTACTTAAACTAACACAAGGAGACGATGCGGCTATGCTGCAAACCGAGTTCGATTTCACATTGCCGCGCGGCTTTATCGATGAAAACGGCACGCTGCACAAGCAAGGCACGATGCGGCTGGCAACGGCACTCGATGAAATCACCCCGCTGCGTGATCCACGCGTTCGCAACAATGAAGCCTATCTCACGATCATTTTGCTGTCGCGCGTGATCACCAAACTCGGAACGCTGCGCACCATCAGCACGCATACCATCGAAAACTTATTTGCCGCCGATTTAGCTTATTTACAGGATTTTTATCGGCGCGTCAATGAGGAAGGTCAATCCAACCAACCCGTGACGTGCCCAAACTGCGGCCATCATTTCGATGTTGAAGTGGTGCGCCTGGGGGGATCGTAGGCTACCCTCTCGACCGCCTGCACGAGGAGGTAGCCTTCATCGCCTATCACTTGCACTGGACACATGACGCTATTTTAGAACTGACGCACACAGAACGGCTGCGTTGGGTGCAGCAGGTGAACCAGATTAATCGCGAATTGTATGGATAGTAAGGACTCACTTTTATGCTACCGCCGAGTCGTTCCGATCAGTCGGGCGCATCCGATGTGAACGCCGATCCACAGCATACGGATCAACAAAATACCGATCACTTAAGCGACAAACTGCGCGATCCGGCCTTTTTGGAAAAAGTTGCGCAGCGCGTTTACCAGTTGATGATCGAAGATGCGCGTCATGAGCGTGAGCGGCGCGGTCAGTAGTGGCTATCAGGAGTTAGTGAGTTACCATGAAGAACATGTCCAGCGATCCAGCAGTTGGTTTTCGCTTTTCAGTCGAAATCAACAATCAGGCCATTGCCGCCTTCACCGAATGCACAATGCCTAGCTTTCAGGTCAAAACCGACGCTATTCAAGAGGGCGGCCAAAATGCCTATAAGCATGAACTACCCGGTTTTGCCGAAATAGGCCATGTCACGCTCAAACATGGTCTGGTGACGGACGATGTGCTGTTGAAATGGTATCTCCAAATGCTCTCCGGCACGCTGGACGATCAGGCTTTCCGGGACGTGACGATCAACATGTACAACAACAATCATCACTTGATGTACAGCTTTCAGATCGCACAGGCCTACCCCGTCAAATGGGAAGGCCCGTCATTTCGGGCAAGCGAAAGCGCGATCGCGATCGAGTCGCTTGAATTGTCGCACAAGGGGATTACGGTGGTTGCCGCGCCAGATATTGAAGACGCTGTACCGGACACAACACCGCTGGCAAATGAAGATACCGCAGCAGATGAGTTTTCGCTCGACGCCTCGCTTTCGGTCGGCAAAAATGGAATTTCGGGCAGCGTGAGCGGTTCACTTTCGTTCTAGATCGTTACGGATATTAGAGAATGAGGGAGCTTAAGCCATGATTATCCGCCGTAAGCCGTTGGGGTCTCACAATTTACGCACGCCTCCATCGCTCGGCATGGCTTTGCTGCGTAGTGGAATCGCGCGCGTTCAGGCGTTAACCGTTCGACGCACCGCGCAAACCGACGAGCTGATCGATTGGGGTAATGGCGTCCCGGATGATATGTACGCGGAACAGCCCGATTATGACGAAGCCGATCTGGTCGCTGACAATAATACCGAGGGTAACGCTGATAGCAGCACCTTCACAGATGCGATCACGCGTGCCGAGTCCCTCAGCGGTACGGTCAACCGCACGACAAATACTGCCGGATCAAGTTCACAGCCGAATTCGCAATCAGCGCGCCGCCGCGTTCAACGCCGCGTAGAGCCTGCCACACTTGCGCCACGTTTAGCCCCACCCCTGCCACGACCCGCCGCGCCATCGACACTTGCCCGCCAATCGCTCAGCGACGGCGATACCATGCCTGACGATTTGTCGTTCATTGTGCGCCGCCACCGTGAATTGGGACACCTGAATGAGCAAAATAGCGGCATCGTTGATGCGAGCCAGTCTGCCCAATCAGAGATAAGCAGCACAACAGCCGCAACTAGCGCAGCCACCAAGAATAAAGTGGCGCGCATCACTGATGACATACCTGTTAATACCGCTGCCGATGCGCCGCGCTTGCGCCGACGCTCACAGATTGTTGATGTGACTCCGCCGAAAAGGGGACTTCCTTTTGGCGATGAAACCACCAACGAAAATGATACAGCGCTATCAGGGGCAAATCGTTCAGCGTCACCTTTGGGCAGCCCGCTCGATCTGACCAGCAATACTATCCAGCGTGCGATTGCGGCTGCCGAAGCGAGTCCACAACCGAGGGCTTTACCTTTTGACAATGCGGGTCTGGATTTTGATGAAGCAGACCTTGACGACGCGCCTTTTGAGGCGGATCAAACGCTAACCGATTTCGATACAAGTGCGCTGCAAGCATTCGCAGCTAATAGCATGATAGACACCACGCCCGCCCCACGGCAGAGTGAGCTACCCACGCGGCGATCCGCTGATAGCACTGCTACAACCCCTTACGCGGCGAATGCGGTTCAGCGGACTGTCCAGCCCGATAGCGCGCCGCTGCAAACGTCACGACAGCCCGCACAAAACGAATCAGCGGATCGTACCATCGGCGGCGACGAAGTAAGTGACGACGAACCTGCCGGTTCATTCAACACTCCAAATAATGCTTATCAGTCCGGGCTTGGGGATGCCATTGCACGCGCTGAACAATCTGCCGCGCCTAGCGAATCAGGCGTGACTAGTCCAGCGGTTGCCAGCAACAATGCGCCGCCAACATCCGCCGTACAGCGCCGTCCCGCCGATAACACGCCTACATCATCACAGCCGCGCAATGTGCAAGATGCGATTGCACGCGCTGAACAATCCGCCACACCGAGCGAATCAGGCGTGACTAGTCCAGCGGTTGCCAGCAACAATGCGCCGTCAGCGTCCGCCGTACAGCGTCGTCCCGCCGATAATGTGCCCACCTCAGCGCAGCCGCGCACCGTGCAAGAGGCGATCGCACGCGCTGAACAATCTGCCGCGCCTAGCGAATCAGGCGTGACTAGTCCAGCGGTTGCCAGCAACAATGCGCCGCCAACATCCGCCGTACAGCGCCGTCCCGCCGATAACACGCCCACCTCAGCACAAACGCGCAACGTGCAAGAAGCCATTGCACGCGCTGAACAATCTGCCGCGCCGAACGAGTCAAGTACGAATAATCCGACGGTTGCCAGCAATACTCCGCCGCCAACGACCAATATACAGCGCCGCGCCGCCGATAACACGCCTACATCATCACAGCCGCGCACCGTGCAAGAGGCGATCGCACGCGCTGAACAATCCACCGCGCCGAGCGAGTCAAGCACGCCTAATCCGACAGTTTCCAGCAATAGTTCGCCATCAGCGACCGCCGTACAGCGCAGCGCTGCCGATAGTACGCCCACCTCGTCACAGCCGCGCACCGTGCAAGAGGCGATCGTACGCGCTGAACAATCCGCCGCGCCGAACGAGTCAAGTACGACGAGTCCGAGCGTTGCCAGCAATAATCCATCGCCAACGACCACCGTACAGCGCAGCGCTGCCGATAGTACGCCCACCTCGTCACAGCCGCGCACCGTGCAAGAGGCTATCGCGCGTGCTGAACAATCCGCTGCGCCGAACGAATCAGACGTGCCTAATCCGACGGTTGCCAGAGTCAACAATGCGCCGCCAATGACCGCCGTACAGCGCAGCGCTGCCGATAGTACGCCCACCTCGTCACAGCCGCGCAATGTGCAAGAAGTCATTGCACGCGCTGAACAAGCCGCTGCGCCGAACGAATCAGACGTGCCTAATCCGACGGTTGCCAGAGTCAACAATGCGCCGCCAACGACCACTATACAACGTCAACCCATCGATAACGTGCCCACATCGTCACAGCCGCGCACCGTGCAAGAGGCGATTGTACGCGCTGAGCAATCTACCGCGCCGAGTGAGTCAAGTACGACGAATCCGAGCGTTGCCAGCAATAATCCATCGCCAACGACCATCGTACAACGTCAACCCATCGATAATGCGCCCACTCCATCACAGCCGCGCACCGTGCAAGAGGCGATTGCACGCGCTGAGCAATCTACCGCGCCGAGCGCATCAGGCACGAACAATCCGACGGTTGCCAGTGTCAACAATGCGCCGCAAGTGAGCGACGTACAGCGCCGTCCCATCGATAACGCGCCCACATCGTCACAACCGCGCACCGTGCAAGAGGCGATTGTACGCGCTGAGCAATCTACCGCGCCGAGCGCATCAGGTGCACCTAATCCGACGGTTGCCAGCGCTAACACTCCATCGCAAACATCCGCCGTACAGCGCCGCGCTGCCGATAGTACGCCCACCTCGTCACAACCGCGCACCGTGCAAGAGGCGATTGCACGCGCTGAACAACCCGCCGTGCCGAACGAGTCAAGCACGAACAATCCGAGGGTTGCCAGTGTCAACAATGCGCCGCAAGTGAGCGACGTACAGCGCCGTCCCATCGATAACGCGCCCACATCGTCACAGCCGCGCACCGTGCAAGAGGCGATTGCACGCGCTGAGCAATCTACCGCGCCGAGCGAGTCAGGCACGAACAATCCGACGGTTGCCAGTGTCAACAATGCGCCGCAAGTGAGCGACGTACAGCGCCGTCCCATCGATAACGCGCCCACATCGTCACAACCGCGCACCGTGCAAGAGGCGATTGCACGCACTGAACAACCCGCCGTGCCGAACGAGTCAAGCACGAACAATCCGAGGGTTGCCAGCAATACTCCGCCGCCAACGTCCGCCGTACAGCGCCGCGCCGCCGATAGTACGCCCACATCGTCACAGCCGCGTACAGTACAAGAGGCTATCGCACGCGCTGAACAACCCGCCGCGCCGC
>Ga0209511_1002240_pt1 | contig 16122 bp, 17 predicted proteins | sample SSSSmetaG_FD_184141 | JGI IMG/M metagenome (GOLD analysis project Ga0209511, IMG submission 184141) | Glacier valley bacterial and archeal communities from Borup Fiord, Nunavut, Canada, to study Microbial Dark Matter (Phase II) - ​SSSS... | ecosystem: Environmental > Aquatic > Freshwater > Ice >...
TGAAATGCCAGATTTATACCTAACAGATATAACTCTGGCCTTTCTATTAATAGAAAAACTAGTATTCGAAATGAAACCGAAATGAAAAAACATGTACAGGACCACGCAATGGATTATAAGCCGGGCTATTAACGAATTGATAATCGGGGGTGATATATAAGACCTTTTTAAACCTGGCCGCGTAAAAGACTTCGATAATTTTCTCCATCGAATATTTTGGGAGTTTTCCATCACCAATCAGATAATCGAGACCACCTGCTGCCAGATAGCTTTTGTGTATTGGTGCCAGGCCATTGAGTAATCCTGACAATCCTACAACGTCCTGAGGGCGGCCCCATGTTCTTCCGGTCAATTTCAGCCCCAGACTATAAGACCTGTCAATTGGTGTAAATGCCCAGGTTACTGCATGCCCATCACTCCAGCTAGCTCTGGCACCTAGACTTAAATCATTTATTAAAACCTGTTCAAGGTTTACTCCCCCACCCCATTTAATACCCCGGTACCCCGTTCCTTTATTGACAGGGAGAGTATCATGCAGTGAAATACTGCGTATCAGATCTGCATAATAGGGTCCATTATATTTACTATCGAAGAAAATAAATTTGATTTTACCAGATTTATCACCAATCTCAAACTTTCGCTCAACCTGAAAAGTAAACGAATGGGCCTTTAATACGTTTAAATCCTGATGGGGGCCATTACCGGTAGTTGGCATAGTTGAGGCTGCAAATATCAGGGACCATTTGGGACTGGTATAGGCACCCGAAACTCCCAGTGTATATCCTCTCGTATCAGCAGGATAATCCCATGCTCCCATACCCATTAATGCCCAGTTCATAAAATCGCTTCTAGGATCATGACTGACAATATTATCATCAAAAATATCAAGTAATGAATATTTACCAACTCTGAAAGTAAGACGTTCAACGGGTACATAACCGGCTAGTTGATTTACATCATCTTCCTGATATACAGATTCACCAGACAAGGGAATAATCTGTTGAAGATACGCTCTGCCTACGAAAGGTATCGGAGCCACATTGCCAACTTTATATGTTTCTCCATTTGGAAAACCTGCAATACCAGTTACAGCACTAAAACCCCTGCCACCAGAAATTTCAGGATTAAAATAAGCAGACGCATTCTTCCATAAACGTATTCCAAAAAAAATTGTAGAAGTTAAAGAAGTAGCTTGTTCAAATCTATTATCAAGCGTAGACCCCCCACTTGCACCAAATACTCCGTTAAAAGCAGCTTTGAAAGCCAGGTGTTTTTGATGTAAAACAGTAGCCTGAAAGTGAAAGGTCGTAACTTCTATAGATTTATCTTCACGTTTAACTGAATCTTTTATAGAATTTCTATTCTCTTTTTTTAAAGTATCCTGAACTAAATTGCCTTTTGCCTGTGTCTGCGAGTATAAGATATTACCATTAAAAAGAGATATTATGAGAAAGGTGGGTAAGCATAATTTCATACACATCATTTAAAAATACTAATTAGAAGATAGTAGAATACTGAAAATGGCATAATGATATTCGCTGCCAGTAAAAGTACTATGCTTACAAAAATAGATTGAAACTTACATTCTCTACGTTAGAGAATCTTTAGAATAACCTTAGAGATACTTTAGAAAAATGGTTGCCTAAAATAACCTGCAAGATTATGATTAAACATGGCGCAGTTCGACTGTAAATAAGGTACCTTTTCCAATCTGGGAATTGACGGTAATTGACCCCTGGTGCAGATCGATAATTTTCTGGGTGAGCGATAAGCCAATACCATTGCCACCAACAAATTTTTTATCTCCACCTCTGAAAAACGGATTAAATATTTTTGTTAATTCTTCTTCAATAATGCCAATTCCATTATCCTGAAATCTTAAGATTGTTTTTTCTTTCAGGTAGGTAATAGCAACAGATGCTTCATGTTCTTCAGAAAATTTACACCCATTATCAATTAGATTCATAAAAGCAACTTTTAACAGATACTCATTTCCAAGAACTGATATAAAATCATCGTCTTCGATTTCCTGTTCAAAAATTATATTAATCTTAAATTCAGGATGGTTCCTTAGTAAATCATTTCTGGCATCGAGTATTACTTCATCTAATCTCAATTCCTTAAATGAAATTTCTGTATGATCGTAATTTGCTTTTGCCAGATCGAGCAGACTCTGAAAAAGCCGTACAAGCTTTCGGGCATCATCAATAGCCCGGTTTATAGAACTTTTATACGATTCTGTACTTCTCTCTTTTTCAACAGCTACTTGTAATTCAGTTAACATGGCTGTAAGTGGCGTTCTTAACTCATGAGAAATATTAGACACAAATTCTTTCTGGGCATCAAATGATTTCTCAAGCCGATTAAGCATTGCATTGAATGTTATCGCAAGCTCAGAAATTTCATCTTTCCCATTGCCCTCTTTAATACGCAGATCAAGATTTGTAGCTGTAATTTCTTCAACTCTGTCAACAAGTGCTGAAACTGGCTGCAGTGCTTTGCTGGCAAAAATATAACCTGCTATATAAATGAAAAAGCAAGCAATTATAAATGCTATCGATAAAGTAAATTTGAAATTACGCAGTTTTATATATCCTGCATTATCTCTGGCTTCAGCAATGATAATATAATTGGTCTGATGATGCCTGTAAATTATGCCAATAACCTGTATACCCTCCCGGTTGAACCTGATATTTCTGGCTAATAAAATTTTACCTAAAAGCTGATTCGTACTTGCAGATATGTTCTTTTCTTTCAGATCACTATAAAGCAAATGTGCTGTGGTATCATAAATAGCAACCTGTTCGTGAAATTGACTGGTATCGGCATGTTGATAAATTAGCTGCATAACGGCTGGCGCAACACTGGCATCTAGATACAGATTGGCCTTTGTTATTGCAGTATGTTGCAATAAATTATAATATTCTTCTTCCCTGTTTGACGAAAACGAAAAGTAGATAATCAACGCAAAAAGCAATAATAGCCCAGCCATGATACTGGTAAAAAGTATCGTCAGCTTATTACGTATGGTCATTTCTCTTCTGTAAAAATAAAACCAAGACCTGGTTTGGTATGAATGAGTTTTGTACTAAAATCCTTATCTATTTTTTTTCGCAGATAATTAATATATACATCGATAAAGTTTGTTCCAGTATCAAAATGTGTTTGCCAAACCTGACTCGCAATCTCAGCCCGGGATAAAACCCGTTCACTATTTTGCATCATATACTCAAGAAGTTTCAGCTCCTTGGGCGTTAAACTTATGGTTTTCCCTGATCGGCTAACCATTTTTGTCAGATTATTTAATTCCAGGTCAGCATAAACAAGAGAGGTATTTAGATTAGGGCGTTTACCAATCTTTCGATTCATGACCGCCCTGATTCTCACAAGCAATTCCCTGAAATCAAACGGTTTAACCAGATAGTCATCAGCACCAGCATCGAAGCCTTCAATCTTATCATCAGTTGTACCTAAAGCAGTCAGCAAAATTATTGGTAGATCTGGTTTGACCAGTCTTATTTCTTTACATAAATCGATCCCATTTAATTTGGGTAAAATTATATCTGCAATGATCAGATCATAATCATGTTGAAGGGCAAGTTTTTTACCCGAAAGCCCGTCATAGGCAATAGTTGCTATATTTCCATTTTCTTCAAGACCACGCTTGACAAGTTCGGCAATTCGTTCTTCATCTTCTATTATCAAAATGTTCATAGCATTGATTAGGTGTTATGCTGCCCCGGGATAAAAAGCAGCCATGTATCTTCAATCAGTATTTGTGCTAACATTAATGCCTCTGCATATAAAGCTTATAACAGCAATACACACAGAGGCAAATATATCTGTAGAATAATAAAGTCAATAAATTTAATTCATAATCATATCATGCGGGTCAATCACATATTTGGTGGCAACTCCTTTATCGAAATTAGCGTATTTACGTTGATCATCTATAAGTTTGATTCACATTAAAAATTATATGGTATCGGATTTTGCGCATAATAAGAAGATGGCTAAAGTAGTCAAGCGAAAATTTAAAGATCATTCACACCTGCGGTGGCGACTTCATGATCCTGTTCTACTGATGCACCTGAAACACCAATTGCTCCAATGATCTTGCCACTTGCATTTTTAATTGGAATTCCTCCGGGAAAAGTTATAAGCCCTCCATTTGAATGTTCGATATTGTATAACGGACCACCTGGCTGTGAAAGTGTACCGATTACACCTGTATTCATATCAAAATAACGCGCTGTTTTCGCTTTTTTAATTGAAATATCAAGAGAGCCTAACCAGGCATTGTCCATTCTATGAAAGCAAACCAGATTGGCACCTTCGTCAACAATTGCAATATTTACTGCAACTCCAATTTCACTTGCTTTTGCTTTCGCAGCATGCGATAATTTTTCTGCTTGATCTAATGAAATGCTCATATATTTATTTTTGAGCGTCAAAGATAGTGCAGTTTATTAGATTTTGGCCTGGTAATAACAGTAAAGTTTTTGTACCTAGCTTACAGCATCAATATAGGACTTTTGAGATTAAAAAAATTAAAAAAGAAACTTTTACAATTCAATCTTGTTACGCCAAATTATACAATTTATTAATGAATAGTTTCAAAGAATTTGCTTTTAAAAAATTGGGATATTTGGAATTCAACGGAGATTTTAACACCCAGTTCAAGAGGCAAAAAACTGACATCTTTATTAAAATTGCCTACGTCAGATCAGGTGGAATAGTAAAAATTGACTTCGAGGAATTCATGCTTGAAAAAGATGCCTTTTTCTTTATCAACCCCGGCCAGTTTTTTGAGATCAATAAAGACTGCTCAGGATTGATGGTATATTATAATCGTGATTTTTATTGCATAGAGATACATGATAAGGAGGTAGCCTGTGATGGTATTCTTTTCCACAATATTTATGAAATACCCGTTATACTGCTAACCCCTGAAGACTCACTCAATTTATGCAGTCTTATGCAGCAGACCGCCACAGAAATTTTAATTGGAGACTATGGAACCGAAGAAATGCTACGGATAATTCTTAAACAGCTGATCATAAAATGCACCAGAATCTGGAAGAAAGAACATGGCATGTCAACTGAGCACGCAAGACCAGAAATTGAGTTTCTACGATTATTCAGTCAGCTGATAGATACTAATTATACCAGATTTCATGCCGTTGCTGACTATGCTGATTTATTAAACATTACGGCGAAAGCGCTCAATAAGCGCATTAGCCAGTATAATAGGATATCACCTAATAACCTTATAAAAAACAGAATCATTTTAGAAGCTAAACGCTTGCTTGCCCATACCCAACTGAACGTAAAAGAAATTGGCTATAAGCTTGGGTATAATGATAGTTCATATTTCATTCGTTTTTTTACCAGCCATACAGCACTTTCCCCTCATAAATTCAGACTTCAATACCAGCAGTCTTATCTAGGAAATTAATAAGAAACAGAAAAGAGAAAAATATCCTGTAATTAGTGACATCCATGCATTGCAGGGCAATCAAAACACAGATACTTTTGTAAAATCAATAAATCTTAAAAAAATGTATATGATTTTACAGCATATCTCAACAAAAGCAGCTACGGTCTTATTGACCCTGGCAATTAGTAGTTCTGTTTTGGCCCAGACGACTGATCCATCACAAGACCCGCATATTGACAGCCATGTGCGCGCATTTTTAAAAGTGTTAAATTCAGGAAAAGGCAAGCCAATAGAACAGTTATCGCCTAAAGATGCAAGAGCTGTATTAACAGGAGCACAGAAATCAGTTAAGGTTGATTTATCTGGTATTTCGGTAAGTGAAAAAACGATTACTCAAGATGGCATTACTGTAAAAATTACCCTGGTTAGACCAGCGAGTTCAAAAGGTGCACTTCCTGCATTTATGTTTTTTCATGGTGGAGGATGGGTTCTTGGCGATTTTCCAACACATGAACGCATGATTCGGGATCTGGTTGTAGAATCAGGTGCGGTGGGTGTTTATGTTGGTTATACGCCTTCACCAGAAGCAAAATATCCTGTTGCTATAAATCAGGCCTATGCTGCAACTAAATGGATTTCTACGCATGGTAACGAAGTGGGAATTGATGGTAGCAGACTTGCAGTTGCCGGAAACAGCGCTGGCGGTAACATGGCAACTGTTGTTGCCCTGATGGCCAAAGACAAAAAGGGTCCGAAACTTAGGCTACAGGTATTATTCTGGCCTATAACAGACGATAATTTTACCGATGGTAGTTATACCCAGTTTGGAACAGGTCGCTTTTTATCAAAAAAAATGATGGTTTGGTTCTGGGATAACTACACTAAAAAGGCTAACGAACGTAAAGAAATTTACGCTACCCCATTAAATGCAAGTCTTAGTCAGCTAAGTGGATTACCTCCAGCACTGGTTCAAACTGCTGAAAATGACATATTGCGTGATGAGGGTGAAGCTTACGCCCGTAAACTTGACCAGGCTGGTGTTAAAGTTACGGCCACAAGATACAATGGTATGATTCATGACTGGGGTTTACTTAACCCGCTAAGTCAGGTTCCTGCAACAAAATCAGCTTTGCTTCAGGCTGGTGCTGAATTAAGGAAAGCACTGAAATAGAACAAATTAATATTAATTATACATTTTAAATAATATCAGTATGAAACGTAATGCAACCGCCGTTTGGAACGGTACAATCATGGAAGGAAAGGGTAATATCAGTACCCAGAGCACCACCTTAAACAAAACCCAATATTCATTTAAAAGCCGGTTTGAAGAAGGTGTCGGAACAAATCCTGAAGAGCTTATTGCTGCAGCACATGCTGGTTGCTTTACCATGAAGCTAAGTGCTGATCTTGGAACTGCTGGTTTTACAGCAACAAATCTGGAGACAGTTTCAACCATTACACTTGACAATGGGGTGATAACAACGTCTGATCTTGTACTTAAGGCTACTGTTCCTGGAATTTCAGAAGTAGAATTTCAAAAGATTGCTACTGGTGCAAAAGCAGATTGCCCGGTAAGCAAAGTGCTAAACCTTACAATGACATTACATGCAACTTTAGTTAGCTAAAATAGCAGTTTATCGCTTTTTTTAGATAATGCCATAGGCAAGTTTTAAAATGATACTTAAGAAATGCCCCCAAGCCACAAAAAGCTGGTGGGGGCATTTTCAGGAAATAAGGCTGAGCGCTAATTGTTTCTTAGCCTGGATTATTTCATTTCTATAAATTTCAGAGCTTTTGAATTTAGACAATAACGTTTACCTGTAGGCTGTGGGCCATCATCAAAAACATGGCCCAAATGCAGTCCTGTACTTGCTTCTACAACTTCCTGCCGCTCTTGTAAAAACGAATTATCACGTATTATTTTAATTTTTTTCTCATTAATCGGTTTAAAAAAACTCGGCCATCCCGTACCTGAATCAAACTTTGATACGGAGCTGAATAAAGGTTCTCCCGTGGCAGCACTAATATAGATTCCTTTTTTTTCATTATTCCAGTAAGGGTTATGAAAAGGCAATTCTGTGCCACTATTAACCATAATATCATAGGTGTCTGGTGAAAGTTTTTGCTTCCAGTAACTATCAGGTTTTGCCTCGGGAAAGGTTTTTATATTTCTTGAATATCCATTTGAATTGACGGGGAAATGTGATGAACAAGAAGAAATACACAGGGCTGTAAACAGTAAATATGATAGTGATAGTCTATTCATTAGCGGTTTTCAATTAAAACATTCAAGGCAATATTCTTATTATATAGATAATGTTTTGAAAGAGTTATAAACGATAAATATGAGTAAATTAATCAAAACCGATTACAGTTGCGGTCAGGCTGCTATTCTGATTGAAAAAAAACAAACTGGGATGCTTACCTTTCTAGAAATGCTTGAGCTAAGAATTCATCTGGCTGGGTGTTCTTCTTGCCGCTCATCGGTGCATCAGAATGTTCTCATTCATGGTATGATCCAGGAAATCTTTCATGAATCAAACTTTAAAGAACTTGTTCTTGACGAAGATTTTAGAAGGGATTTGCAAGAACATCTTGATCTGGATGTATTTAAACAATAATTCTGAATTATCCAGCTCAAGCCTGGACCTTTATAGGATCAGGCGCGCAAGATTGGCCCAAAGTATTGCGGTTGCGAATTACAAATCGATTTTCATAAATCAGGACTACAGTTTTATTAGCACCAGTTTTAAGAATGCTTCCGATCTGAATAATAAAAATAGTTTTTGAATTGCCCCCTTAATCTAGAGTCAGTGTGCCTGAAAGCGTTTTTGCAACATCGAAATCATTAACCACTGATTTAAACACAATAGCACAATGAGAAACACATAAAGTTTTTCCATATAGATCGTTGGTACCAGATTAGATTAAACTGCTACATAATTAAATGTATCGATTGCCTGTATAGTCTCTGCTTTAGACTCTGCCCCAGTATAAATTATTTCATTTTCAAAGTTAACAAGAGGAAAATCTATCGTTACTGTTCCACGACTTAACCAGATAGCTTCTGTAATGGTATCTACACCAATTGCGATAACCATTGTGCCGCTCATAATAGCAAATGTTGACGTTGCAGCCAATGGTGGCACACTCTGCCCCTAAGAGATATGAGTAAATACACAACAGAAAAACACAAAAAAAACAATAAATAGTGGGGTATTTTGATTTCTGAAGATGCTTAAATTTGGTTATCTGTTGCATATCGATTTATCTTATCTGGAAAAGTTTTCAACTAAAATTTATCGTTTTTAATCTTTGGTTAAAACTTGCCTAATTTATTCAACTTTATTATTGACCTGTGCAATAACTGCAATAGATTTAAAATATTTAAAATTCTGTAATTAAGCTTTTGAAAAAAAGTGAAGATGAATTGCTCTTAGAGAGTGGTATTTTACAATACAGTTGTTTACACAGGTAAAAGCATTGCCCGAAGAGACCGGGTCTTTCTCAAATACAAGAATTAAATTGAAGTTATCGGTTGAAGACAAATATGCTAGAATTCACTATCCTTTGACCAGGTATTTTTTAGAAATCCCAGCCAGTTACCTGACAATATATGGTGCACATCGCTTTCCTGGTACCCTCTATTGACAAGAAGAATTTGAAGAGAATTTAAACCGGCAATATTCTCAAGATCATATGGGCACTGCTCACGCCCAAAAGCTCCGTCAAGGTCAGAACCAATAGCGGCATGCAACGAATTTCCAGCAAGCTGGCAGATATGATCAATATGGTTAACCAATATATCAAGATTACAATTCATGGCTTTTGCATACGATTTTCCGCGCACCCAGCCTGGTACCATCATCCATGCATCAAGGGCTGTACCAATAACAGCTCCCCTTTCAATCAGCGTCAAAATCTGATCATCACTAAATTGACGGTTGTGGTTTACCAGAGCCCTGCAATTTGTGTGGCTCGCCCAAATAGCACCTTTAAAATAATCAAGCGCATCCCAGAAGCTATCATCACAGAGATGGCTAACATCGAGAATTATATTCAGTCTCTCCATTTCTCTTAAAAGATCACGGCCCATAGGTCTGAGATTACCACTCGAATCAGTTCCATTGGCATATCTGCCTGGTCCGTAATGAGCTGGACCAACAGCCCTTAATCCGTAATTATAGGCCTTTTCAAGATGACTAATAGTAATAAGAGAATCAGCTCCTTCAAGACTGAGAATATAGCCGACAGGTTTAAGTTTAGCATCCCTGTCATCATCCCAGTTAGTAATATGGGCCTCAAGTGAGGAAAGGCTATTAATTTGCACCATTTCACCGGCAGCCTCCATGGCCTGGTACCAGGCTAGCTGACCTTGTGTCTGGGCCCATGCCTGTTCAGGAGAATTCCATCCTGGAAGTAGATTACCTGAAGCAACATAACGGGCGATCTGGGTTGCAACGACCAGTCCTATATTACCTTTACGCAACTCTGGCAAGGATACAAGTGCATTACCCCGGTCAGGTTTATCGGTCATTCCTGCTTCACGCCCATTTATTTGCCTGACTGGTAATCGTAAATCACGGTTCCATTCGAGGGCATTCATACTTAAGTCTAGATGGGCGTCAACAATGAGCATAATCAGCTTTATCAGATGGTAATTTTTCTATCACGGGCAATCGTAATCCATTCACCCAACTTCACCCTGTTATCAATTGTAGTAACCCGTTCATAAAGGGCAACTGTAGGGCAGATATGCCAAGGCAAACCATAAAAAACATCACCGACCATATATGTATGGTCTGACTGTGCCTGCATCACCAGATGTTCTTCACTTTGAGAAACGACTTTAAGCTCAGGAGCATTTAAAAAAAACACGCGTTTACTTAATTCATTTTCAGCACCAACTGACTTATGCCCCAGATCAAGACAGATCTTAGCTTCACCAATTACTGAAATAACACGGCAAAGAACCAAAGCCGCAGGAATAAAGTTATTTTCATTCAACAAATATTCGTATCCCTGATCAAAGTAGATAAAGGTACCGGGGCTACATTCAATTTCAGGGGTTCTAGCATGTACTGTAAAGGTAGGCGTACCCCCGGCCACAATTATGGGTCTGGCAAATCCTTCGGCAGATAACTGAAGCTGGATTTTTTCAATCTCAGTAAACCATGCATGGCAACGTTTTAACCTGATATTAAATTCTTTATCTATGATATGACCATCATAACAATGAAGTCCCATAGTAATTATTCCAGGGAGAGAGTTACAAAATTTATAGAGGGCTATAATCTCTTTAACAGAAATGCCAGTTCTATTCATACCAACGTTTACATCAATATAAACTGCTATGGTAAGTTCATAACGTGCAGAAAAAAGTGCAATCTCTGAAGCCGAGTCTTTATTATCAACCAGACATGCAAACGAAGTAGCAGGATATTTTCTGATAATAGTTAAAAACCGCTTGAGTTTTGGCCCTGATGGCTGGTATGCGAAAATCACATCTTTAGCCTTACATATTCCTAGCATTTCTGCCTCAGCGATAGTTGAGCATTTAAATTTATTTATCCCAGCCTCCATTGTCAATAAGACAACCTCCTGACATTTATGCGTTTTCACATGAGGTCTTAACCTGACAGGATCATCAATCAGTGACTTTAGAACGGCCAGGTTTGACTTCACACGTTCAGGATAAACTAGTAATGCCGGGCTGTCTATATCGTCTGTATCGTCAATTTGAAACCAGGAAGTAGATTCTATCAAGGTGATTTGCTTTAAATTAATTCAAATTTAAACTTTAAAATAATTCAAACATGGCCTCTATTTCAACCGGAATATTATCTGGGAGAGACCCAAAACCAACAGCACTGCGAACCCCTACCCCGTTATCTGCCCCCCAGATAGCGGCAAATAACTCTGAGCAGCCATTTATAATATAAGGGTGCTTCTCAAATGACGGAATGCAATTTACCATACCCAAAACTTTGATTACGCGTTTAATTTTATTCAGACTACCAATATTGGCCAAAATTGTGGCCAGTAAAGAAAGTCCTACCTGACGTGCTGCAAGTTTCCCAGCTTCAAGATCGATTGAATCTCCAATACGACCAATAATCAAACTTTTATCAGCCCTGAACGGACCATGTCCTGAAAGGTAAAGATATTTGCCATCTATCAGACAAGGTTTATACACCCCTAAAGGTGAGGGGGCAGGAGGAAGAACTAAATTCAGTGCCGCAAAATTAACATCTGGAGTACTCATGTTTTCTCAAATTTAATTAACCCCTGAATCTACAAAATAAACTCATGAGGGCTAAATTTTAGCGATACATGTTGCAACATTAAATTTACTGGTTTAATTGTTAACTACAAACCCGTATCGTACATTTGCAATCTCGAAATAAGTATTTACAATAAGATGGAATCACTAGCTGGTAAAAACGCAATTATTACAGGCGCAGGTAAGGGAATAGGGAAAGCAATTGCCAAAGCACTGGCAGCCGAAGGTGTTAATGTTGGTCTCGTTGCCCGATCAGAAAAAGACTTACAGGAAGTTGCCTCAGAAGTTGGCAAACTAGGGATAAAAGCATTCTATGCAACGGCTGATGTAGCAGACAAATCACAGATTGAGATAGCCATCAGTATCCTGAAGAATAAGTTAGGACCTATCGATATATTGATTAATAATGCAGGCACTGGTATTTTTGCAAAATTTTTGGAAATGGAATCCGAAGTCTGGGAAAATATTGTAAAGGTTAATTTATTTGGGGTATACTATGCGACAAGGGCTATATTACCCGAAATGATTGAACGCAAAACCGGTGATATCATCAATATATCTTCAACAGCAGGTAAAACAGGAAATGCTGTAACCAGTGCTTATAGTGCTTCAAAATTTGCTGTTTTTGGTCTGACAGAAAGCTTGATGCAGGAGGTGCGTAAACATAATATAAGGGTAACGGCAATGACGCCTAGTACCGTTGTCACTGAACTTGCTCAAAGTGCTAATCTCATCACGGGCGACCCTGAAAGAATAATGCACCCCGAAGACCTTGCAGAGTTGATAATTGCCCAATTAAAGCTAAATCGTAGAGTATTTATCAAAGAAAGTAGTATCTGGTCAACTAATCCCTGATTTGAGAGATTTATTTTTATTCTGCCAGTATCCAGATTGTGTGTATATCGTGTGCAGTAACCCAGACATAATTGCCAGCTATTCTTACTGCTCCACTGCCGCATAAGGGTAAATATGTGTGAATAATCTTGTCTGTCAAGGCATCAATGACCAGTAAGGGGTACCCATTTTTTGACCTGATCCAGACCTTACCCCGAGCGGCATCTATATCACCTCCAGTACCCGCTACCTGGGCTAAAATTGTGGCAACTACCCTATTTGTCAGGACATCAATATGACTTACCGTGCCATTTTGCTGGTTTAATGTAAAAACTCCCTTATCACCAGCAACTAAAAAATGAGGGTAGGCATCAACCTCAATTGTGGAAACAACACTATTTGTCTTTGGATCAATACGCTGAACTGAACCCCTGGCATTTGAATTTGAAACCCAAACTGAATTAGCTCCATATACTGCACAATAAGAATGTGGTAGTACGTTAATAGTCGCGATCAGATTGCCTGTACGGGGGTTGATGCGAGAAAGAATTCCACTACTATCTGAAAGAATCCAGATAGATTTAGCCCCATAAGCCAGACTTATTTCACCTGATAAATCAGCAATATTGCTCGGTATTATCTTTTTAATTACAGCCGTTCGTGTATTTATTTTATAAATAGACCGTGTTTTACAACTGGCTACGTAGATAAAAGCACCTGCAACAACTGGTGCCCCGCACGGACCAGGTATATCAACGCTCAGAACCGGCACAGAACTATTTATGCTAAGCTTTTGAATCTTATTTATATTTGTTACCCAGACGTCATTTCCGTCTGCAGTCAGAAAATCAGGATAGCCATCGAGCCTGATCGTTACTAATGCTTTTTCAGATAAAACAGACTTCTCAATGACCCGTTTTACCTGTGCAAATGTGGTAAAAGCTACCAGGAAAAAAAATATAAAGGTTGCTGTTCTGAGCATTGAAATTTTTTTTAAAGCAACATTTTTAGGCTTGAATTAACAAATCAGTTTGATTTAGTTTACCATATTTTTCTTTGCAACGCACATAATTGTAGGTGCGCTTTCAGCCGCACCCGGATTTCTACCAGAGAGCAGATTAGCCAGACGGTTCTTGAATGAAGTTTTACCAAGCTGACCCATAAATATTTCGGCACCAAGATCATGCTTATAAGGAAAAATTTTTACAGTAAAGCCTAAAGGCTCAAGCACTGATTCAAATAGATTCAGGCTAACCTCATCCTCTGGTTTATGATGCGTCTCACAGGCTAGTCGCCAGAATTGCTGGTCTTCTGACTTATGAAATCAGCCAGCACTGCTGTATAACCTTGCTCTGCGGCCCTGATTAATGAACCTGGTGCGATAATTAACCCCAATCAGTATATCAGGTTTATCACTGAAATTCGCAAATACATTTTCCGGCTCGCAACCAATGTCAATCACTGTTTTATGGGCCCAATTTCCTGCGGCAGTCAGTAATCTATTTTTAAAAGTTTCTTCACGGTAGTAATACGTGAGGTATTCGGCAGCCCATTCTTTTTAATTAAAATAATAAGAGTTTACTTTGAAGCTTTCAGGAATACGAGAGACCGAAAATTCATACTACTCGGCGTTTTCAAAAAATATTGATTCTGGCTTTAGTAATGAAGGGATATCTTTTTTCATATGAGCGTCGAAAAAGAACTAGTTTCAAGGCAGGGCAGAAAAGTCCATAGTGCCCAAATCAGTTTAATTAAAATAAAACACCCGGAGTTTTAATGCGTGAAGGGTAGGTTAATAGACTATAAGTCAAAGAAATTAATAAAAGTAATTATTGTAAGCATACTTCAACCAAGAGGTAAATCTGATCAAGTTAAAATGATACTTCAGAATGACATACAATGTTCTTTAAAAACTATTACCCCAATGGTTCTGTCAAAAGAACTCAGGGAACCAGATTTAAATGATTTTGTCACCCGGCGGGTGTACGATACTGTACCTGTATCAATTACTTATGAACTTATATTGTATAGTAAAACGCTGAAGCCGGTCATAGATTCATTACGAAACTGGGGCTGTAAACATAGGGAGCGGATTGTAAAAACCCGTAAACTTGAACATGCACAAGAAGTTTAATTAAATTTTCAAGCGTAAATAAATAATGTTAACCAGACTTATCACACTTATCACCAGCTGGGCACTGGTTACATTTTATTTTTTTCAAGCCATCAAAACTGTCTTTCCTGAGCCTACCATATGGTGGCTATACTGGACATTTGAATGCATCTTATTTGCCTTTGTTCTCTCTATTGTACTCACCGTAAAACGGTCAGTTAATACTTCGGGTGCAGTATTTGGTATATTTACGCTTATGTTAATCTCGTTTATACCGAAACTGATTGCTATACCTGTGTTACTAGTGGAAGATATCATCCGGATAATTTCTTTTACAGTACGTTCAATTACACATTCAGGCACATCACAACATGCTGTAATTTATCTGGCTAGTCGCAATCTTATAATCAGCAAATTAAGCCTGACTATTGCATTAATCCCGTTTGCGAGTTTGATCTGGGGTATTTTAAACGGTAAATATAATTACAGGGTTCACCAGGTGAGTATAAAATTTGCCGATCTGCCCAACCAGTTTAATGGTTTTACGATCACCCAGTTATCTGATATTCATTCAGGCAGTCTGATTGATAAAATGGCGGTTGAAAAAGGAATTAATCTGGCGAATGCACAGCATAGTGATTTGCTCTTATTTACAGGTGATCTGGTAAATAACAGTGCTGGTGAAATGGATAAATGGAAGGCTAGTTTTTCACGTTTAGAGGCTCCGTATGGAAAATATTCGGTACTGGGTAATCATGACTATGGAGATTACATTCAATGGGAAACTGAACAAGCTAAAGCAACAAATCTTGATCAGGTGAAAGCCGTAAACGCAGAAATCGGATTTAGGTTACTTCTGAATGAACACGTACAAATTAAAAAAAATGGACAGCATCTTATTCTTATCGGAGTCGAAAACTGGGGTAAGGGCAGATTTGCCAAACATGGTGATTTGGCTAAAGCGACTGAAAATATTGAGGCTGGTGAATTTATTATTCTGATGTCTCATGACCCCTCTCATTGGGAGGCTGAAATTCTAAAATTCCCAAAACATATTCACTTAACTCTTGCAGGCCATACCCATGGTATGCAATTTGGTATCGAGTTGCCGTTTTTTAAATGGAGCCCGATAAAATACGTTTATCCTCAGTGGGCAGGGCTTTATGAAGAAGCAGGAAAGTTTATCAATGTCAACCGTGGCTTTGGATTTCTGGGTTATCCAGGAAGATTTGGTATTCTTCCTGAAATTACGGTAATCACACTTTTGAAAGCCTGATACTGCAATCGGCTCAAAATGAAGTTGTCAATACGTTTTAATAGCAATCCATATATAAATGCTTATATAAGATATGTCTTTAAACCTTGCTCAAGTAATTGACACCTAGAAAATAAATTGAGGTATTTGTATATCTTAGTTACTCAAACATTGCCTGCCGGCATCGTTTTTTCAGC
>Ga0209511_1002243_pt1 | contig 16094 bp, 13 predicted proteins | sample SSSSmetaG_FD_184141 | JGI IMG/M metagenome (GOLD analysis project Ga0209511, IMG submission 184141) | Glacier valley bacterial and archeal communities from Borup Fiord, Nunavut, Canada, to study Microbial Dark Matter (Phase II) - ​SSSS... | ecosystem: Environmental > Aquatic > Freshwater > Ice >...
CTGCACCGACACCCAGCCCGGCTCGGCCAGCGGGGTTACCGTAGGGGCCTTGATGCCGGGCAGCAGCGCCCGCACCTGGTCCAGGGCGGCGGCCGGGGCGTTGAGCACGATGTACTTCGAGCGGCGGGCGCGGCGCACGGCCTGCATCCGAAAGCGCAGCTGGTCGAGCAGCTCTTGCTTGTCGGGGCTGAGGCCGGGCGCGGCGATGAGCACGGCTTCGGAGCGGAAAATGGTTTCGACTTCGCGCAAGCCGTTGCCGAGCAGGGTCGAACCGCTGCTCACGATGTCGCAAATGGCCTCGGCCAGCCCGATGCTGGGCGCGATTTCGACCGAGCCGCTGATGGTGTGCAAGTGGGCCTGCACGCCGTGGCCGGCCAGATAATTACCCAGCAGATTCGGGTACGAGGTGGCGATGTTCTTGCCCTGCAAATCGGCCACCGAGCCGTAGGCATCGCCGCGCGGCACGGCCAGGCTCAGCCGGCACTTGCTGAAACCCAGCGCTTCGATTTCGAGGTCGGCCGCCCCGGCCTCAACCAGCACGTTCTGGCCCACGATGCCGAGGTCGGCCACCCCGTCGCGCACGTAGCCGGGGATGTCGTCGTCGCGCAAAAACAGGATTTCCAGCGGAAAATTCGTGGCCTCGACCTTGAGCTTATAAGTCGAGGAGGCGAAGCTGATGCCGCACTCGCGGATGAGGGCGAGCGAGTCGTCGGACAAGCGCCCGGACTTTTGAATGGCTAAGCGAAGCATTATTTTTTAATGTGCGGATGTGCGAATGCGGAAATGTGCGAATGTGCCTTATGGAGCGATGCGTCGTCATTCAAGCAAAGAACCATCGTCGGTCAGCGACCGGGCGTTCGTTCCCTTAACAACCCAAACCGAGAAAGGAAATGCCCAGTGGGCAGCGGCGGCGGAGACGCGGGCCAACTTCCTGACGGCGGGCCTTCCGCGCGCTCGCGGAAGCTGGCCAGCCCGGTTGCCCGGCCTCCTAGCGATGCGAATGATGCCAACCGGCCAACGCCCGGCCCGGCCCGTGGCCAGGAGCCAAAGTGGGCACGACGGGGGCGGCAACGCGGAAAGGGCGGGCAAAAAGCAACATGACGGGGCAAAGGTAGGGCGACGGCCCGCGCCCGGCAAGCGTCCGTCAGCAACGATGCGGCAACCGACCTGGCAATAAGCTGACCCGGCCAGTCAAAAACCGCTGAGAATTATCCCGTTGCCCCGCCGCACGGCCCCTACATTTGACGAGCCGCGCCGGAGCTGCTTTTGGCCGCCCACCTCGCGTACGCTCCGCGCGGGGGCGGACCCACCGACTGGAGTGCGGCAGCCCACCCCGCCCACCCAGCGGTAGCGCGACCAGCATCCGCCGGATGCCCACCCGGTCGAGCGCCGCCCGCGAAAGCAACACCTTGAAGCCCCAGGCGAGTCAGCTGGCCGTTAGTGGCAGTTTAGAGCGGTTTCTGAGTCAGGGCAGGGTCGCACCCGCCCGCTTAACGTTGTTTTGGACGTTTGGTTGGATAGCCGTTCAAGCGCGCTGCTCAACGCCAAGCGAACGTGTCGTGCGGTACACCAGCCAAGCTCTAGCTTCCGCCCGCGCTTCTATCCTGGCGCATCTGCCGGGCGAAGCCTTCCAGGCTGCGGGCGGCGCTGACGATGAGCCGCGCTTTCTCGATGATGAGCCAGCCTTCGCGGGTTGGCTCTACGGGCAGGCATTGGCGGTTGAATATTTCGACGCGCAGGTGGTCTTCCAGGCATTTAATCTGCTGGCTGAGCGTGGATTGCGTGATGCAGCAGCGGTCGGCGGCCCGCGTGAAGCTGCGCTCGGCCTCGACGGCGACGATGTATTCTAACTGACGCAAGAGCATGGGGAGCGGGCTTGGGCAAAAGCCTGGGTACGCGCGCTAAGGTAGAGGTTAATAGCGGCACTCGTTCACCAAAGGTTTAAAAAACATGCTAAATCGCTATAGTAAAAACGTGCTCTAAGCGGCTGGCAGGCAGTTATTGATACCATCTATTTGACTCTTAGCCGGTACGCGCTTCAGCTTTGAAGCGTTTTTCTACCCAATTTCTCATCCCACCCTCTTTCACCATGCGCTGTACTCCTACCGCCAAACTGCTCCGCGTCCTGACCCTGCTCCTGCTGCTAACCGGGGCCGGCTTGTCGGCCCCCCGCCCGGCGGCGGCCCAGGGTTTCTGGGCCGGCTCGAACTACAAAAACGGCCTGCGGCTGTATCTGAGCAAAGACAGCACGAGCTTCATTCGCCTGCTGATGTGGTCGCAAATCTGGACCCGCTGGCAGGAGCAGAACCCCGGCACGAGCATCGCCGGCAACAACAACGTGGCGCAAACCTGGGACGTAGGCATTCGCCGGAGCCGGATTCTGATGCACGGCCAGCTCACGCCCTGCCTGCTCGTGTTCTGGATTATCGGGGCCAACAACCAGACGTTCAATACGGGCGGCGGTGGCCTGCAAACCGGCCCCGACGGCGTAACCGACGGCAAGCGCCAGTCGGTGTTCGTGCACGATGCCTGGACCGAGTTCAAGGTGAGCCGCGCGTTTTCGCTCGGCACGGGCCTGCTTACGTGGTCGGGCTTGTCGCGGCTCTCGAACACGGCCACGCTCAATTTCATGACCCTCGACTCGCCGCTCTACGGCTGGGCGCTGCTCGATGCCAACGACCAATTTGCCCGCACGCTGGGCGTGTACGCGAAGGGCGAAATCGGCAAGCTCAACTACCGCGCCGTGCTCTCCAAGCCGTTCTCGATTCCGGAGGCCGCCACGGGCTGGACCACCCCCTACACGGCCGCCCAGCGGGCCGGGGCCTCGGCCATGACCACGCTGCCGGGGCGCGGCGCGGGCTGGGCCGCCGGCCTCACGGCGCTGCCCAACGCCTACGACGTGGCCCAGTTCAACTCGCGCGCCTTCAACCAGCCGCTCTACCAGCTCTACACCAACTACGACTTTCTGGAGCAGGAAAGCCAGACGCTGCCCTTCATGGTGGGCACGTACCTGGGCACCAAAAAGGTGTTCAACATCGGGGCTGGCTTCATGATTCAGCCCGAGGCGATGTGGTACCGCTCGCGCCGTACGGCCGCGCCCGTGCTGCCGGGCGGGGTTACGCTCAACGCCCAGCAAACGACCGAGCTGAACGCGGGGCGCTACCCGGCGGCCATCACCGGCTTCAGCGGCCTGCCCGAAGCCCAGCGCATTCTGCTCCAACAGGCCAACGTCGATACGACCCGGGCCACGATGCGCCACTTCTCGGTGGACAGCTTCCTGGAATTGCCCTTCGGGCCGAAGGGCGAGCAGCGCTCGTCGCTCACGGCCTACGCCGTGCACTACTGGTTCGATTACGGCCCGAACTACGTGCGCAACGCGGGCACGATGAACCTGGCCAGCGCCCCGACCAGCCCCGGCTCGCAAACGCTGGCCTTCAACGGGGCGGGCAACGCCTACCCGACCTGGGGCAGCGGCCGCGTGTTTCACTTGCAGACGGGCTACCTGTTCCCCCGGGCCTGGACGCGCGGCTTCGGCCAGTTTCAGCCCTACGTGTCGTACAGCCGCACCAATTTCGACCGCCTCAATCAGCCCGACAACCTGGTCGAAGGCGGCGTGAACTGGCTGCTGGCCGGCCACAACGCCAAAATCACCCTGCACTACCGCGCCCGCCCCATCTACTCGGCCGCCACCAACCTGGTGCCCGGCCAGGAAGGGCTGGGCGGCATGCAGGTGACGAGCCGCCGCTCGGAAGTCATCACCCAGTTTTTCATCTTTTTCTAGCCCTGGCTTATGCGGAGCACTATTTTCCGACCCGGCGTGGGGCGCTGGCTGACGCTGGCGCTACTGGCGCTACTGGCGCTACCTGGCCTACTGGGTCTGACGGGCTGCATCAACACCCGGCCGCGCCCCATGAGCGTGGCCTGTACGATGAGTCCGGCGCAGTTCGTGGAGCGCTGCTCGGCGCTGCTCACGGCCAACAATTACCAGCTCATCGAGGCCGACCCCAGCACGAACCCGGCGCGGGTGCGGGCCACGCGCGGGCAGCGGCAAACCAATATCGGCGAGAATATCCAGTATCACGGCCCGTACCTGCTCACGGCGACGTACGCCAAAGGCGGCCCCGTCATCGTCACGGTAGCGACCACCATGCGCCGGGGGTCGGGCGGCGAAGAGCAGCCGCTCATCCTACACACCCACGACGAAGGCTCGGGCACGAACCCGGCCGACCGGCAGGCGTTCGCCCCCATCATGGAAGGTCTGCGCCGGGCTTGCGCTCAGCCCTGAGCGGCCGGCGGGCCGGGGGTTGTCTTACCCAGCCGACAGTATTCAGGCACCGCGCGGGCGGACGGCTTTTCGCCGTCCGCCCGCTTACGTTTGGGCAGCGCGCGTTTTCAGAACCCAGCTAAGCCGGCGCTGAGCCGGCGGCTACCTTCGCCCCCATGCCCGATTTTCTGGATGCCCTCGCCGCCATTGGCCCCGTCAGTCCTGGTTTACGCGCCGCGCTGCTGGCGGCCGTGCGCACAGAGCAGCTGCCGGCCCGCCACCAGCTGCTACGGCCCGGCCAGGTGGCCCAGCGGCTGTATTTCGTGGACCAGGGCCTCGTGCGCGGCTACGCCCTGCACGAAGGCCGCGAACTCTCGTCGTGGTTCATGCGCGAAGGCGATTTCGTGATTTCCATCGTGAGCTTTCTTACCCAGGCTCCCTCCACCGAGTACCTGGGGCTGCTCGAAGCCAGCACGTTGCACTCGCTCAGCTACACCCAGCTCCAACAGCTCTACCACGACTTTGCCGACTTCAACCGCTTCGGGCGGGTGCTGACCGAGCGCTACTACGTGCTCAGCGAGCAGCGGGCCTGGCAGCTGCGGGCCTTGCCGGCCGTCGCCCGCTACGAGCGGCTGCTGGCCGAGTTTCCCGACGTGTTTCAGCGCGTGGCCCTGCACCACATCGCCTCGCACCTGGGCATGGCCGCGGAGACGTTGAGTCGCTTGCGCGGCCGGCCGTGAGGGATATCTATAGAGCTTAGAGCTTAGAGCTTGGAGCTTGGACCCAGACTGAGTCAGCTGATTGGAGCCAGCAAGAGCTACGTTCTAAGCTCTAAGCTCTAAGCTCTTACTCTGAGTGAGCCTGTGAGTCGGGCCGCGGCGAAAATGATTTTTGTCAAGAACGTGGGCTAATGCGCGGGGGAGCTTTGGGGTACTCTTTCACCCCCTCAAATCCGGCTCCATGCTCCTCGTCATTTTCGCGGTTTTTGCCGCCTGCTTTTTACTCGAACGCCGCTTTCCTGGCTGGCAGCTGCCGAAAGTGCCGACCTGGACGCGCCGGGTGCTGGCCGTCAACCTGGTGCAGTTACTCGTCGTGCTGCTCGCCGGCTACAGCTGGGAGCGCTGGCTGCACCCCTACGCGCTCTGGCACCTCTCGGCCCACGTGCCGGCCTGGGCCGCCGGACTGCTGGCCTACGGGCTGGCCACGTTCGTCTTCTACTGGTGGCACCGCTGGCGGCACCGCGTGGACTGGCTCTGGCGCCACTTCCACCAGATTCACCACAGCCCGCAGCGGCTCGAAGTCATCACGTCTTTCTATAAGCACCCGCTGGAGATGGTCGTCAATTCCATTATCGGGGCGCTGCTCATCTACTCGCTGCTTGGGCTGAGCGCCGAGGCTGGGGCGATTTACACGCTCTGCACCGCGCTGGGCGAGTTCTTCTACCACACCAACGTGCGTACCCCGCGCTGGGTGGGCTACGTGTTTCAACGTCCCGAAATGCACCGCTTCCACCACGAGTACGACACCCACGCCCGCAACTACGGCGACCTCGTCTGGTGGGATATGCTCTTCGGCACCTACCACAACCCGGCCCGCTTCGAGAGCAGCTGCGGCTTCGATACCGAAAAGGAATTGCGATTGGGCGAGATGCTGCGCTTTCGGGACGTGCATCGGGCGCGGGCAGATGACGCGAACGACTCCACCACGCGCTCAACCCCGGCGACTTAACGCGGCGCTGCTCTCCATACCGGCCGGCTCGCGGGCGGCCGCTCAGAACCGGGCCACCACCTTCACGTTCACTACCCGCTGCGATAAGTAGCTCGGCACGGCGTAGGTGATGCCGCTCACATCCTGCAAGTAGCTGTAGCCGGCCACGTTGTTGGCTCCGAGCAGGTTAAGAATTTCCAGGCCCAGCCAGAGGCTTTCCAGGTCGGTACGGCGCGTTTTGGGGCCGCCCGCGCGCAGGCTCACCACTTTGGAAATGCCCAAATCCACGCGCTGATAAGGCCGGGTCAGCGCGTCGTCGCCCCGGAACTGGGGCAGGCCGGGCGGGCTGAAGGGCAGGCCGGTGCCGAAAACCAGGTTCAGGAAAGCGCGCACCGAGTGGTTGCCGGGCAGCTGGTCCTGGAAGAAGATGCTGGCCGTCAGGCGCTGGTCGGTGGGCCGCCGCAGCCAGCCGAGTGGCCGCACCCCGGTGCGCTGGAACGGGGCTTGGTTGTTATAAAGAGTGACCGTATCGCCCGGGGCCGTCCGGTTTTCGCGGCTCGTGAGCAAGCCCAGACTCAGCCACGACTCGACCCCCTTGACGAACTCGCCGGACAAGCGCGCTTCCAGCCCCGCCACGTAGGCCGTGGCCGAGTTGCGGGCGCTGTAGCGCAGGCGCACGTTGTCCACCTCGTAGGGCACCACGTCGGTCAGGTGCTTGTAATAGGCTTCCGTGTTGAGCCGAAACGGCCGCTCCATCAAGCGTAAGCGCACTTCGCGGCCCAGCACGAGCTGCACCGAACGCTGGGCGCGCAGGGCTGGGTTGAGCACCCCGGCCGGGTCGCGCAGCTCGCGGTAAAACGGCGGCTGGTCGTACGCACCCGCCGCGAGCTTCCAGAAGCTGGTCGGGTGGCGGCGGTCGCGGCTCGAAAACTGCACCCGCGGGCTGATGAGCAGCTGCTGATTGACCGACCAGTAGTGCGCCCGCACCCCGAACGTGAGCACCCGCAGCGAGTCGAGCTGCCAGCTATCCTGCACGTAGCCCTGGGTGCGCTGGCTGCGCAGGCCCAGCGTGGCGGCCAGCCGGCTGCGCCGCGCGTCGGGCACGTAGCCGGCCGAGTCGGCGAAGCCATACTCGTCCAACTCGTCCTGTATGCGCTCGTGGCCGGTTTTCAGGCCGAAGCGCACCGTGTGGCGGCTGGCGGCCGGGTCGGCCCCGCCGCTCGCCGCGCCCGGCAGCCAGCGCCCGCGCAGCTCGGCCGTGAAGACGCTCGCCGTGAGCGTATTGCGGGCGTGGTTGAAAGCCGAGCCGAGGTTGCGCTCGCGCACCGTTTTGTTGAAGTCCAGGCTGGTCGGGTCGCGGTTCACCTCGGCGAAGGTGTAGGCCGCCTCGACATCGCGAAACTCCAGCTCGCGCGTGAACAAGGCCGAGCCGAGCAGCTCAACTTGCCAGGCTGGGTTGAAATGGTGCTTCAGGTTCAGCCCGCCCTGGTACGTGTCGTACTGCATCCGCTCGCGGCCGTCGTAGAAGATGTTGACCCGCGAAATCTGGTTGCCGCCCGTCGAAAACGACACCTGCCCGCTCACCGGCACGAAGCGGTAGTCGTTGTGGGCCAGCACGCCGAGCAGCCCCAGGCTGGTGCGCTGCTGGTCGTCTTTCGGGCCGAGGCCCACGTTCACGTAGGTCTGGGCATCGTAGAACGTCGGGTTGTACTGCCCCTGCTGCTGCCGCAGCGCGTTGAACACGTATTGGGCGTTGCGGTAGCGCACGCCGGCCAGGTAGCTCACCCGCCCGCTGGCCGAGCGGGCCTCCGCGTGGGCCGCGCCCCCGACGAGGCTGCCCGTGGCCGAAGCCGCGAACCGCTCCGGCTGCTTATACTGGATGTCGAGCACCGAGGCGAGCTTGTCGCCGTAGCGCGGCTGCCAGCCGCCGGTGCTGAAATCGACCTTCGCCACCAAGTCGGGGTTGATAAAGCTCAGCCCCTCCTGCTGGGCCTGGCTCACCAGAAACGGCCGATACACCTCGAACCCATTGACGTAGAGCAGGTTCTCGTCGTAGTTGCCGCCCCGCACCGAGTAGGTGCTCGTCAGCTCGTTGTTGCTCACCACCCCCGGCAGGGTTTTGAGAATGGCGTTGAAATCGCCGAAGGGCGAAGGCAAAACCTGAGCCGTGCGCGGGTCGAGCTGAATCAAACCGGCCTGCTCGCGCGAGTCGGCCGTGGCAGAGCGGCCCCGCACCGACACGCCCCCGAGGGCCTGCGCATCGGCTTGCAGCGTAAGCGCGGGCACGGTCACCTCCGCCCCGAACGGCGGGCGCAGCAATTGCCGCGACGGCCGGTAGCCGAGCCGCCGCAGCACGAGCACGAGCGCGCCGCCGCCCACCGGCCGCGTCGCCCGCAGCGCGAACCGCCCGCCCGCGTCGGTGCTCGTGCCGCCGGCTTGCCCGTCCACCGCCACGGCCACGAATTCGAGCGGCTGCCCACGGGCATCGCGCACGCTGCCGCGCAACGTCAGGTTATCGGCCGCGCTGCCGGCCGGCTGCTGAGCCAGGGCCGATTGCGCGGCCAGCAGCCCGGTCAGTAAAAGAAAAAAACAGGGCTTGCGCAAGACCATAAGGTGGATAGCAAGAGGGGCCTGACACAACCGGCCACCACTTGAGGCCGCAAGTTGCGACCTCAAGTCGCTTCCACAACCTGTTCAGTTAGTAACAACGGGCGCGGGCAACGCGGGCGGGCGGCTTTCTTCGCCGCCCGCCCGCGTCACTCAATTCCTCGTTCAGCGGAACTCTGCGCGAACCCACGCCCTGAAAACAAGAAACAAGAAACCTACCGCCCCACCTCCCGCAATTGCGCCCGTAGCGCGGCGAGCGTCGCTACCGGCCCGCCCGCGCTCTGAAACACGAATGAGCCGGCCACGAGCACGTCGGCCCCGGCCTGCACGAGCGCGCTGGCGTTAGCCGCGCTCACGCCACCATCAATCTGAATAAGCGCGTCGGAGCCACAATCAAGTAATAACTCTTTGAGCGCCGCCACCTTGTGCAACGTGTGCGGAATAAAGGCTTGACCACCGAAACCCGGATTGACGGACATGACCAGTACCAGGTCGAGGTCGGCGGCGATGTCCTGGAGTAAACTCACCGGCGTGGCCGGGTTGAGCGCGACGCCGGCCGTGCAGCCCAGGCTTTTGATTTGCTCGACTACGCGATGCAGGTGCGGGCAGGCTTCGTAATGCACGGTGATGTTGGTCGCGCCCGCCTCCCGAAACTGGGCCAGGTAATCCTGGGGACTTTTTATCATCAAATGCACGTCAATCGGCTGGCGGGCGTGGGGGCGCAGGGCTTGCAGCACGGGCAGCCCGAACGAGATATTGGGCACGAAGCGGCCGTCCATCACGTCAAAATGCAGCCAGTCGGCTTCGGCCTGGGCCAGGGTTTCGGCGGTGGCTTGCAGGTTGGCCAGGTCGCTGGCCAGTAACGAGGGGGCCAGCAAGGGGCCGCGGCGCGGGGCGTGGGTCATGGCCGGCAAAAGTACGGGGGCTACGTGGCGCGAGCTTCAGCTCGCGGTGGTCAGCAATTCAACCCGCGAGAAATCAGCTTGCCGGAGCTGTCTGCCTGACCACCGCGAGCTGAAGCTCGCGCCACTTTTCTACTCCGCCTTTTTATCGAACGGCCGCCAGTCCAGCTCGCCGCTTTCCTTGCGGCGCAGAAAGTACGTCTGGTCGTCGTCCTCGCGCTTGCCGAAGGTTAGGTCGGCTTTGCAGTCGCGGCATTTTACGCTCGTGTACTTGAACTTGCCCTGGGCCACGCGCGAACCGAGGTCGAGGTTGTCGGAGCCGCACACCCCGCAGGCGGCCACGTCCGTGAAGCTGAGCCGGTCGTACTCGGCCACCACTTCGTGAAAATTCTTGCCTTCCACCGTGAAGTGAAACTGGCGGCGCCCGATGCGCTTGGTCGTCATCAACTGAAGCATAAAAAAGAACGGCTGAATGCCGGGGGAAAGGTACGACCGGGTTCTAATATTCCCAATATGACTGGTAATATTAGGTTTAATTCTTTAGTAAAAATGCTGCGGCTGATTGAGCAAGGCCGCCCCATTTACGCATTGCTCCGTGGATTCTGTGGCTGCTTGGCCACTTGGGCGGGCCGTTCGGGAAGTTCCGCGCGGAGAGCCGCAGAGCCGAGCAAACTATCTAACCCAAAGCTCTATTACCCAGCAATCACTCGACTACGAACCGCGCCGTCCGCGCCGCGCCGCCCCCCGCCGGCCGCACCCGCGCCGCATACACCCCCGGCGCGAGGCCGCCCGCCGGCAAGCCCAAGCTCACCGACGCGCCGCCCCCGGCCGCCACCCGCTGGCTGGTTACGAGCCGGCCGCGCCCGTCAAGCACTTCCACGCGCAGCGCCTGCCCGCGCCAGGCCAGCGGCAGGGCCAGCAGCAGCGCCTGCCCCTGGCTGGGGTTCGGATAGACGCGCAGCTCCTCTTCAGCCACCGCGACCGGCGGCGCGGCGGCCAGCGGAGCTTGCGGCAGGCTCAGCGCCCGCACCCCGTCCACGATGCCGTAGCCGAGTGAATTATCCGGGTTCTGGACTTGGGAGCCGCTGTTGCGCAGGGCCAACAGCACCTGCTGAGCGCTGAGCGCGGGGTTGGCCTGCCAAAACGCGGCCGCGAGGCCCGCCAGCTCGGGGCAGGCGTAGGACGTGCCGTTGCCGCGTACCACGAAGCCGCTGGGCGTGAGCACGGCCGAGGCCACGCCCATCGCCGCCAGCGTGGGCTTGATTCGCCCGTCGGCCGTAGGGCCGTAAGAGCTGAAGCCGGCCCGGTTGCGCAGCGAATCCACCGCCCCGACGCTGATGATGCTGTCGGCATCGGCCGGCGCGCCGATGTAGCGCCAGCTCTGGTTGCCGTCGTTGCCGGCCGACACCACGACGAGCATCCCCACGCGGGCCGCCCCAAGCGCGGCCCGGCTGGCAATCGTCGTGCGCCCGTTCAGGTCGGCGTAGGTGTGCGAGAGCCGGCGCAAGTCGAACATAGTGTAGCCCACCGACGAGCTGATGACATCGACCCCGGCCGAGTCGGCGTATTCGGCGGCGGCCAGCCAGTTAGCTTCCTCTACCGGCGACTCGGTGCCGGCATCCTCCGTCAGGCAGAGGTGATAGTCAGCCCCCGGCGCGGTGCCCACGTAGTAGCCGGGCAGCTCGCCGGCCATCGTGCTCAGGCAGGCCGTGCCGTGGCCGGCGCGCAGGAATACTGACTGGCCGCCGTCCACGAAGTTGCGGGTGCCGAGCAGTCGGCCCGGCGCGCGCAGGTTTTGCAGCGTTGTTATCTGGTCCACCCCCGGAAAGCCGGCATCGAACACGGCAATCTGCATGCCCTGGCCCTGAAAACCCGCCTGGTGCAAGGCCACGGCCCCAATGAGCTGGTTTTGGGCGAAGGCCCGGCCGTAACGGGCGCGCGGGCTGGCCGGCACGGGCGGCGTGGGCGTGGGCACCACGGCCGGCGCGGGCGTGCTGGTGCCAGGCGCGCGCAAGCTCAGCAATTGCGTGCCCGCCACGGCCGGCAGCGCCGCCACCCGGTCAAGCGTCACCGAGTCGCCGACGACCACCGCCCCGTTGAGCCAGCGCGAAGTGAAAAGCACGCGCGGCCCGCCGCTCACGGCCCGCACCTGGCTCAGGTAAGCGGGCGAAACGGGCAAATCCCGCGCGCGCACCGCGATGCCCTGCCGCGCGCGTCGGGCCAGCGCCCGCGCCGACAAAAATTCCTCCGGCTGACTCACGCGGAAGGGCGTACTGGCCTTGTCGCGGAAGAATACGAAGTAGCGCCGCGCCGAATCCGACGGAGCCTGGGCCTGAGCCGGGTGGGCCAACAGGCACAGCAGCAGGGCGAAAGCAACGAGGAGCGGCGAGGGTTTCATGGGTGTTTCTTGTTTCTTGTTTTCAGGGCGCGAGTCAGCGCAGGATTCCGCAGGGGGGCAGCGCTTGGCAGAGTTTAAAATAATACTACCTTGCCTCGTTCAAGCTTGAAACAAGCAACAAGCAACAAGCAACAAGCAACAAGCAACAAGCAACTCACAAAACGCCCGTCTCCACCAGCACCTCCTGCCGGGAATTGCCATTTTGCACCACGCCGGGCGTGGGAGTTTGCAGGCCGCTGGCATCGGTGGTGAAGGTGAAGTAGCGGAAGCGGCGGCGCAGCACCCGGCCCACGTCGCGGGCGTAAACCTGGCGCAGGCCGCGCTGGCAGAAAGCGTTGAGGTCTTCCACGGCCCGCTCGCCGGGCTTAGCCGGCAGCGTGGCGCGGGTACTGACCGTCGTGGGGTACGTTTTGGCCGGCTGCCCGCCGGCTACGGGCGTGGTGTAGGCCCCGCCCACGCTGGCCGCGTAGAAGCGGCTGCGGCTGGTAATCGTGTCGGGCGCGGCCGTGAAGGCGTTCGCGTTCCAGCCCCGCCCCGCCTGGGGCGGATAAATCAGCTCCACCGTCCGCACGTTATTTTGGGTCAGCAACACGGCTTTGGCCAGCGTCTGCACAGTGAGCGCCGAGTCATCGACCCAGGGCGCGGCGGCCGAAACGCGCCGCGAGCGCACCAGCTTTACGGCCGGCAGCCCGGCCGCATCGAGGAAGCGCTCCCGCACGGCCTCCCGAAACTGAAAAGTGCTGACCGTGAGCCGCCCGTTGGTCCAGCTCGAATCGGCCACGGCATAGGTGCGGTACGTGTTGAGCACCAGTGGAAAATAATCGTCGGGCGCGGGCGCGACCACCGTTTCCGTGCGGCAGCCCGCCAGCAGCAACAGCAGCAGCCTGGTCAGCAGGCGAAATCGGTTTCTCATGGCAGCGAAGTTAAGGGATTAGGCAGAAGTGCGTTTGTCACGCAGAGCGTAGCGAAGCATCTCGCGTGGTGCAGTAATCCTCATTACTCGCTCCGTTGCGGACTTTTGAGATTACCGCGCCACGCGAGATGCTTCGCTACGCGCTGCATGACGAGCGCACTCCTCCCTATTCCTCAATGACGTGGCGCTTAATCCAGCCGCCGCCGAGCACGTCCTCGCCGTCGTAGAAGACGGCGGCCTGGCCGGGGGTGATGGCGTGGACCGGCTCGGTGAAATACACCTGCACCTCGTCGGGGCCGACCTGCTCGAGCAGCGCCGCCGCGCCCGCGTGATGATAGCGCACCCTGACCACGGCCGGCACCAGGCCGCGCCCTTCGAGCGAAGCTATTTTGCCCAGGTTGAGCTTGTGGAGCGTGGTGCGGGTCGAGGCCAGCTCGTCGTAGTCGCCGAGCACGACCTCATTCGTTTCGGGCCGGATGGCGAGCACGAACGCCGGGTAGCCCAGGGCCACGCCCAGGCCCTTGCGCTGCCCGATGGTGTAGAACGGATACCCCTCGTGCTGGCCCAGCACCCGCCCGCCGGCCGTCACGAAGTTGCCGCCCGCCACGCGCGCTTCCAGCCCCGGCACCCGCCGCCGCAAAAAGCCCCGGTAGTCGTTGTCGGGAATGAAGCAGATTTCGTAGCTCTCGGGCTTGTTCACGAGGGCCGTGAAGCCGCGCCGCCGGGCCTCGTCGTAAATCTCGGTTTTGCGCAAGCCCCCCAGTGGAAACAGCGTCCGGCTCAGGCTTTGTTGGCTCACGCCCCAGAGCGCGTAGCTCTGGTCTTTGGCCTCATCCAAGCCCTTGCTGACCACGTAGCGGCCGGTTTCGGCATCCTGCCGGATGCGGGCGTAGTGGCCGGTGGCGATAAACTCGCAGCCAAGCTGGTCGGCCCGGCGCAGCAGCGCGTCCCACTTGATGTGGGTGTTGCAGAGCACGCAGGGGTTCGGGGTGCGCCCGGCCAGGTACTCGTCGGTGAAATTGTCGATAACGTAATCGCCGAACTCCTCCCGAATATCGATGATGTAGTGCGGAAAGCCCAGGCGCACGGCGATGTCGCGGGCGTCGTTGATGGAATCGAGCGAGCAGCAGCCGGTTTCTTTCTTCGAGCCGCCGGCCGTGGCGTAATCCCAGGTTTTCATCGTCATGCCGACAACTTCGTAGCCGGCTTCGTGCAGCAGCACGGCGGCCACCGAGGAGTCGATACCGCCACTCATGGCCACGAGCACGCGGCCTTTGGTTGGATTCGGGTTCATGCGAGGGAAAGCCACCCAGGGAATTGAACGTTCCGGCTGGTTTCCGTGGGGCAAAGGTAAGAGTTAAGAGTTGGGGGTGTTGGGGTGGTTGTCATGCAGCGCGCAGCGAAGCATCTCGCTCGCTTCGTTGCTGACGTTTAGGTTTACTGCGCCACGCGAGATGCTTCGCTGCGCGCTGCATGACAACGACCCCAACACCCCCAACTCTTAACTCATAACTAGAACATGCTCACCCTCCCCGTTCTCGTACGCGGCATCAACAACCTCTCCGACGCGCGCTACTGCGCCGGCATGGGCGCTGCCGGCCTCATTTTTACCCTCGACCCGGCCCTGCCCGGTGCCATCGCGCCGGAAACAGTGCGCGAGCTGGCCGGCTGGGTGGCGGGCGTGGAGCTGCTGGGCGAGTTCGGCCCCACGCTGCCGGCCGCCGACGTGAACCGGCTCGTGGCCGAGTGCGGCCTGAGCCGGGTGCTGCTGTCGGCCGCCGATGCGGCCGGCTCGACCAGAGCGGCCGCGCCCAACGAACTGGCCGTGCCCGTGCTGCCCGTCGCTGCTTATTCGACCGATGCTTTGGCGGTTGATTTAACTGGTCGCTGGCTGCTGGGCAGTTTCGGTCCGGCCGACTTACCCGCCCTGCTGGCCGCCCGCCCGGCCGGCTTGATTCTGGAGGGCGGCGACGAGCTTAAACCCGGCCTGCGCGATTTCACCGAGCTGGGAACCCTGTTCGAAGCGCTGGAGGTGGCGTAGGGAGAGCAGAGCGTACGAATCAGCTAGAAATCCACGCGGCAGGCAATCCGAACGGCGGACGGTGGGCGTACATGAGCCAACCTCTACCTCCGGGAAAGGCGCATAACCTCACCTTCAACACCTTGCTCTGCATGAAACTCGTCCTTACGCTCGTCTTGGCCGCCGCCGCCCCTTTCGCCGTTTGCGCCCAAACCCGTCCCGCCCCGCGCCCCAACAGCCGCTTGCTGGCCCTGGCACAGCCCTCCGCCTCCATCCAAGCCCCAGCCCCAGCCCCAACCGTGTCCCAGGCGGCGCGCCCCGCCCCCGCCAGCTACCATCTCAGCGGGCAGGTGTTTGGGCCAAACGGCCGGCCGCTACCCGGCGCGACGCTGCTCTTGCAGGGTACGCAAACGGCCGTCAGCACCGACGCGGCGGGCAAGTACAGCCTCGACGTGCCCGCCCGCCCGGCCCTCGTGCTCGTGGCCGGCTACGCGGGCTACGAGGAGCAGCGCCTGGCCCTGGCCCCCAACCAGCCGGTGCTCGACGTGCGTTTGCGCCCGGCCCTGGCGGCGGGCAACCTGCGCCGCAGCCTGCAAATCGGTGACCTCGCCCCCGATTTCGCCCTGCCCACCACCACCGGCTCCACGTTCCAGCTCAGCGAGCACCGCGGCCACCCGGTCGTGCTCTATTTCTACCCCAAAGACGGCTCGTCGGGCTGCACCAAGGAAGCCTGCTCGTTCCGCGACCAGTACCAGGATTTCCGCGACCTCGGGGCCGAAGTCATCGGCATCAGCTCCGACGACGCGGCCTCGCACCAGCAGTTCACCCAGAAGTACGCCCTGCCCTTCCCGCTGCTCGCCGACCAGGGCGGCAAGCTCCGCAAGCAGTACGCCGTGCCCCGCGCCGTGCTCGGCCTGCTACCCGGCCGCGTTACCTACGTGCTCGACGGCGAAGGCCGGGTGCGCTACGTGTTCAACTCGCTCACCGAAGCCAACGACCACGTCATCAACGCCAAGCAAATCCTACAGGACATTCGGTGAGATAGTGAAATGGTGAGGTAGTGAGTTTTTCCTCGCCGAAATTGACGAGGAAAAACTCACTACCTCACCATTTCACTATCTCACCGCTCAAGCCGAAACCGAACGTACTTAATCGGCACGTTCAGCGCCCGGTACTTGCGCTCGAAATGGGTTTGGATGGCCTGGGCGGCGGCAAAAGCAGCTTCGGTTTCGGCGTACAGGTCGCGGGTGGCGACTTCGACCGTCGCGCCCGGCCAGGTGGCC